>Ga0197142_1003440_pt1 | contig 13274 bp, 10 predicted proteins | sample GBS60_MetaG_FD_148614 | JGI IMG/M metagenome (GOLD analysis project Ga0197142, IMG submission 148614) | Sediment microbial communities from Great Boiling Springs, Gerlach, Nevada, United States - GBS 60_MetaG | ecosystem: Environmental > Aquatic > Thermal springs > Hot (42-90C) > Sediment... | reverse complement strand
GAACCAGGTGATCCCGACAAGATATACTAGGACCACGGTCAGGTCAGCGAGACGCATGGGAACCGGGATTCTAACACACTGGCGGCCGCCGGAGTCCGAAACAGGCCGATCGCGGCGGCCGTCTAACGGTGTCGGAAGGCGTCTCGGGAGCGGTCCCGGCTTCTGAAGCCGGGCCGTTGCAGGAAAACGGCCGGCGAGCCGACGGACGGGTTTCGGCGGGGCGAACCATCCGGTGAGTGTCACCGGCGCCGAGGCGCGTCGACGGCGGCCGGGGCGCGACCTCGCAAGCCGTAGCGTGGGGCTTGCGGCTCGCCGCCCGATCGGATATACTCCGCAAATGCCAGTTTGCTGGTGTCGCGCAAGAGTCGGTGTTCGCCCCAGTCGCGGTAAGGCCCCGCGCGGCGGCGAGCGGGAGTGAGAGTGAATTTGAGGAGGCCACGAGTGTTGCTTAAGCTTGCTTCAAAGGTTACGGTTGCTGTCCTGTTGGCATCATGGCTGGGCGTCATGCCTGCCGGCCGGGCGCAGCAGAAACAGTGGAAGGACCGGGCCGAGTACGACCTGTTCGAAGCCGCCCGCAAGGAGGCCGACCCAAAGAAGAAGCTGGACACGTTGAACACCTGGAAGCAGAAGTACCCTGCTACGGATTTCGAGGAAGAGCGCCTGCTGCTATTCACTCAGACCTACCAGCAACTGGGCGATGCCCCACGGATGTACGAGTCGGCGGCGGCTTTGCTCGAGAAGAACCCGAACAACATTCAGGGGCTTTACTTCATCACCTCGCTGACGACCTCGATGGGCGACACGGCGCCTGCCAAGCTCGCCAACGGCGAAAAGTATGCCAAGGCGCTGCTGGCGGCGATCGGCACCCTGAAGAAGCCCGACAACATGGCCGACGATGCCTGGAACCGGGAGCTGGATGCGCTGCGGGTGGTGGCGCACACCACGCTGGGCTGGGTCGCCATGCAGCGCAAGAACAATGCCGCCGCCGAGGAGGAGTTCCGCCGGGTGTTGAAGATGAACCCCAACAACGGCCAGGTCTCCTTCTGGCTGGGTACGGTGATTCTGGCTCAGCGCGACCCGGACAAGCAGTCGGAGGCGTTCTTTCATTTCGCCCGCGCCGGGCACTATGCCGGAGAGGGCGCCATGCCCCCGCAGAGCCGAAAGCAGGTGGCCGATTACCTCACCAAGATCTACACCAGCTTCCACGGCGACGAGAGCGGACTGGCTGATCTCATCGCGATGGCGCAAAAGAGCGCGTTTCCGCCGCCGGGCTTGAGGATCAAGTCCAAGGAGGAGATCGCGTTCGAAAAGGAAGAGGAGCTCAAGCGCAAGGATCCGGAGCTGGCGCTGTGGCTGAGCCTGAAACGATTGCTCACCGGTCCGGACGGCGAGAACTATTTCGCCAACTCGATGCGCAACACAAAGGTGACGGGGCTCCGGGGATATCTGGTGAGCGCCACCCCGCCGGACCGGCCGAATACGCTGGTGCTGGCGCTCTCGGAGCGCACCGGTCCGGGCGAAGTCACCCTAGTGCTCGATGAACCGTTCCGCTACAGCGCGCCGCGTGGCACCGCCATCCGGTTCGAAGGGGTTGCCACGAGGTTCACGCGCCAGCCGTTCATGCTTACCTTCGAAGCCGAGCAGTCGAGCATTCAGGGCTGGCCGCCGCCGCCCACCCGGCGGCCCGGGACCAAGTAGGGCGTCGTCGAGGGCGTTGTTGGCCGCGCTGCGGTCTGCCCGGCCGGGCGCGGCGAGCAGAGCCGGCGCATCCGTCAGGCCGGAGCGAGCGCCTGAGGCGGGTCGCTGCCCGGTAGAATCTGCTGGAGAGCTCCTCCATGATCCCCAAAGTTCGAAAGGCCGTCTTTCCCGCGGCGGGCTTGGGCACGCGCTTTCTGCCGGCTACCAAAGCTCAGCCCAAGGAGATGCTGCCGCTCGTGGACAAACCGCTCATCCAGTACGCGGTCGAGGAGGCCAAGCATTCCGGCATCCAGAACATCATTATCGTCACCGGACGCAACAAGAGCAGCATCGAGGACCACTTCGACGTCAGCTACGAGCTCGAACACGAACTCCGCAAAAAGGACAAGATCGACCTGCTCAAGATCGTTCAAGAGATCTCCGACTTGATCGACGTGGCCTACGTCAGGCAAAAGGAAGCTCTCGGTCTCGGCCATGCCGTGCTCCGGGCGCGCGAGCTGGTCGGCCCCGAGCCGTTCGCCGTGGTCCTCTCCGACGACGTCATCGACGCCGAGGTGCCCTGCCTGCGCCAGTTGCTGGACGTCTATGAATATTTCGGCGCCTCGGTGGTGGCGCTCATGGAGGTGCCCGAGGCGAGCGTAACCGCCTACGGAATCGTCGCCGCCGAGCCGGTGGAGCATAACGGCACAAACGACCGCGTCTTTCGAATTCGGAACCTGGTGGAGAAGCCGCGGCCCGAGGAGGCGCCTTCGCGGCTAGCCATCATTGGCCGCTATGTGCTGACGCCGGAGATCTTCGCCTCGATCGAGGCGATCGGTCCGGGGGCCATCGGCGAGATCCAGCTCACCGACGCGCTGCGCCATCTGTTGCGCAGCCGGCCGATCTACGGCTACCGCTTCGAGGGCCGCCGCTGGGACGCCGGCGACAAACTCGGCTTTCTCCAGGCGACGGTCGAGTACGCACTTCGGCGCGAGGATCTGGGGGCAGCGTTTCGCGAATATCTCAAATCGCTCGCTCTATAAGCTTCAGCGTCGGTCTCAGCCGACCTGCGTCGCACCTCGTCAAACGCTCGGACTGCCTACCCGGACCGGGTCCCGGCGAACGCGCTTCTGATTGCCAAACCGGACAAGTATTTCCGGAGACGTGCTACGCTGGACGAAGCTTGGCCGAGCCAGAAGCGGACCTAAGTGGCCGGATAGTCTTCAGCTGGCCCAGACGGAACTTGACCACGAGAGTGCTCGCAGGCATTGAATGCGGAGGAGGGAAAATGCAAAACAAGCTGATTCTCGCCGTCGTGGGAGCAACCGGCGCGCAGGGCGGCGGCCTTGCGCGCGCCATCCTGGACGATGCCGAAAGCGGCTTCGCCGTGCGCGCTTTGACTCGCAAGCCGTCCGGCCCGAAGGCGCAGGAGCTGGCGCAGCGAGGCGCCGAGGTCGTCCAGGCCGATCTCGACGATCCTGCCAGCCTCGAACGGGCCTTCGACGGCGCCTATGGCGCCTTCTGTGTAACCAACTTCTGGGAGCACTTCTCGCCCGAAAGGGAGACCGCTCAGGCCGCCAACATGGCAAAGGCTGCGAATGCTGCCGGGCTTCGACATGTCATCTGGTCCACTCTGGAGGACACGCGCCAATGGGTTCCTTTAGAGGATGACCGGCTACCCACTCTGATGGGAAAGTACAAGGTGCCGCACTTTGACGCCAAAGGCGAAGCAGACCGCTTCTTCGTTGAGGCCGGCCTGCCCGTGACCTTCCTGCTGACTTCGTTCTACTTTGAGAACTTCATCCATTCCGGCGCGGGTCCGCGCAGGAATGCGGCGGGCAAGCTCGCCGTCGCCTTTCCGATGGGTGACAAGAAGATGCCGGGCATCGCCGTGGATGACATTGGAAAGTGCGCGTACGGCATATTTCGCAACGGACCCGAGTTCATCGGCAAGACCGTCGGCGTCGCCGCCGAGCACTTGAACGGCGCAGAGATGGCGGCGGCGCTCAGCCGCGCGCTGGGCACGGAGGTGGTCTACGAGGCCGTGGATCCGGAAGTCTACCGCGGCCTCGGATTCCCGGGCGCTCAGGATCTCGGCAACATGTTCCAGTTCAACAGGGATTTCGCCGAATATTTCTGCCAGGCGCGCAGCGTCGAGATTTCGCGGCGCTTGAACGGTTTCCTCCAGAGCTTCGACCAGTGGCTGGCGGTGCACAAATCCCAAATCCCCGTCGGCTAATTGTGGGCGGTGCTTCCGCGTTCCCAGGGGCGGCCCGGAGCGTCCAAGGCCGAGTCAGTCATCCTAACCAGTAGGGTGCTCACACCATGCGAATCCGTCTCACCAGTCTCATTGTCGACGATCAGGAGCGAGCGCTTGAGTTTTACACCGAGGTCCTCGGCTTCAAGAAGAAGCACGAAATCCCGATGGGGCCGTTCAAATGGCTGACCGTCGTTTCTCCCGAGGGTCCGGACGAGCTGGAGTTGTCCCTTGAACCAAACGTCAATCCGGCCGCCAAGGCTTATCAGGAGGCGATGTTCGCCCAGAAGATTCCGCTCGCGGCATTTGAAACATCGGACATCGACGCCGACTACAAGAGGCTGTCATCGCTCGGGGTCGTCTTTCTGTCGGAACCGCAGCAGGCAGGCCCGGTCAAAGTCGCCGTCTTCTCGGACACCTGCGGCAACTGGATTCAGCTTTATCAGCCCGTCTCGTAGGAAATCTCCTGCCCGATTTGCGAAACCCACTCCGGCGCTTCTATCGGACCGCCGGATTTCGGACATAGCAAGGCATGACCTTCCGGTCGCTTCCGCGATAATACGTACTATGCGGCGGAGAGAGTTCCTGGGCGCGCCCCTGGCGGCCGCGGCGCATCCGCAGACGCCCTCCGGAGTGAAGTTCGGCATCGATCTGTTCAGCATACGCTCCTCGAGCTGGTCGCCCTTCGAGTTCCTGGACTATTGCGCCGCTCAGCAAGCTCGCGTGGTGCACTTCTCCGAGGTGCGCTTTCTGGGAAGCCTCGATGAGGACCACGCCCGCCGCGTGGGCGACTACGCTCGCAAGTTGGGCATCGAGCTCGAGATCGGCATGACGTCGATCTGCCCGTCCTCGAAACGCTTTCGCGCCGAGGACGGCCCGGCCGAGGAGCAGTTGGCGCGCGTGATCCGGGCGGCGCGCGCGGCCGGCTCCCCCATCGTCAGGGCTTTCCTCGGCAGCATGGAGGATCGCAAAGGTCCCCTGCCAATCGAGGCCCACATCGAGAATACGGTGAAGGTGCTGCGCAAGGTGCGCTCGCTCGCCCTGGATGCCGGCGTGCGCATCGCGATCGAGAATCATGCCGGCGACATGCAGGCGCGCGAGCTCAAGAGCCTGATTGAGGCTGCGGGCACGGACTTCGTCGGCGCTTGCATCGATTCGGGCAATCCGCTGTGGACGCTCGAGGATCCCCATCTGACGCTCGACGTTCTGGCGCCCTATGCCCTCACCAGCCACGTCCGCGACAGCGCCGTCTGGCGCACCGAGCACGGCGCCGCCGTCCGCTGGGTCCGCAACGGGGAGGGAAACGTCGGCATGGACGAGTGGATACGCAAGTTCGTTCGGCTCTGCCCGGGCAAGGCGCTGACGCTCGAGGTCATCGTCACGGGGTCGCGCGAATTCCCGTATCTGAAGCCGGAGTTCTGGGATGGCTACCGCACCGTGCCGGCCTGGGAGTTCAGCCGGTTTCTGGCGCTTGTCGAGCGGGGCAAGCCCGTCGAGGGACCGCCGCCCGCGCCCGCCGAGGAGCGGGCCGCGCGCGAGCGAGAGGATCTCGAAGCGAGCATCCGGCATGTTCGTCGCATTCTGGGAGCGACCGTATGAAGGGAAAGCTGTTCGTCTTTCTCGGGCTGGCGGGCCTGGCCTGGGCCGCCGATCTGGTGCGCGAGGTCCGCGCCGCCATCAACCGCAAAGACCTGGCCGCCGCAACGCGTCTGGTTGAAGAGTACCGGGCGCGCCACGGGATCAATCCGGAGATGCTTGAGGGGCTGTCCTGGCTCGGCCGGGGCGCTCTGGCGGCCGGCGATCTCGAGACCGCCGAGCGCTACGCGGCCGAGGTCCGCGAGCTTTCGCTCGAGTTGCTCAAGAGGCGCCCGCTCGACGCCGAGAAGCGCGTGCCGATCGCCTTCGGCGCCTCCATCGAGGTGCAGGCCCAAGTGCTGGCGCGGCGCGGGGCGCTCTCGGAGGCGATCGCCTTCCTCGAGCAGGAACTCGAAACTTGGGGCAAGACTTCAATCCGCACCCGGATCCAGAAAAACATCAACCTGCTTTCACTGGAAGGCAAGCCGGCGCCCGAGATCGAGTTCGCCGAGTATCTGGGGGAGCGGCCGCCGGCGCTCGAAAGCCTGCGCGGCAAGGTGGTGCTGCTGTTTCTGTGGGCGCATTGGTGCAAGGACTGCAAGACGCAGGCGCCGGTACTGGCGCGGCTCAAGCGCGAATTCGAGGACCGCGGCCTGGTCATCGTCGGACCGACCCAGCGCTACGGCTATGCCGAGCGCGGGCGCGAGGTATCAGCCGAAGAGGAGCTGGCCTATATCGACAAGATCCGCCGCGAAGCCTACGCCGCCCTCGACGGCATGCCGGTGCCGGTGAGCGAGAAGACGTTTGAGCGCTATGGAGCCAGTACCACGCCGACGCTCGTCCTCATTGACCGCACCGGCGTTGTCCGGCTTTATCATCCCGGCGAGATGAGTTACGACGAGCTGGCGCCCCGCATCCGGGAACTGCTCGGAAGTTGAATCGCGGTCGTGCAGCGGCGTTGCGCGACCGCCCGATTTGCACCTTGCCGGCTTTCCCGCCGTCAGTTTTGCGGGGCCTCCTCGGATTGATCCGCGAGCAGCCGCAGGGCCGCTCGGAGGACTTCGAAAGCGTCGGCGACGTAAAGCACGTCGGCTTTGCCGCGCGCCCAGCCGCAGTTGGCGTCAAGATTGATCGCGCGGCGCTCGCGGATGAAGCGCCAGCCGACCACATGCGGCTCTTCGCCGTGGCAGCAGGTGGCCAGCCCTTTCGGGTGCCGCGGCGTCGCCCCGGTCTGGCCCACCTGGTGCAGGGGGGTGAGGAACGGGAGCACGGCCTGGCCCTCGCCGGCAAGATCCACCAGGGACTTTGAACTGCCGAGCGACGCCTTCGTCCTTCGTACGAACTCGAGGATCAATTGCGCCGCCTCCTCGACATGCGTGCGGCCGTCGGGCTGTTTCTTCGTCCAGCCCGCGCCGGCGACGAACAGCAGATCGGCATCAGGCCGGATGGTTTGCTCGCCCGCCTCAGCGGCCTGAAATCCGAGCACTTCGGTTCGCTTGGCCTCCGGTCCCAGCTCGGGTTCGATCCGTCTGACGGCGGCCGTGCCGGACGGTCCGTTCCAAGGCAGGAACGATCCGGGCTCGAGCGCCAGAATCCACGGCCGCCGATTGCGCGTGAGCGTCGCCTCGATCCGCTGGCGGTAGTAAGAGCGGTCGGCCCGAAGCGTCCCGTCGTCAACTTTGAGCCCGACCACGTGCGTGTCGATGGCGCCGCCGAGGCGCTGCGCCACGCCGCCGAGCACGCGCATCAGGCGCGATGTGCCCGGAGCAAGCACAAGGTTGGCGCCGGTCAGCCGGCAGAGCGCTTCGGCCGCGGCGGCGTCGGAAGCATATCGGGCGGCGGCGAACTCCGTCCCTTCGACTGCCAGAAAGCCGGCCGCGCCACAGCCGGCGAGCCGGTCGGCGGCCGGCTGGACCAGGCCGCCGATCAGACCCACCGTCCAGACGGAGCCGCCCAGCGCGCACGCCAAGTCTCGGGCGGCCGTCACCGCCTCGAGCGCCGCTTTCTCGAGCGAAGCGTCTTCGCCGGTCGTAATCAGTAACAGGATCTGCTCCATTCCCTACCCCCGAATCCACTCCACGATCTCGCGCGCGATCTCTTCGGCCGCAACGTCGCGGACAATCCGCGTCTGGCGTTGCTGGCGGGGCAGCTCCACACGCAGGAAGCGCAAATCCCCGCCCGAAAGCGCAACGGGCCTGGCGCGCTGAAGCGCGGGCAGGATCGAGCGCATGTTCGCCATGCCGAGCTGGGGCTGGTTCGGCGGCTCGGCGAGCGAGCCCGTCGCCCAGCCCATCACGGCCGGCGGTCCGGCGCAACGCGAAACCTGATGGCGTCCGCCCTCGACCCGCTCGAGCACGCGCAGCGAGCCGTCGGACTCTACGCCCACTTCGTCGACACCCTGAAACTGATCGACGATGCCCAGGCGCTCGCCCACCATCGCCAGCGTCGTGCCGGCCCCGCGCGCGGCCGACTCCCAGCCGCCGAACAGCAGCAGCCGCGACCGATCCAGACCGGGGATCGCCTCGATGGCGGCGGCAAGCGCGCCGGCAGCCTCCGCGCTGTCGGAGAAACCACCGGCGGGTCCGTCGAGGGCGACGAGCTCGAACGGCGCCTTCTGCGCCACCGTCATCATCACCTGCTGGAGCTTGGCCCGCGGACTCAGACTGACGAGCCAGACCTTGCTCCCGCTATGCTCGCGCGCCAGGCGCGCCGCCTCGTAGAGAGCATGCGCCGCCCAGGGATCCAGCACCGCCGGCAGAAGCAATTCATTCTTTAGAGCAGGGCCTGAATCTCCGATTACCGGCTCCAAGGTCTGAAGCGGGTCCGGAACGATGCCCGCGCAAACGACGATGTGGAAGCTCAGGTTCATCGATACGCTCTCCTCGTCAATTCTCCGCCGAGTGCAGCCCGCCCGCGCCCGCCTCGAGCACCACGTTGTCATGCGGGCAGTTCCAGACGCAGGCGCCGCAGTGCACGCATTTCTCCCGCTCGAAGCCGGGGGCTCCCTCCAAGCGCGGCTGGATCGCCTCGCCCGAGCAGATCTCCACGCAGATCCGCGTGCCGCAGGTCTCGCACAGGTACGGATACAGAAAGACGACGTGGTCGGCCAGCCCGGGCGGCGCCTGCACCTTGCCGCCGACAAGCAGCGCATCCTGGTGGCTGATGAGGAGCCGGCCGTCGAAGGCGATCGGCGGCCAGCCCGCCCGCTCCATCAAAGCGTCGTGCAGCGCGCGCCCCTGGCGGGCGCATTCTTCACGGATGCGGGCAATCTCGCCGGCCGGGATCCGGTCGCGGAAATAGTCCTCCAAAGACGCCATCGGCTTGCCGGGCCGGCCCGGCACTCGCAATCGCCCGCGCGTGAAACCGACAAGCGCCATGCCGAGGAGTCCGGTGAGGAAGCCGCGGCGGAACCCGTCGCGCGCCTTCTCGGCGATGCGCGCCTCCTCCTCCACCCAACTGGCGCGGCGGCGGGCGACGTAGGCGGCCTCCAGGTTTTCGCGCGTGAAAGGTCTGCCCTGCTCGAGGAGCTCGATGACCCCCTCGGCGAGCATCACGCCCGTGGCCCAGGCCTCATCTACGCCGGAGTTGGTGAGCACGTTCGTGGAAGCCGAACCCTCGCCGATGCGCGCATAGCCGTTCCCGGCCAGCCACGGTTCGCCCCTCCGGCCGGATTCACGGATCGACTTGGCGCCCCAGGAGCGCAGGCGCCCGCCCTCCAGGTGCCGCCACAGGTACGGGTGCTGGATGTAGTGCTGGAGATAGCGATAGGCGGTGCGCACCGGGTTGTCAAACCAGGACGGAACGAAGATGCCGACCGAGGCGACCCGCTCCGGGTGGGCGTAGAGAAATCCGAAAATTTCGGGCTCCGGGTAGCCGATCGTATGGATCACCGTGCCGGCCTCGAGCTCGGCTCGCTCGGGCAGCTCGATGACGAATTTCATGCCGATGGTCCACTCGCGGTTGTCGTAACCTTCCGGGGTACCGAAGGCTTGATCGAGCTTTCGACTCACGGCTCCGACGGGCCCGTCGGCCGCCACGGTGAGCGCGGCCCGGACTTCCATGCCCGGCTGGTAGGCGGCGGTCGGCTTGCCGTGCCGGTCGACGCCCTGGTCCATGAGCCGCACGCCCGCCACGGCGCCGTCCTCGACGACAATATCGGCCACGGGCGTCCCCGGCCAGATCTGCACCATGCCGGTCATCAGGAGCTGCTGGCCCACCCACTGATTGAACTGCGCAATGGAGAGCACCAGCCCGTCCTTTTTCTCGAGAAACGCGGGAAGCCAGGAAATCTCGAGCGCCTCGTGCTCGACGGGAAGCGCAAAGCGGAGGGCGCGAATCACGCGGTCGGCGAGGCGTAGCGCCGCTGGACGGCGACTGGCGCCGATCGGGTCGAGCAGATAGACCAGCTTCTCCCGGCGCACCGCAGCCGCCATAGGGATTGCCGCCGGGTCGAGGTCCGGGAAACTGGCGCGGATGGCGCGAGCCCGCGTCACGGCGCCCGAAACCCCGAAAGCGATATCATCGGCCCGCTCATAGCAGAGCACCTGCAAGGGCAAGCCGGGGAGGGCCCGGCTTTCAATCGGCGGCCGGGAGGGATCCGCCAGCCGCCGCGCCAGCGTGGTCAGAAACCCGCCGGCGGCGGGGCCGAAGCCCACGCAGACGATGTCGGTTTCCACCACCGGGCGGGGCGCGGCGAGCTCGCTCATGCCGGATAATCCAGAGCGGCGGGGATCATCACCTGGGTCAAGGCGCGCGCCGCGCGATCCTTGGCAAGCTGGGCGCCGGTCAGGCAGCCGTCGAGTTTCGATCGCAGACGGGTGAAATCTTCCAATCCTTCGAAGCGGACGCAGGGACCGGCCTTGGCCGGGTGCGAGCCGTCGGCGCGCAGCGCTTCGTTTTCACTGGCGTAGGCGGCCATCCCGGGAATCAGCCCCTCGATGGATACAAGCTCGTCCTCGCGGTAGCAGCCCGGGGCGTTGGGGTCATCCCAGGCCGGGTGGCGCTGGTAGCCGAAGACGAGCGTGGAGCAGATTCGGCCTACTTCGGAAGCGGCGCGGGCCACGTGGGTGTGGGCTAGATCGGTGAAGAAACCGAGCAGTCCCTCGAGGCCCTCGGCCACGGCAGGATTTTGCGGCCCCTTTTCGGCCAGCTCGAGCACGTCGAGAATCTGCGCGCGAACCGCCACAAGCCAGGCGAGCGCGTCGGCGAGCGGAAAGGTGACGCCGTGCCTGGATCCTTGAAACAGTTTGACGCCGTCGGCGTCGCGGGCCTTTTCCAGATGCTCCAGCGTCCACAACCAGAGGCTCATGGCGCTGGCCAGCGCGCAGGCGCCCGTGCCGGGCCGCCGCGCCGCAATGCGGCGCATCTCCCCAATCCAGGCGCGGAACTGGGCGAGGAAGATCTCGTTGGTCATGGTGACGCTCAACTGGCGGCGCTGAACCGCCTCGGGCCCCTCGTAGGTGGCCTCCAGTTGCGCATCCATCCATTTGTAGCCCAGGAAGCCCGGGCAGTCTTCCGTAATGCCGTAGCCGCCCATTAGGCTGACGGCCTCGCGCATCATATTGGCGCCGTGGCCGGTATTCCAGAGCTTGGCCGCGGGACACAACACGTTGGCGACGGCATCGAGAATGAGGAACCGCACGAGCGGATCGGCCCGCAGTTGTTCGCACCGCGCCGCATCGCGTCGGTGTTCGGGCGCCGCTTCGAGGGCGATCAGTTCAAGCGCGTCCTTCTGCGAATTCCGGAGCGCCTTGAAGGTCGCCAGACCGCCGCGGACGCCCCGGGCAGCCAGGATGGCGTCCTTTTGCCGCTCGAGCGGGTCGAGCTCGTCAAAGAGGCGGGCCGCGGCGAAGCCAAGTGAGGCCGCCGCCTCTCCGGTGGCCCAGATGTCGACGAGGCGATGCAGGACGTCCTCGCGCTGCTGAAGCCCGAGCTCGAAGCGAGGCGTTCCCGGAGCGACCGACTCGCCGCCTCGGAACCGCTCCCGGTGGTAACGGATCAGCGGCTCGGCGGCGGAGAGGAGTTTCGCGGCAGTCATCAGGCCCACGGTGACCCGCGTGCGACGAAAAACGGCTTCGATGATCTCGGCGTGGTCGTAATTGGGAACGATGACGCCGTCGCGTACGGTGTAGCCGCCGACGATTCGGCTGGCGGGAACACGCACGCAGAAGATCGGATCGGAGGTCGACGAGAGCTGGTGGACGAGTTTCCGCGTGGGCGTACCGCGGTCGAAGACGCCCGGATCGGTCTCCTCGAGAATCACCATCGAGCTGCCCTGGATGCGCTCGTCGCCGGAGCCGACCGCCGCCGTGACGAAATTGGCAAAGCCCATGTTGGTGATGAAGCGACCCCGTTTGGTGACCTCCAGGATCGGCTCGCCGCCCTCGGGCCAGTCGACGACGCGCGCCTTGCCGCTCAGCAGGCCGGTTTCGACGCCGACGTAGGGGATCGGCTCGGTGAGGCAAAAAGCGCCGCGCCACGGCCGCCGGCCCGGCGCCGGCGCCGCCAGGCTCATGTAGCGTCGCTTCTGTTCCTCCGTGCCCCGCTCATGGATGGGAGCGAGCGCCAGCGCGGTGGCCAGGCTGGCGGTTGCGGCCCCGGCGTCCACCCAGGCGAGCTCGAAGGCCACGAGCGCCAGGGCGAGATTCTTCGGGCCTTCGATGTAGCCGCCGTAGGCGGGATCGATGTAGACGGCGGTGAGGCCGGCCTCGTCGAAGGCCTCGAGCATCCTGGCTTTGCTTTCGGTCCACTCGTGGGTGTGACGGGCGCCCTCGGCCACCAGGCGCGCCACAAGGCCGCGGGCGACCGAGCGGGCTGCCTGCACGAGCATTTGGAGATCGTAGCGGTCGGCGTAGCGCCACATGATCTGGCGTACGTCGTCGCCGGGGAGCGTGCGGAGTTCGGCGCCGGCGGCGGTGCTGCCCGGTTTCGTCATAGGAGGACTCCTCGGCCCATGTGCGTCAAGAGAAACATTATCGGCAAGCGGCGGTGCCGCCCGCCACTTTCATCTTCCTGAAGCGGCCGGATGCGCTAGAATGAAGGAGGTTCCGGGCCGTGGCGCAGCCTGGCTAGCGCGCTTGCTTGGGGTGCAAGAGGTCGCCGGTTCAAATCCGGCCGGCCCGACCAAACCTTTCAAAGAGTTACCGCCCGTCCCTCCCTTCGCGAGCTTCGTTTCAGGTCCAATTCAGGTCCAAAGTGGACCTAAACCGCCTGCGGGGTCGTGTGGGATCATGGTCACTTCGATGACCCCAGGGGCAACCTGCTCAATCGAAAGGGCTTGGGGGTCATGGGACCGATGGGGGCGTGTTTTTGCATTTTGTCTTCTCGTTCCCGGATCAGGAGAGAAAATTTGTTCTCTTATATGGATGTCCCCATGCACCCCATGGCCCCGCGCGGTTAGCCGTCTCGCCGGCGCGCCTGTGGTCCCGTATCGCACAGCCACGGCAAGCTCGACGCAAAAGCCGGATGACGTTTCAAACGATGTGAAGACAAGTTGATTTTTCTCTTGACGACTGAAGCCGCCGCCTGCTATCGATGAGGTAGAACGCTCGGGAAGCGTTCTCCCAGAGGCGGGCGGGGCCTCTCGAAACAAACCCGCACCCCACCGGAGCGAGCGCCGGGACGCTCGTGAAACTCTTTCCCGCAGGATTTCCCACTCCAGGTGTGTTGCGTGAATCACCGGATCCCTTTGTACACCGCTGACGGTGAGCTGGCTGACTGGGTCAGCGAGCAGCGCCTGGCGCGGCTTCAGGCTGCGGGGTTGATC
>Ga0197142_1003438_pt1 | contig 13276 bp, 11 predicted proteins | sample GBS60_MetaG_FD_148614 | JGI IMG/M metagenome (GOLD analysis project Ga0197142, IMG submission 148614) | Sediment microbial communities from Great Boiling Springs, Gerlach, Nevada, United States - GBS 60_MetaG | ecosystem: Environmental > Aquatic > Thermal springs > Hot (42-90C) > Sediment... | reverse complement strand
CCAGGAGGAAAAGAACCCCCAAGATAAGCCTCATGGCTTCCAGTCTACGTCCACCCCTTGCCGCAAAGCTTTGACTCGGTATAATCCTCTCGGGAGGTACCCGTGAGAAAGCTCGCGCTTCTTCTAGTTGGCGGGTTTCTTTCCTTGGCCTTGGCCCAGGCCCCCCAGGTGGCGGCCCTGGTGGATGCGGGGCGGTTCCCGGAGGCCTACGAGATGGGCCTGAGGCTGGGCACCCCGGAGGCCTTGGCCCTGGCGGCCAAGGGGGCCAGCTTCTACGCCCTGTACCAGGCCAAGGACGAGGAGAAGCGGGCCTGGTTTGAGAAGGCGGAAAGGGCCGCTTCCCAGGCCATCGCCAAGGCCCCGGACTACCCCGAGGGCTACTTTGAGCGGGCCCGGGCCCTGGGCCGGCTTTCCCAGTACAAGGGCATCCTCGAGGCCCTGGCCGAGGGGCTGGCGCCCAGGATCAGGGGGGACCTGGAGCGGACCCTCAGGCTCAAGCCGGACCACGCCGGGGCCATGGTGGCCTTGGCCCTGTGGCACTTTGAGCTGGTGCAGAAGGGCTGGCTGGTGGCGGCCACCCAGGGGGCGGATAGGAGCCAGGTGGAGCCCCTCATGAAGAAGGCCATAGAGCTAGAGCCCCAGGCCATCATCCACCGGGTGGAGTACGCCCGGGTCCTGGCCGCCTGGGGCAAAAAGGAGGAGGCCAGGAAGCAGCTGGAGGTGGCCCTCTCCCTTCCCGCCCAAACCGCCGCCGACCGCTACGACCAGGAGAGGACCCGAAAGGAGCTGGCCCAGCTCAAGTAGCCCTACCTGGGGGTGGGGAGGCGGAGGCCCAGCCTCCGGCCGAAGACCCTGAGGAGGACCGTGGCCAGGGCCCCCAGGAAGAGGGCGGCCTCCCCCAAGAGGTGGAGGGCGTAGACCACCAGGGCTCCCAGGAAGGCGGCGGAGGCGTAGAGGTCCCCGGCCCGGTAGAGGATGCCGGGGACCTCGCCCGAGAGGATGTCCCGGAGCACCCCGCCCCCCACCCCGGAGAGGGTCCCCGCCAGGGCCACCCCAAAGGGCCCAAGCCCCGCCGCTAGGCCCCGCTCCGCCCCTAAAGCGGCGCAAAGGCCCAGGCCCAGGGTGTCCAGGTAGTAGATGGGCCTTTCCAGGGCCTGGACCTTGGGGTGGAAGCGGAAGACGAGAAACCCGGTGAGGACCACGCTCCAGAGGAGGGGCTCGTTCCTGAGGGCCGAAGGGGGGAGGGTCCCCACCAGGACGTCGCGGATGGACCCGCCCCCCACGGCGGTCATCGTGGCCAGGACCAGGACCCCGAGAAGGTCAAAGCCCTTCTGCACCCCCTTCAGGGCCCCGGTGGCGGCGAAGACCAGGGTCCCGAGCCAGACCAGGACCTCAACCATCCAAAAGCACCACCGCCCGGGCTTGGACGTGCCTGGGGGCCAGGCCCTCCGAGGTCTTGAAGGTGAGGCCCACCCGGTCCTCGGGGAGGCCGAGGAGGCGGGAGAGGTTTTGGGTCAGGGCCTGGCGGTGGGGGCCGAGCTTGGGCCGGTCCAGGACCAGGACCAGGCTGGCCTGGAGGAGCCTCCCCCCCCGGGCCGCCACCAGGCGCAGGGCCTCCTTCAGGAAGACCTCGCTCCTGGCCTCCCGCCACCTGGGGTCGGTGTCGGGGAAGAGAAGCCCGATGTCCCCGAGGCCAAAGGCGGAAAGGAGGGCGTCCGTGAGGGCGTGGAGGGCGGCGTCCCCGTCGGAGTGGGCCTTGGCCCCTAGAGGGCTTGGCAGGAGGAGGCCGCAGAGGTAAAGGGGGCGCCCCTCTTCCAGAAGGTGGCTGTCCTCGCCGTAGCCCAGGCGCATGGCTATACTTTAGGGCATGCCGAGCTTTGAGGAAGCCCTGGCCCTCATGGAGGCCTGGACGGAAAGCGAGGCCTTAAGGCGGCACATGCGGGCGGTGGAGGTGGCCATGCGGGCCTACGCCCGCCGCTTCGGCGAGGACGAGGAGCTTTGGGCCGTGGCCGGGGTCCTCCACGACATGGACTACGAGAAGTACCCCGAGGCCCACCCCTACCGGGCGGTGGAGGAGCTTCGGCGGCTTGAGTACCCGGAGGAGGTCCTTCAGGCCATCCTGGGCCACGCCAGCTACACCGGGGTGCCCCGCGAAACCCTGATGGCCAAGGCCCTCTTCGCCGTGGACGAGCTCACGGGCCTCATCACCGCCGCGGTCTACGTGCGCCCCGACCGCTCCATCCTGGGCCTCGAGCTCCCGAGCCTCAAGAAGAAGTTCAAAGACAAGGCCTTCGCCAAGGGGGTGAACCGAAAGGAGATAGAGGAGGGGGCGAGGGAGCTGGGGGTTCCCCTGGAGGAGCACATGGCCTTCGTCCTCGCCGCCATGAAGGAGGAGGCCGGGCTATTGGGCCTCGCCTAGTTGCCTTGGGGCTCCTCTCCCGCTAGGGTGAGGGGGATGGAGATTCCCGACCTCACCCCCTACCTGGGCCAGATGACCTTCGGCGGCCTGGCGGGCTACGCCGTGGGCTACGCCCTCAAGAAGGTGGGCCGGGCCCTGGCCATTCTCCTGGGCCTCCTCTTCGTCGCCCTGCAGCTATTGGCCCAGGCGGGCTACGTGCAGGTGGACTGGACCCGCATCCAAAGGGACGTGGAGCCCCTTTTGCAACAGCCGGGCCTCCAGAGTCTCTGGGAGCGGCTCCTCTCCACCCTCACCCACAACCTGCCCTTCGGGGCCAGCTTCGTGGGGGGGCTCCTTCTTGGCCTCAGGGCCGGATGAGCCTCTGGGGGGTGGCGATCAGGTCCACCCGCCGCTCGGGGGGCACGGGGAGCCTGGGGTAGACCATGACCGGGTGGGCCAGGGTGGCGAAGGGGGCCGCCACCCTAAGCCAGGCCTGGGGGAAGCCGTACCCCTTCCCCACCCACCCCCCCTCCTCGTCCACGGCCACGGCCCCGATGAGGACCAGGTCAATGGGCTGGCCCTTCAGCTCCACCCGCACCCCGTGGCGGTAGGCCTCCCGCACCCTTTTGAGCCTTTTGGGGTCCACGTCCTTGAGGAGGAGGAACTCCCCCGGGCGGTCGGGGTGGGGGAGGAGGAGGGCCTTGCCCCGCTTCAGGGCCTCCTCCCTGAGGGGTTTTAAGACGGCGTCCATCCCCGCCAGGATGAACCTCGCCCCCTGGAACTCCGGGGTCGCCAGGAGCCTTTCCGCCGCCCGCCTGGCCCCCAGGAAGTTGGGGTGGTGGCCGTGGGGGGGTGTGGGGTGGAGGGCCAGGTCGTGGCGGGCCAGGAAGTTCCAGACCTCTTCCCGGAGCTGGCCTAGGGTCATGGGGTCCAAAGGTCCTGTTCCTGGTCCCTCTCCTCCCGGATCTGGCCTAGGACCTCTTCGGGAGGGGTAGGGGTACGGATCCTCTGGTTTGGGGTGAAGAGGGCCTCGAGGGCCTCTTCCTGGGGGAAGGGCGCTTCCATCACCTTTCCCAAGTCTAGCCCTAAACTGGTGGGGTATGGGGTCCAAGCTCAAGTTCGCCCACCTGCACCAGCACACCCAGTTCTCCCTCCTGGACGGGGCGGCCAAGCTCCAGGACCTGCTCAAGTGGGTCAAGGAGACCACGCCCGAGGACCCCGCCCTGGCCATGACCGACCACGGCAACCTCTTCGGGGCCGTGGAGTTCTACAAGAAGGCCACCGCCATGGGGGTCAAGCCCATCATCGGCTACGAGGCCTACGTGGCGGCGGAAAGCCGCTTTGACCGCAAGCGGGGGAAGGGCCTGGACGGGGGCTACTTCCACCTCACCCTGCTCGCCAAGGACTTCACCGGCTACCAGAACCTGGTGCGCCTGGCCTCGAGGGCCTACCTGGAGGGCTTTTACGAGAAGCCCCGCATTGACCGGGAGATCCTGAGGGAGCACGCCGAGGGCCTCATCGCCCTCTCCGGGTGCCTGGGGGCCGAGATCCCCCAGTTCATCCTGGAGGACCGCCTGGACCTGGCCGAGGCCCGGCTCAACGAGTACCTCTCCATCTTCGGCGACCGCTTCTTCATAGAGATCCAGAACCACGGCCTCCCCGAGCAGAAAAAGGTCAACGAGGTCCTCAAGGAGTTCGCCCGCAAGTACGGCCTGGGCATGGTGGCCACCAACGACGGCCACTACGTGAAAAGGGAGGACGCCCGCGCCCACGAGGTCCTTCTCGCCATCCAGTCCAAGACCACCCTGGACGACCCTAACCGCTGGCGTTTTCCCTGCGACGAGTTCTACGTGAAGACCCCGGAGGAGATGCGGGCCATGCTCCCCGAGGAGGAGTGGGGGGACGAGCCCTTTGACAACACCGTGGAGATCGCCCGGATGTGCAACGTGGACCTCCCCATCGGGGACAGAATGGTCTACCGCATCCCCCGCTTCCCCCTCCCCGAGGGGCGCACCGAGGCCCAGTACCTCCGGGAACTCACCTTCCTGGGCCTCCTCAGGCGCTACCCCGACCGCATCACCGGGGCCTTCTACCGGGAGGTCTTCCGCCTTTTGGGGAGAATCCCCCCTCATGGGGACGAAGGGGCTTTAGCGGAGGCCCTGGCCCAGGTGGAGGAGAAGGCCTGGGAGGAGCTCATGGGGCGGCTTCCCCCCTTAGAGGGGGTCCGGGAGTGGACCGCGGAGGCCATCCTGCACCGGGCCCTTTACGAGCTTTCCGTCATTGAGCGCATGGGCTTCCCCGGCTACTTCCTCATCGTCCAGGACTACATCAACTGGGCCAAGGCGCACGGGGTTTCCGTGGGGCCGGGAAGGGGGAGCGCCGCCGGGAGCCTGGTGGCCTACGCCGTGGGCATCACCAACATTGACCCCTTGCGCTTCGGCCTCCTCTTTGAGCGCTTCCTGAACCCCGAGCGGGTCTCCATGCCCGACATAGACACCGATTTCTCCGACCGGGAGCGGGATAAGGTCATCCAGTACGTGCGGGAGCGCTACGGGGAGGACAGGGTAGCCCAGATCGGCACCTTCGGGAGCCTGGCCTCCAAGGCGGCCCTCAAGGACGTGGCCCGGGTCTACGGCATCCCCCACAAGAAGGCGGAGGAGCTGGCCAAGCTGATCCCCGTGCAGTTCGGCAAGCCCAAGCCCCTGCAGGAGGCGGTCCAGGTGGTGCCGGAGCTGAAGGCGGAGATGGAGAAAGACGAGAAGATCCGCCAGGTCATAGAGGTGGCCATGCGCCTCGAGGGCCTGAACCGCCACGCCTCCGTCCACGCCGCCGGGGTGGTCATCGCCGCCGAGCCCCTCACGGACCTGGTCCCCCTCATGCGGGACCAGGAGGGCCGCCCCGTGACCCAGTACGAGATGGGGGCGGTGGAGGCCTTGGGGCTTTTGAAGATGGACTTCCTGGGCCTCCGCACCCTCACCTTCCTGGACGAGGCCAAGCGCATCGTCAAGGAGTCCAAGGGCGTGGAGCTGGACTACGACCGCCTCCCCCTGGACGACCCCAAGACCTTTGAGCTCCTCTCCCGCGGCGAGACCAAGGGGGTCTTCCAGCTGGAGTCCGGGGGGATGATGGCCACGGTGCGGGGCCTGAAACCGAGGCGCATAGAGGACATCATCGCCCTGGTCTCCCTCTACCGCCCCGGGCCCATGGAGCACATCCCCACCTACATCCGCCGCCACCACGGCCAGGAGCCCGTGAGCTACAGCGAGTTCCCCCACGCGGAGAAGTACCTGAGGCCCATTCTGGAGGAGACCTATGGCATCCCCGTCTACCAGGAGCAGATCATGCAGATCGCCTCCCAGGTGGCGGGGTACTCCCTGGGGGAGGCGGACCTTTTGCGCCGCTGCTTGGCGGAGGGGAGCCTGGTCTTGGATGCCGCCACAGGGCAGAGAGTCCCCATAGAGGCGGTGAAGCCGGGGATGGAGGTCCTCTCCCTTGGGCCCGATTACCGCTTCTACCAGGTCCCGGTGCTGGAGGTCCTAGAAAGCGGCGTCCAGGAGGTGGTCCGGCTTAGGACCAGAAGCGGCCGTACTCTGGTCCTCACCCCCGACCACCCCCTCCTGACCCTGGAGGGGTGGAAGCCTCTCTGTGACCTGCCCCTGGGCACCCCCATCGCCGTTCCCGCAGAGCTTCCCACGGGTGGGCACTTGGCCCCGCCTGAGGAGCGCATCACCCTTTTGGCCCTGCTTCTGGGGGACGGGAACACGAAGATTTCCCATCCCAAGGGGCCGAAGCCCAACGCCTATTTTTACTCCAAAGACCCAGAGCTCCTGGCTGCCTACCGGCGGTCCGCCGAGGCCTTGGGGGCGAAGGTCAGGGCCTACGTGCACCCCACCACGGGGGTGGTGACCCTGGCTACCTCAGCCCCGGGGCCGGGGGCCCAGGACCCGGTGAAGCGCCTGGTGGAGGAGGCCGGCATGCTGGCCAAAGCGGAGGAGAAGCGGATCCCCGAGGAGGTGTTCCGTTACCAGAAGGAGGCCCTGGCCCTTTTCCTCGGACGCCTTTTCAGCACCGATGGCTCGGTGGAGAAGGTGCGGATCTCCTACAGCTCGGCGAGCCTGGCCCTTGTGGAGGACGTGGCCCACCTTCTCCTCCGCTTGGGGATCGTGGGCCAGGTACGTTCCAAGGGGCCCAGGGCCCACGAGGTCTTGATCTCGGGGCGGGAAGACATCCTCCGTTTTGCGGAGGTGGTTGGTCCTTACCTCCTGGGGGCCAAGCGGGAGCGGATGTCTCTCCTAAAGGTCCAAGCCCAGGGGCGGCTTTCGGGGCAGGGCTGGCACCTCCGCCTCGTGCCGCCTTCGGTGGCCCATCGTATCTTGATAGCCAAGAGGAAAAGTGGCTTGTCCTGGGGGGAAGCGGGCGAGAGAGTGGGGATTCCGGGTAGTCACCTTTCCAGCGGCCTCAACCTAAAGTCTCCCAGGCGACACCTTTCTCGTCACCGCCTGCTTCTCCTTGGCCAGGCCTTCGCTGATCCAGGCCTCAAGGCCCTTGCGGAAGGTCAGGTTCTCTGGGATCCCATCGTGGCGGTAGAGCCTGTAGGCAAGGCCCGCACCTACGACCTCCGGGTGCCCCCCTTCGCCAACTTCGTGGCCGGGGACCTGGTGGTCCACAACTCCATGGGCAAGAAGAAGGTGGAGGAAATGAAGGCCCACCGGGAGCGCTTCGTCCGGGGGGCCAGGGAGCGGGGCGTGCCCGAGGAGGAGGCCAACCGGCTTTTTGACATGCTGGAGGCCTTCGCCAACTACGGCTTCAACAAGTGCCTGCCCACAAGGGCCAAGGTGGTGGACTGGCGCACCGGGAAGGTGGTAAGCCTAGGGGAGATCGTCCGGGGCGAGGCGCAGGGAATCTGGGTGGTCTCCTTGGACGAGGCCCGCCTTCGCCTGGTGCCGAGGCCCGTGGTGGCGGCCTTCCCAAGCGGGAGGGCCCAGGTCTACGCCCTGCGCACCGCCACGGGCAGGGTCTTGGAGGCCACCGCCAACCACCCCCTTTTCACCCCTCAGGGCTGGCGGCCCCTGGGCGCCCTGGTCCCGGGGGACTACGTGGCCCTTCCCCGCCACCTGCCCTACCGGCCCTCGGCCCGCCTGGCTCCTTTTGAGCTGGACCTCCTGGGCTTTGCCCTTTCCGAGGGTAACCTCCGCCACCCCTCGGGCTTTTACCTTTACACCGCTTCGGAAGAGGAGCTTAAGGCCATGCTGGAGGCCCTCGCCTCCTTCGCCAACACCCGCACCCGGGTGGTCTGGCGAAGAGGGGTGGCCCACCTCTACGTGGGGCGGCGGGACCGGAAGCGGGAGGCGGGAGCGGTGGCCTTCTTGCGGAAGCAGGGGCTTTTGGGGCTTTCCGCTCGGGAAAAGCGCCTGCCTGAGGTGGTCTACCGACTTCCCCCCGAGGAGGTGGCCCGCTTCCTGGGGCGGCTCTGGACGGGGGACGGAGGGGTGGACCCCAGGGGCCGCCTCATCCACTACGCCACCGCCTCCCGGGCTTTGGCGGAGGGGGTGCAGCACCTCCTCCTTAGACTGGGCCTGCAGAGCCGGCTGGTGGAAAAGCGCTTCGCTTACAAGGAAGGGCGCACCGGGTACGCCGTCTATCTCCTGGGGGGCCTCGAGGCCGCCCGCCGCTTTGCCCAGGTCATCGGACCCCACCTCATCGGCAAGAGGCGGCAGGACCTGGAAGCCCTCCTGGCCTCCTGGGAGGCGGCGGGCCGGAGCACCAAGGACGTCCTGCCCCTGGCCTTTCTGGAAGAGGTGAAGGAGGAGGTGGCCCGGGTGGCCCAGGGCCAGGTGGCGGCCTTCCTGAGGGAGGCGGGGCTGGCCGAGGGGCTCCTACGCCCAGGCAAGGGGAGGCGTGGGCTTTCCAGGGCTACTCTAGAGCGGCTTGCCGCCCTTACGGGAAGCCTAGCCCTCCTGCGCCTGGCCGAGGCCGAGGTCTACTGGGACCGGGTGGAGGCCATAGAGCCCTTAGGCGAGGAGGAGGTCTTTGACCTCACCGTGGAAGGGACCCACACCTTCGTGGCCGAGGACGTCATCGTCCACAACTCCCACGCCGCCGCCTACAGCCTCCTCTCCTACCAGACCGCCTACGTGAAGGCCCACTACCCCGTGGAGTTCATGGCCGCCCTCCTCTCCGTGGAGCGCCACGACTCCGACAAGGTGGCGGAGTACATCCGGGACGCCCGGGCCTTGGGCATCTCCGTCCTGCCCCCAGACGTCAACCGCTCGGGCTTTGACTTCAAGGTGGTGGGGGAGGAGATCCTCTTCGGCCTCTCGGCGGTGAAGAACGTGGGGGAGGGGGCGGCCAGGGCCATCCTGGAAGAAAGGGAGCGGGGCGGGCCCTATAGGAGCCTGGGGGACTTCCTCAAGCGCCTTCCCGAGCAGGTGGTGAACAAAAGGGCCCTGGAGTCCCTGGTGAAGGCGGGGGCCCTGGACGCCTTCGGGGACCGGGCCCGGCTCCTGGCCTCCCTAGAGCCCCTCCTCCGCTGGGCGGCGGAGACCCGGGAGCGGGGGCGGAGCGGCCTGGTGGGCCTCTTCGCCGAGGTGGAGGAGCCCCCTCTTCTGGAGGCCCCGCCCCTGGACGAGATCACCACGCTCCGCTACGAGAAGGAGGCTTTGGGCATCTACGTCTCCGGCCATCCTGTGCTCCGCTACCCGGGCCTGAGGGAGGTGGCCAGCTGCGCCCTGGAGGAACTCCCCGAGTTCGTGCGCGGGCTTCCGGGCAGGCCCAAGGTCCTCCTTTCGGGCATGGTGGAGGAGGTGGTGCGCAAGCCCACCCGCTCGGGGGGGATGATGGCCCGCTTCACCCTCTCCGACGAGACGGGGGCCCTGGAGGTGGTGGCCTTTGGCCGGGCCTACGAGGGGGTCTCCCCCAAGCTCAAGGAGGACATCCCCCTTCTGGTGCTGGCGGAGGTGGAAAGGGGGGAGGAGCTCAGGGTTCTGGCCCAGGCGGTCTGGACCCTGGAGGAGGTCCTCGAGGCCCCCAAGGCCCTAGAGGTGGAGGTGGACCACGCCCTCCTGGACGAGAAGGGGGTGGCCCAGCTCAAAAGCCTCCTGGACGAGCACCCGGGAAGCCTCCCCCTTTACCTCCGGGTCCAAGGGCCCTTCGGCGAGGCCCTCTTCGCCCTGAGGGAGGCCCGGGTGGGGGAGGAGACCTTGGGCCTGCTGGAGGCCGAGGGCTACCAGGCCTACCTGATCCCGGACCGGGAGGTCTTCCTCCAGGGGAACGGGGGCGGGGCCAGGGAAGAAGTGGTCCCCTTTTGAGTGTCCCGCCGTGGCCTGAGGCGCGGCGGAGCCCCAAAGTCCTCCCACGGCGCTGGCTTGGGCCGCAACGCGACCCCTCAAAAGCGAGGGGGGCCAGGCTTTAGCCTGGCCCCCGGTCAGCTTAGGCTAGAAGTCCATGTCCCCGGTGCCCGCGGGGGCGGGGGTGGACTCCTTCTTCTCGGGCTTCTCCGCCACCACGGCCTCGGTGGTGAGGATGAGGGCGCCAATGGAGGAGGCGTTCTGGAGGGCGGAACGGGTTACCTTGGCGGGGTCCACGATGCCCGCCTCCACCATGTCCACGAACTCCCCGGTGGCGGCATTGAAGCCGAAGCGGAGGTTCTTGGTCTCGGAGAGGATCCGCTGGACGATGACGGAGCCCTCGTACCCAGCGTTCTCCGCGATCTGGCGGGCGGGCTCCTCCAGGGCCCGGCGCACGATCTTGGCCCCGGTGGCCTCATCGCCCTCGAGGGCCTTCAGGAGCTCGTCCACGGCGCTGATGGCCCGGAGAAGGGTCACGCCGCCGCCGGGGACGATGCCCTCCTCCACCGCCGCCCGGGTGGCGGAGAGGGCGTCCTCAAAGCGGTGCTTCTTCTCCTTGAGCTCGGTCTCGGTGGCGGCGCCCACCCGGATCACGGCCACGCCGCCCGCCAGCTTGGCCAGGCGCTCCTGGAGCTTCTCCTTGGCGTACTCGCTGTCCGTGGTCTCCAGCTCCTTCTTGATGGCGTTGATCCGGGCCTCAATGTCCTCCTTCTTGCCCTTGCCGCCCACGATGGTGGTCTCGTCCTTGGTGATACGCACCCGCTCGGCCCGGCCCAGCATGGAGAGGGTGGCGTTCTCCAGCTTGAAGCCCAGCTCCTCGGAGATCACGGTGCCGCCGGTGACCGCGGCGATGTCCTTCAGCATCTCCTTCCGGCGGTCGCCGAAGCCGGGGGCCTTGACGGCCGCCACGTTCAGGGTGCCCCGGAGCTTGTTCACCACCAAGGTGGCGAGGGCCTCGCCCTCCACGTCCTCGGCGATCAGGAGGAGGGGCTTGCCGGTCTGGGCCACCTGCTCCAGGATGGGGAGGAGTTCGCGGACGTTGGAGACCTTCTTCTCCACGATGAGGATGAAGGCGTCCTCCAGGACCGCCTCCATGGTGTCGGGGCTGGTGATGAAGTAGGGGGAGATGTACCCCTTGTCAAACTGGTACCCCTCCACGAACTTCAGCTCGGTCTCCAGGCTCTTGGACTCCTCAACGGTGATGATGCCCTCCTTCCCCACCTTCTCCATGGCGTCGGCGATCAGCTTGCCGACGTCGGGGTCGTTGGCGGAGATGGTGGCCACCTCCTCAATGGCCTTGCGGTCCTCCACGGGGATGGCCAGGGCCTTGATCTTCTCCACGGCGGCCTCCACCGCCTTCTCAATGCCCCGCTTGAGGGCCAGGGGGTTGGCCCCGGCGGCCACGTTCTTCAGGCCCTCGCGCACGATGGCCTGGGCCAGGACGGTGGCGGTGGTGGTGCCGTCCCCGGCCACGTCGTTGGTCTTGGAGGCCACCTCCTTGAGGAGCTGGGCCCCGATGTTCTCCAGGTGGTTCTCCAGCTCAATCTCCTTGGCCACCGTCACCCCGTCCTTGGTGATGGTGGGGGAGCCGAACTTCTTCTCCAGGACCACGTTCCGGCCCCTGGGGCCCAGGGTCACCTTCACCGCATCCGCCACCGCGTTGACGCCCCGCTCCAAAGCCCGGCGCGCCGCCTCGTCAAATACCAGGATCTTCGCCATGCCTCACCTCCTTTTAGGAAAGGACCGCCAAGAGGTCCCGCTCGGAGAGGATCACGTACTCCTCGCCGTCAATCTCAATCTCGGTGCCGCCGTACTTGGCGAAGACCACGATGTCCCCCTCCTTGACCTCGAGGGGCACCTTCTGCCCGTTCTCCAGGATGCGGCCCGTGCCCACGGCGATCACCTTGCCCTTCTGGGGCTTCTCCTTGGCCGTGTCGGGGAGCACGATGCCGCCCTTGGTCTTGGGCTCCTCCTCAATCCGCTTCACCACTACCCGGTCGCCTAGGGGCTTGATCACGGTCTTCACCTCCGCAGCCATACGCACTCCCTCCTTTGACGCTCAAAGGGTGAGAGTGTCAAACCAAGGTCATTATCCTGCTTCCCTTAGGGTTTGTCAAGGGGGTTGAGGGAGGGCTTATAAGGACCGCTGGCGCAGGGCCTCGTAGAGGAGGAGGGCGGCGCTCACGGATACGTTGAGGCTGTCCGCCTGGCCCCGCATGGGGATGCGCACCCGGGCCTGGGCCCGCTTTAGCCACCCTTCCGGCAGGCCCTGGTCCTCGGCCCCCAGGAGGAAGGCCACGCCCCGCCTGTAGTCCTCCTCCCAGTAAACCTTTTCCCCCCTGGGGGTGGCGGCCACCAGGTGGAGGCCCTTTCCTTCCAGGAAGCGGGCCGCCTCCGCCTCGGCCACCGGGAAGACGGGGAGGGAGAAGACCACCCCCGTGGAGTTGCGGATCACCTGGGGGCTATAGAGGTCCACCCCCTCCGCCACCAGGACCAGGTCCACCCCCGCCCCGTCGGCGGAGCGGAGGATGGCCCCCAGGTTTCCCGGTTTTTCCAGGCCCAGGAGGACCAGGACCAGGGGGTCTTGGGGGAGGCGCACCTCCCTCAGGTCCCTCCTTGGGGTGGGGAAGACGGCGAGGATCTGGGCGGGGTTCTCCCGGCTGGAAACCCGCTTCAAGGCCTCTTCCGAGAGGCGGAGGACCTCGCCCTGGGCTAGGGCCTCCTCCTCCGGGGTGGCCCTGGGGCCCAGGAGGAAGAGGGTGGGCTTCAGGCCCGCCCGGAGGGCCCTTTCCACCTCCCGCCTCCCCTCCACCAAAAAGAGGCCCACCCGCTCCCTTTCTTTCCTCTCCTTCAGGGCCGCCAGGGCCTTCACCCGGGGGTTTTTGGGGCTAACGATCTCCAAGGAGCACCTCAAAGCGGGCCACCCGGGGCCCGGAAAGCTCTAGCTCCAGGCGTTCCACCTCCGGGAACTCCTCCAGGAGGCGGGAGACCCTTAAGACCATCTCCTGGTAGGGCTTGGGGTCCACGTGCCCCTCCAGGGGCTTGAGGAGCTCCTGGGCGTCTTTTTCCGTGAGGGGGGTGAGGCGGAGGCCCAGGGGGGTGTCCCCCAGGGGGGTGGGCAGGAGGAGGGTGAGCACGGGGCCGAAGAGGGGGTGGGGGGTGGCGGTGAGGCGGAGGCGGAGGCCTTCGCCTTCCCCCAGGGGCAGGCCGAAGGCCTCTAGAAACGCCCGGGCCTCCTCCGGGCTCAGGCGCTTCTTGCCCTCAAGAAGCCTTCTCGCCGCCTCTAGCCTCAGATCGGGGAAGTCGGGGAAGAGGAGGGGTTCTTCCCGCCACCTCCGGTAGCCCCAGGCCCGGCTTAGGGCGATGGCCGCCGACTCGGGGAAGCGGTAGAGAACGGCTCCGGGTAGGAGCCTCGCCCGGGGGCCCTCCACGCCCAGGAAAGAGGCCAGGAGGAGCTTGGGGCTTTGCGCCTCCCGCACCAGGGCCAAGACCTCCTCCTCCTTAGCGAAGCCCATGGGGACGAAGAGGAGGA
>Ga0197142_1003437_pt1 | contig 13277 bp, 16 predicted proteins | sample GBS60_MetaG_FD_148614 | JGI IMG/M metagenome (GOLD analysis project Ga0197142, IMG submission 148614) | Sediment microbial communities from Great Boiling Springs, Gerlach, Nevada, United States - GBS 60_MetaG | ecosystem: Environmental > Aquatic > Thermal springs > Hot (42-90C) > Sediment... | reverse complement strand
AACCCTTGCATCACCATCTGAGATATTGGCAATGAAGTCCAATGCCTCTTCAGTGATCTCATATTTGTTATCAAGCCCTTTTGTAGAGGTCAAAGCCCTGATTAGTATTTTTTTCATATCCTCAAAACAAAGGGGTTTGAGCATATAAACCTTTACCCTTGATAAAAGGCTTGAGTTCAATTCAAAAGATGGATTTTCAGTTGTCGCACCAATTAATATAATTGTCCCTTTTTCCAGATAAGGCAGGAATGCATCCTGCTGTGCCTTGTTGAATCTATGAATTTCGTCTATAAATATTATTGTATCACGATTGAATAAACTCTTTTTCTTTTCCACATCCTCCATAAATTTTTTAATCTCTACAATACCACTCGTTGCCACCGAAAAGGAAACAAAATCCGCAGAAAATTTTTTGGCAAAGAGCCTGGCGATAGTTGTCTTGCCACTACCAGGCGGACCGAAAAGAACCATTGGAAATAACCTTCCCTGCTCAATCTGTCTTTTTATCGGTCCTTCGGGTCCAAGGAGGTGTTCCTGCCCAAGGATTTCGTCAAAATCCTCTGGTCTTACCCTATCTGCAAGCGGTGTCTTATCCACGGGTTATAAAATAGAGATAAAAAAATGGAACATTAAAGATCAATGAATCAAGGCGGTCTAAAAATCCACCATGTCCTGGAAAGACATTTGATGCATCTTTTAAGCCCACCTCTCGTTTCATACCTGATTCAAACAGATCTCCAACCGTTCCTAAAATTCCAATTCCCAGTGTGATACAAACTGCATCAATGAAGTTAAAATTTTTTGCCCACAATGAATTCAACCAGAGGGTAAAAGGGAAGGTAAGGAAGAATGCTACAAATGTCCCTTCGATTGATTTCTTTGGACTCAATTTCTCAGCAAGTTTATGCCTGCCCCAGATTGAACCAACGATGTAGGCAAATGTATCATATATCCAGGTAAGAACAAGGGGTAATAAACTTATGCAAAATCCATATTTTCTTAAAAGGATTATGGTTGACGGAAGGAGGGAGAGATAAAAGACGCCAAAAAAATTTGCCGATACTTCAGTTAAGAAATTCGGACTTCGTCTGCTTCCAGGAAAACGCATCACTGATAAAAGGGCAATGAAAAAGAATAAAATAAATGCTGGCAAAAGAAACGGTATTTCAAAATAGAATAAAAACGGGATTGTATAACCAGGAAAAAGGACTGCAAGGGTATGGGGAAATATATCCTTCCTGTGCCAGAATCTGAAATATTCGTTTGTTGCAAAGGTGATGAAGAATAAGAGCAATAAAGGAAGGAGGATATGATCAATCCATAATGTTACAACTACAATTGCAACAAGGAAAAATCCGGTTTTTATCCTCTTTAGTATGTCTTTAAACTGCACCAAACAAACGCTCCCTGTTTTTAAAATCTTCAATTGCCTTTAAAAATTCCTTTTTTCTAAAATCAGGCCAGAGGGTCTTAGTAAAGTATATCTCAGCATAGGCAATCTGATATAAGAGGAAATTAGAAATTCTTTCGCGCCTCTCAGCACCGGTTCTGATCAATAAATCAGGAGGGGGTAGGGTTGGGTCGTATAGATATCGGGCAAATTTTTCTTCATTAAATTGTTCCAGGTCAATATATTTTTTTCTATCTTCCAAAACAATCTTCTTCACCGCATCAACAATCTCACCCTGTCCTCCATAATTTAAACAGAGGGTTAAAACCAATCCCTCATTGTCTTTTGTCAAATGCAGTGCCTCATCGAGCGCCTTGCGGGCATTTGGATATAATCCATCAAGCCTTCCAATCGCATTTATCCGCACCCGATTTTTATGGAGTTCAGGTGTTTCCTTAATAAGCATCTCTTCAAGCATATTCATTAGGGTCTGAACTTCATCACTCGGTCTTTTCCAGTTTTCGGTAGAAAATGTATAGAGGGTTAGATATTTTACACCAATTTCGCGTGCAGTTTTAACAATAACCCTTACCGATTCAACCCCTTCACGATGGCCTATGACCCTGGGCAATCCCCTTTTCCTTGCCCATCTGCCATTTCCATCCATAATTATAGCAATATGGTTTATGTCCGGCACAATGAATTATATAGTAAATGTGGGCTTTGTCAATAAAACAATTAAATAAATTCAGATATTGACAAATTGAATATTATGAATATACTAATTTGAGGCTTTTAAAATGGAAAATTATTATAGTCTTCTTGGAGTAACTAATACTGCAACTCAGGCAGAAATCAAAAATGCCTATATGAAACTTGCAAGACAATACCACCCGGACAGATTCACAGATGCAGGAGAGAAACAAAAGGCAAATGAACATTTTGCCCGGATTACCGCGGCGTATCGTGTTCTTTCAGATGAAAAATTGAGAGCCGAATATGATAAATCTCTGGAAAAGGGCGTAAAACAACAGGACCAGGTACAGGAGACACAGGCGAAGAATGCATTTTCAAGGGCAATTGAGTTTTTGAAGCACAATGACCCCTGGCGTGCTGTAAATTTATTGCGTATTGCCTGCAGATATGATCCCCAGCCCATCTATCTTTCATACCTCGGTCTTGCACTTGTGTATACCAGGCAATATCAAAAAGAAGGTTTTGAAAAACTCCAGGAGGCAGCAAAAAGATTGATGTTCAACCCCATTGTATATGTAAACCTCGGACTTGCCTATGAATTTACAGGCAATAAAGACCAGGCATTGAAAAATTATAATGAGGCTTTGAACTGGGATGGTAATAATTCTATGGCAAAAAAAGGCATTGAAAGGCTCCAGCCGAAGAATAACAGCTTTTTCTCAAAATTATTTGGAGGAAAGAAGTGAAAAAAACAACGATTCTTGAGATGCTTGAGGATCTATGCAGGAGATTATCAATCATTGTCAAATATGATCGGTTTTTTGGTAAGGGTGGATACTGCAGGGTCAAACAAAAATCATTTTTTATAATAAACGAAAGCCTTTCCAATGCAACCAAAGAAGATATCTTCATCAGAGAGTTAAAACACTTAAACTTTGACCCGGAATTGATACCACCAAAATTAAAAGAGATGTTTAATAAATGAGACTTGCAATTATTATTATTTTCATTGCTCTATTTGTCTGGCTTGCAAATCTGAAGATTTTATTGTTGACACGAGATTGGCCCATTATTCTGATATTTTTCGGCGCAATAAATCTTTTTGTATTCCCAAAATATTCAAAGAAAAAAGTGATAGAAAATTTAGAAAAAGGTAAAATAACACCTGAAGAGGCATTAAAGAGATTGGAACGATTGAGTTAATCGATTATAATCTAAAAAAAATAAACCCTGAACAATCTATCTTTATCTGTGCCTGTGAGCCATCCGGTGATTTATACGGAAGTCTATTTATCAAATCTCAATTAAAAAAGCATAAAATTTTTTTCGGTGTTGGTGGTGAAAATTTAAGAAATATAAATGTCAATCTGGTATATGATTATAAAGATTTAAAGGCATTCGGTTTTACATCTGGTATTATTTCCTTTATAAAAAACTATTTAATGTATAGAAAAATCAGCAGGGCAATCTTTAAAACAAGACCTGTAGTTTTTATCGCTGTAGCATACCCTGGGTTAAATCTTTTATTATGCCGATATGCAAAAAAAATGGGTATCAGGGTAGTCTATCTTTTACCACCCCAGATCTGGGCATGGGGTGGATTTAGAAAATATTTCATTAAAAAATGGGTTGACCTTATCATTTCTGTCTTTCCATTTGAATATCGTTTTTATATTTCTAAAAAGATAAAGACAGCATACATAAAGAATCCATTGTTTGATGAATTAAAAAGGTATAAAAAAAAGAACTTTTCTGGCTACATAGGATTTATGCCTGGTTCAAGGATATCTGAGATAAAAAGAAATATACCGGTGATTCTTGAATTAATTAAAAATTGTGTGGAATTACAAAATTTTAAATTCATATTTATCATCCATCCTGACCTCGCTTCAAGTAAAATATTAGATAGATTAATGACCAAAGAATTCCAGAATAAATTAAGATTTGTCATTTCAAATCGTTATGAAGAGATGTGTAAATGTGATTTAATAATCACCTGCTCTGGAACAGCATCATTAGAAACAGCGATTATAGGCATTCCCCAGATATTCTTTAATAGACCCGGATTCTTTGATTATCATCTTTTCCGTTATCTTTTGAAGATAAAAGAATACAATCTCTCCAATTTATATTTTGAAAAAACAATTATCCCAAGTTTTGTTCTGAGAAATAAAAAGAAACTTGTAAGACTGATTTCTTCTGAATTACATAAATTTTTATCAAAGTAATTTTTTACTGCTAAATTTTTTATATTCTCTGAATTTTCTGAATGCCATTAATTTTAAATCATACTACAAAAAATTTTATATTACGGATAATTGTAGAATGTATCTTAAGATTGAAATTTGCAAAAAACGGGGTGGTTAAACAAGACATAAGTCTAAGCAAAAATTTTAGAATACTACAAAATTTAGCAAAAAACAGGCATAGTTTTTAACATCAAAGTGCTGAAATTTCGTAAGTTTTCGGCATAATCACTTAAAAAATGGCGAAATTGGGGTTTTGTGCCAAATTTGGCAAAACCCGTGCCAGAATTGACACAACGGCAAATGTAGAACTGGAATGCATTTGCGTGATTTTGTGGATAAAATGTGGATAACTCTGTGCCAAATTTGGCACAAAAATTTTTGAAAGTCTTGAAATTTCAGCACTTTCAAGCTGGCACAAAATTTGCATATATATTTCTAAAAGGGCTCAAAAAGGCTAAAAAGGGCTAAAGATGGCTCAAAAAGGCGAAAATCCCCCTTTATCTCCCCCTTTATCAAAGGGGGAAATAGGGGGATTGCGAAAGAAGACAATTGAAGAAATAAAAAAGGGCTATAAAAGGCTAAAGATGGCTAAAGGGCAATATATGGCAGAAAGGGCGACAAGAAAGGTTGAAGAAGGGTAAAGACGTATGATTCGTGAACCGTGAACCGTGTAACGAAAAGATGGGACAATTGAAGGCAAAAATCCTCTTTTTCTCCCCCTTTTCCAAAGGGGGAAAGAGGGGGATTTTAGAAGAAGGCAATTGGGGGCAAATGAAGGCAATTGAGGGCAAAAAAGAGAAGGCTAAAATATTTTTCTCGCTACTTGCTACTTTCTACTCGCTACTAAAAGAAGAAGGGATGAAGCAAGAAATGGAAAGAAAATACGAGGATTAGAAATTTATGAAACCAGAAAGACTAAACAGACGAGATAGACCAGAATGTTCGCAGTATCGTCCCGACAAAGAGGTCGGGACTGGCAGGAGACGCAGTATCGTCTACTATCCGCCATTTTTTGTGGAGGATTGGCGGATCCGCTACAAGGATAAGGATAATGAGAAAGTAAGGAGTTATGAAACCAGATAAAATAAAAAGTAAAATTTGTTTAACACGATGTCCAAGAAGTTTTGTAAAAAAGATTAACAGTAAAGCCAATGAATTTGGTAAATGAAGATAAAAACTATTATTTTTTTTATGGATGATAGAAAGGTTCAAAATGCCACATAGAAATCAGGAAAAATGTAATAATTCATTAGATAATATGACTTTTGCGAAAGTATTGAGGATAGATCCTTACAAATATAAAGTTTCTCGTTATAACATTTACAAAAAAACCAGTGATAAGGCACTTCTTATCTTTAATACAAAAACGGGAGCATTTAGTATACTTACTTCCCAATTTATAAATACTGAAGATAAAGAAAGGTATTTGGCTGATTTTGTAAAAAACGGATATATCATTGAGAAAGAACGAAATGAAAGAGGCGAAGTAATTGAAAATTTCAAAAAAGTTACAGATGATAAAACTATTATGAGACTGATAATACTTCCTGCAGAAATGTGTAATTTTAGGTGTATCTACTGCTATGAAACTTTCAGTGGCAGAAAGATGCCGAATGAAATTGCCACAGCCATAGTTAAATTTGTTTATAGACATATAAAGGAACTCAAAACATTAGAAATTTCCTGGTTTGGTGGGGAACCATTACTTGCGACTGAGACGGTTGTCTCTATTACACAGGAGTGCCAGAGATTAGCGAGGGCAAACGGTGTAAAATTTTTAGCCGATGTTACAACAAATGGTTACTTGCTTACTCCAAAACTCTACCAAAATCTGATAGCAGTTGGGATTACTGGTTATCAAGTGACGATTGATGGAATTGCAGAAGTTCACAATCAATATAGAAAGTTAAAAAAAGGCGGAGACACTTTCCAGAGAATATGGAAAAACTTATGCGCATTAAAAAAACTAAATGATGAAATTTATGTAATTGTGAGGACCAATTTTGATCAAAATTCAACTTATAAATTAGATGAGTGGATCAATCTTTATAGTTTAGAATTTGGCAACGATAGAAGGTTTAGATTACTTTTACGACCTATATTCAGAAGTGGTTCAGAAAGAGATAGGCAGTTAAAAATTTGTCCTTTAGAAAAGGCAGCAAAATTTGAAAGTGAATTTTTATTATATTTGTGGGAGAAACTTGGTTTTCCTGATTCGTATTTTTATGAAGTGCTATTACCTTCGCCAAAAGCGGTCTATTGTTATGGTGGGCTTTCTGGTTGTTGGGTGATTGGTGCGAATGGTAAATTATGGAAATGCACTGTCGCCTTAGATGAAAACTCGTCTTTAGGGTATTTAGAAGAAAATGGAACATTGAATATTAATCATCAGAAATTAAGCGAATGGCAATCAGATATGGAGAGTTGGATTTATGACGATGAATGCCAAGAGTGTATTTTTCTTCCTTTATGTGTTGGTGGATGCATTTTATCACGAAAAAAAGGGAAAAAGGGGTGTTATATTTTACACCAATCTATAACCAGGGCGATGGAAATGTATTACACAAAGAAATATTTGAAAGGAGGTGAATAAAATGGTTACGGTGGTAAAGGCTAAAGAACCCACAATCCCGATTGCCGCACCTGGTAATTGCGGAAGTGGCTGTGGATACTGTTGCGTTATTTAAACGCAATGTGAATAGGGCTCTCAATAAAAAATTTTCTGAGAGCCCCCTTCTTGCTTAATTGACAAATGGAATGGTTTTAGTATAATCATAAAAATTAATATGAAGTTATATTTATTAGTTGTGTACCTCCAATTTAAAGGAATGGTGAGGAAGGCTCGATATGGACTTCAGTTTCTACTTCTTCCTTTGATGACTATATCAATCTTTCTTACTGCATACTTTACAGTTCGTGCTTTGGGCGGCACTATACACGAACTTTTTTTCCCATTTCTTGTGTTTGTCTTATCTGCGAGTGCGATAAATGTTCCAATGCAAGGAGGAAATCAGCTATTTAGCGAACCTACTACCGCTCATCTGTGGATTACGCCCCGTGGAATCCCTGCACTATTGACATATTTTTTCGGTGTACAAACTATCTATTTCTCCACATTATTTATTAGTTTGATAATCGCGTATTTTTTAGTCCATCCCCAGTTTTATTTTCTAAATTCTGTTTTAGGACTTTGTCTTCTTGTTTTGTGGTGTATTGGACTTATATGTGTAGGCTTTGGATTTGGAATTCGTTTTCTTTTTGCCTTTCATTTAGCACAGCTCATATTCCTCGGCTTTTATTTTTTTATTTTAATACTTCCATTAACTGGAAAATTTGTATTTTCATTTGTTATTCCACCGGTTGGTATAATTTCAGTTTTTAAAAATGAGGGTAATGTGCTTAAACATTTTTTTATTACTCTGACAGGTATTCTGGTGTATAATTTTTTAGGATTTTTGTTTGTTAAGTGGAGTTATAAGGAATATCGAATTGGCAAAGGGGTAAATAGAGTATGATAGCAATTACCGCAAAACAATTGAGAAAAATCTATCCCACCAAACCACCGGTGGAGGCATTAAAAGGTGTTTCGATAGATATTTATGAGGGTGAGACAGTAGCACTTCTTGGACCTAATGGTGCGGGAAAAACAACCTTTTTGCGGATTATCACGGGTATTCTCCTACCTGATTCAGGTGAAGTTACCATATCCAATTGTAATTCTATTAAATATCCTTCCCGTGCAGCGCGTTTCTTTCGGTTTCTTCCAGAAACACCGTTTTTACTACGGGATAATTCGCTTTGGGAGAATGCAAGATTCTGGTTTGAGTATTGGAACGAAAATTTCCCACACAGAAATTTGTATGAAATTTTTACCCGCTTCAATCTTATTAATCGTGCTCAAGAACCGCTTTCTCGTTATTCTCGGGGAATGCTACAGAAAGCAGCTCTTTCATTTATGCTTGCAACTGAGGCACCTGTTATTATCCTTGATGAACCAACGCTCGGGCTTGATGTTATATCGGTTAAAGAAGTAGTAGATATGATAAACCAATTAAAAGAAATACATAAAACACTTCTAATCGCTTCCCATGCTATGACATTTGTGGAAAAAGTTGCTGACAGAGTAGCCATTTTTAATGATGGAAAGATTTTGGAAATAGAAGACATCAATTATTTTAAATCAAGACATTCACGCCCGAAATATGTAGTTTCTTATACCTACGATCAAAATGGAGAAATTATAACTGAAACATTTACCGATTCCGAAGAGATGAACCTGCGCCTTAAACAACTTCTCTCCAATAATATAAAAATCGTGGAAGCCACTAAATACACGGATTCACTTGAAGAAATTGTTCGGCTTCTCCTGGCATCAGGAAGGTAAGTAAATTAAAAACCAGGAAGTACAAATTGAATTTTTCACTATTAAAATTTGTATTTCCCCCTTGACAAATTAAAAAATTTGAATATAATATAGCATATGATTAAAAATTTTAATAAAAATACCATTATTTATTGCGAAAATTTAACAAAGGTTTATAAGAATAAAAAACAGGAGGTAAGGGCGATAGATGGTATCTCTTTTGGTTTGAAAAGGGGTGAGATAGTCGGTTTTTTAGGTCCAAATGGTGCAGGCAAGACCACGACTATCAAGTGCCTTTGTCGTTTAATAAACCCAACGCAAGGCAGGATTTTTATTGATGGTGTTGATGTTATTAAAAAGCCGAATTTTGCCTATGAAAAGATTTCTGCGGTCCTTGAAGGGAATCGAAATATCTATTGGCGGATGAGCACAAAGGAGAATCTTGAGTTCTTTGCCAGCCTTATGGGTTATTCTCCACAAGAAGTCAGGCATCGGATAGATGAATTAATTGAGACCTTTGGTCTAAAAGAGAAGATAGGCACTGAGGCACGTTTCCTTTCACGGGGAATGCAGCAAAAACTTGCGATTGCCTGTGCTTTGATAAAAGATACTGGGATTTTACTCCTTGATGAGCCGACGATAGGGCTTGATGTAGAAACAACCTATGAGGTGAAGGATTTGTTAAAGAGAAAGATTGCCCAAAAAGGTAAGACAGTCCTTTTGAGTTCACACAATATGAGGGTTGTTGAGGATACATGCGAGCGGGTAATCATTATAAATAATGGCAAAATCATTGCGGACGAAGAAATTAAAAAACTCAAGGAATTCTTCCAGGTAAACTCATACAGATTTGAAATAGCCGGTAGAGTTGACGATAGATTAAAAGAAGAATTTTCTAAAAAGTTTCTTGGTGCGAAATTATCATTTGATGGTGCAAACACCCTGATTGATGTTGATCTAAAAGACTCTATGAAGATATACGAGGTGCTGGAAATTTTTAAAGCAAAAAATCTCAGGTTATCAGGTATTCAGAATATTGAACCTGATTTTGAGGAAATATATTTAAAATTGGTGAAAGATGAGAAATAGGCATCTGGCACTTTTCTGGGGAATCTTTAGAAAAGAGTGGATAGAATTAAAAAGGTATCCATTCAACACAATCTCAGGGATAATAACTGTTTATTTCATATTTCTGCTTTTCTTTTTTGGATACAATTTTCTTGGTGGTAATCTATTATCTGGTGCAAGGACCCTTGAGGCATTTATCGTTGGATTTTTTATCTGGACCTATGCCATCGGTGCCTATAGCACCCTTGCCTGGGGGATTACTCAGGAGGCGAGAGCAGGAACCCTTGAGCAGTTGTATATGACACCCCTGGGATATGGGACAGTTGCAATGTATACAATAATCGCAAATTTTTTCTGGAATCTTATCTGGGTAGTGCCGATCCTTTTATTGATGATGATTACGACAGGTAGATTTTTACATTTTGATTTGATTACCCTGATTCCGCTTCTTATCCTTACCATTGCCTGTGGATATGGTATTGGATTTATTACTGCTGGTCTTGGTCTTATCTTTAAAAAGATTCAGTCATTCTTCCAGATATTACAATTCATATTTGTTGGATTTATTGCCCTGCCGGTTGAAAAATATCCCTTATTTAAATTTTTGCCCTTTACTCTTGGTGCAAAACTCATTGGTAAGAATATGATTGATAAAACCTCTATATTCCAGATGAATGGGGTTGATTTGCTAATTTTATTATTTGTGGCATTTTTTTATTTTGGAGTGGGTCTTATAATATTTAAATTATGTGAGAGGATTGCTAAAGATAAAGGGCTTTTAGGTCATTATTAGTGAAACTTTTTTGAAAAATTTGCGTAATACATTGTAGTAATAGGGCGACAAGAAAGGGTAAAAGGGGTAAATAAGGGTGAATATGGGTAAAGACGGGTTAAAATGGAAGAATCGTGAAATGTGTAACGTGAAACGAAAAGATGGGGCAATTGGAGGCAATTGAGGGTAAAAATCCCCCTTAATCCCCCTTTTCCAAAAGGGGAAAATGGGGGATTGTGAAAGCGGGTATTTAGAGCATAAAAGAATAAGGCTCAAAAGGGCTAAAAGGCAGAAAATCCCCCTTAATCCCCCTTTTCCAAAGGGGGACACAGGGGGATTGTAAAAGAAGGCAATCGGCGGTATAAAAGAAAAAGGCTAAAGGGTGACAAGAACGGGTGAACACGGGAAAATAAGGGTAAATAGGGGTAAATATGGGGAAAGGCGTGTAACGTTTACCGTGAACCGTGTACCGAAATAAAATATAAAGGTAAAGGAACCTGTGATAAACCCTTTATCATCCCTGATAACCCTTAGTAACCCCTTTTGAGTTTTTTAGATGATGGTAGTTAGTTGAAGAGGTGGGTTTGGAAATTTGAAGTTTGGAGTTTAAAATTTGTTTGGAATTTGGTGCTTGAGATTTGGAATTTATTAACAAGGGGGTTAAATGAACCTTTTATTAATCTTTTTACTCTGTGTGAACAATAAATCCATTGAGGTGCGGTTCTGTGATACTGCACCGGTGATTGATGGATATATAGAAGAGGTGTGGCAAGAGGCAGATTCGGCTTATGGGTTTGTCCAGAATATGCCTTATGAGAAATGCCCACCTTCAGATGAGACCGTGGTCTATCTCTTACAGGATGAAAATAATCTCTATGTCGCTTTTAAATGCTGGACAAGGAATACAAAACCCGTAAAACAGATGACCACAAATGATGATGCAGTGGTATTATACATAGACCCATTTGGTAGCAAAACGACTGCCTATTCCTTTACTGTTTATATCAGTGGTCTATATAACGATGGTCTAATCCTTGATGATAATCGGTCTAAGGATAACTCCTGGGATGGGGTCTGGAATTATGGAGTAAAGACCTATGATGACAGATATGAAGTAGAGATAAAAATTCCCTTTAAATCAATCCGTTATAAAAAGGGACTTGATGAATGGGGAATAAACTTCAAACGGTATATCAGTGCAAAACAGGAGAGCGATTTCTGGACCGAGGTGAGTCAAGTTGAAGGAAATTTGGTTTCCAAGTATGGCACTTTAAAAAATATCAATCCCAGGGCAACCGGGTATTATTTTGAGGTTTATCCTGAAGGGTTTGTGCGGAGTGATAAGACTGTTGGAGAACCAACCGAAACAAAAGCAAGTGCCAGTTTGAATCTTAAATGGGATATTACTTCTCAGACCACGCTCAATGCCACCGCATTTCCTGATTTTGCCCAGATTGAGTCTGACCCATTCACTTTAAATCTATCACGATATGAGACCTATTTAAGTGAACGAAGGCCCTTCTTTATAGAAGGTTTTGAGATATTCAGGATGTCCGATTTTGGCCATGGTTCTAATTTTTATACACCCTTAAGGATATTCTATTCCCGCAGAATTGGTAAATCAATAAATAACGAGGTTGTGCCGATAATTGGTGGTGTGAAACTTACGAGCAAATCAGAGAAGTTGAATTATGGTATCTTTGGTGCCTATACTGATGAATTAAAGCATGGTGATACACTCATTGAGCCGAAAAGGGGATTTGGGGTTATGCGGGCAAAGATGGGTGTATTGCAAAATTCGGATTTTGGACTTTTATTAAGTGGTATGGCAGTAAACAGTGATACCTATAATTATGCTATTGGTCTTGATGGTGTATATCGCTCTGGTCCGAGTCAATTGGTGATGCAGGGTGCATATAGTGAGCGGAATAATAAAAAGGGATTTGCCTTTACCTCAGGGTTTATGGGTTTTATCAAGAATTTTCTGACCATTTCAAGTGCCCAATTGGTTCAGGATTCATTTGATGTTAAAGATATTGGTTATGTGCCCTGGGCTGGAATGAAAAAATTTATGCTCTTTACAGGACCATACAGAACATATCCCAGAGGTCTTTTAAGGAGCCTCTGGACTGGTTTTGGTGGTGCCTTAATGCAGAGCCCAGGTGAGGTGGATTGGACAAAATTGGCATTTTTCTCTTTCAATCCCAATTTTCGGAATAACTGGGGAGGCAATCTGGAACTTGAGGCAGGGCCTTGTTATGACGCTGATACGAATTTTCTATTCCGTGCTGTAAATCTTTCGATCTGGGGTAATGGGGCAAAATATAACATCTGGCTTGGTGGAAATGTGAATTATTCTTATAACTATTACCGCGGTTTTCTTGCTTATCAGGCATCAACCTGGCATGGTTTTTATTGGACTATAATGCCCCGTATTTCATTGAATTTAGATTCCTATTCCTGGGTTGAATGGGATACGACAAATACCATCATTGCCATCTGGCCAATGGCAACACCAAGGATTGATTTTACTATCACACCAACAATGACCTTTGGTATCTTTAACGAATTTGTCTTTAATACACCAGGGACTGATTTTGGTAAGACTGAATTTCTCACCAATCGTTTTGGCTTTCTCTTTTCTTACAATTTCAAACCGAAGAGCTGGCTCTATATTGCCTTGAATGATTATCGGGTGCAGGATGAGATGGGCAAACTGATACTACAAAATCAGGTCGG
>Ga0197142_1003436_pt1 | contig 13280 bp, 5 predicted proteins | sample GBS60_MetaG_FD_148614 | JGI IMG/M metagenome (GOLD analysis project Ga0197142, IMG submission 148614) | Sediment microbial communities from Great Boiling Springs, Gerlach, Nevada, United States - GBS 60_MetaG | ecosystem: Environmental > Aquatic > Thermal springs > Hot (42-90C) > Sediment... | reverse complement strand
GTTTTGAGTATACCTGAAGAACGAAGTGCTCAACCTGGACGAGGTGGAAGCCGCCGGTGAGCAACGGGCTGAGGGCTGGTTTGAACAGATGCGGATTATCCGGCACATTGGTCTGCGCATCATTGATTTTCTGGCGCACATTGAGAACTTCCAGAAAATGCTCTGGGAGAAGAAGAAGTTTATCACCGAGACCTTTTATTGCATCACCGTGGGCGTTATTCCCGAAACGTTTTACCCAGAGATTACCGCCTGCGAGAAACAATGGGACGAATGGAAGGCGCTCTTTGCCCTTGACCAACTACCCAGAGACTTGCTTTCCGGCGATATAGCCACACCCGAAGGCCGTATTGTCTTCTTGAAAGCCCACCCCACCCTGGTCCTGGACACACGCCACTTCTCCCCGGACTTCACCGACCGCCTGCTGGCAAGTTTTGACAACCTGGATGAGATGACCGACGGCCTGCTGGTGCACTCCGAAAACTGGCAGGCGCTGAACCTGCTCCAGGAAAAATACCGTGAGCGTGTGAAGTGCATCTATATTGATCCGCCGTACAACACTGGGAATGACGAGTTTCTGTATCGCGATAGTTACCAGCATTCATCTTGGTTAGCAATGATGGAGAATCGTCTCAAATCCAGCAAGATTTTGATGGCAAGCGAAGGCGTCATCTTTGTAAGCACCGATGATAACGAACAGAGGCGCCTGAAATCGTTATTGGAATTGATTTTTGGGGGGCAGAACATAATAGCAACAATACCAGTTGTAATGAACTTGAAGGGGAATCAAGATCAGTTCGGATTTGCAGGCACGCATGAGTACGTAGAGGTTGCCGTTCGGGATAGAGGGAAAGCTAAATTTGGCACCTTTCCTGTTTGCGATGAGGAGGAGATTGAAGAATGGGAGGAGGACGAGTATGGTTACTTTAAGAGAGGAGCAAATTTAAAGGCCACCGGCATAAACGCACCACGATCAAAGCGTCCTAATCTGTTCTATCCGATATACGTTACTCAAAACAATGATATCGCTTTATCAAGAACCAGTCCCACTGATGTGGAACTTCTCCCAGTTACCAACGGCCAAGAGATGAGCTGGCGCTGGAGCAAAAAGAAGCTTGAGAGGGAAAAACACAATGTTATTGTAATAAGAGAGGGAGATGAAATCTCTCTATACAAGAAGCAAAGACCATCCGTTGGGGATATGCCCAGTAGAAAACCCAAATCGTTATTCTACAGACCCGAGTACAGTAGCGGCAACGGAACCGTTCAGATAAACAATCTTTTCGGTAGAAAGGTCTATTCCTACCCCAAACCCGTTCACTTAATTGAAGATTATCTTCTGGCTGGAGATGCTAGCGAAATAACATTAGACTTCTTTGCCGGCTCTGGCACCACTGGCCACGCCGTCATCAACCTCAACCGCCAAGACGGCGGGCGGCGCAAATTCATCCTGGTGGAGATGGCCGACTACTTTGATACTGTGCTCCTGCCGCGCATCAAAAAGGTCACCTTCACGCCGGAGTGGAAGGACGGCAGGCCCAAACGCATGGCCACGGCCGAAGAAGCCGAGCGCAGTCCACGCATCGTCAAGGTCATCCGCCTGGAGTCCTACGAGGACGCCCTCAACAACCTGACCTTTGACGAGGAAAGCGGCCAAAAAGCGCTGCAACTCTTCAAAGATGAGTGCCTGCTTTCCTACATACTCCGCTGGGAGACGCGCCACAGTGAAACCCTGCTCAACGTGGAGCAACTGCAATCACCTTTCTCCTGCAAACTTCACATCCATCGCGATGGCGAAACCCGCGCCCACCCCGTGGACCTGCCCGAAACCTTCAACTACCTGCTGGGGCTGGATATCCAGACGCGCCGGGTCTATCACGACAACGGGCGGCGCTACCTGGTCTATCGTGGCACGCAGCGCAATGGTCGCGCCGTGGCCGTCATCTGGCGAGAGACAAAAGACTGGAAGGAGGAGGACTACAAGCGCGACGTGGCGTTTGTGACCGATCACCATCTGGCTGAGGGTGCAGATGAGGTTTACGTCAACGGCGACTCGCTGATCCCCGGTGCACGCTCTCTGGACCGGTTGTTCAAGGAACGCCTGTTTGCTCCGGTGGAGGCCTGACAATGCCGGACAACCAGCAACACTATGTCAAACTGGAAAACCGCCTGGTTCTGCTCGCCTGGCTCAACAGTCTCCTGGGCTACAGGAGCAACCGCGACCTGCTGGCAGATACGAAAACCGTCGCCGAGGGGTTCGCTGCTGATGGGTACAGTTATCTCTACCATCATCTGATCGCTCGCGGAAGCCGGGTGAGCATTCCCGCCGATGATCTGGCCCGTTACGATGAGAACATCCGCCATCATCTGGAGAAAATCAATCGCGGACGGACGGAGCCGATCATCCTGCGCTACTTCCAGCACCTGGCCGTGCTCTACACCGAAATCTTCCTGGATCGCCTCTTTCATCAAAGGGCACAACTGCTGGCCGACCTGAATGCTTTTGTGCACCAGAGGAACGCCCGGCGCCCGTCAGGTGAACCGCTGGATAATCCCTTTACAGATGACGACCTGACCAAACTGGCGTACTGGATGGCGACCGGCAGCGGCAAAACCCTGATCCTGCATTTCAACTACTACCAGTTTCTCCATTACAACACCGGGCCGCTGGATAACATTTTGCTCATCACCCCCAATGAGGGGTTAAGCGAGCAGCACTTGAGGGAACTGGAGAGGTCGGGAATTCCGGCGCAGCGCTTTTCCTCAAACGCGGGAGGACTTCGGGCAGGCAGCAGCAACGTTGTGCAGATCATTGAAATCACCAAACTGGTGGAGGAAAAACGCGGTGGAGGCATAACCGTTCCCGTGGAGACCTTTGAGGGACGCAATCTCATCTTTGTTGATGAGGGTCACAAAGGCTCTGGCGGCGAGGCCTGGCGCAAGTACCGCGATGCCCTGGGTAAAACCGGTTTTACCTTTGAGTACAGCGCCACTTTTGGACAGGCCCTCTCGGCGGCGCGCAACGACCCGCTGACCGCCGAATATGGCAAGGCCATCATTTTTGACTACTCCTATCGCTATTTTTACGGGGACGGATTCGGCAAAGACTTTCGCATCCTCAACCTGAAAGAGGAGGTCAATGTAGGGCAGACCGATGTACTGCTTTTGGGCAATTTGCTTTCGTTCTACGAACAACTGCGCCTTTTTGAAGAACAGGCCGATGCCCTGCGGCCCTACAATCTGGAAAAGCCGTTGTGGATTTTTGTGGGCAGCACGGTCAATGCGGTGTACACCGAGAGAGGCCAAAAGCGAAGCGATGTATTGACCGTCGTGCGCTTTCTGCATCGCGTTCTTCAAAACCGCAATTGGGCAATCCAGGCCATCGGGGAAGTCCTGGCAGGCCGGACCGGGCTGGTCAGTCCAGATGGGGAGGATGTGTTTCAAGGGCGCTTCCTCTACCTGAGATCCCAAAATGCTTCCCCGGAGAAATTGTATGAGGACATTTTACGCAGGATTTTCTATGCCCCATCGGAAGGCGGCCTGCGTCTCTACGACATTCGGAGGAGTGAGGGGGAACTGGGGCTGAGGGCATTTGGCGCAGATCAATACTTTGGCCTGATTTACGTCGGTGACCCGGGCGCGTTCAGGAAACTGGTGGAGGAAGGGCCGGAGGGCATCGTTGTGGAGGAAGATGCCATTTCCGGTTCGCTGTTCAACACCATCAACCACCCGAACTCTCCCATCAACATTCTCATTGGTGCTCGGAAGTTCATAGAGGGGTGGGATTCCTGGCGGGTTTCCAGCATGGGGTTGCTGAACATCGGGCGGCAGGAGGGCTCGCAAATCATCCAACTCTTCGGCCGCGGCGTGCGGCTGCGGGGGAAAGATCACCTGCTGAAACGCAGTGCGGCACTGGGCGAGAACTCCCACCCCCCCTATCTCCCCCTTCTGGAGACACTGAACATCTTCGCCGTGCGCGCGAATTACATGGCCCAGTTCCGTGAGTACTTGGAACGGGAGGGAGTAGAAACCGAACCGCCCATTGAACTGAAAGTACCCGTTCGGATTCAAGAGGAGTTTCTGCAGCGAGGCCTGGTAATACCGCGCCCGCAAAAGGGAAGGGACTTCAAGACCGAGGTTGGGCTCTTGCTGGAGCCCGACTCCCAACTGTCGGTGCAGGTGGATATGTCGGTACGGATGCAGGTGCTGGAAAGCACCCAGACGGGGTTTCGCGCTACAGAAGCGCGCGCGGCGGGCCAACCCCGGAACATCCCGTCTGCCAGTCTGGACTGGGTGGATTGGCAGCAGGTCTACCTGGACCTGCTGGCCTACAAAGAACGTAAAGGCTACAGTAATCTGATCATCCGCCCCGATGTGCTGCGCCCTATTGCCGAGCAGAAAGGCTGCTCCATCGTGGCCGACGAGAATGTAATCCACCCCCGGACCTGGAGCGACCGCGCCCTCCTGCAAGAGGCCGTCACCCGGCTTCTCTGTCGGTATGTGGACCGGTTCTATCAAACCCGGCGCGAGCGGTGGGAAAAAAGCGCAATGATTTATCAGCCTTTGGACGAAGAAGACCCCAATTTGAATTTCAATTGCGGAGCAATTCCGGAGAAGCCCTGTCCGGCGTATGTGATCAGATTGCCGCGTTCGGAGCAAAAGATGGTAGAGGCCATTCAGAAACTGCTGGGAGATTTAGACCGGTTATACCGGCAAGAGGACGGAGACTTGCCGCGCATTTACTTTGATCGCCATCTGTACCTGCCGATCCTGTTAAAGAGGCATGCAGAGGTGCAGATGGCCCCGCCCGGCCTGGAGGATAGCGAAGGGCAATTTGTAAAGGATCTGAGGGAGTACTGGGCAGAAAAACATGAACAGATGGCCGGTACAGAGATTTTCCTGCTACGGAATTTGAGTCGCGGCCATGGGGTGGGCTTTTTTGAGGGGCGGGGTTTTTACCCAGACTTTATCCTGTGGATTTTAAACGGCGCACACCAGCGGATTGTCTTTGTTGAGCCTCATGGCATGCTTCATGCTAAATCCTACGTCAATGACGAGAAGGCGCGACTGCACGAGCGGTTGCCCGACCTGGCGAAAGAAGTTGGGCAGCGCAGCGGACGGAGCGATGTTCTGCTGGATGCTTTCATCATCTCCGCCACGCCGTACAATGAGCTGCGCGGGTCCTATGACAGCGGTAATTGGTCTCGGGACATGTTTACAAAAAGACACATCCTGTTTCCGGAACGCGCCCCCGACGACGACCCCAAATACGACTACATAGACATCTTGCTGGGAACTCATAGCGAAGAGGACTGCAAGACTCCTGCTCCAGCAACTTCTTAAATCTCCTTTATGTGAATGCCACCTCTGTAGTTTAAGAAGCAGAGAAGTGCACGGGGCCTCTCTCCCAGCATCTTTTCCACGGCCAGAACATAGCGGCGAATCTGTGGGAGATAGTCCTCCTTGCTCAGCAGTTCTTCCATTTCTTTCTCTCCTCTTACTTCGTCCGTCTTGAATTCCACCAGGGTCCACCGTCCTCCATGCCGATAAAGAGCATCTATGACGCCGCTTTCCACCCGTCCATCTACGACCAGGCTATAGGGCACTTCGTGGAAACGGCGTTCGGCCTGATTCATCTCGGCGAAGAGAGCATGGGCCCGGAAGCGGTTCAGGAGTAGACGGCTGCGGTCCACCGCGTCCTTCAGTTCTTGGGGGTCGGTAATGCCGTAGGAGCGGGCACGAGCCTCGGCCCAGGCGGAGAAATTCGCGTCGGGGAACCGCCACACTGCCAGAGCATCGTGCACCAGAGAACCCACCACCCAGGCAGGGGCCTGGGGATGCTTCGCCTGGGAGACGACCTGCCAGACCCGCTGGGGTAGGACGCTTTCTCGCTGCGCCGCTTTTGCGTCCAGTGCTTCTTCCCGGGACAGCACTGGCTTCAGCAGTGGAAAATCCAAAGCAGTCTCCGCGGGTCTTATCAATGGGCTCGCCGGCCGACTGGGGGGTTGGAACAATTGGTCGTAGAAGAAAAATCGGACCGGGATTCCTTCCACAACCCTGTCAATCAAAGTCTCCCCCTTATAGGTAATCTGATCTAATTCCAGAGGAGCGCCCAGGCGCTTGAGCCAGCCCTCAAGTCGGAAACGAGCGTCTTTACAAGAAACGCAACCACTGACCAACACCATTTCCCGAGCACGGGTGGCCGCCACGTACAGAAGTCGGTCCTCCTCCGCTTCTTCCTGGTCGTCCGCACGCAGTTTCCCCAACCAGTACACTGCAGGTACTCGCCCTTCTTTGTCCTTCAGCGGGAGGAGGACTTTCAAGGAGCAGTCCAACAACATCTCGCTCCGTCCCCGGCTGCTGTAATTGGCATCTCCCAGGACAACGATGGGGAACTCCAGTCCTTTGGCCGCGTGGGCTGTCATAATCTGCACAGACCCCTCCGCTCCGGCGCGTGCTTCGCTTTCCCGCACCCCCACATCTCTCAGGCTCTGGATGTACTCCAGGAACTCTCCCACTCCCACCATGCCGCTGGTGTGAGCATCGCTTATCAGTTTATCCACGTTACGAGCAGCCCGCTCCTGGCCAGCCCGCAGGAGCGCCGCGCGATAGGCGGTACGGTCCAGAAACTCCTTTAAAAGATCAGCCACGGATACCCGCCCCACTTGCCGATGAAGTCCCTTTATAATCTGGAAAGCCCGCTCGGTTCGCTGTTTGTCCTCGTCATCCAGCAGGTCCAGCGCCCCCCTTTGCATTGTCTCCCACAGAGTAGTTCTTTTTGACTTCCGCAACAGATACAGAGCAGCGTCAGAGAGACCAAAAGCGGGGGAACGGAGCAGGCCGGTTAGTGCCAGGTCGTCAGCAGGGTCAGCCAGTGCCTGCAACGCATTGAGCAGGTCGCGAATCTCCGGACGGTCGTAGAAACCGCGCCCGGCAACAGTCAGGTAGGGAATTCCGGCCCGCTCCAGAGCATCTTCGTAGGCCTTGAAAGAAGTGGAGGCACGGCAGAGAATGGCAACATCACTGTAGGAGATTGGACGGAAGTTCCCGTTCCCTTCCCCTGTCTGAACCTGCTTCTCCTCCACCAGTTCCCGCAAACGGACAGCCAGAGCGTCCCCAGCCCTATCCAGGGCCCCATCTTTCTTGCTTCCTACTGCCAGATGAAATTCTATGTGGGGTGAGGTAAAACCAGGCCCGGGTTCTGCCCGATAGGCCCGTATAGGCGCAAACGGCTCTCTCCAGGGTTTGTCGGGGTCTTCTGACTCGCCCAGCACCGGGCGGAGCAACGCATTGAGTCCCTCTACCAGGCCCCGATGTGCCCGGTAGGTGGTTTCCAAGGAGCAGGTATTCCCAATCCTTTCCCGCTCCTGGCGAAAGACGGTCACGTCGGCCCCCCGAAAGCGGTAGATGGACTGCTTGGCATCGCCGACGATGAACAGTTTGCCCCCGTGTCCGCTTAAAAGGCGTACCAGGTCTCGCTGGCGGCCATTGGTGTCCTGAAACTCGTCCACCAGAACAGCCCGTATTTCCCGATGCCATTGCTCCTGGATATCTGGTCTCCTAAGAAGTGCCAGGGCTTTCTCCTCCAGGTCATCGTAATCCAGCCCATTTCGCTCTTCTTTCATAGCGCGATATTGTTTACACGCAAATTCAAAAAGGCGGCTCAAAAAAGGAACAATTTCTGCCATCATCAGGTCTAAGTCCTTGTTGATCTTCTCTTCATCGCCAAATAGACTCCCAAGAGTTTTATCATACCGTTGTTGTAACCGCTTGATGGTCTCTTTGGGATTAGCGGGTTTCCAGTTTTCCGTTCTTCCCTTTTGCTTCATGTGCTTACGAAGAGGACCTAAGTGGCTCAAGACAGTGAACCAGTCGTCCTCATTCGCGGCGCACTCAATCTGCTCCCATATTTGCAACAGTTTTTGGAGGTCTTCTACCAGAGCGTCGCCTGCGGATTTCGCGCGCTCCAGGGTGCCATCTGCTTGCAGGGCCCGAAGGTTCGCAAAATCACTGCGGGAATCATCCACAAATTCGCGAACAGAGCGGGGAATAAGACACTTCGCCTTTTCTCTCCAAAAGGACACAATCTCTTCCGGAGAAGGTTTTGGAAGTTCTGAAAGTCTTGAAAACGCTTCACCTGCTTCCAGTCGGCGCTCCAACAGGGCTTCCAGCGTTTTCCGGAGGCCCTCTTCGCCCAGGAGACTGAAGAGAGGAACAGTGTCCTGCTCACTGGCTGCCCAGGCCATAGCCTCATTTACCGCCCGACGGCGAAGAAGCGCCGTTTCTCCTTCTTCCAGCACTTTAAAACGAGGATCCACTTCCGCTTCAGCCGGATTCGCGCGCAGGATTTCGGCGCACAAACTGTGAATCGTGCCGATACGTGCCGCGTCCAATGCGGCGTAAAGGCTTTCCCACCGTCTACGTTCCTCCTCATCAGACAGCGTGCTAACGTAGCGGCGGATTTCCTCCCGGATCCGGTTTCGCATCTCCCGACCGGCCTTCCGGGTGAAGGTGATGGCAACAATGGAACGCAGGGGCAGGCCATCTGCCAGGAGAGAGAGATACCGGGCAACCAGCGTATGGGTTTTTCCAGTCCCCGCGCCAGCCGTGACCACCACATCTTTCCCGCGCACCAAGACGGGATACTGTTGCTCTTTGCTGAGAGCCATTTGCTCCAAAATGGGGTGCATAGCGCTCCTCCGTTTACCAGTAGGTAGGGCGATAGTGCCAGCAGAAGAGGGCAGCCGGGCAGTAATCTGGACAACCCTCTGGTGGAGCAGAGGGTTCAAAGTGGCCTTCCCGGGCGCCTTTCACAACGTTCCAGGAGTGCCTTATCGCTTCCTCTATAGCTTCCTGAGATCCGTGCCTGGAAATCTCCAGGCTCGGTTTGCAATCCCGGATGTGCCAGTAAAATCCTTCTACCACCTCGCCCAGTTGTAAGGCATCCTCCACGGCTTTGGCGTACAGCAATAGTTGGAGCTTTTTGCCCTCTTTCTGGGCTGACCCGGTGTAACTGGAGGGCCCACTGGTCTTGTAGTCTATGACCCGCACCTTACCTTCCTCGCTGATGTCTACCCGATCAATCTTCCCGCGCAGGCGGAACTCGTCTCCCAATTCATTGCGAATAACCAGTGGGGGCTTATCCTTCATGCCGAAGGGAAGTTCATAATGCCGCGGTGTAAATCCTCCCTGGTTTGCTAATTCCTCCAATGTACGACGGGTCGTTTCCAGGATTTCCTTCTTGGTCTCCTGCCACCATGCAGTTTCCCTAAATCCCTCCTGTTCCGGCGCTCGATCCAGAATCTCCCCGGCTACTTGTTCCAAGGCCGACAACAGGCTTTCCGCCCTCATAGGATCGTGCGCAACCTGGTAAGTCTTCGCCAAAAGGCGATGATAGATGTTTCCCAACTGGCGCATCTCCAGTCCCTCCGTTGGGGCCGGCCGGGGCTCCAACCCCAAGACATAAGCAACGAAAAAGTGGAAGGGGCAGGATTGGTAAGTCTCCAGGCGGCTGGCGCTCCAAAGGTAATCCGGTCCGAACTCCTGCGCCAGTTTATCAGCCAGAGACTCTAAGTTGCCATTGTATGGTCCACCAGCCTGGCCTTGACCAGCCTGGCGTTGATGGAGGATTTCCCGAGCAGACTCTATAGCCAACGGACGTTTCTCGTTATCTTCTTGGATTGCCCACTTCCAGGCTTCATTTGTTGCTACGTCTTTCTGGCCCGCCAGAAACTCCAGCAATTCAGGCCATGATGCTGCCTGATGCAGAGAGGGGCAGTCCTTACGGGGTTCCACCTTAATGTGTCGCCGAATCTCCTCCCAGAAAGGGGACGGTGCCCAAGGAGCCCCGGTGTCAGCCAGGCAGGGGCGAGTGAGCAGAAGCCGCTCCCGGGCGCGAGTAACGGCCTCGTAGAAGAATTCGGCTTCGGCGCTTTCAGTGGAGGGATTCAGCAAAATGCCAAGATTCCGAAGTTGCTCCCGATCTGCGTCCTTCAAGAATGGGTCCTCTGTGAGCGTAGCAGGGAACTCTCCTTCGGCCAGCCCTATAAGTGCCACAGCCCGAAAGGAAAGCCCTCTTGCCTGGACCACATCGGCGACCAGAATTTCCTGGCGCTCCCCCCGGGCAGGCAGGTGATAAGTGGCGGATTCCACCATCCCAACCAGTTCTCTAAAGAAATCAGGGAAGTCAGCAGGTGCGGTGCCCAACGCCTCTTCCGCCCAGACTAAACCACGAAGCACGTCTTTAAGCGCCTGAAGGGCCGCTATATCTCGCTCCATGCTCGCGTCATCCGCTTCCCGGACCTGGCGCACAACCTGGAGTGATGGGGAACCCTGCAATATAGCGGAACTACTATGCTGAAGTGCCGGATCAGGCCCGATGAGGTTTTCCAACCAGCCGACAAATTCCCGATAAGACTTGTCGGCGGGAGGGCTCATGTATTGGACAAACCGATCAAAGCAATCTTGGAGACGACGAGCATGATCGCCGCGAGGCAGGTGGCGCGGGATGGTCGGGACATCCTCGTCTTCCTCACTGGTTTCATCGGCGATGGTGGTTGAGACCTTCGCTAACTTTTGCAACGCCTCTTTCCACTGAGAGAGACCACCAATAACCCGTCCCCACCGGGCAACCGCATCCAGGGCATCGGCGTCCTGTGGGTGAATATCCAGATCCGACCAGTCAAAGTACGGGGAACGCCATGCCTCCACGACCAGACGGGGCAGCAGCGCTGGCTCTGGATTTTCGCCGCTGATTGGAAGCATGATCCGTAGAAGGTCCAGAATTGCTACGACGGCCGGATTGCTGCGCAAAGGAAGTCCGTCCACTAACCGAATCGGCAGGCCAAATTCAGCCGCAGTTTGGAGAATGAATGGGCGATAGGGTTGAACATTCCGAGCCAGCAGGGCAACTTCTTCGGGCCGCATCCCGTCCTGTATGATCCGGGCCTTTAGCCAACGGAGCGCCGCACGTACCTCGGATGCCCGATCAGGTGTTTCTAACAGTTCTATCGCATTACCTGCATCTATTGCAACCGCATTGGCGCAAAAGAGATGAGATTCTAAATAGCGGAAGGGTGAGGAGACTGGGGGTGACAAATCAGGCAATGGTTCCGTTTTCACATCCAGCATTTTTTCCAATCGCTCACAAGTGCGCTGAAAACGGTGGTGGACAAGAGGGCGTTCCTTGCCACCGTTATCCCCCGTCAATGTAACAACCATCTCTCCAACTCGTTCCGCCAAGAGGCCCAGCAATGCCATCTGGGCAGGAGTCAGATCATCAAAGCCGTCTACTGCCAGCCAGGGCCAATCTCCGGCCAATTCGGGATGGTGCTTCAGCGTTTCTACAGCGAGCCAGAAAAGCCCCTCCCGGTCTGCCCAATTTTTCTCCCGGAGACGCCGCTGATAGGCCGCGTAGATGTCGGCGATTTCCCGAAGCCGGGGGATATTTCCCAACTTCGCCACTGCCTGGGCGAAATGTTCCGGCACGATCATCCCCGCCTTCATTTCACTGATAATCTCCTCCATCGCCCGGATAAATCCAGGTCGGGCCACCAAAGGGGAGTAATACCGCAGAGTAGACGCATCTCCCCAGGAGAGACGGTCTACCACCACCCGAAGCAGTCGGTAGCGAACGAATGGGCTTAATTCAGTATACATCTCGCCCACCGTATTGAGGCATTCAGCAACCAACTGGTCAAAGGTCAGGATGCGAATGCCAATGCTGCCTCCTGTCTCGGCCAGTCGGCGGCGGAGGGCGCGCACCTGCAAGTGGGTGGGCACCACTATGCGAGCCACGCCTTCCAGATTGCGAGAAACCATCCTTGCGCAATCCAACACATATGCAGTTTTGCCAAATGCGGCTGGAGCAACAAAGAGATGAACGGCCATTTTGCTCACTCCCGTAGCAGAGTTCTCTCGGGTATACCACTGAGGGATTCTAATTCCAGGCCAAGTTTACGCACTATTAGATAGACCGCAATGGCTTCATCCAATCCGAAGTAGTGTTCCGGCGGCTCTTCCCAATCATCAAAATTGTACTGATGTTTGGCAAAATTGTACACTCCCTGCGCCAGCCAGTCCAGTTCATCTAATAGGTATTTAGGAATCTTTCCTGCCAAACGCTGGCGTAATTTCTTCACCAGTTTGCCGAGCGGGAATCGTCTTACCGGGATACCCAATCCCAATATCCCTACCGTTACCATCCGCTTCAACAATTCTTCCAGATAAGCGCAAGCAGAAATGATGATCTGGCGACCGAAGTGATGAGGAGTGGGGGAGAAACACAGGTAATACACATAACAGATTGGCCGATACACCCCTGGGCCCTTTTCTTCTGTAAACTCAGATGCTATGCCCCCCAATTCTCTGTCGTAGCTTCTGAGTATTTCCAGCGCTTGCGAGGTGTTCCCGCTTGTTGCCAGAATTGCCACTTCCTGCGCCAAGGAAACTGCTTCTTCGCCAAGGAGGCGGCGCAAGTGGGTGAAAATTTCAACTCGCGAAGCACGTCGTTCAGAGTTCATGGGTACTACGAGAAGGCTCATTTTCTTGCGGAAACCGAATTTCCCACCGCCAGGGTTCAAGATGAAGGTAGCCTTCTTCCCATAAGCGGACTGGATTCTTAAAGCAAATAGGAGGGTCGGGTATTTCGCGATCCACGTTTGCAACCCAGTAAATCCAGTATTTTTCGCCCGCAGATTGCGCGTACAGGAACTCCTCGCGCGTCCATTCGGCTGTTCGGCTGTCGCCAGAGGTAGATTTTACTTCAATAAAAACTTCCTGAAGTTCTCCATTCACAAGATCAACAGAGCGAATATCATAGAGGGCGCTCCAATTTTGTTTTGATACCCACATCAACTTTCCTTCCCGTTCCAGGAGGTCTGGGTCCAATCCCAAGTTTTTCAGGCGCTGGCACTCTGCCATATACGCCCACTCCTCGCCCCTTTTGCCCAGCCTGATTCGCTCTTCTTCCGTCGTAAACTGTAGCAGATGCCCGGGCCTGCTACTGTCGCTGGTAAATGGGGCACGTGGGTATTTCTCTTCCGGGGCAACCGCTGTTTCTAAAGGCCTATACTCCCGCACGCCGATATGAGCCTCCTTGTTCAGGGGAGGCAAATCACGTGGTGCCCCGACCAGGGTCTCTGCCAGCCTTCCCTCTGTAAACTCACCTTGGGTAATATCCAGAGACATGGATGACGACGGCAAGGACACTTCGGAGAGTCCTTCAATTTGCTCACCCATAAGGCCTTTCTGAATCACTTCAGGAAAGCCGCATATCTCAGGCG
>Ga0197142_1003434_pt1 | contig 13280 bp, 9 predicted proteins | sample GBS60_MetaG_FD_148614 | JGI IMG/M metagenome (GOLD analysis project Ga0197142, IMG submission 148614) | Sediment microbial communities from Great Boiling Springs, Gerlach, Nevada, United States - GBS 60_MetaG | ecosystem: Environmental > Aquatic > Thermal springs > Hot (42-90C) > Sediment... | reverse complement strand
CCCCAGGCAATCGAGTGATCGTTGGCGACCCCCATTACCAGGCCCTTTTTGCCCTGAAGCAGGCCCATCGTTTCCTCCTCAAAAAAAGAGCAGTCACCTTGTGTGCGGGTATGATACTATGAGTTGCAGGTAGCAGGTTTGGGGTTGCAGGTTGCAGGTTGCAGGTTTGGGGTTGCAGGTTGCAGGTTGCAGGTTTGGGGTTGCAGGTTGTAAGGTTGCAGGTTGAACGGTTATTGGTTCTCGGTTCGCAGTTCTCGGTTCCTGGTTCTCAGTTTTTGGTTCTCAGTTCTCAGTTCCTGGTTCCTGGTTCTCGGTTCCTGGTTCTCAGTTCTCAGTTCCTGGTTCTCAGTTCTCAGTTCCTGGTTCCTGGTTCTCGGTTCTTGGTTCTTAGTTCCTGGTTCTCAGTTCTTGGTTCTTAGTTCCTGGTTCTCGGTTCTTGGTTCTTAGTTCCTGGTTCAGAGGAGCCTATGTCGTCACTCTTTCTACGCGCGCTGTTGCTGGCGCTGGTCATCTACGAGTTTCTCTCCGATCTGCGCGGATGGCGCGGCTTGAGTTGGGGGCACCCGGCACTGCGTCCTGTACTTGCCGTCGCAGCGCTGGCGCTCCACCCACGCAACACGTCGTGGCGGCAGCGGTTGCCAGCGCTGGCGCTGGCAGCGTTCCCGGCGTTCATTGTGCACACCATCATTGCCGGTGTACGGCGGCGGGCGCTCGACCCGATGGCGACGCTTCAACCAGGCGTCCATCGTGATCGCACGGTTGCGCGCGTCAGTATCCCGATGCCGGAAGCATTTATGCCAGCGCTGTACGTCGTGCCGCGATCCGGCGCGCAGGCGGCAGTGGCGGTATTGCACGGCTCTGGATGCGACAAAACCTACTTCACGTCGAGATTGACCGATGCACTGCTGCGGCAAGGCATGGCAGCGCTGCTGGTCGATCTCGACGGGCATGGCGAGAATCCACGGTTGCAGCGCTACCCGCAGATGCTGGAGTGTGCGACTGAGGCAGCGCGCTGGCTGCGCGCCCGTCATGCACGTGTGGGTATGCTGGGTATCAGTCTTGGCGGTTGCATCGCCGCGCGTGCTGCGGCAGACGGGATGAGCATCGATGCACTGGCGATTATGGAAGCGCCGCCGCGCCTTACCTTCGACAATCGTGATCGTCTGGCGGAGGCGCGCGCACTCGCTCAACCGTATGTCATCGACCTGCTCGGCGAGGCATCGATTCTGCATCTGGGACGCGCCGTTTATCGGTTAGCGCGCGCACAGCGCACACCGGGCATTCGCGCGGCGATCAGCACCTGGGACCTGATTGCAGCATGCGATCTCTGCGGAAGCCTGGCGCGATTGACAACACCGTTGCTGCTGGTATACGGTGAGCGTGACGCGATTGTCAAGCCCGCACAGGCGGAGGAAGCATGGCGCGCTGCGCCGTCTGGCGCTACCATGCTGCTTGTACCGGATGCAAGTCATCTGACCCTGATACTGCACCCAGAGGCGTTACAGCGTATGGCGGCATGGATGGCGGATCGTCTGAATGCACCATAGCATCACGCTGTCTTCAGCGCTGCGACTTTCTTCGATTCGAGGATGGCGTCGATGAAACCGTACGCGCGTGCCTCTTCAGCCGTCATAAAGCGGTCGCGGCTGAAATCACGGGTGATCTCCTCAACCGTCTTTCCGGTATCTCTGGCGAGCAGACTGTTCCCCAATTCCTGGATGCGCAGCAATTCTTTGACGATGCGTTCCATATCGGGGGCATACCCCTCAGCGCCGCCGCCCGCCGGGTGGAAGTGGATCGTCGCGTGCGGCAGGGCGTAACGTTTGCCGCGCGCACCGCCAGCCAGCAGAATCGTTGCCATGCTGCCAGCTCGACCGACGCATACGGTACATACATCGGGCGAAATAAGTTTCATCGTATCATAGATGGCGAGACCATCACGCACACTGCCGCCGGGGCTGTTGATGTAGAACCAGATGTCGCGATCCGGATCGGTATGTTGCAGGTAGAGCAACTGCGCAACAATCAACGACGCAACTTCATCGTCGATCGGTGTGCCGAGCATGATGATGCGCTCCTGCAACAGGCGCGAGAAAAGATCCCATGAGCGCTCGCCGCGCGGGGTGCGCTCGACAATTGTCGGAACCGGTACGTATGGCACAGTCAACTCCTGTATGGTACATTGATTCTGGAATTAAAGTATACCATGCTCGTTGCAGGTTGAAGGTTGGGACGTTGCACGTTGAAGGTTGTAAGGTTATAAGGTTGAAGGTTGTAAGGTTGAAGGTTAAAGAAGGTTGGGACGTTGGGCGGTGAACGGTGCGCGGTGAAGGTTGCAGGTTGCAGGTTGCAGGTTGGGGTGTTGGGCAGTGAAGGTTGAAGGTTGAAGGTTGGGGCGTTGGGCGGTGAACCTGGACGGTGAACGTTACGCGGTGGACGTTGAACGTTGAATACGGAGCACGGACTATGACCGCACACGAAGCACGCCCCGCGTGTCGGATCGGGGTCACGGCAGAAGACCTGGCGCGTGAGGCGGATCGCGCAGTGTTGTACGGCGCTATCCTGGCAGCGCAGCGACCAGAGGTGCGCATCAAGCCCCACCTGGCGGATGCAGTCGCCGATCTGCTGCCAGCAGTGCGCGCCTATCTCGAAGGCGAGGAGAGTGAACTCGCTGCGTATGCGCTGGCGTATGCGCGCGCGTGCGGCGCGGAGGCGTTCCTGCGCGCGAAACGGAAGGTATAATCAGGTCGAAAAAGACGCCACACCCATCTGACGCACGCTTTTGGAACAACAAGGGGCAGCCAGAGGCTTGAATGACGCAGGAATGAAAAAGGCAGCCGAAGGCGCTGCCTTTAGCTACCCCTTTCCGGTGCATATCCACGCAGTGTGCAAAGCGCGCTACACAAACTCCTGCATTGCCCGCTCAAAACGTTCGCGTGACGGGCGCAACTCCTCTTCTGGCAGATACGCAAGCGGCGTGCTTGTCAGATGCATCACCTCGTGCAGCGTCTGTCGCTGCGTATTGATGTACAGCAACCCGGTGATAAACTCGTGATTCTGGCGCGCTCTTTCCAGCAACTCGATCGCGTGCCACTTGTTCGTCGGATCGTAATCGCGCCCCAGTTTGCGCAGTTTGATCATCGGTCCGTCGTGCAACTGAACGTAGCGCTCATCGCCTTCGTCGTAATCGATATGCACTTCATCGAAACGCGGGATAAACTGAATGTCCTGCAAGCGCTCCTCGTGCGCTTTGCCATAGTCGTAACTCTTGGTCGAGTCATGGTGGTTGTTGAACGTCACACATGGGCTGATGATGTCGATCACCGCCGTACCGTGGAACGACATCGCCGCCTTCAGCAGTTCGCGCACCTGTTTCGCATCGCCAGCGAAGGATCGCGCCACAAAACCGCAGTCAGCCGCGAGCGCCTCGATACAGATGTCGATCGGCGGCAGCACATTCGTCCCTGCGTATTTGAGCGTCTGCCCGACATCGGCGGTTGCCGAGAATTGACCCTTCGTCAGACCGTAGACGCCGTTGTTTTCGACAATGTACACTACCGGGACATTACGGCGCACCATATGCTTGAACTGCCCCAACCCGATACTGCCGGTGTCCCCATCACCGCTGATCCCGATTGCCAGCAGGGTGCGATTCGCCAGCACCGCTCCGGTCGTCACCGAAGGCATGCGCCCATGCAGCGTGTTGAAGCCGAATGAACGGCTCATGAAGTATGCTGGCGTTTTGGATGAGCAGCCAATGCCGCTCATTTTGATGACCTGGTGCGGCGCCAGCGACAACTCGAATGCCGCTGCGATAATCTGACTGGTGATCGAGTTGTGACCACACCCCTGGCAGAGGGTGGTTTCTCCACCCCGGTAATCCTGACTCGTCAGACCGATTCTATTGACCTGCGGCTTGCCGTTGGTTTTGGTTTCGACAGTCATACCATACCTCTCATCTGTATGTATGGAATCTGCGTCTGCCTGCGACATTGCGTGGCGGAACAAAAGGTCATTCCCGCTCAGCCTGTTCAGCACGCATGATTGAATCCACCACAAATTGCGCCGTCATCGGCAGACCATTGCAGATCCGAACCGACCGGACGCGCGCAGCATACTCTGGAGCATGCAGTTGCACCAGTTGCGCCATCTGACCATCCTGGTTCAATTCGACGATATAGACCCGCTCATACCGCGCCAGGAAGTCGGTGAGCGTCGCCTCCAGCGGCAGCGCACGGATGCGCAGATAACTCGTCTGTATCCCACGTGCGCGCAGCATATCACCCGCCTCACGCACCGCCGGATCGGTCGAACCATAGGCGATGATGCCGATGTCGGCTGAATCGTCATCCAGGACGATTGGTTTTGGAACAAGGGTGCGCGCCGTGTTGTGCTTGCGCGTCAGACGATCCAGATTCTGCTGCCAGTCGGTTGGGCGTTCGCTGTAGACTGCGTACTCATTATGTCCAGTACCGCGCGCCAGGTACGCTGCTCGTGGATTCGGGTTGCCCGGCAGCGTGCGATACGGAATGCCATCGCCATCGAGGTCCTTGTAGCGCCCCCAATCCTTGAACTGCTCCAGCTCATCTGCGGTCAGCACCTTACCGCGGTCGAACGGCTTCTCAGGATAGGTGAACGGCTCGGACATCCAGTTGTTCATGCCGAGATCAAGATCGCTCAGCACCAGGACTGGCGTTTGCAGACGTTCCGCCAGATCAAATGCAAGGTAGCCGAACTCGAAGCATTCGGTCATGGTGCCGGGGAACAGGACGACATGGTGCGTATCACCGTGCCCCATGTAGTAGGCAGAGAGAACATCCCCCTGCGACGTGCGCGTTGGCAGACCGGTGCTTGGTCCCATGCGCTGCACATCCCAGATCACGCACGGAACCTCGGCAAAGTATGCCAGGCTCACGAACTCGTTCATCAGCGAGAGACCGGGACCGGAGGTGGCAGTCATCGCGCGGGCGCCGGCCCACCCGGCGCCGACGATAATACCGGCTGCCGCAATTTCGTCCTCGGTCTGAATGATCGCATAGGTCGTTGTTCCGGTTGCGGGGTCGGCGCGCAGGATCGGCGCCAGTTCCGTCATGGCGTCGACCAGACTGGTGGATGGGGTGATCGGATACCAGGCGCACACGGTCATACCCCCCATCAGTGCACCAAATGCGGCAGCAGTATTCCCATCGACCAGGATCAGTCCTTGTGTTTTCTCCATCGGCTCGACGCGGAACCGATCGACCTTCGACAGGTTGGCGCGCACCCATTCAGCCGCCGCAACGACAACGCCATAGTTCAGGGCGATCGGCTTTGGCTTACCTTTGAAGTGTCGTTCAATCGCAGCCCTGATCTCGTTCATGTCGATGCCAAGCAGTTCCGCCACCGCGCCGACATAGACCATATTGGCGATATAATCGCGCAGTTTCGCATCCGCACCCGATTGCCTGACCAGTTCGCGCACCGGCAGCGGATAAAAAAAGACATCCGAACGCGGATTGGTGAACTTCACATCATTCGGGTGGATGCAGACGCCGCCAGGCACAAGCGACGCCAGGTCTTCGTCGGCAGTGCGCTGATTGAACGCAACCAGTATCTCGGTTGTATCGCGACGCGCCGTATACCCATCCTTGCTCACCCGAATGGTGAACCAGGTGGGCAACCCCTGAATGTTCGACGGGAACAGATTTTTGCCGCTTACCGGGACACCCATTTTGAAGATGGCGCGCATGAGCACGTTGTTGGCCGTCTGGCTACCGGAACCGTTGACCGTTGCGGCGACAATCGAAAAATCGTTGACGATGGGTTCGGATTCCAGGTGATCGAGCGGACGGGGCTGGGTTTCAGTTTCGATAACATGTGTCATAGGTGCTCTCCAGACGTGTGAGGCGGGTACACCGCCAGCATCGTACAGACACACAAGGGTGATGAAGGCCGCCACAAAACCGGCACTCCTTCACCACCCTCTCACGCGCGGGCCGTCATGGCCGTCTGTATGATCGCGTTTCATGCGTTATGAGACCATTCCAGCGACGCGGAGAACCAGACTCATCACTCCTTGTTCAATAGCAACGATATTATACTCCTTTTTTGTTGCATGGTGCACAAAGAATGTGACTTGATTCACGGCGCTGGCGGAAACTGCGCAGCGCCGTTGATCACCCCGCCTTCGATCAGTGGAATGCCTGTGTCGGTCAGAACATTGCCGTACATGTCAGTTACGCGAAAGGTGTAGGGTCCCGGTCCCATACCGCTGCTCGCCACGAAGTAGTTGTACATCACGCGCGGCACGGTCTGCCATTGACCATCCGAACGCAGATACTCGAATCGAGCGACCGGATTGCGGTGATTGCGGATCTGCACTGCCGTCCACCATTGACTGCTGCCCTCTTTGAAACGATAGGCGATTGGTCCCGTCAACGCCGGACTCACGATGCGCCAGCGAATCGGGACGCGCCCGGCGGAGAGATCGGCGATGCGTGCGAACGCCTGGGGACTCATATCCACGTCGCCGCGTGCGCATTCAGGGCACCGATCAACAATCCGCACCGTAACTCGCCCTTTTGGTCCGACAATTTCGATGAATGCGCCACAGAGCGCCGCATTGTCGTAGTCAGCATGGTTCATCGCCGCTACCATCAGGTCTTCTGGCGATGGATCGAAGGAGCAGTTCCCCGTACCGTCGGCGTTATAGTACGTTCCTTCGCCGGTACGATAGGTCGCGTCACGGATAACGAGCGGCAGGTAGACGGTATAGGCGCCGTTCTGCGCTCCGACGACCGGAATGCCGCCTACGATCAGCAGCCATGCGCAGGCAAAAACAAGGATGCGAAAGGGCATATCACCTCTTGCCGGTCTCGCCGGAAGATGGCAGGCATTGTTGCTCCGCTCCGGCTATGCGACCACCTGATGGAAGGGGGTGTATGCGATGCCGTATATCTCGCCATATTTGCGCCACAGGTATGCCAGGTACGGCTGCACATCGAGCGACCTGCCGGTCGCGCGGCGCAGGATGTCATCGGCGTCGAGAGCGCGCCCGTGGCGGTAGACATGTTCGCGCATCCATTCGCGCAGCGTACCGAACTCACCGCGCCCGATCTGCTGCGGGATGTCGGGATGATCACGCAACGCCGCCTCAAACAATTGCGCACTCATGATATTCCCCAGGGTATACCCCTGGAATGCCCCGCCAATCAGACCGCCGTACCAGTGAACATCCTGCAACACCCCGTCGCGGTAATCCGGCGGCGTCACACCCAGATCGCTGCGGTAGCGTTCGTGCCAGGCTTCGGGCAGGTCGCGCACAGCGAGCGTTCCTTCCAGCAGCGCCAGTTCCAGGTCGAAACGCAGAATGACGTGCAGGTTGTAGGTGACTTCGTCGGCTTCAGTGCGAATGAGCGAACGCTGCACTTTATTGATGGCGCGGTAGAATGTTTCAAGCGACACGTTCCCCAACTGGTCGGGGAATGTCGCCTGGAGACGCGGATAGAAGTGCTCCCAGAACGGCAGGCTGCGCCCGACGATATTCTCCCACAGGCGCGACTGACTTTCGTGCATCCCGGCAGATGTGCCGGAAGCGAGGGGCGTACCCTCGAATTCGAGCGCGATCCCCTGCTCGTACATCGCGTGCCCGGCTTCGTGAATAGTGCTGAACAGCGCCGATCCGAGATCGTACTCATCGAATCGGGTGGTGATCCGCACATCGTTCAGCGAGAATTTGGTCATGAACGGATGCAGCGTCTTATCCTGTCGTCCACGGGTGAAGTCGTACCCCAGGGCGGTGATGACCTCGACGCCGAATGCCAGTTGTTGCGCTTCGGGGAAGAACTGGCGCAGGCACGAATCATCGACGGGCGGTTGAGCGGTCACCTGCTCGACCAGCGGCAGCAATCCCTGACGGAGTCCGGCAAAGACCTGTCTGATCGTCGCAGCGCGCATGCCGTCATCCGCCATATCGATCAGCGGATCGGCGATATGGTCGTAGCCTGGAAAGAATTCCGCGAAGCGCCGACTGAGGTCGAGCGTGCGCTCCAGGTAGGGCAGCACCGCCGCAATATCATTCGCCGGTCGGGCGCGCGACCAGACATCGTAACTGGCAGCCATGTGCTGGTACAGTTCAGCCGTGAATGCAGCAGGAATCCGGGTCGCGCGCTCATAGTCGCGTCGCGCAACCCGAATGAGCGCGGCATCGGGCGAATCGGGCGGGAGCGACTCTTCATAGGGGCGCAACGCATCGAGCAAACGCCCGATCTGCGCGTCAGTTCGCTTCTCGTGCGCGATCCGTCCCAGGGTTGCCAGTTGACGTCCACGCGCAGTCGCGCCACCCGGCGGCATATAGGTCGTCTGGTCCCAGTTCAGCAGCGCGGCAGCCATTTCCAGATCGTAGATTTCGTGGAGACGCGCCTTGAGTTCGACCAGTTGCGGAGGGATATTCATATCTCGCCTTTCATCACATCGTTACAACTTCTCGGCAACCGTCTTGGCTTGCAGGAAGAGCAGCAGATAATCCCGCCCGCCGGCTTTCGAGTCGGTGCCGGACATATTGAAACCGCCGAACGGATGGGCGCCGACCATCGCGCCGGTGATCTTGCGGTTGAAGTACAGGTTGCCGACATGGAACTCATCGCGGGCGCGCTCCAGCCGTTCCCGCGACCGGGAATAGACGCCGCCGGTGAGACCGTACTCGGTATTGTTCGCAATCGCCAGCGCCTCATCGAAGTCGCGCGCTTTGATGAACGCCAGCACCGGACCGAAGATCTCCTCCTGGGCAATACGCGCGTTGGGGTCTACATCGGCGATAATCGTCGGCGGCACGAAGTAGCCATCGTCAGGCGCTTCACCGCTGAACGCCAGCCGACCGCCTTCACGCTGCCCTTCCTCGATATACCGGCGAATCTTCTCCTGCGAACGTGCATCGATCACCGCACCCATGAACGTCCCACGCTGCGCCGGATCGCCGACCGTCAACCCGCCGGTCAACTCGATCACCCGGTCGAGCAACTCATTGTAGACCGGTTCAACAGCAACGACCCGCGAGCACGCCGAGCACTTCTGCCCCTGGAAACCGAACGCGGAGACGACGATCCCCGAAGCAGCCGCCTCCAGGTCGGCGGTTTCGTCCACGATGATCGTATCCTTGCCACCCATCTCAAGAATGGTGCGCTTGAGCCACTTCTGCCCCGGATGCACCTTTGCCGCGCGCTCGAAGATGCGAAGACCGACCTCCTTCGAGCCGGTGAAGCCGATGAAGCGCGTCAGGGGATGATCGACCAGCGCATCGCCAACGCTGCTGCCGGGACCGGGCAGGTAATTGACCACGCCGGGTGGCAAACCGCACGCTTCCAGGATTTCCATGAACTTTGCCGCAATGATCGGCGCGGTCGAAGCCGGTTTGAGCACAATCGTATTGCCGGCAACAACCGGCGCCGTCACCAGACCGACCATGATGGCGAGCGGAAAATTCCATGGCGGGATCGCCACGCCGGCGCCGAGCGGAATATATGTCAGCCGGTCATCTTCGCCGGGGATGGGATAGAGCGGTTGCGGCTCACTCAGGCGCAGCATTTCGCGCGCATAGAATTCGCAAAAGTCGATCGCCTCGGCGACATCCGCGTCCGCCTCCGCCCAACTCTTGCTGACCTCGTACACAATCCAGGCATTCAACTCAAAGCGACGCGCACGCATGGCAGCCGCAGCCTTCAGCAACAGATCGACGCGCTGCTCGACCGGCGCGCGACGCCATTCGGCGAAGCGACGGTGCGCCGTCTCGATCGCACGTTGCGCCAGAGCAACATCGGCGCTCGCCGCATACCCGACCACCTCGGCAGGTCGCGCCGGGTTGACCGATGCTATAGTTTCGCTTGTGGCGATCCGTTCGCCGTCGATAATCAGCGGATAGGTGCGACCGAACTGCGCCCGGACGTGCGCCAGCGCCTGCTCCATGGCAGCGATATTGGCGGGATCGTTAAAGTCGGTGTACGGTTCATTGCGGAATGGGGGGAGGTCCATCGTCTTCCTCCTGTGGTTCGTTCTCCTGCAAGGCATTATACACGACTCACCGCTGCGTGCGCCCGGATGGTGATCGACGTCAGGTGCAACGCAAACTGAGATTCAGTTGCAACCTGATCGTTCATGTGAACGTAGGACTTCCTGTGGAGCAGATAGAGGAAAGGGAAAGGAGAGTGATATGGCGCGTCTGTCGCGCAGAACCAGGATCATCGCCGTCATCGGCGCGCTGACGCTGCTCGGTGCGCTGGGACTGGGATTCGCCCTGCTACGTCCGGCAGAGGAAGAGAGTCCCTGGGAGTTTCTCGGTCCAGCCGACCGCGACGTGACCTCGCTGGTGTTCGACCCGACGACGCCGACCACGCTGTATGCAGCAACCGCTTACGGCGGCGTCTACAAAAGTGAGGACGGCGGCACGACCTGGCGGTATCTTCGCGGGTCAGGCTTCAGAGGAACGTCGCTCGCTATCGCCCCGACGACGCCGACCACGCTGTATTACTACGGCGATGGAGGCGTGTACAAGAACGCAGACGGCGGGGCAACCTGGCGCACGGTCAACCGGGGGTTGGAGTTGGGGGAAAGGAATTGGGTGTCTGCGCTGTCTATCGACCCGACGAACCCCCGCGTAGTCTTCGCCGGAACTGGCACTGGCGTGTACAAGAGTACAGACGGCGGGGAAAGCTGGCGCAAGGTCGCGGGATCTGTCACAGAGATAAACGCCCTGTCCATCGACCCGACGAACCCCCGCGTGATCTTCGCCGGAACCAACGCTGGCGTGTACAAGAGTACAGACGGCGGGGCAACCTGGACCCAAACCTGGACGTCGACCGGGTTGAATGAGGTATGGGATGTATTCATCGATCCACAGAACCCCCAGGTGCTCGTCGCCAGAACCGACGAAGGCGTGATCAGAAGCGCGGACGGCGGAGCGACCTGGCGTGCCGCAGACGGTCTGCCAGCAAAGGACATGTCGAGCCTGTTGCGCACCCCAACTGGGGTGATGTACGTGAGCGATTGGGAAGACTGTTCGCACCTGTACCGCAGCGCCGACGGCGGCGCTACCTGGAGCAGGGTCGACATTATTGAAATTCTGCTCGCGTCTCCGCTTGATCGCTGTCCGAGGGGATCGGGGAGTACGCTTCTCCTGCTGGCAGTCGATCCGACTGCGCCAGCGACGCTCTATGCGTCTCTTTCACTCCCAGGTCTCTTGCGCAGCAGCGATGGCGGCGTCTCCTGGCAGCCTGCCGGGTTGCCTCGCTCCATCCTGAGTCTGGCGCAGACGCCGTCATCGCTCTACGCCGGAACCTCCAGTGGCGGGGTGTATCGTAGCGATGATCGCGGCCTCACCTGGCGCGCCGCCAGCGAAGGATTGACCGGCTTCAGTGTTTCCGAGCTGGCGGTCGATCCGACCGCGCCGACGACCCTGTACGCTGCAACCGATAATGGGGTGCACAAAAGCGATGATAGCGGCCTCACCTGGCGCGCCGTCGGTTTGCCCGGTCAGTCGGTATGGGCGCTGACAGCGATCCCGACCATGCCGACCACGCTGTATGCGGGCGTCGGCTATGGCGACGAACCCGGCGTGTACAAAAGCACGGACGGCGGGGAAACCTGGCGCGCCATCGGGTTGCCCGGTCAGCGGATCCTGACACTGGCGGTCGATCCGACCACGCCGACCACGCTGTATGCAGGCGTCCGGGAAGGGGGCGTGCAGCGCAGCGACGATGGCGGCGCGACCTGGCGCGCCGTCGGGTTGCCGGGTCGGTCGGTACGGTCGCTGGCGATCCATCCTATCGAATCTGCGACTCTGTTTGCGGGAACGAACGATAACGGAGATAACGTCCTTTTCCGCAGCACCGATGGCGGCGCCACCTGGAGCGAGAGCGTCAGGACGGATTCTGGCATAACCGCCGTGGTCATCGACCCGAACGCGCCAGCGATGGTGTACGCTGCGAATGAGAACAAAGAGATACTCAGAAGTACAGATGGCGGCGCCACCTGGAGCAGGGAGAAGGGTTCTTCGCTATTTCCCAGGTCCCTGCTCCTGGTCACCGACCCGGCGCAACCGCCGGCAATCTACGTCGGGACGTCCATCAGCGGCGTGTGGCGGCTGGCAATCGAGAAGGCGCGCTGGGCGCCGTATCCGTAATCGGGCGCCAGGCGGCTCTCAGGGGTAGAGTTCCTGGAAGTGATGAGCGGTGTTCTGCGTTCTCCACGCTTTTGCCCCTCATCCCCCCCAACCCCCTTCTCCCACACGGGAGAAGGGGGAGTTTGGTCTTCCTGATGCCCTGAAACGGGCGATGGCACGCCGGGGTTTTCCAAAAAATCTATCCCTGTGAGGTAGCGCGCGAGGATTGCGGCACGCCGGATGGTTGCGCTGCGGATGGGTGTGGACAATGTCTGCATCCGGTCGTTCTGTGCGTGGGGGGCGACGGAGCAAAGAAGACCCTCAAGACTCCTGGTCGCATGTTACTTTCTCCCCCTTGACACCATTTGACACCATCACGATCTCGGATATAATAGTTTAGAAATTATAAAAATCTCCGCGCTCTCCTTCATACCTTGCCCATGCAGCGCCCGGAGTCTTGACGTGTCATCCACACGAGCGAACAGGGTCAGTCCGCCAACCGTCACGCAGTACGTGCTCGAAACTGTGCGCGCCGATATTCTGAGTGGGCGGTATCCTATGAATTCACGGCTTGATCAGCAGGCAATCGCCGCCGAACTCGGCGTCAGCATCATCCCCGTGCGCGAGTGCCTGCGGCAACTCGAAGCCGAAGGGTTGGTGCAGATTTCACCCCAACGTGGCGTGTTCGTCGTCGAGTTGTCGATCGACGAGTTCCGCGAGATCTACAGCATCCGCGAAGTGCTCGAAGAACTGGCGATTCAGCAGGCGCTGCCGCACATGACCCCGGCGCACCTCGACTATGTCAGCCAGATCAACGCACGTTTCATTCAGGCGATCCAGGACCGGGCATTCGCCACGGCGCTGGAGATCAACCAGGAGTTTCACCTCGCGCTGTATGAACCGGCGCAGCAACCGTTGCTGATCGACCTGATTTCGAGCCTGTCGACTCGCTCGATGCGCTACCGGCAGATCTATGTCAATCTGCCCAACCGGGCGCAGCAGGCGATTGTCGATCATGAGACCATCCTCGCTGCCTGCCGCAACCAGGATGTCGTCGCGGCAGGTCAGGCGGTGCGCAGCCATCTCCGCCGCACCCTGGAAGGAGTGCTGGCTACCCTCAAAGTATCGCCTGAATCTGATCATCATCCTT
>Ga0197142_1003433_pt1 | contig 13281 bp, 12 predicted proteins | sample GBS60_MetaG_FD_148614 | JGI IMG/M metagenome (GOLD analysis project Ga0197142, IMG submission 148614) | Sediment microbial communities from Great Boiling Springs, Gerlach, Nevada, United States - GBS 60_MetaG | ecosystem: Environmental > Aquatic > Thermal springs > Hot (42-90C) > Sediment... | reverse complement strand
TCCCCCTGGGGCGTCAGGAGAATCACCTCCCGCGGTTCCAAACGGGGTAAGGATTCCACCGCGGCAAAAATGGGTTCCGGTTTCAAGATCATGCCCACGCCACCCCCGTAGGGTTCATCGTCCACCCGCTGATGTTTGTCGGTGGTAAAGTGGCGGGGATTGGTGTACACGACCGTACCGATGCCCTTGGCAAGGGCTTTGCCCACCAAACCTTGCGCCAGAGGGCTGGTGAAAAATTCGGGAAAGAGCGTGACCACATCAAAACGCATGGCCGTTGACCCAAATTAGTGGGGATAAATGGATGTTTCGACCGCTTTCCAGTAGCGGGAAAACCGTCTTAAGTCCACGTATTTTTGGGGCGGAACCAGGGGTGGAATAGGCAGGATTTCCAGGGTAAATTGCCGGGATAAGGCCTGCACGATTTGCTTAAACCGAGGGCTGGGACTATGGGTGGTGACCAGTTGTTTTGCCCCCTGTTCGTGCATGGCTTGGGTCAATTCCTGCACCACATTGCCCCGGCGAATTTCTACCGGCAATTCTAATAAACATTCATAGATAAAAACAATCCGCTTGCGGCTGATTTGCCATTGGCGCAACAACTCCTCATCCCACACCCACACAGCCGGGGCATCCGGGTAAGCCAGAAGCGCCGGATTGGTTGGACTCAGGCTATCGCCGTGTACCCAAACGAGAACTGGACTGGGGCAATTCGGCATGGGGAAATAGGCGCATGTGCAATTGTTCGTAACTTCCCAAAAAGGGACAGGTGTTGTCTCGGTGCGGGCAGGACCGACACCAGCGGTGATGGGTATAACGGGCTAAATTCTCCTGGTTGAAATAGTAGGGTTTGGCGCTAAAGGTGCTGGCCACCCACTGCCAGGAGAGATTATTGCTTGCCGGGTCGCCATCTAATAGGTGCATCAGAAACCAGGCCGCCCCTGCCTGCCATTTGACCCGGCGCCAGTGAATGAGGTAAGCCGCTAACCACAGCCGGGCGTGGTTGTGCAGATAACCGGTCGTCTGTAACGCCTGACTAAAACTGTCCATACAAGGTAAACCCGTGGTTCCGTGGACCACATCGGCAGGCAACTCATCCGCATAGTCCGCCGCCGTCCAACCGGTTTTGTAGGGTTCCCGGTCCTGCCAGATGCCCTCGCCCCACTGTTCATACAAAGTCTGCCAATAGTCCCGCCAGGCCAACTGCCGCACCAGGGGTTCTACTACCGACCAGGGGTAGCCCTGGGACCGGAGATGGTCCCGCACTTCCGCTAGGGTGAGGACGCCATGCCGGATGTAGGGCGATAGGCGGGTGACCGCCCCATCCAGATAATTACGGGTGTCACCGTAGCGGTGGGGTTGCAGTTGCGCCAGGAGGTGCAAAGCTGCCCGGCGTCCCCCCACCGTTTCGCTCACAGGACCCCCTGCCTCCGGAAACGCCTGGGTGACGTAGGCAATCAGGTCGTCCCGGTTGGCAAATGTCCGCCGCATGGGAGTCACACCGTTGCCACCTCGCTCCGCCGTTTGCGGGTGCGGCGATTGGCTTCCTCCGCCGGAGGCGTCGCACTGGCTGCCGTGGTCTGCAACAGGAAAATCAGCAACGGCTGGCTTTTGAGTTCCCGACGGATCAACCGCTGCAAGGCCGCCTCCATCGCCTCTTTCAGCCCTGCCCAGTCCACATCCGTACCGTTGACGGCAAACTCCGACCAGCGCTCCTGCACCGTTTGCGCCAGGGTTTCCTGCACCAACTGCCGCAGGGTTGCTAGGGACACGCTCGTCACCACCCCCCGCACATGCAGTTCCGGGTTCGCCACCAGTTGCCCTTGCCCGTCTAAAGTGGCTGCCACGGTCACCACTCCTTCGTCCGCCAACTGCTGCCGTTCCTTGAGCACCTTGCCGTCAACAACCCCCTCGCCAGAGGCATCCACCAGCTCGATCCCGGCCTTGACCCGACCCACCACCTGAATCCGGTCCGGCGTCAGCTCGATCACATCCCCGTTATCCACAATCACAATATTTTCCGCCGGTATCCCCAAAGCCTGCGCCGTCTCGCTGTGCTTGACCAACATCCGGTGCTCCCCGTGGATCGGCACAAAAAACTTGGGTTTCGTCAGGGCCAACATCAGTTTCTGGTCCTCTTGACTCCCATGCCCGGACACGTGAATCCCCCGGTCCTTGCCGTAGATGACCTTCGCCCCCTGGGCCATCAGCTTGTCAATCGTGCTCACCACCGCCAGCGTGTTGCCGGGGATGGGGTTGGCCGAAAACACCACCGTATCCGTCGGGCGAATCTGAATCTCCTTGTGCTCCCGATTGGCAATCCGGGTCAGGGCCGACAATGGCTCTCCCTGCGACCCGGTGGTCAAAATCACCACCTGCTCATCAGGCAACTGGCGGATTACATGCATCGGTTGCAGTAAATCATCAGGACATTGGATATACCCCAACGTGCGGGCATGGGCAATCACATTCAACATCGAACGCCCCAGCACCGACACCTTGCGGTTGTGTTTTTGCGCCAACTGCAGAATGATATTCAGCCGGTGCACCGAAGAGGCAAACGTAGTGATCAACAACCGACCGGGGGCCTCCGCAAACGCCCGGTCCAAGGCCGGAATTACCGCCCGTTCCGAGGGGGTAAACCCAGGCAACTCCGCATTGGTAGAATCGCTCATCAGACAGAGCACCCCTTTTTCCCCATGCTCTGCCAGCCGTTGCAGGTCAAACCGCTCCCCATCAATGGGCGTATGGTCAATCTTGAAATCCCCCGTGTGAATCACCACCCCCACCGGCGTATGCAGGGCCACCGAAAAACTATCGGCAATCGAGTGGGTATTGCGAATAAATTCCACCAAAAACGAGTTGCCAACCCGCACAAAATCGCGGGGGCCGACCGGGTGGAGTTTGGTGCGATGGGCCACCCCCGCTTCTTCCAACTTGGCCTGCAACAGGGCAATCGCCAAGCGGGGGCCATACATGATGGGAATGTCCAACTGTTGCAGATGGAAGGGAATCCCGCCAATGTGATCCTCATGGCCGTGGGTAATGACCATGCCCTTGATTTTGTGGCGATTTTCCCGCAGGTAGGTCAAATCCGGCAAGACCACCTGTACCCCGTGCATGCCCTCGGTGGGAAACGCCAGCCCGGCATCCAATAGGAGAATTTCGTCATTCATTTCAAACACACAGGTATTTTTGCCGATTTCGTGCAGACCCCCCAAAGGAATGATCTTCAGGGCGGCATGGGTCTGAGAACGGGTTTTCGTCATAGGCTCCTTGACATAAAACAACAGGACATGTGAGCACGGTTCACCCCTGGTCGGAGGGAAACTTTTAAGCCAACAGGTGCAAATCCTGCATCACCGGGCGTAAAACCTGATCGATTTCTGGGGAAGCAGCCACCAGCGGTAACCGCGGTGTCCCCACCGGCCACCCAGCCAATTCCAAAGCCCGCTTGATGGGAATCGGGTTGGTGGTCGTAAACAGGGCTTTGAAGAGGGGGTACATCCTATTGTACAGGGATTGCGCCCGTTCCAGTTGTCCTTGGAAAAATGCCTGCACCATGTTTTGGATGTCCACCCCCACCAGATGGCTGGCCACACTCACGACCCCCACCGCCCCCAGCGCCAGCAAGGGCAACGTCAGGCTGTCGTCCCCCGAATAAATCGCCACCCCCGGCGCCAACTGCCGTAACTGGGCCACCTGTTCTAAATGGCCACTGGCCTCTTTGATCGCCACGATATTTGCTTGTTTGGCCGCCAACTCCGCCACTGTTTCCGGCAAGAGATTGACCCCCGTGCGTCCGGGAATGTTGTACAGCATCAGGGGCAAATCCGGCACGGCCTGGGCAATGGTCCGAAAGTGGGCCAGCAAACCTGCCTGGGGCGGTTTGTTGTAGTAGGGAACCACCTGCAAACTCCCATCGAGGCCCAATTGCGCCGCTTTGCGTGTGGCTGCCACTGCTTCCTGGGTACTGTTGGCGCCTGTGCCTGCCAATACCTGCGCTCGGTTGCCCACCGCCGCCTTGACTACCCGGAACAACTCGTACTCCTCTTCCCAGGTGAGCGTCGGGGATTCACCCGTTGTGCCCGCCACCACCAAGCCATCGCTCCCATGCGCCACCAGGTGATCCGCCAGCCGTTCCGCCAGGGGGTAATTCACCTGCCCATCCGGGGTAAACGGGGTGACCATCGCCGTAATGACCCGCCCAAACCGCGGGCGCTCTTCCGGGAGGGGTTCACGCATCACCGGTGTTTCCACCCACCCACCCAAGCCAACCGTGCCACCCGCATCCTCCCCTGACCATCATCCATGGAGACATTGCGCCAAACCAACCTGCATTGAGTTTATCGCAAAGATTTGCCGCTGGAAGCGCCGCTCTGGCAGTTCGTGCTGTACCATCGTCGCGTAAAATGGCAGTAACCCAGAAGTCGTTGCGTAAGGAGACGAGAAAAATTTTTCTGCTATTTTAGGGTGCAGTGGCAACATCTAGCAAACTCATTGGCGAGAGCGGAAAATAACTGCTGCGGTGATTGATTGTATATCTCCTACCGGTAAATCATGAAACCGTCGTATAAAATTCTTTATAATTAACCACCCCATCCTCGGTTGTGCCTTGGTAGCCTTAGGGGTACCTCTATTGATGCAAAAGATGGGAGTAAACCGAAGTGGTGAATTTTCAGATTTTGCGGGTTTTTCATGATACAAAGCATCCTTATGGAGGAGCTGAATTCTCATTTGATGAAGAGTTTGATGAAGAGTTTTTTATTAAGCATTTTGCCTGACCCAAATTTATGAACTTTTGTTTCAGATGCAACATTACTAGGTAAAATAGGTTTCTTAAACTGTTAATTCCCTTGTCTAAAATGGCGGTAAATCAGACGGAACTTTGTTGGCAGCTCTTTGCATAAAACTTTGACAATCCCCGGAAAAGAATTTAATTCCATCGTTATTTCGCATTTTGATTTACAGAGGTTTAGAATATTGTGATCCCTCTTTTTGTGCCTTTACCCATCTTTGAACCCTTCAGCCTAAGAAATTGAGCTTTTGATGAGACAGCAAGTCGGTGCTGCAGCATTTTATCGGGGAACGTTCCAGAGCCGGGAGGTCTGTAATCAATAGTAGCCATCCTGCTGCCAAAGTTGGTTGGCTAAGGGTTGGTGACATACTCCCGTCTCATGGCTCCGCCACGCTTTGCTAACGTCCTACAGCCAGAGAGCGGGCTTCAATACGCTTCAAAGGACTCCGTCCCGCTGACGCGACCGGGGAGCTTCCGCAAGAACCCTCTGCGTATCGCAGACACGGGATGCCCCTCCGCGTAGCCATACCAGATTCCGGCAACGCCGTTTTGTATAACCGGCCTGATTTTACCACACGGGGGTATCTGTATCCCGACACTGACCTTGCAGGTACCGTGCGGGGCTTATCCACCCCCGTACCCCCACCGGCTAAACAACGCTTTTATTTACTTTCCTTATGTTTACTCAATTTTTTATTAATTCTATCCATAGATGCAGTTGTGTTGTGGCGGTTCCCACCCGTTACAATGCTTAACAAATCACTTCTAGGTATTTATTCCTAATGGACATGCAGATTCCTTGGCTGACGGTGGCGGTGCTGGTTCCGCTGGGGGCGGCGCTGGCGATACCTTTTTTGCCCGCCAAATCGGGGCGCACGGTGCGTTGGTATGCGCTGGGGGTGGGCTTGTGGGATTTTGCTTGGTTGGTGACGGGGTTGTGGCAGGGCTATGACCCGGCGCTCCCGGGGTATCAGTTGGTGGAGCAATGGGTGTGGTTGCCCCAGTTGGGTTGGCATTGGGCGGTGGCGGTGGACGGGTTGTCTCTGCCGTTGCTGGTGTTGGGGGCGTTGGTGACGACGTTGGCAATGGCGGCGGCGTGGCGGGTGGAACACCGTCCCCGTTTGTTCTATGCCCTGATGTTGGTGCTGTATGGGGCGCAGTTGGGGGTGTTTGCGGCCAAGGATGTGCTGCTGTTTTTCCTGATGTGGGAGTTGGAGTTGGTGCCGGTGTATCTGTTGATTGCCATTTGGGGGGGGGCACAGCGGCAGTATGCGGCGACCAAATTCATCCTGTACACGGCGCTGGGTTCGGTGTTGATTGTGGTGGGGGGGTTGGCTTTGGCGTTGGCCGAGCGTCCGTTTACCTGGGATATGGCGGTTTGGCAGGAACGGTCCTGGCCCCTAGGGCTGGAGATGTTTGCTTATCTGGCGTTTTTGGTGGCTTTTGGGGTGAAGTTGCCCGTATTTCCCCTGCATACGTGGCTGCCCTTTGCCCACAGTGAGGCTGCGGCGCCGGTGTCGATGGTGTTGGCGGGGGTGCTGTTGAAGTTGGGGGGCTATGGGTTGCTGCGGGTGAATGGGCAGATGTTGCCGCATGCCCATCAGGTGTTGGCGCCGGTGTTGGTGGTGCTGGGGGTGGTGAACATTATTTATGGGGCGTTGACGGCCTATAGCCAAACCCATCTGAAAAAACGGTTGGCCTATTCCTCGATTTCCCACATGGGGTTTGTGTTGGTGGGGTTGGGAAGCCTGCATAACTGGGGGTTGCAGGGGGCAATGTTGCAAATGGTGTCCCACGGGCTGATTGCCGCTGTGTTGTTTTTCCTGGCAGGGGTGGCCTACGAACGGACGCATACCCTGGACATGGGGCAGTTGGGGGGGTTGGCGCGCACGGCTCCCCGGATTTTTGCCCTGTTTACGGCGGCCAGTTTTGCGTCTTTGGCCCTGCCGGGGATGAGTGGCTTTATCAGCGAACTGTCGGTGTTTTTGGGGTTGGTGGATGCTCCCTACAATGCCCTGTTCAAAGGGGTGGTGGTCAGTGTGGGGGCGGTGGGGCTGATTCTTACGCCCATGTATCTGCTGGATGCCCTGCGGCGGGTGTTTTACGGGCTGCCGGGGACGGCGGTCTGGGCCGGTACGGATGCCAACCCCCGCGAATTGTTCATCGCCCTGAGTTTGCTGGTGCCGGTGCTGTGGGTGGGTATTTATCCCCGCAGCTTGAGCGATTGGTCGAATCCCGCCACAACCCTGATGGCGGCCCAATGGCAAACTCCGGTGGTGGCACAACCGATAAACCCGCCGCCGGTGTTATTCTCGACGATGCACCAAGAGGGCGTTGGCCTGGTCGGTGGGCAGTAGGGTGAGTTCTTGGATGTTGACGTGGGGGGGACGGGTCAGGCAAAACACCACCGTCTCCGCCACGTCCTGTCCGGTTAAGGGAGTTAACCCCCGATAAACCTGCTTGGCGCGCTCGGTGTCCCCCCGAAACCGCACGGGTGAAAATTCCGTATTCACCAGACCGGGGTTGATGGTCGTCACCCGCACCGGTGTCCCCAACAAATCCTGTTTCAGGGCATCTCCCAAAATGCGCACGGCGGCCTTGGTCGCACAGTACACATTGCCCCCCGGATAGGCGGCCAGTCCGGCAATGGAAGCAATGTTCACCACATGACCCCGCCCCCGTTGGATCATGCCCGGTAGCACCATCCGGGTCACGTAGAGCAAGCCTTTGAGATTGGTGTCAATCATCTCTTCCCAGTCATCAATATTGCCGTCTTGGAGTTTGTCCAACCCCCGGCTCAGTCCCGCATTATTAATCACAACATCAATACATTGCCAGTCAGGGGGTAACTGCGCAAACCAGGTCTGCACTTCCAGGCGGTTCCGCACATCCAGGGCTTGGGGGAAACAGGGGGTTTTGTACTGCGACCGTAATTCTTGCGCCAAAGCCGCCAACCGCTCGTACCGCCGTGCCACCAGCAGCAGCCGCACGCCCAAGGGAGCTAACGCCCGGGCGCATGCCAACCCGATGCCGCTACTGGCGCCTGTGACCAATACCGTCTGCCCTGCAAGCATTGCCATACCCGCTGCCGCCTAGGTTGTTTCCTCTATCATCGCGGAAAAAGGCGTAGCGGTTGTGCCTGTTGCCAGGGTTGCATCAATGGCATAATCAACCGTGAGGCAAGGGGGCAAGCGCTATGGACGGCCCGATTGTCCTGGTGGGGGATATTGGCGGCACCCATAGCCGTCTGGAATTGCTACGTCTAACGGACCCGCCCCAAGTCCTGCACGCGCGCACCTACCACAACGATGACTACCCGGATTTGGGCGCCATTGGTCAGGAATTTTTGCAGCAAGCCTCTGCTTCCCCCGACCTAGCCTGTTTGGCCGTGGCCGGGCCGGTGATGGACAATTGTATGAACTTGACCAACCGGGGTTGGCAGGTGAGCGGCGCGGAATTGGCGGCGCAGCTCGGCGTGCCCTGTGTACATTTCATCAACGACCTAGAGGCGGTGGGCTACGGCTTGCAGTGCCTACAGCCGGAGGATTGGGTGGTGTTGCAGGCAGGCAGGGTGGTTCCCCAGGCGCCGATTGGGGTGGTGGCGGCAGGCACCGGGTTAGGCGAATGTTTCCTCACCTGGGACGGGCAAAAATACCGGGTGTGGCCTTCGGAGGGGGGGCATACGGATTTTGCACCCCGCAATGACCGGGAATTGGGGTTGTGGAAGTATTTACAAGCCAAATTTGGGCGGGTGTCGGTGGAGCGGGTGGTTTCCGGGCCAGGGCTATGTAACATTTACAACTATTTGGCGCAGGTGTTTCCCGAACAGGCCAAACCGGAGCTGCTGGCCGCGCAAAATCCCGCTTTAATTACGCAGAATGTGCATGACCCTTTATGCAGCCAAGCCGTGGATATGTTCATTGCCAATTACGGCAGTGAAGCGGGCAACCTGGCCCTAAAACTCCTGGCGCGTGGGGGCATTTATCTTGCCGGTGGCATTGCCCCCCGACTGGTGACACGGTTTCAACAAGGAGGATTCCTGCGCGCTTTTTTGGATAAGGGACGTATGGGGCCGTTGCTGGCCCATATTCCCGTCTTTTTGGTGACCAATCCACGGGTCGGACTTCTCGGCGCAATGGCAGCGGCGCAGCGCTATCTCAACCCTCCGGCTTAGTGTTTCAAATTGCGAAATTGGGTGAAATTGGCATCGAAAAGCATTTTGGCAACCCCGGTGGGGCCGTTGCGGTGTTTGGCAATGATCACCTCGGCAATGCCCCGCTCCGGCGTGTCGGGATGGTAGTACTCATCGCGGTACAACATAATCACCACGTCCGCATCCTGTTCAATACTGCCACTTTCGCGCAAATCGGAGAGCATAGGGCGTTTGTTGGTGCGATGTTCGACGCCCCGGCTCAACTGAGATAGGACAATCACCGGCACATGGAGTTCCCGCGCCAGGGCTTTGAGACCGCGGGTCATGCGGGATAGTTCCAGCACCCGGTTGTCGCTGGGGGTGCCGCTTTCCATCAGTTGCAGGTAATCAATCAAAACCAACCCCAAACTGCCCTGTTCGGCCTGCAGGCGGCGGCTTTTGGAGCGGATTTCCATCAGGGTGGCGCTGGCCGAGTCGTCAATGAAAATGGGGAGTTGCGCCAGGTTGCTGATGGCCTGGTTCAGGTGCGGCCATTCCTGTTCGGCGATGCGTCCGCTGCGCAAACGGGTGCTTTCGATGCGGGCTTCGCTGGCCAACAGCCGGTACACCAATTGTTCTTTCGACATTTCCAAACTAAAGAGGGCCACAGGCAAGCGGTGGGTGGCGGCGATGTTGCGGGCGATATTCAGACAAAAAGAGGTTTTCCCCATCGAGGGACGACCGGCGACGATGATCAAATCCGAGCGTTGAAACCCCTGCGTGAGGGCATCCAGGTCGTAAAACCCGCTGGTAATCCCCGGCGGTGACATATCCTCGGAACGCTGCTCGATTTCGTGCCAGATGGTGCTGACCATTTCGGCAGTCGAAACCAGTTCCTGGCGGGGCTGGCTTTGACAGATGGCAAAAATATGCTGTTCTGCCTGGTCCAACACCTGCTCAATCGGCAAGGTGGTTTCGTACCCCAGCCGGAGAATATCCTGCCCCGCTTGGATAAGCTGTCGCCGCAGGTATTTATCCGCCACCAGCGCCGCGTACTGGTCTATGTTGACCGCGCTGACCACCTGTTCGACCAACTGCACCAGTTTCGCCGGCCCCCCCACCTTTTCTAGCAATCCCTGGTCCTGCAACCAGGCAGCCACCGCCGTCATATCCGTGGGTTTGCCCTGCATATGCAAACTCAAGGCGGCGCGGTAAATGTCCTGGTGGGATTGGATATAAAAAAATTCCGGCTTCAGCAGATGGGTAATGCGGCCAATGGCCTCCGGGTCCAGCAGAATGCCCCCTAAAATGGCCTCCTCCGCGGCGACATTTTGGGGCGGCAATTGGTGAGGCGAAAAACCTAACTCCGCACTGCGCGGACGGTTGGGCGCATCGGAGAGCATAGCCAAGCCCTGATTTGCCCCTATTGTAACCGACAACCCGGCGCCCCGATTAGGGATGACTTTGGAAGTGGTGCTGTAGCTTGTCCGCCACCGCCTCCACCACCGTCCGGTTGTGCAGTTGGGCAGCCATTTCCGCCTCCAGGGCAGCCACCTGTTCAGCAGGAATCTGCAACAGGGAGATTAACTTGGCATAGGCGGCCTTTTCCTCCGCATTGACGAGCGGTTCATCAGGGGCGCGCCGACTGGCTTGGATCACCGCATAACCCAGTTGCAACACCAGAAACTTTTCCGTTTCGGTTTGCAATTTGGGCACCAGTTCTTCCAGGGGAATATTTTGGGTGACGTACTCCTGCAATTCCTGGCGCAGTTGGGCCTGTTGGGTTTCATTCTGGGCAAACAACTGGGCGAAACGCTCAAGCATCAGGGCGTTTTCTTCCGGGGAAAGTTCGCCATCGCTCCAAGCCAGAGCGGCCACCACCCGCAGGAGATTCATCTGCCGGGGAGAAATGCTGGGGACTGCGCTCATCAACCTAGCCATCGAGGGAATCATTTTGAACCCTACCACACGCCGAGAACATTCGCACCCTTGGATGCAATTATTGATGCAATTTGATGCAATTATTTATGGTTTGCCGAGGCCGGACGTGCAACCGTCACCTGCGCCAACCACGCCCAGGGGAGTTCCGCCGCGGCCCCTTCGTGCTGAACCTGCCACAAACAGGTAAACGCCCCTGCCCCCACCCCGGTGTGCGGCCAGCACCGATAGCAGGGAAAGTCGGCCAGATGGGACTGGGCAGATTGCAACGGCGGCACGGCCACCGGTTGTACATGGGGATGGTGTGCCATAAGCCAACGGCAATTCTCCTCGTTCTCTTCCGGGCTATAGGTGCAGGTCATATAGGCCAAATACCCCCCCGGTTTGACCAGACGCAGGGCATTGGCCAAAATCCGCCGTTGCCGGTTGGCATTTTTGCGAATGGTCAGGGGATGGAAACAGCCGGGATTTTTTTCCCCCTTGGCCAGCAGGGATTGGCCGGAGCAGGGGGCATCCACCACCACCACATCGGCGGTATGGGCCAAATGGTGGGCCAGTTGCTGACTGTCTTGACACAACACCAGCCCCGCCACCCGACAGCGGTGCAGATTGCTAATCAACATCCCCAGCCGTTTGCCAATCGGTTCATTGACCAGCAGCAGCCGCGGTTGCAAATACCGCCAGGCCAGCAACGCCTTGCCCCCCGGCGCGGCACACACATCCACCACCACCGGCGCAGGAATGGGAATGGCCCCCAACACCGCCCCGGCAAACACCGAGGACATATCCAGACAGTAGTAGTACCCCTGGGCATGGTAGGGATGACGACCGGGTTGCACCTGGGGAGGCAGCCGGTCCACCCAAACAGGTTGCCAAGAATAGGGCGGCAAAACCGGAAAAGGCGGCGGTTCCGGGCGCTCCCGGCACCAGAGAATGGCCGGCGTCGGCGCAGGCGGTGTCTGCAAAGCCCCGGTAAAGGCCCCTTGCGCCTGGGGGTCATCCGGCCAGAGATGTGCCGCTAATTTCGCCAAATAACGGGGCACTGGCCCATCCACAGCCATCGCAGGCGGAAACAGGCTCAAGAAGACAGGGGCACTTCGGGATTCCTCTTAGAAAATCCCCACACAAACAACAACACAATAACACTGGTAGTCACCCATTCGGGGGGAATCCATTCCGGGTGGACGGCTTTGAGCAATAACCGCAACCCCACCAAAACCACCGTTGCATAACCCGCATCCTGGAGATGGGTATAAATTTCCAACCAGCGGATAAACAAACCGGCCAAAAATCGCAGCGCCATAATCCCGATCACCCCACCGAGCAACACCAGCCAGGTTTCTTCCGCCACCGCAATTGCCGTCGTAATGCTATCTAAAGAGAAGGCCAAATCGGTAAAGGCCAAGGTCGGCACCACCTGCCAAATCGACTGCGCCGGGGGCAGGTGAGGCAATTCCCTATCATTTGTCGCTTGTCCCCGCGTGCGGACATAGTTGACCGCCAACCAGAGCAAATACAATCCCCCGGCCACCGAAACCAGAGGAAATCTCAAGACCCAGGTTGCCGTCAAAATCAGCAGAATGCGTAACAAAAACGCCAAAGCCAGGCCCCAATTCAGTGCTTTTTGTTCCAGTTTCGGGTCATGTAAGCCCTGGACAATTGCTGCCAAAGCAATGGCATTATCCGCCGAAAGGATTGCTTCGAGTAACACTAAAATGCCAATGACCACGAGGGTCTGTAACCCAAATTGTTGAGGTAGTTCGATGAGCTGGTCAAGCATGGATTCCTTTGGCGCAGTATTTCATAATGTAACAGATTGGTGTCAGCGGTGCGCTTTTCCGGCAAAGTAGGGTAGGAGAGGAGTTGTTGTTGCGGAGGCGGTGCATATGGGACTGTCGGATACCCAAGTATTTGTGGCGCTGGTGGTGGCGTTGTTGCCCCTGGCGATGGCCGTGCGGCTGGGTTTGGCGTTGTACAAGTAGTTGGCCGGGATGCTGAAGCTGTACGGGGGAACCCGCTCACGGGCGGCGATTGTCGCTTGGTATTTGGAGGAGCTGGCGGTTCCCTACGAATTTGTACGGCTGGACATGGCAGCCGGAGCGCATCGCCAACCCGAATACTTGGCGATCAACCCGATGGGCAAAGTGCCCGCCTTGGTGGACGGGGAGACGGTGGTGTGGGAATCCGGCGCCATTTTGCTGTATTTGGCGGATAAATACGGGCAATTGCCGACGGCAGTGGGGCAGCGGGCGCTGGTGTACCAGTGGATTTTATTTAGCAATTCCACCTTGGTCCAAGCCCTGGCCCAGCCAGACAAGCGCGAGCAGGAATTGGGCAAATTGCTTCCCCCCCTAGAGCAAATCTTGCAGGATCAGGCCTACATCACCGGCGCCACGTTCACGGTTGCGGATGTGGC
>Ga0197142_1003431_pt1 | contig 13286 bp, 9 predicted proteins | sample GBS60_MetaG_FD_148614 | JGI IMG/M metagenome (GOLD analysis project Ga0197142, IMG submission 148614) | Sediment microbial communities from Great Boiling Springs, Gerlach, Nevada, United States - GBS 60_MetaG | ecosystem: Environmental > Aquatic > Thermal springs > Hot (42-90C) > Sediment... | reverse complement strand
CACCTGTTCCGGGAGGATCTCGGCCTTGGCCGTGAAAGGGCGAAGCCCGAGGACGACTGACACGTTCCGAACGTCCCACCCCTCCCGCAGCATCATCACGCTGACGATGGCCTTGATCTTGCTCTCGGCCTTGTCGATGTCGCGCGCCGCCTCACGAGCCTTCTCCAGGTCCTTCTTCGTGATCTCGCCTTTCTGGTCGGTGTGAATGACCAGGATCTCCGACTCCTTGAAGCCGAACTCCTTGGTCTTCACGAGATATTCGCCGATAGCATCCGCGTAGACGTTTTTCTCTACCATGATGAAGAGCACGGGCTTCGTGCCGAGCTGACGGTAGACCTTCCAGTGCTCCTTCCACCGCTCCACGGCGGCGCGGAGCCAGTAGCCGTACTTCTCCCCGACGTTGTCCTTGGTGACGCGGTCGGGGTCCTTGGAGGGGTGCTTGGGATCGTCCTCCTTGGTGACGATGAGGGGAGCCTTAACGATGCGGTCCTCAACCGCCTGGGCGAGCGGGTAGTCCACCACCGTCCACGGGAAGTACATCCCATTCTGATCCTTCGGGGTGGCAGAGAAGTCGAGCCACAGGGAGAGCCCTTTGGGCAGGGTGCGGTGGATGGCGAGCAGCGACTGGCTCCAGGCCAGATCTTCGTCGTGGACGTGATGCGCCTCGTCGTTCAGCACCACGAGGTCCCGGAGGGACTTCACGCGTTCGAGCATCGAGCGCTGACCGGAGGCTGCCAGGTCCTGCGCCGGCTTTTTGCCGAGCAGGGCCTCGACCGCGTTCTGCGGGGTCCATTCCTGGTCGCGCGACTCGTAGAGCTGGTGGATATTCGTGAGGAACAGGTTGCCGGAAGCGTCCGGCTCGGTGGCCTCGCCGCGCAGGATCACCTTCGGCTCGAACGGCCGCCATTCCGGGGGAACGAGCGGGAGCTGCCTGAAGATGTTGTTGCTGGCGAAGTCTTTCTCCAGCCGCTGGTAGACGATGACGTTGGGCGCGACGATGAGGAAGTTGGTCGAGAGGTCGGAACCCGGCACCTTCTTCTTGTGGAAGTACGACCAGACGATCGCCATCGCCATGACCCAGGTCTTCCCCGATCCCGTCGCCATCTTGAAGGCGAAGCGCCGGAGGTTCTGGGGCGGGAGGTCCTGCACGCCCTCGGCGTCGAGCTCCGGGACGTAGCGGCGGATCTGCCGCCGGCCGTCCATCGTCGTCTGGAAGGTGATGTTGTCGGTGATGAGATCCCGCCTGTAGATCTCGGCGTAGGACCGGATCAACTCCTCGGTGTCGCGCTTGCCCGCGATCTCCACCAGCCAGACCAGTGTCTCGATCGCTTCGCGCTGGCAGAAGTAGTACCGGAAAGGAACGGGGAACCCGTCGACCTCGTGGTCCTCCTTGAACCAGTACTCGAACAGCCGCCGGGTGACCTCCGAGGCGCCTGGGTAGTCGGCCTCCCGCCAGGCGTCCACCTGCTCGCGGATCTTGGGCACCAGGAGCAACCGACTCGGGCGGCGGCCCTCTGCTACCCGCCAGCCCGTGGGGGCACTCTCGTCCTTGACCAGATGCTGGGTCGGCTTTTCCCACGGAAGCCGGCCGGGGACTTCAGGAAGGTCCTTGTCGTAGGCGATGACGGCCTTAGCCATGGCTACTTCACGTGCACCATTCTTGGCGCCAAGTCGCCGGACACTATTAGCAAACGCCGAAGTGGAATCTCCGACCAGTTTTCGTCGGCCAACTTTTCCGAACAAACTAGGGCGGCCTTCTCGTTGTTCAAAGATTTGCTCTCTAGTAAGGCATCCAGCTCCTGTGACCGGACACTCATCGGCCCGTGTGGGTGAGGGTCGCGAACAAGGTAATAGAGGCTGTAATGCCCAGACCCTTTGGCTGCGTCGCGATAGGCATACAGGCTGCTGCCATTTGTCAGGATGAAGTTGAGTCCAGTGTGATGGTGCCTTCGTACTTCGCTCATGGCCATCTTGATACCGGCTTCTTCATGTCCGTGGCTCCTGATGTTCTGCAGATGCCAATGGAAGTAAACCTCGGAATCCATTTCGCCCTCGAGTGCTTGGATACGTGATTTTTCCAGCAACGGGACCATAGCACGTCTAGCGATCGAGCCGTTGTGAGCGAACAGCCAGCGGTCCCAAGAGAAGGGATGACAATTCTCCTTGCTGGGCTTCCCGGTCGTCGCTTTCCGCACATGGCCGACAAATATTCGCTATCGAGCTTCAGCAGCGAGTCGCTCAAATTCCTTACTCACATGGGCTGCCACTAGTTCCTTCACAACCTTTGGCTTATCTCCTTCATACCAGCCGAGACCCCACCCATCCACGTTGCATCGGCTCATTTCCTTCAGGCTGTTTGGCCCCTCAACAAGTGAGAATCTCAAGTCGACTTCTTTATTCGCGATAACCCCAAGAAGTCTGCACATGGCTACTTCACCTCCACGTCGAAGGCCTGGGAGGTGTCGTTCCCGAAGATGTCGATCACCTTGACGAGGATGCGATACCTCCCCGGCTCCTCGTAAGTGTGCGGATCGGACGCGAGCGGGAGCTTGCGTTCCTTGCGGGTGCGGTAGGCCACCCAGCCCTGCATGAAGGTGTCGTTCTGGAAGTTCCAGTCCACCGCCCAGTAATCGATGTAGTCCGACCACTTCTTGATCTTGCTCCGCACGTCTTCAGGAATGAGATCCGCGTTCGGCGTGGCGAAGTCCCTGAGCTCGACCTGAACGGTCAGCTTCTTCGGCTGACTGATCTTCGCCTCGAAGTACGCGAGCTCGAAGAAGCGCACGTCCCCCTTCTCCACCGCCTGCTGCTCCATGACCTCGCGCGGGATCTGGAGGAGCAGGAGCTTCACGCCCTTCTGCCTCGCGATCTCGTGCATGGGGCTGCCCTTGCGGACGTCGTTGTTCGGGCCCGCAAGGCCCATCTCCCACTCCCAGCCGAGGACGTGCAGCTCGGCCTGCTTGAGTTTCGCGCACTCGTCGAGCGCCTCGTTGACCTCGTGAATGGTCACCGGCGCGTCCACCGCGCCGATGTGGACCATGGCTTTGCCCTTCTTGCCGTGCAGGTGCCTCATGCCCGCCACCGGCTGCGCGCCGTACAGTTTGAGGATGAAGGCGAGGTACTCGTAGAGCTTCTGCTCGGTGACGGACTTGTCCTTCTTGTCGCCAAAGGTCACACCTTGCCAGTACTGGCGCTCGTACTTGCCGAGGTTCAGCACCTCGAAAGGCTTGCAGTTGGGGATGGAGAGCAGCCGCTTGCGGGTGACGTGGATCGCCCAGCGGCTGAGATCGCAGCCGATCCAGCGCCGCCCGAGCTTCTCGGCGACGGCGAGGGTCGTGCCGGAGCCGCAGAAGAAGTCGGCGACGAGGTCGCCAGGGTTCGATGCGGCTTCAACGATCCTCTTCAGCAGCGCTTCAGGCTTCTGCGTCGCATAGCCAAGGCGCTCCGAATCACCCGCCGACAGGTAGGGAATATCAGTCCAAATATCTCCCAGGGGCCGTCCCTTGTACTCGTCAGCGTAGATCTTGTATCGCGGGCGTCCAGCTGACGTCCAGTAGATCACATGGGGATTCTCTGCCAGCCTTTGATCGAATGTCTCCTGCGTCCAGCGCCATCCGATGTCACTCCTGACGCGTCGCCCCTGGATTGTCCGTTCCTCTCCTCTACTGCTAACGTTTGACCTCTGTTCCAAAGCCACATGCTGAAACCGACGGCCCGTTTCAGGCTCGATATGTGGGAACCGGCGCGCTAACTCCTCTGGATCGAGCTGCTCATATTGCATCGAAAAGCGATATCTCTCCGGGTTCTTTACGTAGAAGAGGATCCTGTCGGTAATGGTGTCAAAACGTTTTGTGGAGAGACTATGCGCTGCATATCGCTTCCAAGTTATCTCATTCATGAAGTTGCTAGGGCCAAACAGTTCGTCGAGCACTATCTTAATTGAGTGGCTGACGTGCCAATCCAGGTGGAGAAACAAGCACCCCTCTTCGCTCAATAGATCGCGCATGACAACTAGGCGTTCGAATAGCCACGGTATGTACTTTTCGCCCTTCTCGCCCCATGTGTCACGATATGCCTTCTCCTCGATCACCGACTGCTCCTTGGTAACCTCCTCCCCCGACTCGCCGATCTCTGTCGTAAACGAGAAATCCGCGCCCGTCGCAAAGGGCGGGTCGATGTAGATGAGGTCGATCTTCCCCGCGAACTTCTCAAGCAGCGACCCCATCACGAGCAGGTTGTCGCCCCAGATGAGCTTGTTCCGCCAGCCCTCCTCGAAGGTGTCGCCCTCCTTGCCCTCATAGACGTCGAAGAGCGAGAGCGTCTGGCCCTTCCTCGCCTCGCGCGTAGCGCGGCTCTCGTTGACACGCTCGATGACCTGGAAGGGCAGGCTCACCCGGGGCACCTCCTTGAGCGTGCCGTCCTCGTTGTACTTGCCCGGCCAGACGAGCTCGGTCTTGGTGATCTCGATCTTTGCCATCTACTTTCTCTCCTTCGTCTTCTCCAAAATTTGGGCGCCGGCGCGGGTCAGCCTGTAGCGCTGTGCCCTTACCCTGGGTTTTTCAGGGATGGTCATGGCCAGAAGGCCCCGGCGGACGAGTCCGGCGACGGCCCTCTTGAAGTTGCCCGTGCGCGAGCGGTATCCGAGCACTTCCAGAAGCTCGGAGGCGCTGCGGGGAACGGCCGCACAGGCCGAGAGGATGCCGATCTCGACAGCCGTCATGGGCTCATGGGCCCTGTCATGGGCCTCTTGGGTCCCGACTGGGCCCCGACTGGGCCCCTGCTGGGATGCCGCAGCAGCCCGGACTTCAGGATTCGGCCGGAAGATCACGGTCGTGAACCCATTCGCCTCCCAGACGGGCTCGGGATATCCGCCCTCGCGCGCCTCGTTACGGATGCGCTTGATCCCAGTGCCGGCCTTCTCGATGAAGCCGATCCGGTGCAACAGGTCTGCGATGAGCGCGTTGCGCCGGACGCTCTTGGTGCCCAGGTCGGCGAGCGTCATCCCCTTGGGCAGCCCACCAGGGCTCACCACTTCGATCCTGTCGGTGTAGATCTCGACGAAGACGTTGGCCCCCTCGATGAACCAGTCGCGGTGCATCACCGCGTTGATGATCGCCTCGCGCAAGGCCTTCATCGGGTACTCGGGGATATTCTCGCGCTTCAGGCGCTCGATTCGGTAGGCGGTGCGCGTGTTGCGCTCGATGAAACGGAGGGCATCCTCGATATCGGCCACGATGCCACCGTCGAAGTCCTTGCAGTCGAGGATGTGGACCTTGTCGCTGCCCTTGGCCAGCAGGCAGGTGATGTAGGCCTGATTGAAGAAGTGCCGGACGTTCTTGGCGAAGAAGAGGACGCCCGCATTGCGGAAGAGCAGCCTGACCCCCGCGCGCTCGGCCGCCTCGATGTTCAACAGCACGTCCTCGGTGCTCGGCCGGCCAGTGATGCCGCTCAGGCGGAGCCAGGCGTTGTACTTCGCGCGGTCGAAGTCCTGGGGGTAGCGAAACTTCGGACAGGGGGAGAGGTCGAAGCGGATCGCTCCCTCGCTGCGAAAGAAGTCGCGGATCTCGTCGCGCGAGAGCTTCTGCGTCACTGACCCCTGTCGCCAGAAGAAACCGTCGCTGCACTGAACGGGTTTGGCGTCGCTTTCGCGCACGTGGACCACGAGCACCCCGCCCACCGGCTCGACCAAGACCTTCACCGGCGGATCGCAGTTGCGCGCGATGTCCTGGATGCGGGTCCGCAAGTTGTTCGAATCGTTTACACCGACAAGGGTGCCGTCGTCGCGCACGCCGAGCAGGATTTTGCCCCCGATGGTGTTGGCGAGCGCCACCATCTCTCGGACCAGGGACGCCGAGAAGTTCTCCTTGAACTCGAGCGTCGTCCCCTCGCCTTCCTGGATGAGGATTTTCAGGTCCGCCGGGGTCATACGAGGACCTCCTTGCGGGTGATGATGCCTTCGGCGTGACAGAGCATCCGCAGGTCGCACTCTTGGCAGATCCCGGGCTCGGGCGGCGCTTTCACCTCGAACTGCCTCGCCTGGATGCGCCCCACGACCGCATCGAAGTGCCGTCCAGCCTCCTCCACCCGACTCGGCTCGTAGGGCAGGACCATGAGCGCGTCTTCCTTGCGCGGCTCGGAGGTCCAGTAGAGAAGCAGGCGGTCCACGCGCTTGCCGTGCCGCTGCTCCAAGATGTGCGCATAGGTGCACAGCTGGCGCTCGTACGCCGCGATGAGCTCCGGGCTCTCCTTGGGGCGGGGCGAGGTCTTGAAGTCGAGTAGCTCGAGCTTGCCGTCCCCGCCGAGCAGCAGGTCTACCTTGCCAGTCAGGATGTAGCCGTCCTTCTCGAGCGAGACGTCCACCTCGGTCTGGATCACGCGCCGCATCTCGTCGCGGTTCTGGCGGAAGTAGTTCATGACCTGTTGGAAGGCCGCCTCCTTTGCCGGATCGCCGATGGGCCGGACATCGCTCATAGCGAGAAAGCGGAAGGTCCGCTCGAACAGCTCCCGGACGCGTGCCTCGTCGAGCGTATCGAGGCCGCCATCCAAGGCGATGCGGTGCATCTCTTCGATCGTCTGGTGCACGAGGAGCCCGAAGAAGATGACCGCTGACCGGGACGGCGTGAAGTCGTACTCGCGGAAGAACTGGTACTGGCGCGGGCAGGTTTCGTAGATCTTCAGATCGCCCGTGAAACTGTAGGTCCGCTTGACCGGCATGCGTTCGCGCAGCCGGAAGCGCTGGGCCGCGAGCAGGTCCTTCTGCACGTACGGCCACTGCGGGAGCCCCTGCCAGATGGGCCCGAAGTGGTCCTTGGGCGTCTCGTGGGCGGTGAGGACGAGCACCTTCTGCGCCCGCGAGAAGGCGACGTAATGCAGGCGCATCCGGTCGAACAGAGTGATCCGGCTCTCGGGCTCGAAGGGAGGGCGGTGGTAGTAAGGCCCGAGGTCGCGGTCGATTTGCTTCGGGCTTGAGAGCTGCGCCGAGAGCGAGCCCACCACCACGACGGGGAACTCCAGGCCCTTGGACTGATGGATGGTCATCACCTGCACGTGGCCCTTGGGGAAGGGCTGGTCCGGGTCCTCGTACTCGTTGATCCCGCCGTCGTAGAGCAATCGTAGGAAGCTATTGAAGAGGTGCAGGCGGAGGAACTCGCGGTTCCGGTGCGTGACGACGGTGTAGTGGTAGTAGCTCTGAAATGCGTTCAGGAGTTGCGAGAAGATCGCCAGATTCCGGGCGGCGTTCTCGTATTTGACATAGATCTTGAAGGGCTCGACCGCAAGGAGCCTGTAGAGGTAGTCCGCCGGGCGTACGTCGAGCGCCGCACCTTCCTCCAAGCCTGCGATCTCGGCCGTCCACTCCCGGAGCGCCCTGGCGAGGGGGTGCGGTGCCCCACACCGCCGCGCCAGATCGACGATGGCCTGATCCACGTATCCCGCCAGCTCGGCAACAGTGCCGGCCACCTTTGCCCGGCCCTCCCCATGCCAGCCAAAGATGACGGCGAAGCAGGCGACAGCGTCGCAGATTTCCTGGTTCTCGAAGTACGCTCGCGCACGAGGGCAGAAGGCCGGGATGCCGCGCTTGGCGAGGGCCTCGAGGTAGGCTCCGCTGTGCTCCTGCCGGACGCTATGGAGGAGTAGCGCCACCTGGTTGTAGTCCTGGATCACGTCGTTGTCCTTCAGCCACGCGACCATTTCCGCGAAGCGCTCGGCCTCGTCTCGCCGATTGCGCCCCCAGATGGCGAAGACTGCCGGGTACTCCGGGTGGTCGGTTGCCGGGTTGGCGTGAATCGTCTTGTCGTAACGGAAAGGGATGCCGTTCGGGTTCGACCAGTCGGCCGAGGACATCCAGCGGTCGTAGCGTTCGACGATGTTCCGATGCGAACGATAGTTCGTCGCCAGCTTGACGATCTTGCAGCCTGGCAGACGATGCGGGAATTCAAGGATGTTGCGGACCGTGGCACCCCGGAAGCGGTAGAGGCTCTGATCCTCGTCACCGACGACGCAAAGGTTCTTCGTCTTCTCAGTGAGCCTGAGCAAGAGCTGCTCCTGGACGTAGTTCGTGTCCTGGTACTCGTCCACGAGGACGTACTTGATCCGCCCCGTCACCTGTTCCTTGAAGTCGGCATCCGAAAGGAGGTCGTGGACGAGGCGCTGGAGGTGGGCAAAGTCCACGCGGTTGTTCTCGAAGAGGCACCGTTGATATGCCCGATAGGCGTTCCCGATCGCGACCAGAAACGGATCGCCGGACGCGAGGAGACGTTCCGGGGCGATCAGCTCTTCGGTGATCTTGTCGAAGTACTTCTGGAGACCTTCGATGGCGGTCCAGCGGGTGCTCCAGCGCCCGATGTAGAGTTCATCCCGTTCCTGCCCGACAATCTCGTCGAAGTGATCGAACAGAAAGAGGAGCTGCGTCAGCTCATCCAGTGTCTCGTAGTTGTGGCCCAGGGGAGTTCTGTGCCGGTACCGTTGCAGCAACCTATTGCACAGCCCATGGATGGTCGAAACCGTAAGCTCGGAGAGATCGCCCTTGTACCCGATCTTGCGTGCGGCCGCCGCTATGCGGTCGCGCATCTCGAAGGCCGCCTTTTCCGTGAACGTGCAGAGGATCACTTCGCCGGGGGCCGCCCGGTCGAGAAGGAGGAGGTTCAGAGCCCGAAGGATAATGCTGTAGGTCTTCCCGGAACCTGGCCCCGCCAACACGAGCAAAGGGCCGTCCAGATGCCCGACGACCGATCGCTGGGCGTCGCTCAGGTGCGGGTAGTGCTTGAGGATGGCGTGATGGATCATCATAAGAGCCCAACCTTCCGGAAACTGAACACGGCATCCACCGAGACAATCAGGTGGTCAACGATCTTGATGTGGGCCGTCTCCGCGGCGAGCGTCAGGGCCCGGGTTAAGAGCTTGTCTTTGTCCGTGGGTTCGACGTGACCGTTGGGATGGTTGTGCGCTAAGACGAGGGCAGCGGCTCCCTTACGCAACGCGCACTCGACGACCCTGCGGGGATAGACAGCCGCGCGGTCGATCGTGCCTTCTTCCAGTCGCTCTATCCCGTCGCGTAGCAGCCGGCGGCCGGAGTCCAGGTAGGCTACCTCGAAGACCTCATTGTGCAGAGCGCCGATGCGCAAGCGCCAGAGGTTTTCCAGTTGGCCTGCGTCTACGACCGCCCCTTCCGCACACTCCTGCAGGTAGAGCATCGCCGCGGCCCGGATGATGCGTAACGCCACTGGCGCCACCGAGCCGATCCCCTTCACCTGCTGCAGTTCTTCAAGAGGGGCGTCCAAGATCGCCAGCAGATTCCCGAACCGCTCGATGAGGGCCTTCGCGAGTTGCTTTACATCCGAACGAGGAATCGCGAGAGTGAGGAGGAGCTCGACGACCTCGTAATCCGCGAACCCAGCCAGCCCGGACTTGATGAACCGGGCGCGAAGTCGCTGCCGGTGACCGTGGTGATGAGGACCGCCTTCCTTCATCTTTCCAGCACCCCAGGCGAAGTTGGCGTTGTTCACAGGCGGGATCCCGAACTTCCAGCGCTTGTCCTCACGCAGGTGTTCCTCGCCCCAGCGCTTCATGTTGAACGGCGGATTGGCGAGGATGTAGTCCGCCTTGAGGTCGGGGAAGCGGTCGTTGAGGAACGAGTCGCCCTGCTCGATCCTGCCGTCGATGCCGCGGATAGCGAGGTTCATCTTGGCGAGGCGCCAGGTGGTGTAGTTGAGCTCTTGTCCGTAGATGCTGCCGTGGGCCTTGATGAACTCCTCGGATTGGACAAACATGCCGCCCGAGCCGCAGCAGGGGTCGTAGACCCAGCCCTTGTATGGGCGAAGCATTTCCACAAGGAGTTTCACAATGCAGCGCGGGGTGTAGAACTCTCCGCCCTTCTTCCCTTCAGCGCTCGCGAACTGTCCGAGGAAGTAGTGGACTCCTATGTGCCGGAAATCACCCACGCCGTTTGCGTCTGTCTGTTGCGTCTTTCTTTTTTCTGGGCATAAGGCTACTCCCGAATAATGCTCAGTCTGACACGCTTTTGACTGCGGTATCTGTCCGTAAAGGTCTGTGCCCCTTTCCGAATAAGCCACAGCTTGCACTGGCTGGTTTGTGGAGAGGGGAAGCTTCGAGATGGGGCTCCGGCAATAAAAAGCACAAAAATGGCTTCCTGCTTTCAGAGTAGCATCAGGACGGAGACTTATGAGAAACAGCTGGGGGTGATTCATAAGATCCCTTTTTCCCTGTGAAGCAAATGTAGCGAAAAAAGCTGGCTGATTGAGTGGGGCACAGGCGCCGCCCCATTGAACCTGTGCCGATCTGGCGTAAAAGCTCCCCGAGTGTAATACCAAGCGTAGGCTCATAATTCATATAATTTTTACCATAGCTCCCTATCCCCTCTGGGGAGAGAGTCGGGGTGAGGGGGGTTGCGTGAGGGATGCGGAGGGCCGCCCCTTCGGGGCGGGTCTCGCCTCGCTTTGCGAGGCGAGACGGAGCGCAAGCGAACCCCGCAGCAGCCCGCCCCTACGAGGGGGCACGCCCAAAAAACGAACCTTGAATAGGCGTTTGGTATTAGATTTTCTATCGCAGAATCCAACCAATGGCGATACCCAACCGAAGCACGGGCCGCCCCCTGGCACTACCCATCTTTTATGGAAATAAATGTTCAATCCGCCAAATATTCATCCCTATAGCAGCTATAAAAGTTCCCAGCACTCCTCTACATACCGAATGCCCCTCTGCATCGCATTCCGCCACCGACTGAGCCAACTGCTACGCCCCTCCTCCACCTCTCCTACCACCTCATCCCCCCCCAAACTCAACCGAATCGCATAGCTCAAACTACTTATCATAATACACTTCACCATATACTCCGCCTTCGGAACCTTCGCCATGCATCCCTCCCAGTGCAATACCCGCTTCAAATCGCGAAAACGCTCTTCTATCTGCATCCGTTTCGCATAGGTACCTACTACTGCCTTCCCCTCATTCAAACTCGTCTGTAAGTACCATCTTTCCCGCCTTCCCTGCTTCACATTCACTATCTCACTCACCACTACATATCCAGCCATCCGACTCTCCTTCCCTATCTCTATACACTTATACTTCCCCGCCTTCAATGAACTCACCTGCCGCCATTCCCCTCCCGCCTCCAATCTTACCCAGTAATCCTCATGAATGCGAATAATGTATTCAAATCCCAACTCCTCACATAACTTGGGCAGCACAGGTCCACGAAATCCCCTATCGGCTACTATGATATTACCTGCACGCCTCAGGTAAAAGGGCTCGTAACTCCCGCAAAAAACATTCTACTCGCTCCCAAAAGTTGTAGGAGATATGGACGCCTGGCCATACTTTCAAATACACAGGGATAGAATGCCCATGAAGCGAAATACTGGCGGCCAATATCCAGTAATCGTCTTTGAGGGTGGTTACATCTATCAAGAGAGGCAGGGTATGTCGTTGCAGGCGCCTAAATCCAGGCAGGTCGAAAAGAACCCTGGGGTAGCCGGTATAGTGAGTATCCAGAGATAGGTTATTCAAAGCTCGGAGGAGCGCTTTGTGCTTATGTTTTTGGTTGGTGTTGATAGGTAAGGCCTGAGCTATGTTATAGAGGAAAAACGAGGTATGTTGAAAGAAAGTCAGGATGAGAGCGGAAAGATTTTTGAGCTTTGGTTTGTGAAGGTGAGGGAAAGTCTTTGATATGAGAGAATAAATGGGAGAGAAGAGAGGGAAGTTCTTTTTGAGGTCTGAGATTGTACTATAAGTTTGTCTTGACCTTGTCATAGGAGTGGCTTTGGGCAAATATAATGGGAGATTTTCAAAGGATTGAAAACAAGATGAGGTAACATCAGGAACCTGTCCCTGCTGCCCCTACCGCCCCTATCGCCGAATCGGGACGGGTGTGGGAACCGGCCCCGACTAGAATAATGATACCGTGAATGTGATTTGGCATCACGATAAATGCATCAATTTGAATGCCCGGATAAAATACCGACAAATCGTTTCAAATGCGCTGTACCATCTGTCCTGCATCGTTCAACCGCATTTTGCCATCCACCACCTCGCCAAACAAATATACCCGATCCTGCGTGCATATAGTGATGAAATAGGCGCCCGGCTGTCTGTAATCATATCCTTTGAGTCGGATGCTGCGCCGGTGGTGGCGTTTGAAAGCAAACCTCATGGTATTGCCTTCCTGCAAATAGCACTAGGCGCATCACTTCATTCCCGCGAAAATCTACTCCCTTCACACGACGACCTGGTACTCACCAGGATGGAAAGGGAAGGAGACCGCGCCGCCCAATCTGCACCCTGAAGGCCCGCTGTCCCTTCTTCTAAACGCTGGATTCGCTTTGCGAAATAGGAGGAAATGCGTGTCATATCCCTGGGGCCCACCGCTCGGACAGCACCTCCATTTGCTCCAGCACCGTCTGCGTGGCTTTCTCCTGCTTGTCCGGTGGGTAGCCGTGCTTCCGCAGCACCCGCTTCACCAGGCGCCGCAGGTGGGCCCGCACGTTCTCGCGCTCGGCCCAGTCGATGGTCACGTTACGCCGCACGGTTTCCACCAGCTCCTGAGTGATCTGCTTCAGCGTCGGCTCGCCCAGAACCTTCACCGCGCTGTCGTTGGTCTCCAGAGCGTCGTAGAAAGCGAGCTCTTCGTCAGTAAGGCCGAGTTTCTCACCCCTCCGGTCTGCTGCCCGCATCTCTTTCGCCAGAGCGATGAGTTCTTCGATCACCTGCACCGCCTCCACGGCCCGGTTCTGGTAGCGCCGGATGGCTTGCTCCAGCATCTCCGCGAACGACCGCGCCTGCACCACGTTTTTGCGCCGCCGAACCCTGATCTCGCCCTCAAGGAGCTTGCGCAGGAGCTCCACGGCCAGGTTCTTCTGCGGAATCCCGCGCACCTCAGCCAGGAACTCGTCGGAGAGGATGGAGATGTCCAGCTTCTTCAAGCCCACGGCGGCGAAGAGGTCTATGACACCTTCCGGCGTGATGGCCCGCGAGATGATCTGCCGGATGGCGTGGTCCAGTTCTTCCTCGGGCCGCTGCTCGAAGTGGCTTACGATGTCCTGGGCCACGAGGCGCAGGCGCTTCTCCGCTCCCACTACCGTCTCCAGGCGAGCCCACTTTGTCTTCAGGCGCTCCTTGCGCTCGACCTCCTCGCCCTCGATCACCTCCTCGAACGCTTCGTCCACTTGCGGTTTCTCTTCTTCGGCTAGGTCGAGCTTGGCCAGCCGGCTCTCGTAGTAGATGGGCACGGTGACCATGTCATCGACCGTCCGCTGGATGTCATAGATGGAGAT
>Ga0197142_1003429_pt1 | contig 13288 bp, 10 predicted proteins | sample GBS60_MetaG_FD_148614 | JGI IMG/M metagenome (GOLD analysis project Ga0197142, IMG submission 148614) | Sediment microbial communities from Great Boiling Springs, Gerlach, Nevada, United States - GBS 60_MetaG | ecosystem: Environmental > Aquatic > Thermal springs > Hot (42-90C) > Sediment... | reverse complement strand
CTGCCGCCACTCCAACAGCGATACGGCGATCAGTTGCAGATCTTGATGATCGATGTCGATCAGGCGCAGGGCGCGGCGCTCTACCGTCAGGCAATCGCCGTCTACGCTATTCCCGAAACGCGCCGCGGGGTTCCGACAATGATCATCAGCGATACGGTGCTGGTCGGTTCTGTCGAGATCCCACAACGCCTGCCGGGTCTGATCGAAACGCTCCTGGCACGCGGCGGCAGCGACTGGCCCCCGATCCCCGGTCTGGCAGACCTGCTCGCTACTGTGCCGACGAGCGCTCCGGCGGCGCCGACGCTCCCGCCCGCCACCGCCGAAACCCCGCCCTTCCTGCGCGACCTGCCAGCCAATGCGCTTGCCGTGGTCGTGCTGATCGGCATGCTGCTCACCGTGATGTGGGCAGGAATCACATGGTCACGCCCGGATAAACCGCTCACCCGCTGGCGCGACCGATCAATTCCATTGCTGGCGATTGGCGGTATGGCGGTGGCGGCGTATCTGACCTTCATCGAAACAACTGGCGCTCCGGCGCTATGCGGACCGGTGGGTGACTGCAACGCGGTGCAACAGAGTGAATTCGCGCGGCTCTTTGGTATTATTCCTGTGGGAGCTGCCGGGATCGCCGGGTACGGCGCCATCCTGGCGGTGTGGGTAGCGGCGCACAGCAAAGCTGGTGCGCGTATGGCGCCGGTGTTACCCGTTCTGGCGTTGATCGGCGTTCTTGTGTCGATCTATCTCACCTTCCTCGAACCGTTCGTCATCGGGGCGACCTGTCTGTGGTGTCTGACGTCGGCGGTTATCCTGACCGGTCTGTTATGGCTCAGTATGCCATACCGTCAGCGTTCGATGTCACGCGGGCATGCCCGGAGGTGAAGTATGCCCTCCTCGATGCGCACCTGCCCGTACTGTGATGCGCTCCAGTCGCCGGAAGCGCGCTTTTGCCGGTCATGCGGCAGATTATTGCCAGAAGAGTCATTCGCTGGAGAACGCTTCGCTCCAGCGCTTGCACAACCGCCATCATCTCAGGCTTCGCCAGAAATCTGCGCCTATGCCCAATCGTTCAGGCAGCCCTACGCCGAAGCGTCCTTGACTCTGGGGGCGCTGGCAGCATTGTGCATTGTTGTCGGAACAGGCGCGGCTGCCATAAGCGGCGAGAGCGCCTATCTCTTCGCATCGGGCATGATCGGCATAACCTTCCTGTTCGCGGCGCTGTTCCTCTGGGTCGGAGGGTGGAACAATCGGCGTCGGGGGGCAGAGTTTCTGCAAAGCGATCGTGTGCTCGTGGCGTGGGTGTATACGCCAGAGGAATGGCAACAGGTGCGCCAGTATTTCTATGAACGCATGCGCAGCGACTCTCCGCCCTACGGGTGTCTGCCCATCCTGTTCGGCGGAGTCGGGTTTCTCGTGGGCTTGATGATAGGAATGACCGATAGCGGGGAGTTGGTCGAGGCGGCAGCGAGTGTCCTGGTTGGAACCCTCATCGGCGCCATCGTGGGTGGTGTGCTGATTCTGCCGGTCTATCTGATCAACCACTTCACCATCGAACGTATGCGCCGTCCATCCCCGCCAGCATGCGTCGCGTTGGGAAGAAACGAACTGTTCTATGAGCGTGTGTATCTGGATGCAGACCGGCATCCCATCGATGCGATCTTCTTGAAGCAGAGACCGCTGCCGCATCTCAAAGTTGTCCGTCATCAGGCAGGCGGTCGCACAGGAAGCATGAGCGTCACCTACCTCTTTCCGTCCATCATTCTGATCCCGTCACGCATGATCTCCGCCGTTGAAGCGACGATCCCGCAGATCATCGCGTATAGACAGGCATCTGACAGCGATGAGGAGTCCTATGACTGAACCATCACCACCGCGCCCCTGGCAGTGCACCGCAGAGATTGTCGCCATCACATCGCCGTGGGTGCGGATGGTCGCCGAGCGCTGGATTGACGATCACGGCAAAGAACTGGACTACTGGCGCGTCGAGCGTGTGCCATCGGTGATTGTGATCCCGATCTGGCGTGGGCAGGTGCTGCTGCCGCATCCCCAGTTCCGCCCCGGCGTCGCGCGGATGACGCTCGATCTGCCAGGCGGGCGGGTTCCGACCGGGGCGACGCCACTCGACAGCGCACCACCGATCATCCGGCGCGAACTCGGCATTCCCCCAGAAGCGATTGTGACCCTGGAACCGCTCAATGAACAGGGGTGGATCATCAACAGTTCGTTCTCGAACCAGTTGCTGTTCGGCGTCATTGCCACGATCAACGATGACGCAACCATCGATCATGCGCTGATCTCTCGTTCTGTTGCCTGCACCGCGCACGAGATCGCAGCGCTGATCAACGACCTGGAGTGCCTGCAATGCCGCGCTGTGCTCCAGGAATGGATGCTGCGCCAGATCATGACAGGTGTATGGACAATCAGATGAGACGATGTGCAATTTCTGCTTCGACCATCGTTTATGCCTATGGAAAGGAACATAACACCAGATCCAAAGGAAGGAACGATGAAGACCAGTATGTCAAAACCTGTCATCCTTATCGGCGCTTTCGTGCTCATCCTGTTCATCATGGCGTGCAGCATCAGCGCCAGCACTGCCAACATCGCAGACGCCTGGATGGCCACCGATGAAACCGGCCGCACCCGGGTCACAACGTACAGCCCATTCGATATGTTTTATGCGATCGTCGATCTGAGAAACGCACCGGATACCACGAATCTCAAAGCTGTCTGGACGGCGGTCAATGTCGAGGGCATCACACCAAACGAGGTTCTCAACGAAACTACCCTCACCACACCGAGCGGTCTCCTGAACTTCCGCCTGAGCCTTACGGAGCCCTGGCCCCCCGGTGAGTACAAAGTCGATATCTACCTGAACGACAAACTCGACAAGACGCTCAAATTCGAGGTGCGGTAGCGTCGGGCATCGATGAAGGCGCGTCGTCGGGTGTGCAGCAACGGCGACGCGCTGCCAGAACCGGTGTTTCTGGCTTGCGTCCTGATGCGCTCTATGCTACAATAGGCAGCGTTGAGAACAGGCCGGTGTAGCTCAGCGGTAGAGCAGCTGTTTCGTAAACAGCAGGCCGTCGGTTCGAATCCGACCATCGGCTCCAGAGACGGGTATCAGGGAGCGGAACTCAGTAATGAGTTCCGCGCTTTCGTTTTGCCCACGTAATCACGCCCTTGGACTGAGGCGCTTGTTCGGGGGAGGCGGCGGGACGATGCGCTGCGTATAATGTCGCAACGCGCCGATGAGCAGAGTGGCGAGATACTGTAGTTCGTCACAGTACAGGAACAGGTTGGACGTCGTCGTCACGACCTGCACGGCGCGGTCGGCATGCAACTGGATATGGCGAATATCGTGCCAGTACGTTGCGTTGCCGCCCTGCGGCGCCAGCGTCATGACCCGTTTGCACGTCACTGCCAGGTAGCCGGTTCCCGAATGACGTGCGGCTGCGCTGGCTTCGATGAACGAAATCTCGCGGTAATCGTGACACACTTCGCCGTCCGGCAGGTCGATAGGCGCCGCAATAACCGGCAGTATGCCAGCCATCAATCGGGCATACGTGTGCTGCTGTTGCAAAAGGCGCTGAAGGCGCTCCTGGCGGTCCTTCGGGAGATGATACGCGCCAATCTGCTCCATCAGGCGCTGGACGACCTGTTCTTCGCTCAGATACGCAGCGCGCTCGATCAGCAGATGCTCGATTTTGCGCTCGACCAGATCGTACAGGCGCACCATCGGTTCGACATCCTCCGGTAATCCCAGCCGCCGCCGCAGACGGTGCAGGTTCTGCATTTCTTCCGGCGCAATAACGCCGTCGTTCACGCTGCGCTGGATGACGCTCTGGAGGAATGCCGTCGCCTCTGGCACAACGTATGCCCGGGCTTGCGCCCAATCCAGTCCGACTTTCTGACACCACTGGTACAGCCGCTGCTGTCGATGCGGCGGATACGCGCCGTCGGAGATCAGGAACAGAAAATTGGTGCGAAAAGCCTTCAGCAAGCGCCCGGTGCGGTCTGGACGATTGAAAAGGCGCATACGCACTCCTTTGAATTGCTCCAACGTCGGGCACGGATGCGAATGTGCAGCGGCGAGTGTGGAACCCTTCTGGCGCCTGCCTGCCCCCCGGTAAAGGTCACATGGTCGCCACCAGCAGCGCCCTGTGGATGTGGCGCGTCCACATGACCGTCACTTTTTTCTCCGGGGGCAGGTGAAGGCATATCATCCCGGCGCTTCCTACAACCCCGCTGCGCGCCGCAGCGCCTCGGCGCGGTCGGTCTGCTCCCAGGGCGCATCGATATCGTCGCGCCCGAAATGCCCGTATGCCGCCGTCGGGCGATAGATCGGGCGGCGCAGGCGCAGGTCGCGGATGATTGCACCGGGGCGCAGGTCGAAATGCTCGTTGATCAGTCTGAGAATAGTCTCTTCGGAGACCTTGTTGGTGCCGAAGCATTCGACACTGATCGACAAGGGATGCGCAACGCCAATGGCGTATGCCACCTGGATCTCGAAACGATCCGCGAGACCGGCAGCCACCACGTTTTTGGCGACCCAGCGACACGCATAGGCGGCGGAACGATCAACCTTGGTCGGATCTTTGCCTGAAAATGCGCCGCCGCCGTGACGCGCCATCCCACCGTAGGTGTCGACGATGATCTTGCGACCGGTAAGACCGCTATCACCCATAGGACCGCCGATGACGAAGCGACCGGTCGGGTTGACAAAATATTTCGTCTTCTCGTCGATCAATTCCGGCGGAACGACGGCGTGGATCACCTGGTGAATAATATCGTGGCGAATCTGATCCTGGGTTACATCAGGTGCATGCTGATTGCTGACCAGCACCGTATCGACACGCACCGGACGTCCATACGAATACTCGACCGTCACCTGGCTTTTGCCATCGGGACGCAGATAGGGCAGCACGCCCTCCTTGCGCAACCGCGACAGACGCCGACCGATACGGTGCGCGAGCGCGATTGGCAGCGGCATCAACTCAGGCGTCTCATTGCAGGCAAACCCGAACATCATCCCCTGGTCGCCTGCGCCGATGGTTGCGACCTCCTCATCGGTCACGTACCCATCGCCGCGCACTTCGAGCGCCCGATCAACCCCCTGGGCAATATCAGGCGACTGACCGTGAATGGCGACCATCACGCCACAGGTATCGGCGTCAAAGCCATACGACGCATCGGTATATCCGATATCCTTGACCGTCTTGCGAACGATCTCTTCGATCGGGATGTACCCCTGCTCGTAGGTTACCTCGCCGATGACCACAATCAGACCGGTGGTGGTTGCTGTTTCGCAGGCGACACGCGCGCGTGGGTCGTGCGTCAGGAAAGCGTCGAGCACCGCGTCCGACACCTGATCGCAGATTTTGTCCGGATGCCCCTCCGTCACCGACTCTGAGGTGAAGAAGAGGCGCGGCGATTTCATGAATGATGTTGACATAGGTTCCTCGTTTACGTTCCTTCCTCCCAGGAAGCCAGGTACTTCGCCTGTTCGGGGGTCAATGTATCGATGGCAATACCCATTGACGCAAGTTTGAGCGACGCAATCTCACGATCAACTTCCTTCGGCAGCGCATGCACGCCGTTCGGCAACTTCCCTTTGTGCGTCAACAGATACTCGCTCGCCAGCGCCTGATTGGCGAACGACATATCCATGACGGCGCTGGGATGCCCTTCGGCGCTCGCCAGATTGATCAACCGTCCCTCGCCAAGCAGGTTGATCCGCCGACCATCCTTGAGGATGTACTGATCGACAAATGCGCGCGGTTGGCGCTTCTCGACTGCCAGCGCTTCCAGATCGGGGATGTTGATCTCGACGTTGAAATGCCCCGAGTTGGCGACGATACACCCATCTTTCATCACCTCGAAGTCTTCCGCGTCGAGCACATTCTTATTCCCGGTTGCGGTGACCACGAAATCGGCGATTTTCACCGCTTCGCGCATTGGCATAACCCGGTAGCCGTCCATGGCGGCTTCCAGCGCTCTGATCGGATTGACTTCAGTTACAATCACATTCGCGCCCATTCCCCGCGCACGTTCTGCGATACCGCGCGAACAGTAGCCATACCCGCCGACGACGAAGGTTTTACCCGCCAGCAGCACATTGGTCGCGCGCAGAATACCGTCCAGGGTGCTCTGACCGGTGCCGTAGCGGTTGTCGAACAGGTGCTTGGTATCACTGTCGTTCACTGCAATGACCGGGAACTTCAGCACGCCATCGGCAGCCATCGCTTTGAGCCTGATGACGCCGGTTGTCGTCTCTTCAGTGCTGCCCAGCATCGCGGGGATCAGGTCGGGACGTTGTTTGAGCACGCCGGTCACCAGATCGGCGCCATCGTCCATCGTTATATGCGGATTATGATCGAGCGCAGCGGTGATATGACGGTAGTACGTTTCGTGGTCCTCGCCTTTGATGGCGTAGACCGGAATCTCATCGTGGACCACAAGCGACGCAGCGACGTCGTCCTGTGTCGAGAGGGGATTGGAAGCGCAGAGCACCACATCGGCGCCGCCAGCCGCCAGGGTGCGCATCAGGTTTGCGGTTTCCGCCGTGACGTGGAGACAGGCGGACAGGCGCACCCCTTTCAGGGGTTGCTCACGGGCGAAGCGCTCGCGGATCCGGCGCAGCACCGGCATTTCGGCTTCAGCCCAGTCGATGCGGCGGCGTCCGTAGTCTGCCAGGTTGACATCTTTGATATCGAAGTTCTTTCCCATGGTATCGATACTACTCCTGTTCCTTATTGTCATTTCGACGACTCTGCGCGCGGTGCGCCTTTGCGAATGGTATACGACAGAAGTGAACCTGATATGACGGCAGCGCCACTTCGTGTGAGCGTTGTGTCACCGCACCGTCGCTATCATGCTGAGACGCGCAAGTTCTGGCGCGCGTCCAAATACGCGCTCATAGCGCGCCACAAACTCGTCCGGCGTGTAGGAATGCTCCTGGCAGCCACGCTGTTCGATGGCATACGAGGCTGCCAGCGCCGCCACACGACCGGCGACCGGCAACGGCATCTCGCGCGCCAGTCCGAAAACAAAGCCGCCGAGGTACGCATCTCCGGCGCCGGTCGGATCGACGACCTTTTCGACTGGCGCGGGCGGTACGTCGTGAACTTCATCCCGCTGCCAGTCGTAGATTGTCGAACCGTGCTCCCCGCGGGTCACCACCGTCAACGGCGCCGCTTGCAGCAGTTCTTCAACCGGGCGCCCGGTCGCCTGCGCCATCATAGCAAACTCATAGTCATTCCCGACCAGCACGGTTGCGCCGTGCATCCCCGCCAGAATCTGGTCGCCGCTCAGGCGTGGCGTCTGTTTGCCGGGATCGAAGACGAATTGCGCGCCCATGCGGCGACACTCGGCGGCGTGACGCACCATTGCATCCGGATCGGTCGGCGAGATGATGACGATATCGTCTGGTCCCAGATTCAACTGTTCAAGCGACAGGTGGCGCGAATAACTTGCTGCACCTGGATAGAATGCAACGATCTGATTATTGTTGCGATCAGTATTGATGAAGCACGACGCAGTGAAGTCTTCAGCAACTTCGACGATGCCGCTGGTATCGATCCCCCGCTGCTCCATCCAGGTGCGATACTCGCCAAAATCCTGACCCGCGCTCGCCAGCACCAGCGGACGTTCGCCAAGCAACGCCAGCGTGTAGGCGATATTCCCCGCCACTCCGCCCCGCATGCGACGCATGGAATCCACCAGAAAACTGACCGTCAACTTGTGCAGCATTTCCGGTACGATATGGTCCTGGAACGATCCGGGAAACGCCATGATGTAATCATAGGCAAGCGAGCCGGTAACAACGATACGACGCATAGGCACACCTGTCAGATCAGTGCAAATTCTTCACGGATTCGCCGCGACACCCCGGCGAGTAGCTGCAGCGCACGTTCGGCGCTGGCAATATCAAGAACACCGAGCGATTGCTCCGGCGTTATCAATGCCTGTTGCAGGAATCGATCACGCGCGACCCCCTGTGACTCAAGAACTCTCAGAAATGCGATAAACTCATCGAAGAGCGACTCGACCGACGCCTGAGCCAGTTGTTCCGCAGTGGCAGGGACGATCCCGACTCCGACCATGCCGCCACGATCAAGGAACGCAATCAATTCTTCGCCTTCCGATTCGCTCAGACGCCGGTATGCGGCGCTATCGGCGATCAGCAATTCAACCGACGTTTGCATCAACCGGCGCAGATCGACCGTACCACACGTGTAGAGTGCGCGGCATCCGTTGATCCCCGCCAGCACCTCTTCGATCTGTCCGACAACACGGTCCCAATCGTGGGGGAAGAACGGCAATGTCGTCGCTTCGAGCAACGGTTCATCGATGCACATGATCGTCGTCGGCGCAATCTCGCTGAGCCGCAATTCCTGCCAGGCCACACGCAGGCGCAGCATCTGCGCAATTGCGTCGAACAGCATATCGTCATAGATCAACGGTTGCTCGTGTTCATCGGTCAGTTGCAGCGCCACACTGATCGGTCCAAGGATCTGCCCCTTGACGGCGCGCAGATCACGTCCGCCGCCGACTCGCACCATTTCGGCGAGTCCGGCGGCATCATCGGCGCCGAGCGCGGCATAACTCACTGTGTGTTCCAGGTACGCCAGCATGAGCGTGTCGATCTGACGCTCCGCCTCGTTGCGATCAACATAGACTCGATGTGCCGCTGCATCGACGACCAATCCAGGAAACCCGATCATGCTCTGCACCAGGCACTGTTCACGAAAACTGCGCTGCGGCAGTTGGGGCCATGCCAGCAGCACCCCGGCGTGCCGCCGCGATACATCGAGCGCCTGCGCTGCGCTGCGGTGCGGCAAAGCGCCAAGCAGCAACGGTAAACAAGCCGGTTGAAAGGGCAGCGGCATACGCTAATGGCGTTCCAGTCCTGAGCGCTGCAACGCCCCTGCGAACGGCGGATAGATCACACCGCACTCGGTAATGATCGCCGTCACCAGATCGGCAGGTGTGACATCAAACGCCGGATGCGCGGCGATCACGCCTTCTGGCGCGATCCTTCGCCCGAACAGCATCGTCACTTCGTCAGAACTGCGCTCCTCGATAGGGATTGCATCACCGTTTGGCAGGGAGCAATCGATCGTCGATGACGGCGCAGCCACGTAGAATGGAATACGATGCGCACGCGCCAGCACTGCCAGGCTATAGGTGCCGATCTTGTTGGCAACGTCGCCGTTGGCAACGATCCGGTCGGCGCCGACGATGACACAATCGATATCGCCGCGCTTCATAAAGTATCCTGCCATGTTATCGGTGATCAGCGTCAATGGGATACGTTCCTGGATCAATTCCCATGCGGTCAGGCGCGCGCCTTGCAGAAACGGACGGGTCTCATCGACGTACACATGGATCGGGCGACCCTGTTCGTGTGCAGTGCGCACAGGCGCCAGCGCGGTGCCGTACCCGGCAGTCGCCAGCCCGCCAGCGTTGCAGTGCGTCAGCACGTGACCTCGCGGCGGGATCAACGCGACGCCGTGACGCCCGATCGCGTGGCACATCGCCAGATCCTCCGCCAGGATGGCATGCGCTTCTTCGAGCACACGCTGTGCGACGTCATGGGGGGAGGGGTCGTTCAGGCTTTGAGCGCGCTCCAGGACGCGTCGCGTCGCCCAACTGAGATTGACCGCTGTTGGGCGCTGTGCATCGAGCAGCGCCTTCGCTTCCGCCAGACGTGCGTAGATGCGCGCAACATCACCGACGGCATCGTGTGCCGCGCTGCATGCAGCAAGCGCCATACCATACGCAGCCGCACATCCAATCGCAGGTGCGCCGCGGATCTGCATTGTGCGGATGGCATAGGCGACATCTTCGACGGCGGCGCAGCGCACAATTCTCGTTTCATTCGGCAGCAAACGCTGATCGATCAGGCAGACCTGACCCGCTTCCCACCAGACTGTACGAAATGCGCTGCTCATGGTTCATCACAAGACTGTCTTCATACCACAATGCGTGAGTATAGCATGCATACGACATACGTGCAAAGGAGGAGACTTCGTTGCCCTTAGCGTCGCTCTCTGGTAAAATAGCGGTAAACACAGACGTGCATGGATATGAAATAGCCGCTCATGAACCAGACGCTCGCACTTGATATTGGCGGTGCAGATATCATTCAACGACTCTGCGTTGATCTGTCTCAGGCAACAAATCTTGAGGCGGGCATTCTGAGCGTTGTCACCACTATCGAGCGAAGCCTGGCGCCGCGCGATTGCCAGGTCACGCTTCTGCTGGCAGGCGAGCCGCGTTTGTTGCGCGGCGTCGGACCGGTGCGCATACCCGATGATACCCAACGCGCCGCGCTGCGTGAAGGAGAGATCGTCGTTGTACCGCAGAGCGAAGCGGGTATGATCTGTTTTGCCCCGCTACGCGCGCGTCGCGCCTTGATCGGCTGGATCTGCCTGATCGACCCGACATGGTCACCGGAACACGAATCGTTGTTGCGGATGATTGCCGGGCAGTCGGGTCCTGCCCTTGCGCTGCTGGGCAATATCGGCCGGCGCGACGATCAGGCGGCGCAGTTGCAAACGCTGAACGAGATCGGGCGGTTGATCAGCAGCGCCTTCGATCTCACCCAACTGTTCACCGCCATCCACGCAGTGGTGCAGCGTGTCGTCGAAGCCCCGACCTTTCTGATTGCGCTGTACGATGCACAGACTGAGGAACTCGAACCGGTTTATTTGATCCACGAAGGACGCCCACAACCCACGAATGAGCGATGGTCAAAAGATGTCGGACTTGCAGGAGTGGTGGTTCGGGAACGACAACCGCTCTGCGTCAGCGATTACGCGAAAGAGTGCGAACGGCGCGGCGTGCAACCGCAGATGCTCGACGGTCGGATCCCCGGTCCGGCATGGGTTGGTGTGCCCCTCATTGCGCACGACCGGTTGATCGGCGTCATTGTGCTGGCGAGTTCGCGCGCAGGGTATGTCTATCGCCAGGAACACGTAAACCTGCTGATGACGATAGCAGCGCATGCCGCCGTTGCGCTCGACCGCGCCTGGCTGTATGAGCGCGCTGAGCGTCAGGCGCAGCAACTGCTGGTGCTGAACCGCATCGGTCGCATCATCACATCGTCGATCGACCCGCAGCAGGTGCCGGACATTATTCTGCGGCAGGTGACCGAACTGCTGGACGCCGAGGAGAGTTCGTTGCTCCTGACCGACGATCATACCGGCGAAATGGTGTTCGCCTATACGACCGGTCAGGTGGGGAAGCGGATCCTTGGTCAACGGTTGCCGCGCGGCGTCGGTATTGCCGGGTATGTCGCCGCCACCGGGCAATCGGTGATCGTCAATGATGTGCAGTCAGATGAGCGCTTCTACCGGTCGATGGATCTTTCGACCGGATATACGACCCGCACGCTGCTGGCTGTACCGTTGCGCGGCGTCGGGGGGGTGGAAGGGGTCATTGAAGTGCTCAACCGGCGCGATCTGCGACCGTTTACGGTCGAGGATCAGCGTCTGCTCGAGGCGCTGGCGGATTACGCCGTTATTGCCCTGGAAAACGCCCGCCAGTTCCAGAAGATCGACCAGGCGCTGGCGCGACGCGCTCAGGAACTCGCGCGCACCAACGAGCAACTGCAACAGCACCTGCGCAGCCTGACGGCGCTCAATGCGTTCGGTATGGCGATCAACACGACACTGCGCAGCCCGCACGAAATACTGAGCATGACGGCGCGCGGCATCGCCGAGATGACCGGCGCCATCGGTGCAATGGCGCTGCTTCCCGATGGCGAGATCATGCGGCCGGTTGTCTCGATTGGCTTGCGCATGCCGCTCGATGAACGCATGCTGAACGTCGTTCACCGGGTTATCGCTACCGGTCGTCCTGATACGCTGCCGCCCGACCCGGAAGCGCCGGGGCGCGCGCCGCGTTGTGTCGTGCTGATCGTCCCATTACGCGCAACGCAGCGCACCCTCGGCTGTGTCTGCGTGGCCTATACCAATGCCCTGCCCGAACCTTCTGACCGTGAAACGGTGATCCTGTTCGCCTCCCAGGCGGCGGTCGCTATCGAAAGCATCGATCTCTTCATGGCGGTCCGCACAGCGCGTGACCAGATGGCGTCAATTCTGGCATCGACGCGCGAAGGTATTCTGTTGATCGACACGGATGGCACCGTCGCTGTGGCGAATGCTGCCCTCTCCGATCTGACAACACTCGATGCCAGCATCATCCATGGATTGCCGATCGATGCGTTCCTGTCGCGCTGGTTCGAGGCAGCAGCATATGAAACCGAAGAATGTGCGGCGCTTCAGCGCGGTATTGATGATGTGCTGACCGGTACCGCGCAGTTCGTTGCTGGCGAATTGAGTGGTAGATCCGGTCAATTACGTCACCTGGAATGGTCGGTGCTTCGCGCACAGAGCAGCGGTGATAGTCACGGCGGCGTGCTGCTCGTCTTGCGCGACATTACTGCCACAAAAGAAGCAGAACGCATGCGCCATGATCTGACCCACATGATCGTCCATGATCTGCGCAGCCCGCTCTCTGGCGTTATGGCCTCGATCGAACTGATGATGCGCGGCGTGCCGGGCAAACTGAACGATCAGCAGCGGCATGTGTTGCAGATCGCCAGCACCAGTGCAGCGAATATGCTGGATATGATTAACACGCTGCTCGATATCAGTCGACTCGAAGCAGGACGCATGCCGATCGAGCGCTGTATCGGCAACATACGCGACATTATTCACGACTCCGTCCAGCGTCTGGCATCACTTGCACTGGATCGCGCGATCACCATCCGCACTGAGGTCGAAGAAGACGTTCCTGACATTTATGCCGATCTCGGATTGATAAGTCGCATCATCCAGAATCTGGTCAGTAATGCGATCAAGTTCAGTCATCGCGGCGGGTTGGTCACTGTGCGGGCAGCGGTAGAGACAGCCGATGATGGTCAACCCAAAGTCATCGTCTCGGTCAGCGATCAGGGGGTCGGCATTGCACCTGGCGATCGTGAGCGAATCTTTGCCAAGTTCAGTCAGGTGGGCGAGCGACGCGGCGGTACCGGGCTTGGGCTTGCCTTCTGCCGTCAGGCAATTGAGGCGCACGGTGAGCGCATCTGGGTCAATAGCGAACTGGGGCGCGGTTCGACGTTCTTTTTCACCATTCCTGTCGCGTCGTAACGGCTATCAGCCACTGCCTGGCTCGTGATCTGGCACAGAATGACGTCGTTTCCGGCAAGGGTCGCCACCACCAGGGCCGGGCGCTTCTTCGCCGCGCGCAAGTCCGAAAACGGAAATGGGGTTACTACCAC
>Ga0197142_1003428_pt1 | contig 13288 bp, 12 predicted proteins | sample GBS60_MetaG_FD_148614 | JGI IMG/M metagenome (GOLD analysis project Ga0197142, IMG submission 148614) | Sediment microbial communities from Great Boiling Springs, Gerlach, Nevada, United States - GBS 60_MetaG | ecosystem: Environmental > Aquatic > Thermal springs > Hot (42-90C) > Sediment... | reverse complement strand
TAAGGAATTGTTAACTAACTGTAAGTGGCAAGAGGAATATGTTTGTTATCGATTTGCACTCTGTGAACGTCAGCAAGATAATCGTTGTGGTTGGACGATGACTGATAAAGCAAAACAGTGTCTTAAAGAAGCTAAGTTAAAAAACGTATCTCAATGAAGAGTTTTTTTTGAGTAATAAAAAAATAATAAAACTGCCAAGATTTTATTTAAAATCAAGAAGAATCAAGATTCAAAATGCCTCTAAAGAAAAGTCAATAAACCTTAAGAAATAGATAAAAGTTTTTTAGATGAGAGGTTTTTTGTTTAGAGGGATTTTTAAAATCATTAATAGACTTTTTAATCAGTCAATAAAGCCTTTGTGCTTTTTTCTAATCTTCTTAAGGCCTTATCTTTTTCCGAAGATGAGATATTTGCTTTTTTAACTGCTTTTTCAATCACAGCCAATGTATTGTCATAAGTTTTTCTGTCAACAGGATAGGGAATCCCATCTTTTCCTCCAAAGGCAAAACTGTAACGGGCTGGATCTTCAAAGGAAGGTTTGGCACCAGTTATAAGCTCAGCAATTAAAGAGAGAGCTCTTATGGTTTTTGGACCAACTTTTTCTGTCATTAGGATCTCGGTTAAATTTTTGTTGTCTTTTTGAATGATGTTTTGGATTGATTTTTCAAGACGAGGAGTGAATGTTTCTTCCAATACTGGATGAGAGTAGAACTCATTGTTAGTTAAACTCAACAACGCTAGTTGTCTTTTACCTTCGTTAGTTTTTTGAATTAATCTTTTAACATACGATTGTAAAGTTTTTTTTTCAGAGACAATTTTAATGATTTCCTCCCTATTGGCCAGACTTTTTCTGGCGGTGAGATTTAAAACTTTAGGAAGGATAACTTCTGATTGGATTCCTTGATGAGGTTCTAAAGTGGGGTCGATGATTTTTTCTGAGCACCAATGATAGCGTCGGGCTTTTTTCACGTTTGTATTCATTCCCTGTTGAATGACGGCCCAATGTCCCTTTTTGGTAAACAAAAACGAGTGATGATAAATTTGAAAATTATCTTGAATAAGGGCTGAGTCAACTTTGGCTGTTAATCTCGATAGAAAAGTTAATTTCTCTGCTTGTAAAAAGGAAAGATTTGCTATTTCTGCTTTTTGTAAAATTTGATTGGGTGTTTTTCTTGAAGTTTTGCCTTTACCACCAGCGATAAAAATCCCCAAATCTTTTTCTAGACCAAAAAGAGCGGCTTTTAAAGCACCTAAGGTGGTTGTTGTTAATCCTGAGGCATTCCAGTCAAAAGCCAAGATGATGCCAAATGACTGAAACCAGACGGGATCAACCAATCTTTGTAAAAAAGTTTCCGGCCCAAAGTTTTCTACCATCAAGATGGCAATTGAACGGGCAAGTCTTACCATTCGTTTAAAAAGCCAAGGCGGACAACGGCCGTAATCAAGACCAAAAGTAGCAATCCCGTAACGCATAGGTTAATTATAAAAAAATCAAGCATCATAATGGCAGGAAAAGTATAATTTTATATAATTAAAACTCAGGATTGTTTTATTTTAAAAGTAATTACTGTCAAATGTATTTGCTTCGACATGGATTGATTGACCGGAGTCCTTAAAGGACTGATTCAAGGCCAAAGTGATGTTCTTTTAAACAAAGAAGGAGAAAGACAGGTGATTTAGGCAGCAAAAAACCATTTCAAAAAAATCAGGTTTTGACAATTTTTTCTTCTGACTTGGTTTGCGGCAAAAGAATTGCTCAACTTATTGCTTTGGAGAAAGAAAATGACAGTTAAAACATCAGCGCTTATTCGTGAACGTGATTTTGGTACTTTTGAGGGAAAGCATTAGCAGAAAGTTGAAAAAGAGTTAAGGATGAGTGTTGAGGAATTTAGGGTTTTGTCAGATAAAATAGCCGATAAAATAGGTGTTAAGTTTGATGAAAAAAGATGGACGACTTTTACTTTCTTGCGTGAGGCGGCGGTTGCTTATCGGGGTAAAATATCTTAATCGTTACTCATGGAAGTTTAATGCGAGTTTTTTTAACAAAGCTGGGATACTTAAGTAAAGAAGATTAAAAAAATGTCTTTATTAAAAATTTAGGCTTTGTTAAAGTTTTGTCTGATAGGATTGATTTTTTATTAAAGAAGTTTTTGGTGTTGAAAGGAGAGAATAAGTTTTTGATAAAATCTTATAATGAATTATAAAAGCGCCTCTTTAATACTAGAAACGATAAAAAAAGCAAAAAAGATTTTAATCAACATTCATCCCCATGCTGATTTAGACTCAGTTGGTAGTAGTCTAGCTTTTAAAGAAGTAATAAAGCAAATTGATGATGAAAAAGACGTTTTGATTGTGTCGCCAGAAACGATAAGAGAGGATTTTTATTTTTTAGGAGAAGAGGTTAGAAAAATAAAGGTAATTGATTTCTCTTCTTTTGATTTTTCTGCCTATGATTTGTTTATTATTTTAGATACCTCAAGTGATGATCGGGTTACTTCGTCAAAAAAAATTTTCTTGCCAAAGGCGATAAAAAAAATTGTTATTGATCATCACCTAGATAATCTGATTGAAGGTGAGATTAAGTTGGTTGAAGATAAGGCCTGCGCTACTTGTGAGATTTTATTTAAACTTTTTTTTGATTGGAAGATAAAAATTGACCAGTACTTAGCGACTCTAATTTTGGCTGGTATTGCTGGTGACACGGTTTTTTTTCGATATTTTTCGGACGTCAAGAATCAACTAAAAATTGTTGTCCAACTTTTAAATTTGGGGGCTGACTTTAATCTTATTCGTAAAAATTATTTTTCTTATTCCTTGCCATTTTTAAAGTTTTTAGGTGAGTTCCTGCGACGATTAAAAATCGATAAAACAAAAAATAATCGCTTTGTCTGGGCGGCTATGAGCTTCGATGAGTACCAGAAATTTGGTTTGCCCGCTATTGGTCAAAGCTTTATTGCTAACTTATTTTTGCCAGTTATTAAAGAAGCAGATTTTGGTTTTTTAATCTTAGAAAAAGAAAAAAATAAGCTATCGTTAAGTTTTCGCTCAAAAGAAAAAATTAACGTGGCCAAGGTGGCTCAAAAATTAGGTGGTGGGGGTCATAAAAATGCTGCGGGGGCAACAGTTGAGGGGAAATTTGAAAAGATGATAGAAAAGATTTTAAGAGTGGTTAAAGGTATTTAACATTGGTTAAAATTAGTTGAGATTGATATTTTTTCTTGGTTGTTTGCTAAGATAAGATGGTAAATAAAAAAAAGTTAAACGTTTGTAAAAAGAAATATATTAAGATAAGTGAGGTAAATAGAAATATGGAGATTATAGAGGTTGGTAAATAGATCTTTTAAAAAAAATTTTTTTAAAAACGGACTGGTGTGTTTTTTTGATAAGTTAAGAATTATGTTGATTCCTAATTTTAGCCTACCCTCTAACTTCAAAAATTGAAGAATGCCAAAAAGCTAACTTCTCTAACGTTTAACTTTAAAAGTTCTCGCACTTTTTAAAGTGTTAGTTGTTAGGTATTTTTGTCATGGCAGGGGTTGGTGTTGGAGTTTGTTGAGGATCAATGCCCTTAAAGATTATTTTTATTGCTTTTTGAATTTCTTGAAAGTTATTTTCACCCGCTTTTGGAACAAGGATGTATTGGCCATCGTTGGAAACAGTGTCTTTAAGATAGTTTTTTGTTGAAAAAATATAAGTAAAAAACTGATAATCTTTGGCGTTTAGGGCCTCTTTAGATAATTTTGGGATTTGAGAAGGAGGAAAGTCGGTTTTAAAATGATCCCCGAGTTGATCTAAAAGGGTGGGAAGTTTAGTGATCAGATTAAGGGATAAGATTTTATCCTTAATCGCCTCAAGAAGAAGGTGCTGACGTCGAGCTCTTGAGAAATCAGAACCATCTTCTAAAGAATGACGGGAGCGGGCATATTTTAAAGCTGTTTCGCCATCCATACGGGTTTTTCCTTTTTTAAAAACTAAGGTTTCATAACGACAGGGAAAAGCCAGATGGGGTGATTCAGTGGCGTTTTTTAAAAACTCATCGAGTTTTGGGTTGTCTTTTAAAAGCCTTTCTTTGTCTTCGGGATTATAGCCTGAATTTAAAAACGGCTCAACTTCTTTAAACATTTTTGTGATTTCTTCATCACAAAGGTCCCTTTCCTTACCATCAATGGGATAGGCAGGGTCGATAAATGATCTTTCAACCTCAACATCAACACCGCCTAAGATATCAATCATTTTTTTAAAGCCTTCAAAATCAATCGCCACATAATAGTCAATTGGGATATCAAAAATTTTACTGATAACAAATTTAGTAAGACTAGCATCATCTTTTTTACCCAAAAATTTTTTATTAACTTGAGGGTAGTTCTTGGGAAAAAGTTCTATTTGATAAACCGCATTAATTTTTGAAAAAAACTTTGAGCCATCATTGGTGGGGATTGGTATCCAAAGATCGCGAGGAATTGAGACAAGACTAGCTTGATTATTTTTAGTATCTAAATGAAAAATCATGATTGTGTCTGTTAAATAAGCTCCTTCGTGTTTGCCACCGCCATAACCAAAGATTAAAAAGTTAAATTCTGTTTTGTCATTTTGAACATAGGTGGCTTTTGGAGTGTAAGCTTTTTTATAGAAGTGATTAATCTTTATGCCAACAAAAACGAGATAAGCACAAAAAATACCCACGATAATTAAAAAGACCTTTTTCATAAACAATGATTATACATTATAATCAAACATCAAAAATTTTTAAGTCTTTGCCTTATTTAAAAGGTTCTCAATCACCTCATCATTTATTCGATGATAACGCCCGCGATGGGAAAGTAAAGCACCAGAGAAGGTTTTGGGGATGTGTAAGAGCTCATGGATTAAAGTCTTTATTTTATTACGTTCGGATAATTTATCAAAGTGTCTAGCGTTGACTTCAATAATATAACAAGGTCTTATACCACAAACCTTGACAAAAAGCCGACCCATGCCCCAGATTCGAGCAACTGCGCGCGTTTGCGCATCAAAAGAACGGATGCAGTAAATTCTTTCTTTGTCAATATGAGTCATCTTTAGCTGGCTTATCAGTTTTTCAACTCTTTTTTTAACATCGTTGGCAATTTGGTACTTCATAGAAATTAGTATATATAAAACTTGTGATGCATAATTTAAAGACACAAATACAAGGCTTATTTAAGGGTAAAGATTCTTGAGTTTTTTGATTTTCTTATCACAAATGTTGATTTTTAATTTTTTATTTTTATTATATAATTTAATTGATGATTAATTTAAATCTTAAGATCAATCCTCAAAAAAAGATTGATTCTTCAGTCGAGATCGTGGAACGAAAAGGTTTGGGACATCCAGATACAATTTGTGATTTAATAGTTGATCAGTTATCAATTCGTCTCTCCCAGATTTACAAAAAAGAGTTTGGGGTCATTCCTCATTTCAATATCGATAAGGCCTTTCTTGTTGCTGGCACTGCGAAAAATTGTTTTGGGGGAGGAAAGATAATAAAGCCAATGCTCTTTGTTCTTGGTGACCGAGCTACCGAGAGACTGGGTAGAAAAAAAATTAACTTAAAAAAGATTATCGAGACAGAGATTTATCAATTTTTAAAAGAAAAGTATCGATTTTTGAATAAGAAAAACTTTATCATCCAAAATGAGATAAAACCCACCTCCTCATCGTTAGCGGATATCTTTGCTCGGGGAGAAAAAATTTTACCGGCTAATGACACCTCAGCCTTAGTTGGCTATGCCCCAATGACCAGGCTTGAAACAATTGTCTTTAATCTGGAAAGATTTATCAACAGCCCCTTTTTTAAAAAAGAGTTTCCTGAGACGGGGGAGGATGTGAAGATTATGGGGTATAAAGAGGGAGAAAAAATCCATTTGGTTTTGGCAGTTGCTTTTATTGATCGCTTTATTAAAAGCGAGGATGATTACTTTGAAAAGAAGAAGCGAATTTTTTTTGCAGTTGAAAAGTTTTTGCAAAAAAACTTCACCGAAAAAATAAGTTTTGAGATAAATACGTTAGATCAAAAGGGTAGAGGAGTCGCCGGTTGTTATCTTACAGTGACAGGAACATCGGCTGACTCTGGTGATTCAGGTGAGGTTGGTCGAGGTAATCGAGTTAATGGGGTAATTCCCTTAAATCGGGTAGCAGGAAGTGAGGCCTCAGCTGGTAAAAACTGTGTTTCTCATGTTGGAAAAATCTATAATCTTTTATCGTTTAAAATTGCTGATGAGATTTACAAAAAGACCGGTAAAAAAAATACAGTTTGGTTAGTTTCAAAAATTGGTCAACCAGTTAATCAACCGGCTTTGATCTCGGTTTCAGTTGAGGATTTAGACAAAAGAACTGAGGAAAAGGTTAAGGAGATTGTTGGTAAAAATTTTTCTCAAATTGATTCTTTCATTAACGAATTAATCCTGGGTAAGTATCGGATGGTCTAACAATTAAAAATTTAAAAGTTTTATTTCCCATTTTTTAAAACCAATTTTTGATAATTTTTCTTCGGCTTTTTCTTTGTTTTTTTCCTCTTTTAAAAGCGCTTCATAAGTCTCTCTTAAATCGTAAGGAAAAACAATCCACGCATTAATTGTTCTTTGATAGAAATTGGGAACAAAACGAGTCCTTGGTTTGATATATGGAGCACAGGTGAAGATATTTTTCACTGACTTTTTTTTAAAGTAATTTAAAGTGCGAATAAAGGTTTTGCCGGTGTCTGAGACCTCATCAACAATCAGTATTGATTTGCTTTTAAGATTGACCTCTGTGACCTCAATGATCTCTGGTTCTTTTAGCTGTTTAAGATTGATGTAAGAAGAGATGATGATATTGGATACAGGAAGCGTTAAGAAATCAGAAAGAATTCTAGCAGGAACTAATCCCCCACGAGAAATGGCAATCAGCTTATCAATTTTTATTTTTGATTCTTTGATTTTTTTTCCCAAATAAAGACAGTCTTTGTAAAATTGCACCCAGGAAAGCTTGAAAAAAGCCATGATTTATGGTACAATAAATTTTTACCCCTTACAATCTTATTTTATTCTTAAACCCAAAAAGCAAACAATTTTAAAAGAGTCAGTTAAGATTAAAATTAATCCTTAGGCTTTATACTATCTTTTAAGATTTGATAAAGACTTAATAAAATTATTTCCATAAACTTTCGCCGGTGGCTTTGTCTACCAAGCGAAGATCTAAAAAAGTCCCTGTGTCTCTTAGACCAATCTTTATTCGGTTGGTTTTGGCAAAGCCAAAAACCTGACCGATTTTAATTGCCGGAAGGTTATTTCTTCCTTCACTGTTAAGTCGTTGATAAAGTGATTCAAGATTTTTATCAATACAAATATCCTCAAAATATAAAGTATAGCCATGAACAACGTTATCCTCTCGACCAACCTTAAAAGTAACCTTGCCATCGGTTGCATTCAAGACCATTGCTCCGTTACCACCACCAATGTCATAGCCAGTTTGAGGAAAACGCAGTGTCTCACCAGGAGTAGTCTCTATTTCTAAAATTTCTACGTCCGTTGACTGAGGACCTCTTATTTCTCCCTCAGCCTTATAAGCGGCTAAAAATCGGGCTATTCTTTTAGGAGAAAAAACCGTTGAAAATTGCGGTGCTTTTGGGTCAGGATCAACGATTTGACCATATATTAACGAGAGGGTAGTTGAGATAGGAATAAGTGGGGGTAAGGTAAGATCGCGTCTTGAAGAAATTGGGGTTTGGTTTTTAACAAGAACAGAGGTGATATCGTATTTTTCATCAGAGAAGGAAGGACAGGAAAAATTTTGTGGTGATGTTGGCAAAGATGGTGTTTCGGTGGGTGAAGGGATAATTATTGTTGGTAGAGGTAAGATCTCTGTTGGCAAAGAGATAAGTGAAGGGGTAAGGAATAAGAGGGGGGAGGGAAGATAAGAGGTAGGAGAAGGAGAAGGAGATTTTTTTGAGAAGACAACTGGTGAGATCGTTTGTGTTTCCAGTATGTTTATAGTGGGGGTAGGTATCTGTTTTTGGTGTGAAAAAGAGTCAATGAAGGTTTTAATTCTACTTCTTACTAAAGAGTGATTGGTGATGGTTTTTGTTAAAATTAAAGAGAAAACAATGGCAAAAAGTATTTTTAGTTTTTCAAAGAGTCTTCTTTTCATTTATATAAAGATAAAAAAGATTTTCTTGTTTGTCAATTTTTAAAGGTTTTATTCAAAGAGAATTTATTCTTAGAATAAGAGGAGAGAGAATAAAGTTTTATTGCTTTTTTTTCTTTAACAGGCGATAAGTTATTAAAATTAGTGGAATAATAAGGGGAAGATAAACAAAAAGCCATATTAAAAACGTGACTATCTTTCGCAGAAATAAAACTAACGACCGGACTGCTTGTTTAAAAACAAGTTTTGGACTCCAGTTATCAATTGGGGTATATGGAAGAGTAAGTTCGTCGGTTGAAAGATAGATGGTAATTTTGGCAAAAGCAGCGTTTTTTTCAAGATACTGTTTTTGACCAATGAGAGTATCGATTTCCTGTTGAATGTTAGTTAGCTCCCGCTGCGCCTCAAGAATTTCTGAAATACGACTGGCTTTTTTAATGATTTCTTCAAGCTTAAATTTAGTTTTGTATAAAGTATTAAGACGCGCCTCAATATCATTGTACTCTTTAGTAATATCACTGTCTAAAAGACTTTCCGAGACTACTTTTACCGCCAGTTTTTTAAATTCAGTTAAAGCCTGATCAAGTTTTTTTACTGGAATGCGAACAGTGATAGTGGCGGAGGCGATCTCTTGGGGATTGTTAAAATAACTTTGAACCACAAAACCACCTAGTTTTTTTGTTTCTTTTAAAATCTTTTTTTGGGCGTCAGAAACATTTTTTACCACTAAAGAAAGGAAGGACTCTTTTGTAATCATACGGTTTGGGATCACATCTGATGATAACGAGGGTGGTGGTTGAGAAGAAGAAAATGACTCCTCTAATCCTTTATCGATCGGAAATTTCTCTGATTTTGGATAATAGGCCTGTTCTTTTAATAAAGAGGACGGATTTTGGACTTTGTTTCTTAAAAAAAGAAGAAGGATAATAATTAAGATTAAAAAAATCGCTAATTTATTTTTTCTAATCCAAGTAGTAATTAGAGCCAGCTTTGACATTGATGGCTTTTACTAATCATTAAAATCAGGAATATTTGGGATATTGGCAGGCGGTGGAGAAGATGGTGGTTGATTACGATTAGCTTTTTGTTCTAAGTTAGTAAGAATCGAGGCTAAAGGATCAGTTGATTGGGAATTAGAAACCTCATCTGAAACAGGATTGATTGGCTGAGTTGATGGTGAGTTATAAGAGGAAGAAGATTGAGTTATTGGTTGATTTTGATCAGCTAATGACGGTGATTGAATAACTGGTGGTTGAGAAGTTGTTAGCTGATTGTTTGGTAATGGAGTTTGTTGAAAAGGCGTTTGAGGAAGAGGTGTTGGTTGCGTGGCTGATGGTGTTTGGGATGGTGGTTGGGTGGAGATTGATTGAGTAGGTTGATTAATGTCAGTAATTTCTTGATTAATTGGTTCTTGTTTTTTAAAACCTAAAACTTCATCAAACTCTTCTTGAGTAAAACCTTTTAAAACCAAGATTTGACCATCATCTTTTTCAATCTTAGTTACCGGCGTACCTGCAAAATTGTTGGAAACGGTCAACATCTCCGTCAACCAATCTCGATTTTGCTCTAAGTTTTTTTCTTCATAAGGAAGATTATGAGACTGAAGATATTCTTTCTCTGCTTTGGAGAACTGACAATCAGAAACAGTGTAGACAGTGATTTTCATACTATTAACTCACTATAAACAAAAATTTTTTGGTTGTCAATAGGAATAATATGAATGAAATTGGACTAAAATGGTTAGAGTGTTAACGAAAATAAGTTTATTTGGTTATTTAAGATTATTTTCAACTTGTCTTTATTTTAAATCTTATCGAAAATAATTCTATCGATTTTTATCTAACTTAGTTTTTTTATCAAAAGCATTAAGTTGTTTTAATTTCCACATAAATAAAGCGCCTTTTTTCCGGGCATTTGAGTCAATAACAAAGCGTAGCGCTTCTTCCAAAACTGGTCGGGGAATCGTTTTGGCAAGTTTTATATACAAACTTTTTCTTTTTGGTTCACCAAGTTCTTCTGCCAAGTAAATTCCAAATGCCTGAAAGTCACGGGAAATGTATTTGGCTTTTAGTGGGTTAAAATTTTTTAGAATGTCTTTTATAGATTGCATGGGAAAAGTATATCAAAGATTAAACATTAAAGATCAAGGTTATTGATTAAAAAAAGTGATTAATTAGGTGATTTATAATCATTAACTCTTTTTTCAACCATAGAATTTTTTTTGGTACCGCTTCTTTAAAGACCCTTTTTATTTTTTGGTATTAAATTTCAGAGGTATTGAATAAATTTGTTTAACTGTTTAGCATATTTACTCAACTGTATTTCTTTATTAATCTAATCTCCTCTTATATCATCATCCGAAACATTGAGGAAAAACTCTGCTTTTTCATCTTTTCGCCCTTAAGGACCAACCGCAGGTAAGCGTAAAAGCAATGTTTTGTAAGAGTTATTTTACTTAATCATTAATAAACCATTAATAAATAAAGCTTCTTTAAAGTTATTAAAATAAAATTAATCTTCTTATTAACCACCCATAAAAAAATAATTAGTTAGAGATTATTTTAAAATTTTTCTACTCTAGCAATTTTTTCTTTAGTCAAACAATCTTATTAAATAATTGAAGATAACTTTTGGCTATATTACTCCAAGATAGGTTTTTGCCTAGCATTATTGTTTTTTGTTTTCTTGCTTTGTAATAATCTTTATCACTAATAAGCTTTATTAACTCATCAGCAATTGCTTTGCTATCTTTAAATGGAACGATTTTACCGGTATTGGCTAGTAGCTCTTGGGCATAGGGGAATGGTGTGCTAATTACTGGAATACCGGCAGCTACGGAAAAAGTTAAAATTCCGCTTGAAGCTTGATTTTTGTTTAGATAAGGAGTCACGATTACGTCTGAAATTTTTATAAACTCGTATAAATCACTTTTTTTAAGGTATTTTTCTAAAAAGATAATGTTTTTCTTTAAATTTAGTCTGGTTATCATCTCTTTAATTGAGTCAATGTAGGCTCTGTACTCAGGTAGAAGAGTTGTTCCTATAATTAAAACTTCAATGTTTTTAATTTTTTCTCTTATCATGAAAAAGCCTTCCAGTAAGTATTCAATACCTTTTTCTTTATGAAGTAAGCCAATCATGGAAGCTAGAAAAACATCTTCTTTAATTCTAAGTTTTCTTCTTATTTTGTTTTTGTTTTCCAAAGATACTTCCTCAAATAACTCATCTGGAGCCCCGTGGGGTATCACGACAATTTTCTCTGGATTTATTCCCAACTTTTCTAGATTATCTTTGCCAACTTTGGATATCGATACAAAAAAATTAGTTTTTTTATCTAATTCTAAGATGTGATTACATTTAAGTTCGTATTTTGGTCTATTGGGGTCAATGGGAATTGAGTGCAAAATGACAACCAGAGGAATTTTAATCCTATCTGTGAAGTCGAAAAGAAATTCCTTTTTTTCTCCACCAAAAAGACCAAACTCATGTTGAATTAAACAAAGATCATAATCTAGGGTATTAATTCTATCTGCTATTTTTCCATAATCATCTTTGTTTAGATAGAAAAAGTGCTCTTTGACTAAGGGTGAATAAATGTATCCTGCGGGTGTATTATCAATGGCATATATATCTATTTTTATATCAGGATTATTTTTTTTTAAACTAGTGATTAAATCAAAGCAAAATTCTCCTACGCCGCAAGGTTTTGGAGGAAAGCTAGAAAGAACTGCGATCTTCATAGTTATTCATTTAATTTTTTAAAAACTAAGAAATATTCTTTAGCAATCTTTTCCCAATTTAAATTTTTCATTGCATATTCATATCCAAATTCTCCATATTTTTTGATATTCTCTTCGTTTTTAAGAAGCTCATAGATTTTTTCGGCTAATGAGCTTGGGTTCCTAACTTTAGCCACCAGTCCAGCTTTTTTGTTAATCCAAATTTTATCATAAATTGCTTCGGAGATGATAACTGGTTTTTTAAAACCAAAACTCATCATCATTACCCCACTTTGAGAAGCATGGATATATGGTAAAACAACTATATCGCTAGCCTTAAAAACTGCTTCTATGTCCCCTGAGTCTAGATAGTTGAGGTTAATGATGATTTTTTCAGTCAAATTTAACTTGTTTATTAACTTTAAGATTTTTTCAAGATATTGTTTTGATGAATACTTGGTACTGGTGACTATGTAGGTAATAAATGGCGGAACTTTTTTATTTTTAATTAAAAGAGAACTGGCTTTTACTAGATACTCTATTCCCTTATACTCTCTTAAAAAGCCAAAAAAAAGAACTATTTTTTTATCTAAAGGGAGATTTAAATAATTTCTAGCAGTAATTTGGTTATATATCTTTCTATCGAATAAGTTATATATTCCGTGGGGAATTATGTCAATTTTTGAAGATGGGATATGAAAATATCTAATTAGTCTATCTTTTTCTCGTTGATTTCCTGTTATGTAGTAATCTGCTAAAGGATAAAATATTTTAAGAATCTTTACTAAATTAAAATCCTCGTCAAAAGGTAGGACGTCATGAAGAGTAAAAACAATTCTTCTTTTTTTAACTTTTTTTAAATAAAGAAGCAGAGTGGTAAAGTAATTAATCTTTCTTTTTATTGTGGTGCCGATGTGGATATTTATTGTGTTTATTTCACGTTTTTGCAGGTAATTGTCAATTTCGATAATGCTTGATGTATTACTATCGTCAAGATCAAAACGCGGCCATTTTATATACGCCTTTATTAAAGAATCAGTTATCTGCTTTACCACCGTTCCAGCAAGATCTATTTGGGGGTAGGTAATAAATTTTAAATGGCAATAGTAAGAGAGTGGTTTTGCTAAATGAGCACAGTAATGACCCAAACCTCCCGTTAAAGAGGAAATTATTGCTACTGAGATTTTATTATTTTTAACTGATGTCATCGTTTAGATTTTTAATTTATCTAATTGATTAACCCAATTGTTCTGTAATTAAAAATTATATTCGCTTATAACTTTAATATTATATAAATAATCCTGGCGTTAAAACTGTTGAGAATATTATATTATATTATATAAAATCCGCATAATAACAAAATAATAACAAAACAACAAATTGTGGTATTTGGTTTCTAGTTAAATTTTTTAAAAAAAGTTGAAATTT
>Ga0197142_1003427_pt1 | contig 13289 bp, 13 predicted proteins | sample GBS60_MetaG_FD_148614 | JGI IMG/M metagenome (GOLD analysis project Ga0197142, IMG submission 148614) | Sediment microbial communities from Great Boiling Springs, Gerlach, Nevada, United States - GBS 60_MetaG | ecosystem: Environmental > Aquatic > Thermal springs > Hot (42-90C) > Sediment... | reverse complement strand
ACTTTTTCCGACTTAAGCGAGGTCTGAAGAAGTTGAAAAATCTTGATTTATATATTCATGGTTTTTGTGTAGTGAAGAATCTTTGGAAAACCAACAAGAACAACATCGATAATGTTATTTCTCAATTAGCTACTTCCATCACTACAAGTTAACAGTATCAAAATAATATTTACATTGGAGTTCTTCCCCAAGTAATCGTACCATACAAACTTCTTGCTACCAAATTACTTAGATACGTACATTCACATAAATTCTCGCTTTCAACGATGTATTCAATAGACTTCTCATTTTTTCTTAAAGTTTCTTGTGTATGCTTATTTAACTTGTCGCACGTAACAAGAATTTTTGTTTGAATTTGAAGTTTTTTGTACTATAATATTTATACGCATTTGTGATAAATTGCTTTGAAAATACATCGGAGGGGTGATAAGAGTGAAAGCTATTATTCTTTGTGCAGGAAAAGGGACAAGGTTGAGACCACTTACATATACAACAGCAAAGCACTTAATTCCAGTTGCAAACAAGCCCGTAATACTATACACCATTGAGAAAATTAAAAGCGTTGGAATAACGGAAATTGGTATCATCGTCAGTCCTGAAAACAAAGACGATTTTAAAACTGCACTTGGTGACGGTACTCAATATGGCGTAAAGTTACACTATATTCTCCAAGAAGAACCAAAGGGCTTGGCACACGCAGTTTTAATGGCAAGAGATTTCCTTGGCGATGAAGACTTTATGATGTACCTCGGTGATAACCTTATTATGGACGATATAAAACCTTTTGTGAAGGAATTCGAAGAAAAAAAAGAGTTAAGCGCACTTATCATGCTCTCTCCAGTCCAAGACCCTTCGCGTTTTGGTATTGCCGTAATGGAAGGTAGTAAAATTATCAAAACAGTTGAAAAGCCAAAAGAACCACCTTCAAACTTAGCTATTATTGGACTTTACTTATTCAGAAAAGACATATTTGAAGGTATAGCCCACATTAAACCATCATGGAGAAATGAACTTGAAATTACTGATGCAATAGACTGGCTAATTCAGAATAAAGAGACCGTAGAAGGACACATAATATATGGTTGGTGGAAAGATACAGGAAAACCAGAAGATTTGATCGAAGCAAACCACAAGATACTTGACGATATAATCGAAGAATTTAAGATAGAAGGCACAGTTGAGGCTTCATCAATCATTCAAGGAAGGGTAAACATCGGAAAGAATACTGAAGTTGTCAATAGTGTTATACGCGGTCCAGTAATAATAGGTGATAATTGTACAATATCAAATGCGTATATCGGACCTTATACATCTATTGGAAATAGCGTAATGATAGAAAATTGCGAGATAGAAAACTCCATCGTAATGGACGAAGTAAAGATTTCAAACCTTTCGTTCAGAATAGATTCTTCATTGATTGGAAAGAAAGTGGAGATAGTTGAAAACGATGGAAAGCCGAAAGGTGTTCAGATAATTGTTGGAGACCTTGGAAAAGTTGTGGTCTCAAGATAAAATTGTTTTTGGGAGGAATGTTCGTGATAAAACTTATCGTCACTGACCTTGACGGCACGCTTTTAAATGATGAAAAGCATATTCCAAAAGAGAACATTGAAGCGTTAAGATTAGCTATTGAAAAAGGTATCCATGTAAGTGTCGCCACAGGTCGTAACTTTTACTCCGCAAAACCATACGTCGAGGAGTTAAACCTCGACGTTCCTGTTATCTTTCAAAACGGTGCATTCATCTATCAGTGGATGGAAGACAAAACCATCTACACCTCTGCACTTAGAACCGAAATCGCGACGAAAGTAATCGAAGCAGCAAGAAAACACAAACTGTTCTACATTCTTTACAGAGATTTTCTTGAGGAAAAAGATATGTATATAGACCAACCATACAATGGAAATTTTTCGCTCTATTTGAATCAGAATCACTGGAGGTTGAATATCGTCGATGATGTGTTAAAATACTTAAAAATGAAACTCACTGTAGCTGAGGTCGCACTCGTTGGTGAGGAAGATATTGTAAGACAAGCAATCAACGAAGCACTCGATGGCTTAAAAAATGAAACAAGCATTGTTAAAAACACTACGATAAACAATGAGACATTTTACGAAGTCTTCGGTCCTAACTCTTCAAAAGAATTATCGATTAAGTACTTGCTTGAATATTTTGGAGTTTCACTCGAAGAGACAATGTATTTGGGCGATAGCTTTAACGATATTGGATTACTTAAAATGGTTGGTCATCCAGTGGTAATGGAGAATGGTCATGACGAGGTAAAACAATACGCAAAATACATCACTAAATCGAACAACGAAGCCGGAGTGGGATATGCGGTTAAACGATGGGCTCTTGGGGTAAAATAAGATAGGAGAGCAAAAAGGCTGGTGTTTGGTATTATTATTTTGACTAAAACAATTTTACTATTTCTTTTTGTAAGCACTGTTCTGCTTTCAGCAAGCGTAATGAGCGAAACTTCTTACAAAATTCAATACATGATAGGTAATCGTCAGTCAAATGAGCTTACAGAATACCTGAACAAATTGGACTTTCAAAAACTCAGCCCAACGGAAAAGGCTGATTGCATAATAGCTCTCAGTGAGTTATACATATGGGGTGGAATGGACTATGGCTACTCCGAAAGAGCTTATAATTTAGCCGAGAACAGCTTAAAGCAAAGTCCAGAGTTCTGGAAATACCACTACGCCATGGCAGTTGTCTTATCACACAGAGTTCAAAAGAACAACCTATTGGCGATTTCACTTGTCGGTAGAATCGACAACCATTTAAGTCTGGCTATGAAATACGGACCTGATGAATGGGAACCATTCTTCTTAGCTGGTGTGAGGAACCTTGAAGTTCCGCTCTTTCCAAACCTTGAACTTGCGGAAAAATATCTGAGAAAATCATTAGATAACAATTCATTTCATATATACACATATTTAATGTACGGAAAGTTACTCGAGAAAAAGGGTTCTTACTGTGAAGCGTTGAACATATACAAAAAGGCAATGGAACTACGAACGAGACCTGAATGGAAGGTAGTTGATGAAGAAGCTAAAGGAGAAATAGCCAAGAGACTTCCGGAGGTGGAAAAGAAGTGTACCAAAAAATAAAAGGTACAGAAGATTTGTTTGGGCAAGAGATGAAGTATTGGTATTGGATAGAAGAGAGAGGAAGGAAATTATCTCTACTTTATGGCTTCACAGAGATTAGAACACCAATATTTGAAGAGACAAAGCTCTTTGTTAGAAGTGTTGGTCAAGATACCGACATTGTCCAGAAAGAAATGTACACATTTGACGACAAAGGTGGAAGAAGCATTACATTAAGACCAGAAGGAACAGCACCAGTTGTTCGCGCATTTGTGGAGAACGGACTTATTGCAACAGGATTTCCACAAAAATACTTCTATGTAGGTCCAATGTTCCGATACGAGCGTCCACAATCTGGAAGACAAAGGCAATTCCACCAATTCGGTGCGGAAATATTTGGTAGTCCATCTCCTCTTGCCGATGCCGAAATGATAGCGTTCGTAGATAGATTTTTGAGAGAAATTGGACTTGTTGATTTTGAGATACACATAAACACACTTGGGGATCCAGAAGACAGACTCAATTACAAAGAGGCATTGAAAAAATACTACGCACCACATTTGGGACATCTTTGTGATGACTGCAAGGTCAGATACGAGAAAAACATTCTAAGATTACTTGACTGCAAAGTCGATGTAGAATACGCTAAAGGAGCACCAAAACTTGTCGATTACATTGGTGAAAATGCAAAAAAACACTATGAAGAGTCAAAGAAATTCCTCGATGGACTTGGGATAAAGTACATAGAAGACCCAAGACTTGTCAGAGGTCTTGATTACTATAACAGAACAGTCTTTGAAGTCCACCACCATAAACTTGGTGCAATGAGTGCTATTGCAGGTGGCGGCAGATACGATAATCTTATAAAAGAAATCGGTGGAAAAGAAGTTCCAGCCCTTGGCTTTGCAGCTGGCATAGAGAGGCTTGTGCTTGCAATAAAGGCAGAAAATGTACATGTTGATGATATAGTAACGAACGAAGTTTACATAGCACACTTTGGCGGAGATGACGTAAAAGTTGAAGCTATGAAACTTGCTCAACAACTTAGAAGAGAAGGAATAGCTGTCAACCTTGAAATAATGGAAAGAAGTTTCAGTGCACAACTTAAAAATGCATCTCGAACTGGTGCAAAATTATGTGTAATAATAGGGGAAAATGAACTTGAAAAAGATATTGTCCTTGTAAAAAACATGGAAACAGGAGAACAACTCGAATTTGAGAAGAATTTTGTTGTCAGTGGGATTAAAGATATGATAGAAGATATGAAATGAAAAGAGCTCCCGTTCAGGGAGCTTTCTGTAAATCTGTAGATTTGGCTGGGAGGGGAGGACTCGAACCTCCACTGGCGGATCCAGAGTCCGCAGTCCTGCCATTAGACGACCTCCCAACACGCCTTGAGTTAGCAAGGCAAGATATATTTTACCATAAGGATTGGGGTTGTCAATGGGAAGATGGCTTTAAAAGAACATTCAAATATCCGAAAACGAGGTGGGTAACGCATGACAGAATACGTTATAATACAAGCTGGTGGGAAAGGTACCAGGTTAGGAAAGTACACCTTCAATAAACCAAAAGCTTTAATTCCCGTAAACGGAACACCACTTATTTTGAATACTATGTCTAAATTCTCAGGTTCAAAATTTATTATCATAGGTGACTATAAATATGAGGTTCTTACGAACTATCTTCGCAAATATGCAAAGGAAAAATATGTTTTAGTCAAAGCTCATGGTTCAGGAACGTGCGCAGGACTTCAAGAAGCACTGAGTTACATACCACAAGGAACACCATTTATAATCACCTGGTGCGATCTTTATTTTACAGATGATTTCAAACTTCCAAACGATGAAAAACCCAAGAATTATGTTGGTCTATCAGGAACATTTCCATGTAGATGGTCTTACGAAAATGGGGAATTCCGAGAAGAGCCATCAATAACCAATGGCGTCGCCGGATTTTTCATCTTTCAGGATAAGGAACTCATAAAAGACGTCCCAGATAATGGAGAATTCGTTAGATATTTAAGTACAAGAAAAGATTTGGTATTCGATACAGTAGTTCTGAGAGGAGTCAAGGAATTTGGAACCATAGAAGAATATGAAAAACTCCTTTCCGATGCTGTCTCAAGGCCTTTTAACAAAGTAACAGTGCTAGATAATGTAGTTGTAAAAGAACCTATCGATAAAAAGGGACTTGAACTAGCAGAATTAGAAATTGCCTGGTACAATCATGTTTCAAAATATCAGTATGAACATATACCCTCAGTTTTGTCCGACAAACCTTTGAAACTTGCTAAGCTAAATGCCAAACATCCTTTTGAACTACAACCTAATGCAGAAATAGTTACTAACATTTTGGAAGCACTTTTGAAATTGCATAGTTATGAAACAGCCGCTCCTTGCAAAATGAGTTACTATAAGGAGTATTATCAAAAAACCTTCGAAAGGCTTTACGAGGTAAAAAACATAATTCCGCACTCAGAAAAGCCCGAGCTTTGCATAAACGGTAAAATAGTCCCGAATCCGTTTCTTTTAGAAGAGGAGGTTAAAAAGGCTTTAGAGAATTTTCTCAACAATCCTTTTACCATAATTCATGGTGATCCAACATTCTCAAACACAATGATTTCTGATAATGGCAAGGTCTATTTTATAGACCCCAGAGGTTATTTTGGTTATACAAAGATATTCGGTGACCCCGATTATGATTTTGCAAAAGTTTATTATAGCCTTGTCGGAAACTACGACAAATTCAATAGAAAAAGATTCGAGCTCAAAATTTTTCATGACAGCGTAGAACTTGACATTGAATCTAACGGTTACAAAAATTTTGAACCTTTATTTTTCGAGATAATTGGTATCAACAAGACAGAAAAGATCAAATTGCTTCATGCAATAATATGGTTATCATTGACGACATATGCGTGGGATGATTATGATATGATATGTGGCGCTTTTTATAACGGTGCGTTAAAACTTGCGGAGGTGTTGTAAGTGTTGAACCATCTTGAAAAACAACTGGAAGCATTGAAAGGAATTGTGGAAAGAATTGACAAAGTAAAATTAGAACAGCTCATAACAGAAATGGTTGAAACAGTAAAAAACGGTAAGAAGATAGTAACATCAGCTCTTGGGAAAAACGTGCCAATATGCGAGAAATTCACTGGAACGCTTATTTCTCTTGGTATACCCGCATATTTTCTACATACGAACAGCGCCGTTCACGGAGACCTTGGAATTGTAAAAACCGGTGATCTTGTATTGCTCCTCTCAAAAAGCGGAAATACAGAAGAATCAGTATATCTTTATGACCATTTAAAAACAAAGAGTGCGAACATATGGATAATGACTTATAACGAAAATAGTATACTTGCAAAAATGAGTGAGAAAAAAGTTATTCTGTATCTTGAACATGAAGGAGATAAATGGAACCTTGTTCCAAACAATTCTTCAATTGGATATCTTTTTATACTTCAAGCAATAGCTATGGAATTATTAGATAGGCTCGATATTCAAATTGACGAATTTAAGCTTAATCACCCTGGTGGATTTATAGGGAAAATACTGAGAGGTGAAGGAATATGAAAATTAAGCTCCCTGTCTCCACATTACCAAAGATATGGATTTTTGATCTTGATGGAACGCTTGTAAAACATAACGGGTATTTAATGGAGGGTGATACACTACTACCGGGTGTTAAAGAGTTTTTTGAGAAAATACCAGAAACTGACTTTATAATTATACTTACCTCAAGAAGCGAAGAATACCGCGAAATCACTGAGAATTTTTTAAAAGAGAATGGAATAAGATATAACGTTATTTTGTTCGATTTGCCGCAAGGCGAGAGAATTCTTATCAACGACGTTAAACCTTCAGGTTTATTGACAGCTTATGCAATAAATAAAGAAAGGGATTCGGAACTTGAATTGGAAGTTCTAAGAATAACCGAACTGTAGAGACAACCACTTAAGGAGGGGAACTTTGTGATTTCACTGTTAGGAAAACTGCTCAAAGTCATTCCTAAAAATATTGATCCTGACAAAGCCTATGTAATCGTGTCTCCGCACGTTGGCGATATATATGCTTTTTGTTCTCTTAGTAGAGAGGTTAAACTACGATACAATATAAAAAAGATAGTTTTGATAACTCCTAAGAAATTTCACCAACTTGTTTCATGCTTCAAAGATATTGACGAGGTAACTGAAATATCAGTTAGATTATCAGAATTTTTTGCATGGCTTCGTCTCTCACACCCCATGAAATTGCAACCAATGAAGCCCGGAAGTTTAAATATATGCAGTCCTGGACTGTTTGAAAAAATAGTTTCCTTTAACGGGTACAACTTCTGGTACATATTTCGATTAAAGATGGGAATTCAAGACAGGTTAAAATTCAAATTGATCCCTGATCTTCCTGAAGCATCAAGCGATGTCATTAAATTAAAGAATGAATACGAAGGATATCAGAATAAATTGTTTATCTTCCCATTAGCAAGAGCTATAAAAATTACGAACGAGATAAAAATTGTCTTCCGACAAGTTGTTGAAACTGCTTTATCGAACGGCTGGATTATCTTTGCCAACGATATCCCAGATTATCTCTCCGATATGCCACTAATTCCGGCACGGTTCTCGCTTATAGATACTATTCACTTCGCTAACTTTGTAGGAAATGTGTTAACAATCCGTAGTGGAATAACAGATCTTTTGACAAACGCTTCAGCCAGGATTGCGGTTCTCTACCCCAATCTTAAAACAACCCACTTGTTCGGCAAAGTAACGATTAAAGAATATTTTCCGGTAAGCGACTTTGAAATGCGCGCTGTAATGCAAGAATTTACTATATCTAAAAGCGAAGAACAGATAGCAAAGGAAATAATTCACTTTTTTCAGTTAGAGTTTAAGGGTAAGAGCAGTGTTACGTAAACGAAAATTTTAGTCGAAATTATATACTTGTCAAAAAGCGAAGTATTTTATAAATAGCACGAAGAAGTAGTATCGTTAAAATCTTGGGACGATTGTACCCTTCACCGTATCCAAAATCTAACACAGGTCTTAAGATACTGCGCCTTCCAGCATTGTGCACTACTGGTATAATTTCTAAATGGTCTACATCTTTAAACCAAAATTTTCCGTTCTTTATCTTATACGTTAGTACCGTCGTAGTTGGAATAAAATTGTACTTCGGGTGAAGTTTGCAGAACCCCTCTTTGTAAGCTATGTAATTAGGGATAATAGTATCAATACCCCAAACATTACTAACTTTAGTTACACGAAGCATTTCGTCTGCTACTTCCAAGAAAAAATCTCTAGAACCTATCAAAAATCCAACATTGATAAGCTTTTTATTTTTTAGTACATTAATAAGCTCGTCGTAATTCCGTATACTTTCTCTCTTGATCAAAACAACAATAGCAGGTGAGATTTCTTCGAGTACACCCGCAATTTTACAATTAATTTTAAACAAGTCAGAGATATCAGATTGAAAAATTAAGTCACCAGAATCTGTAATTGCCACTTTTTCATAGTTAGGGTTTTGCTTTAAAAAGACCGCAAGCTCAAAAAAACGTGCATTGTTTATTAAGTCATCTCTCTTTGTCGCTTCCAACACAATAGCCCCTTGTTCGGAAAGCTTTTGAACTATATCTTCCGATAATCCATAATCCATAATGAGAACATCTGTCTCGGACAAATTAACATTGTCTTTTAATGACCTAAACCAATGATTCAAAAGAAAATCTTCGTACTTTTTATTGCACGCAGTTGCTATTAAATATCTTTTCTCAGCCAACACAACCACCCGCTTCCTATAAAACATTTCTTGACATTAGTCTAAACACAATCCCTACAAGCCTAAGTAGTATGTACGTTAACTCAGGAAAAAGAGTATATACCGCTTTTATAAAAGCTAATTGCCTTCCCATTTTTGTTGGATTTAGTTCGTATTTTACTTTGAGAACCTGACTGCGAATATACTTATCTCTGCTGATCTTTACCCACTTTAAAAACGGGTATCCGTTGAAAGCTAAGTTACCAATAGTCCACGCATAAGCGTTTGGTATAACGTATTCGTCCAAGATTTTGACAAGTTCAGGTTCGTTATGTATTTCGAAAAATCTTCTTAATCGTTTCATTGAACCGACATTGTGGAAGGTTCTTAAAGTAACTTGTTTTGTGGTCGAACTTTTTCTGAATACAGCTGATGAAATAGCTCTATTCAAAACATATGCGAGATTAGTGAAGTACAGAAATTTTGAAATAAATTCGGTGTCTTCTGCCATCAATGCGCCATTTGTAAACCTCAGTTGGTTTTTATCGATAACACTTTTAAGAAATATGGACGAATTTACAGATATGTGAGTTTTAAACATGAGAAAGTCCTTGCTGACGGTTCTTGTATCTTTCAACCCTTCTTCGTAAAGATATGTCTCATCATACCTGTAGAGAACATTACCATTCGTGGTCATTACATCCTGCCCACCAAAAGCTATCTCGCAACTATTTTTTTCACACGCTTCAACCAATACCTCAATAGCATCTGGAATGAGCCAATCATCCCCATCTAAGAACTTTATATACTTCCCCTTAGCATTTTCAATCCCTACGTTCCTTGCAACACTTACACCCTCATTTCTCTTGTGTATAACTTTATATGGAAATCTGCTTTGACTTCCCAATATCTTTTCCACAACAGCACCTGTTTTATCCACTGACCCATCGTTTACCACTATTATTTCTAAATTTTCGTACGTCTGTCCCAGCACACTCTCCAATGTCTTCGGAATGAATTTTTCAACGTTATACGCCGGAATAACAACTGAAACAAGAGGTTCCTCAGAATTCATCACTTCCCTATTAACCTCCTAAAATCACCTACCATCAGTGCTTTTACTTTTGAAGGAAGATAACTAATTACCAAATAAATCAAAATTAGATCAAGTGTGAAGTAAATGTACCAAAATTTATTTAAAAATCCCATGACATCAAAGATAGCCAATCCGAGCAGATTCAACCCAACATATATTAAACTGCCGAGTAACATATGGTAAGAAATCACAAAAAGTGCGTTCATGGATAACCTCAAAAAGAACTTATCAATTTTTATCTTCTTAACTAAATCAGAGAGGAACAGAATAACAATTATTGCCAAAATCTCTGCAAGGAACGAAATTATTCCATTTTTTCCAAACCATTGGTTATTCCACGAGATGTCACCATTGACCTGACTAATGAAAACCAAACCGGAAGTTGCAAGCATAAAATCCAAGATGGAAACGCTAAGGTTTTTCTTTTTCCATTCACGCCCAATCCAGAAAAATGGTAACGCAACAATTGCAGCATCAATTTTAAAAGGTAGCGGTTCGTGTGCGAAAATTCTAAATGCAAATGACCCTACAATCAAAAAAATTAGCAAAAATTTACTCTTCTCAACAAAATAGAACAAAATTTCCGCAAGAAAAAGCATCAGAAAAAACCACACAGGTATCGCGTTTACAGCTACTTGGTCTAATTTGTCCATCCTACCTATAAGAAAATTTGTCAAATAAACACGTTTTGGATAATTCATTACATTGCTCGGCGCAACAAGTAGAAATATAAGTGTATTAATGAAACCGGCAACATAATAAGTCTGAAGAAGTAAGATTCGAGAGGCGATAATATCTTTTAAGGCTCGTTCTTTCCATTGATATCCTCTTGCAAATACAAGTGAACCGAGACCATAACTGAAGAATGCATAGATATAGTTCGGAGTTCCGGCGTGAACGAGCATAACAAAGAATATCGCTAAACCTTCCAATATGAGTACGTTTATTTTCTCAACCTTATAAATATACTTCATCTATTACCAACACCTCGGTATTCTCTCACCACTTCCCGCTTGCACCACCACCGCCACTTCTGCCCCCGCCAAAACCGCCTCCGGAACTTCTTCCAGACCCTCCAAATCCGCCAAATCCACCAAAACTACCAGGTCCCATCGGTCCCCGAGGTCCAATGTACCTTATACCTCTACGAGAAAAGATAGAAAAAAGAACTATTATGAGAATTATTATAAAAACAACTTCTTCTATACTGATATTATCTGAAGAGTTTTTAGGTAATTCTGCAGTCACATCAAAAGCCAGCTCAATATTATATTCCTTCGCAACCTCATTTGCAAGCGCTAAATAGCCATAGTAAACACCTTTTGAATAATCTCCCTGCTTAAAATAGGGGATTATATACTCATCTCTAATTCTCCCAGCTTTTCCATCGGGAATAGCTCCCTCAAGACCGTATCCAACTTCAATACGCATCTCCCTATCTTCTATCGCAACGAGCAGTAACACTCCATTGTCTTTATCTTTCTGCCCTATTCCCCATTTTCTGAAAAGTTCAACAGCGTATTCTTCAACGCTCAAACCTTCAAGCGATTTTACAACAACAGCCGTTACCTGTGCAGTTGTCTTTTCCTCAAGCTCTTTTCCAATTGAGATAATCTTCTGAACATATTCCTGGTTAACCACACCAACATAGTCGTTGATATATTTATAAGACGTTGGAGATGGAAATTTGTCAGCAAAAACAATGAGACCTGAAAAAAACACGAGTAACAAAAAGAAAAACCTACTAAAGTTTCTTTTAGTCAAATCCATCAAAACTATCATCTCCAATCCAAATTTTCAAAAATACTTGCTCACATCACGCTTAATATTCTCATACTCTTCCAACAACCTATCGACTCTTTCAAACGGTGCGCTGGAAAATATAGTTTCAAAATCGAGTGTAAAGGAACCTACAATCCGTTCTGAAATCGGATAATACTTAGCTGGAGGTAAATCGTACTTTTTCCTTAAAAGAGAAATAACCTCGGAATACAGTGGTCGAAATTCATCTGGGATTTTTTTATCAACTACAAAGAAATTAATACCTTCATCGTTAATTATCGTTCTACAAATCTTGTATTGCCCATCTTTGTACTTTTCCAGAAATTCCAAAACTCTATCGTCTACTCTCTTAGCAAAAGAAAACGACTCTGTTCCAAACACCTTTTCACTAAACATTTCTTTTTTCAAAAACTCCTCGTTTCCAGCAACAGCTATAAACCTCGTCTTCAATGGTAATTTCATTATACCACACTGACAATTAACTTGCTCATTTGACAAATGTACAAATGTTGAGAATAACTTGATGAATTCTTCTTTCTTACTAATATCATTCAACTTGTAAATTGCCGGTGTGCACGACATCGGTTGTGAAATAGAGAACCCAATTATCTTCTCACCAGAAGGGACAATTGCGAAATTCAAATAAAACGGGAAGTGATTCTTCTCATTAACATGACAACTTACCACCGCCACATGGCGGTGGTAAACATCGAGCCTTTCTTTCTTACTCTCCAAAAATGTAAGTAATTCCAAAGCATCAAAATCAATATTTTCTAATTTTCTAAACTTCTCAGGTCCTACATACATTGTTTACTATCGACCTTCTTTCTTACTTTTCTTCTTCATCCTTCAACATAGGCATTCTAATACCATGTTTTTTCGCCGTTCTGATTGCAATTTCATACCCTGCATCTGCATGCCTTACGACACCCATTCCAACATCGTTTGTGAGAACTCTTTCGAGCTTTTTCTTAGATAGTTCCGTACCATCAGCAACGATAACAACACCCGCATGGAGCGAATAACCGATACCCACACCACCACCATGATGGAACGAAACCCACGTCGCACCACTTGCCACATTAAGCAATGCATTGAGAATCGGCCAGTCAGCAATCGCATCGCTACCATCTTTCATCGCTTCCGTTTCTCTGTACGGACTCGCGACAGAGCCTGTGTCATGGTGGTCTCTACCGATAACAATGGGAGCTTCCAACTCACCTTTTCTCACCATCTCGTTCATTGCAAGTCCCATCTCTGCCCTCTGCCCCATACCGAGCCAGCAAATTCGTGCTGGTAGTCCTTGCCACTTAATTTTCTTTTGTGCCATATCAATCCATTTTCTCAAATGGTCATCTTCACCGAAGAGTTCCAAAACTTTTTGGTCTGTCTTGTATATGTCTTCAGGATTCCCAGAAAGTGCAGCCCATCTGAATGGACCTTTTCCTTCGCTGAAAAGGTCTCTAATGTACTCTGGCATATATCCTGGTATATTAAACGCATCACTAACACCGTGGTCTAATGCCAGCCTTCTTATATTATTTCCAT
>Ga0197142_1003426_pt1 | contig 13292 bp, 9 predicted proteins | sample GBS60_MetaG_FD_148614 | JGI IMG/M metagenome (GOLD analysis project Ga0197142, IMG submission 148614) | Sediment microbial communities from Great Boiling Springs, Gerlach, Nevada, United States - GBS 60_MetaG | ecosystem: Environmental > Aquatic > Thermal springs > Hot (42-90C) > Sediment... | reverse complement strand
ACGAAACCGGGCCAAGGGTTGCCCCTCCTGGTGGGCCCGCTGCTGGAGCACATCCAGATCGACCAGGCTGGCGGTGGTTTGCTCGGCCAGATGGGCCGCATCGTGATGCAGCAACATCGCCCGATGGTCCAACTCTTCGACGGTGCCGATCCCTTCGATCCGCTGGCCGTCCAGGATGCGGGATCGGACCAGACGTCGCAGGTTTTTACGTCGCTCCGGTAAGGCCGCCCGAAGTTGCTGCTGATCCTGCCGAAGGGTGTTCAAAAGTCCATTGCACCGATCTTGAATCTCTTCCAGTTGTTGCGCCAAGTCCATCGGCGGCTCTTCCTCCGGGTCACGAAGCACTTCCAACACAGCGGTAACCTGCTCCTGAAGCTGCGTGGTGGCCGGAGCAATTAAGTCAAACTGCTCCAAAAGCGGATCCTGAGTAACCATCTTCAGGTCCGGCGGCAGCCCCAGGGTGATCTTATAGGCATCTAGGCGGGATTGATAGCTTGCCGTGTCGGCCAACAGGGCGCTTTGGGCGGCCAGGAGACGCTGACGGGCTAAATCCACCTGATACCTGGTATCCAAAAGCCCTGCCTCAAAAAAGGCTTGCAGCCGATTCATGCTCTCGCGCAAAGCCGCCACGTTGGCCCGTTGGTTGCGAAGCCGCACCTGATCCTCCAAAAGTCGAAACAGGCCGCCCACGCCAGAGCCGGTCGTCGCTGGAGAGCCCAATGCGGTGCGTCCCGGAGTTGGCCCTGGACCGGGATTCCGCCCGGCAATGATGGAGATATAGAACCCCCGGCGGAATTGTTCCATTTGGCGGATGTTGGCCACCAGAGCCCGCTCGGCCAAGGTGAGATTTTCCAGAGCCACAGCCCGGCCACCAGCCCGGAGCAATGGCTGTACAAAAGAAAAGTCTAAAATTGTCCATGCTGCGTTGGTATCCGGCCCAGAAAATTGCCACATAAACGAGTTGGCCAAACCGACGATCCATTGGCCTCCAGTGGCCAAAAGCCAGCGGGCTTCCCCGGAAGTCGGCTGCTCCAGAAGACTGGAGGACTGGCCGCCGCCTCGAAGCCGGCCTTGGCTGGTAAATCGGGTAGAAGTCCGAGCAAAAAACTGTACATCAAACCGGAACCGCTCGGCAATCACATCCAGGGCCGACAGATACAAGTCCTCTAACTCCCGTTGATACTCCCGGGAATGCAACAAGGCCAACTGAATGGCCGTGTCCCGGTTCAAAATCACCTGCCCCTGGTCATCCACCGGCAGATACTGTTGCCAGCGGCCGAAATCCACCGTGCTGACCCGGCCGTATTTCTGCCAGGCCGAGGAACCCCGTTTGCCGTCCACACAGGCCAGCAATCGATGCGCTACCGGATCATCGGGCGGCATCGGCGGAAAATCCGGATCCCAAGGATCATATAGCCGAGAGCGGGGATCCGGCCGGATGGTGTAGTCGGTCAGGTCGGCCTGGACCTGTTGGGCGGCCATCTGCAAGACCTGAGAGACTTCGGTATCTGCAGCGGTCCGATGATAAGCCCGGCTACAGCCTAACAAGGCCAATGAGAAGGCAAAAAGGACAGCTAGCCCCACCTCCAATAAAAGCCGTTTTGGATGGAACAAACAGGGGGCACCTAGGTCATTTTTTCGGGTGTCTGCCTGTTCTTGAGTGGCGCCCCAGTTTCCAGACCGAAGAAACAGAGTGGCCCATCGGGCATCTTTGGGAGGCCGGGCTTCTTCCCCCAGTGGATTCCTTCCTAGAGTTGGGGTCTCCAATAGCTCATTTTGGGGAGGGTGGGCTTCTCTACTTAGTGGGTTTATACCTAGGATTGAGCAGACGATTGATTCCTTTTGGGGGATAGGGACATCTTTCTGAGGCTTTTTGCAGTTGCTTTTATCCCCCCAAAAGAGGATACCGGTCCAGGACCTCGTTTTGCCTATCGGTGAGTTACCCATGTCCGGACGGTTTCCTAACCCAAGCGATGAAGGTGCACGAAAACGGCAGATAAGGCCTTGCAAAAACACTGCTTCTGTTATGAGCAGAGGATTTTGGGATGGTAGGGGGCCACCAATCCCCCAAAATCCATACTTTCAGGTTATATTGAATCCCTCTTTTTATGTGCTTTTTCCCCTATTGGATGGAAAAATCCCTCTTGGAAAGGTCTTTCCTTCTGTTAACCATTCGGATTGAGAATAAGCAGACTTAAACGATTATAAGGAAAGTTATGGATGAAATAGACTGGAAAATATAGGAAATGTAAATAAAATAGGAAATATGATTAAGGCATCAGAATGGAGTTCAGATCCCATCTCCATGGGATTTCAGTTGGCGCGGAACAAGCCCCCATTCGGTCCCCTAAAATCACCGGAGTAGATTCCTTCCGCACAACCTGTTCGAAACCCGGAGAAGAGATTCGGAAGCCGGGGAAATTGGGGAAATTCAGAAATTCAGAAGCCTATTGATCTTCGCAAAACCAAGAGACACACTAGGCGGCTGAAAACCAGGCATTTTGCCTGTCAACAAGATTTGCGAAGGTCAATAGGGAAATAGTTGGGTAATTCGGTGGCCAAGGCAGGTCCCCCATGGATTCTGCGCCGCTTCGGAAGCCGCAGCGTGGGAAAAGGCTAGTCCGCTTCCGCCGGATTTCCAGGAGACTGGGCGCCGAGTTTTCCATGGCAATAGCTTGACAGTCCCGGGGGCGGTAAATACCATCAAAGTTGTAGGAAGCTTTCAGGCGGATCGGGCAGGAGGCTCCCACAGGGTGGACCAGGGTCCCTGAGCGGCTAGGCCCGCCAACGGGTGCTGGGCCAATTCGGAGTCCTCTCTTTTCCTGCTAGGCACTCCCATGAGTATTTGGAACAAAGTTCTGCTGGGGTTTATTTTTCTGTTGTCGTTGGGCTTTTTCTACATGGCAGCCCGGACGCTGAAGACGCATCAGGTCTGGCGGGAGAGCGTCCAAAAACATGAAGCGGCCATCCGAGACACCCTGCTGAAAGCCTCCGTCCGGCCGGAGGAGATGTACAGCGAGATGACCCTAAGGATAGCCGAAAAAACCATCCCACCCAATTCGGACACGATGGAGCGGATTCTTCGGGAAGCCGAGGGTACCCGGGCCAGTCAGCAAAATAGTCTTCGCCTGCTTAAGGAACAGCTCCACTGGGAGATTTTGATGCGGGGACGGGTCTGGCGTGGGGTGCAACCGACCAAACCGCCTGCGCGGCCGGATGCGCAAGGGGATTTTGAATTCATGGTGGAATTGACGGAAGAGGCCCCGATTGCCCCTCAGATGATCCTTTATCTTTTTGAAGAAAAGTCGGTTCAGGACAAAGGCCGGTATCTAGGCGAATTTAGAGTTTCTGGGGTTGGGGGTGGCTCCGGAGTGGGCGCCAAACAACTGACGCTCAAACCGGCCAAAAAGCTCGATGAGCAGCAATACAAACGCCTTGCTCAGAGCCGGGGGCCGTGGGTGCTGTATGAACGGCTTCCGATGGATAGCTACGATCTTTTTGAGGGGCTGCCCGAAGAACAACTCCGGGCGATGATGCCGGAGTCGGCTTATCGGGAGATTGTCAAACACGGCAAACCTGCCGACCCCGACGATCCGCCCGAATGTGTAGTGGACGGAATATATCGGCGGCCTCTGGTAGACTTTAGCTTGGCATTGAACTATGTGCACCGGCGGCGTTCGGAGTTAGTGGATCTGAAAAAGGCGGCTGATCGGGAGAAGGCCACCATAGACAACGCCCTCGCTATGGCCCAACAGGAGCAAAAGACCCACGAAGCCTGGAAGGCAACCGCTCAGCAAGCCCTGAACCAAATGGAGGCAGAACGGGATGCAGCCGCCGAGCATCTGAAGGAAGTGGAAAACGCCTTGGCCGCCAAACAGGCCGAAATCCAAAAAACCATCGCCCAGATTCAAGAGTTCACCCGCCAGATTGCCCGCATCCAATTAGAAGTCAGCCGGAAGATCGAACAACGGGTCCAAGCCGCTTTGCAGGCTGCCGCTCCAAAATAATCCCCTTCACAACCATCTTGTCGGCTTCCCGCGGAGCAGGGTATTTTCTTTTGGTGGAATATGGTAGCCGAATGCAGGGGGCTATGTGTCAGTCCTGCACAAGCAGGAATCCAGGGTGCTTTATGCCTCCTAGGTGTTCCTGTGTAGTACCGAGGTACCAAGGCAATATGGAATCTTCCTACGTTCTGGATTCCCGCTTTTGCGGGAATGACACCTCTAAGCCGGCTTCGCCTCAGACGGCCTCTCGACGGCCAGGGGAGAGGCGGGTTGCTTCATTCGGCTAAAATGTTCCTTTTTGCTTTATAGCAGTTCTGCCGAGGCAAATGGCGCGCCTCTCTCCAGAACAGAAGCAAAGTGCTTTACCCGGTTGAACTGCTGTGGAGTCCCTCTCGTCAGCCGAAGGAGTTTTGAACCGGTGCAACTGCGGTTTTTAGGGGCCAACGGGCAGGTTACCGGTTCCCGGACCTGTCTGTGCGTGGGCAGAAGCAAAATCCTGATCGATTGCGGCATGTTCCAAGAACGGGAATTCTTGGACCGCAATTGGGAGCGGATACCGGTACCGGCGCATCGGCTGGATGCCGTGCTTTTGACCCATGCCCATTTGGATCATTGTGGGCTTTTGCCGCGCCTAGTGGCCGAGGGATTTCGGGGGCCGATTTATGCTACAGCGGCTACCTGTGATCTAGCCGAGATTGTGCTGCAGGATTCGGCGGAAATCCAGGTGGAAGACACGGCGTACAAGCGGAAACGGCACCATCGAGAGGGCCGCCGAGGGCCGCATCCGGAAATCCCGCTTTATACGCCCGTGGAAGTGCGTCGAACGGTGAAACATTTTCGACCGGTTCAGTATGGCCAGCCGGTGGCCGTGGCCGAAGGGGTTACTGCCGTGTTCCACGATGCCGGGCATATTCTCGGCTCGGCGATGATCGAACTTCAGGTAGTCGAAGGCGGCGTAGAAGAGCGGATCATTTTTACCGGGGACATCGGCCCATGGGACAAGCCGATCCTCCGAGATCCGACCACCTTTACCGAGTCCGATTACATCGTCATGGAAGCCACCTACGGCAATCGGGAACATCCGCAGAACGGCCCGGTGCAGGAGCAGCTTTGGCGGGTGGTGTCGGAGACCCTGGCCCGGGGCGGCAACGTAGTGATCCCCGCCTTTGCCATCGAACGTACCCAGGAATTGCTCTATTATTTTCGACGCCTGGCGGACCAGGGATTGCTGGACGGGACACCGGTGGCGGTGGATAGTCCCATGGCCGTGGAAGTCTCCGATGTATTTCGTCGGCACGTGGAAGATTTTGATTCCAAGATGCAGGCCTTGACGGCGGAGGGCCATTGGCCGTTGGATTTTCCCAGCCTCCGGCAAACCCGCACCCGGGATGAATCAAAGGCGTTAAACAGCCTGGATCGACCGGCGGTGATCATTGCCACTTCGGGCATGTGCACGGCAGGCCGGATCAAACACCATTTGGCCCATAATATCAGCCGCCCCGAATGCACTATCCTTTTTACCTCCTACCAAGCGCCCGGCACGCTGGGCCGACAGATTCTGGACGGCCAACCAGAGGTCCGTATCCATGGCCGGTTCTATCCGGTGCTGGCCAAGGTGGAACAGATTCATGGGCTCTCAGGCCATGCAGACCGGAGGGGACTGCGCCGCTGGCTAAGCAGTTTCCGGCGCCCGCCCCGGCGTCTGTGGATTCATCATGCCGAGCCGGCCGCGGCCGAGGCCATGCTCTTGTATGTACGGAACGATTTGGGCTGGGAGGTCGAAGTGCCGTTGTACGGGCAAACCGTCTTGGGCTAGACAATGCCCGATCCGCGCAGGAGCCCCAGCCGGTTCCCATGCCACGTTGGACTCCGCCCAAAGAGATGCCCACCATGGAGGCGATCGCAAGCAGGAGTAGTTCCAAGGCGCCAAGGCAACCGGCTGCCACAATCCTTACTTTGTCACTGAACGTCTGCCCTCTGTCTGGACAATCAGACGAGGTATGGATAGATTGCATGGATTGCCTTTCCTACCGGAAATTCGGAAATTTGGTACAAGGTTGGTGAGTCGGCAAAAGGAGTCGTTCGATTGTTGCCGAACGGGAGTTGGAGAATGCAGCGGTTGGTAGTCGGGAGCTTGACGGTTGCAAAGCCGACCTGGCCGGGTCTTCTGCTTCTGATCGGGATACCGGGGATGTGCCTAGTGATGCTGGGCGGATGCGGCGGAGGAGGGAAACCGGCTTCCAGAACGGCTTCCGGAACTTCGCCTCCCAAGGCGGAAGCCCGTGAAGCCTTTGAGCAGGGCAAAAGGCTGATCAATTCGGATAAACCGGCAGCCATCCGAGCCTTCAGCCGAGCCATTCAACTAGCCCCCCAATATCAACCGGTCTACGTTTGGCGGGGGATGGCATATCGAGAGACCGCCCAATGGGAAAAGGCCTTGGCCGATTTTACCAAAGCCATTGAACTCGATCCGACGGATAACTATGCCCTGGAACAGCGTGCCCAGATTTATCGGAAGATGGGCCAGTCGGCCAAAGCCGAGGCCGACGAAGACCGAGCTGCCCAACTCCGCGAAAAAAACCGGGAACAACTTCGCAAAAACGTCGAAGAGGCCAAAAAACGCAAAAAACGCTCGTGACACTTTAGCCGACTGAACGGAGAGGTCATGTGCCATTCCTGCGGAGGCAGGAATCCAAGCTGCTTTGGGCCTGCTTGGGGGTTCCTGTTGGGCAAGCGGGAATTCTGGGGTAGTTTCTGGATTCCCGCTTTCGCGGGAATGACACCTCTCACCCGGCCTGCTTCGCAGGCCGGCCTCTGGAGGGCCAGGGGAGAGGCCGGCGGCGACAAAGGTGCCGCCGGGGCAGGGGGCAAAAAAACAAAGCGACCGTCCCCTTCTTATTGCCCCCCTCACCCTACCCTCTCCCGCCAGGGGAGAGGGAAAAGCACGCCCCTCCATTCGGCTAAAATGTTACCATTCGGCTAAAGTGCCACAAACGTTCCTCATCCCACCGGATACCACCGACTGCCGAGGCACGCAGCAACTCGCCGCTGCTCTTGGGCGGCCAACGGCTGGAAAGCGGACTTTCTAAATAACTCCCATAATTGCGAAAGTGGTCCAAAGTGCGAAATGCCTTCTTTTCCGAGTGGCCAGTAGTCCGACCACTTCCGGTATTTTGTGGACTTATTTAGTCGTTCTCTTGTAGGTCGGCCTCGGTGATCATGGTAAAGCCCCGATGGCTTAGGGTTTCCATGGCCAGTTCGATGTTATCGACCATCAGGGCCACGGCCGGGCGACCGTGCGGCCGAACCAACAGCGGATAAGCCTGGGCGATATTCACCTCTGCCTGCAACAGAGCGGTACAAACTTCCAGCAGGGCGTGCGGACCCGGCGGCAGTTCCACCCCGATCAGATCCGTTTCGATAAAGGCCAGACCGGCTCGTTCCAGGATTTCCCGACCCTGTTCGGGATGGCTCAGGAGGAATCGCACAAAAGCACACTCTGCCGAGTCGATGATCGACAGCGCCACGATCCGCACTCGGCTGCCTTCAAACCGGCGGATCACCTCCAAGAGTTGTCCCACCCGGTTTTCTAAAAAGACGGTAAATTGCCGGATGCTCGGATAATTCCGGCCTCGGAGCGTCGAAAACCCGACGCCAGCTTCGCCTTCATGAAAACTCATGACCCATTCCTATAGGATACTGGCCCAAAGGAAACCGGACGAGCCGCCGTTGGCCCGTCTGCCCAATGGCTTGCTTCGGAAAAGGTTCTGTTTGGAGAATCCGGCGGACGGGGAAGTGGCACATAGCGGAAGGAGGAAAACTCTAGGCGGGTTTGTTCTCTAGGCCCCCACCCCGTCCGATGCTATCCGCTTATGGGCCTAAGTTTATATTCTCCCGAAGGTTGTGTCAACCGGCCTGTGGCAAAACTTGAGCGAATTTTTCGCAAAACGGTAATATAGTAGCCGAGTGCAGTAACTCACCTTTCCCCTGGCCGTCGAGAGGGCCGTTGAGGCCAAACCCCAGACGGCTGAGGAGTGTCCTTCCCGCGAAAGCGGGAATCCAGACAGTGCTGAGTTCTCGCGTGCCTTGCAGGAACACCGTAGCCGGTACACAACAGCCTGGATTCCTGCTTGCGCAGGAATGACACCCCATCCCCTCTATTCGGCTACAATGTTACGCAAAACGTAACACGTTAGCCGAAGGAAGATGTCCTTGGGGGGACCTGCTTTGTCAGGTCCGCGGTTGCTCCATTCGGCTAAAATGTTCCGAAAAATTTTGTTTCCAGGCAAATTTTTTCGACGTACAATAAAAGGAATAACTTGACAGATGGAGAAAGTCGGTAATAATAAGGACAACTTTCGGTCACCAGAAGCAGAAGAGTTTGAGGCAGAAGCGTTTCGGCACAAGGGGCACGACGGATGGCGAAGATGGTTAGCAAGAGGGCGGAGATGCTTCCGAAGAGGTTGCAACTGAAGTTGGCAAGCCGTCAGTCCACAGCCCGGCGATGGCCAACCCCGGACAAACTGCCGGTAGTACTTCTGTATGGGATCGATCCTTCCTGGACGCCGGAAGAAAAGCAGGAAGTGATCCGGCAATCGCGACGGTTGGGGTTTGCCATGCGGCGACGGGGACATTCAGTCCGATTCCTGCCGGTTAGTCATCCCGATCTGCGAAGTTTGCTTTCTGCCTATGAACCCCATCGGGTGTTGATTTTCAATTGGTGCGAAGAACTTCCCGGACGCCGCCGAAGCGAACACAAAGTGGCTGAAACCCTGGAAGCCCTCCGGTTTACCTACACGGGCGCTCCGCCGCAGGTGATTCGGCTCAGTTACGATAAGCCCCGGGTGAAGCGCTTGCTGGAGGCTCACGGAGTGCCCACTGCCCGATGGAAACTCTTCCGCAGTCCGGAGGAGGCGGGTTGGGAGTGGTATCCGGCCATTGTGAAATTGGCCAGGGAACATTGCAGTATCGGGGTGGATGCCGGAGCGGTGGTCTTCGGCCCGGAACAACTTCGCCAACGGGTGGAATACGTCATTAATACCTATCGCCAACCTGCATTGGTTGAGGAGTTTATCGACGGCCCGGAATACCATGTCCCCTTGCTGGGCAACGACCCGATCGAAATGCTTCCCCCGGTGGAACGGGATTTTTCCGCTTTAGAAGACCCGGCCAAGCATATTTGCAGCTATAATGCCAAGTTTGTGCCAGAATCGGAAGAATATCAAAAGATTCGCAATTATGTGCCAGCCCGGCTTTCCGCCGAGCAGATGGCCGAACTGGAAGACATCTGCAAAAAGGCGTATCGGGCCGTCGGTTGCCGCGATTATGGCCGGATCGATGTGCGCATGCGGGACGGGCAATTTTACGTCTTGGACGTTAATCCCAATGCGGACATCAGTGCAGATGCCAGTTTGGCTCTGGCGGCCCAAAAGGCCGGTTATTGTTACGGCGAGTTGGGCAGCCGAGTGGTCGCCTTGGCCGCCCAACGCCATCCCGCCTTCCAGAATCCTCCTTCCGACAAGCCTCCCCCGGCGATCGAGCTCCAGGGGTCGGACTCTGTTGGCCAGCCGAGTTCGGCGTCAGCCAGCTCCTTCCATCCTCCCGAAACTCTGGATGTCTCTTGTAGCCTCGGAACCCCGTAACCTTTCAACGGAATTACGATGAGCGCGCAGCAATCGTGGATTCGGCCCGATCAGGCGCAGAAGCCGTTTTTCGTGGGCGTCGATTTAGGCGGTACGAATGTGAAGGTAGGCCTGGTGGACGATCTGGGCCGCACCTTGGCCTATCACACCATCCCCACCGAGCCGGAAAAAGGCCCAGATGATGCCATCCGCCGAATGGCACAGGCCATACGCGACACCATCGCTCAGGCAGGCCTGGAACTCGGACAGGTGGCCCGTGTTGGCTTGGGTTCGCCCGGCACCATGGACATCCCCGGCGGCTATCTGATCTGCCCAGTCAACCTGAAAGGTTGGGAGGGCTATCCGATACGGGATAAATTGGCCCAGTACTGCGGACTGCCCGTCAGTTTCGAAAACGACGCCAATGCCGCTGCCTATGGGGAGTATTGGGTCGGCTCCGGACGCTCCTTTCATAGCATGATCCTGCTGACCTTGGGCACCGGCATCGGCTGCGGCATCATCATCGGCGACCAGGTCATCCGAGGCGAAAATAGCCATGGCGCCGAATGCGGCCATATTATCATCGACTCCCGAGACGACGCGATGATTTGTAGCTGTGGCCAGCCGGGACACCTGGAAGCCTATGCCAGCGCCACCGGTGTGATCAAACGCACCGAAGCCGCCTTGGCCGCCGGAAGGACCTCCTCGTTACAAGCCCGCCTGGCCGACGGCGAAAAACTCACCCCTCTGCTCGTGGCCCAGGAAGCCGAAAAAGGCGATCCCCTCTCCCTGGAAATCGTCCTGGAGACGGCCCGATACCTGGGTATCGGCATTGTAACGCTCATGCACACCATCGACCCCAACGGCGTGCTGCTCGGTGGCGCCATGACCTTCGGCGGACGCAATAGCCCCCTGGGCCAACAATTCTTGGCTCGGATCAAACAGGAAATCGACCGCCGGGCGTTTGCCCTGCTGGCGGAGCGAATCGTGCTGGATTTTGCCGCCCTGGGCGGCGACGCCGGATACATCGGCGCCGCCGGCATCGCCCGATTGGAATACCAACAGATCGGCCAAAAACACTCCTATTGATGCTCTTCGCAAATCGCAGAAACACGAAACTCCCTGGTTGTCTGCCTCGTTGGTGTCCCTTGGTTTTGCGAAGATGAATAGCTTGACTGTATCCACCGGGACCAATTACTACAATCTATAGTGTCCAAATGTTTAGCCCCTACAAGTCGTAGGGGCATGCCCGGGTGGATACAGTCAAAATAGTAACCTTTTAGCCGAATGAACTGGCGATGTGTCCTTCCTGCGTAAGCAGCAGTCCAGGCTGCTTGGTGCCTGCTACGGTGTTCCTGTGTGGCAAGCCATCGCTAGGCAACATGGACTCCTCCTACATTCTGGATTCCCACTTTCGCGGGAATGACACGGTGGGGTTAGTCCGCCGTGGGGCGGCGAGTTGCTTCATTCGGCGAAAGTGTTACGACGAATAATCTTCCTCCGGCAAGCACACGTCCGGCCCAGGTACTGGCAGTGCAAAACGTCCCGTCCGCATTACCTACATATCGTCCGCATTGCCTGGGAGTATGGACGCTGCGTCCACATCCTTGTGCCTCTCCCCTCTGCGGGAAAGAACGGCCTGCGAAGCAGGCCGGGTGAGGGGAAAACTATCGGGCACGACCAACGTCCCCTCCATTTTGAGGGACCTGCTTGTCAGGTCTGCTGCGCTGCTTCCGACGGGGTTGGGAACTGGCCGGTTTCTGTCGGAGATGCCGTCGAGTTGGAAGATCGCTTTTCGTAGCCCAGCTTGCGGAGCACTTCGAGGATCTCGCTACATGTTGGGAACATTCGACCACTGCTCCGCTTATATTCATCCAGCGCCCGCATGAACTCGATCTCCTCCGGCGTGTAGTCCCGTTCGCACGTGGTCGGGTCAATCTGCCGCCGTCGCGGCACCTTGGCCCGCCGTTCCAATTTCCGCCGTTCCACCAAGACCGGCTCCTGGCGACTGCGACGATCCTGGCCACTGCGACGATCAACTCCCCGCCGTCGGTCCATCACCACCAGCCCCTTGGTTTCTCCGCTCAGACCGCCTCCTTGTGCCCCCGAAACCTCTTGATGGGTCGAATGGTGTCTGTTGAAAACGCTGGTTTTGTTTTCCTTCGTCCTCTTCGCCATGTTGGGTACTCCCACAGACTATTCCAATTACTGCAAATCGCTGGACCGAAAGCCAGAACCTATCCTTTCCGTTGTGTTTTTGCCCGGCCCCCCAGGCCGAGGGAAAGGGAACCTGAGCAGCCCAAAAGGGAATGCTATATGTTGTGGTACAAAAATTCCACCACAACATGTGGTGGTGGTAAAAGAGTCTTCCTCCTACTCCACCCATGCCCAGTTTTTGCTGGAAAGGAACACTTCCGCCGAGCGAGTTGACTCCCCAGGAGTCCAACAAACCGTTCTGTTCCTCCTGAGCGGCATTCCCGCATGCCCCTGGCCGGGCAACCCAGAGGGTAAACTCGGAGGGCACTGCCTTCGGCTAATATATTCCCCTGGAAAACCTTTTCGGTAACCCCTCGTGGGGTTTGAACTACTACCTATAGAGGTATCCGGCGCACAGACCGCTCCATTTTGGATTGCAGCTTCCATGGCCGGGCGGAAAGGGGAAGCCAGCCGGTTGCAACTCCTTGCTGGGCAATGGGTTAGCCTCCGTGAACGGGCACACCCTTTTCGACTGCCTCATGCATTATCCGGATCGGACGCAAGATAGGAAAAATTGAGGGCTTAGAAAAAATAGCGAATTTTGGCAATCAGTAGGGATTTGGCAAACATCTCCAAAAAAATAACTTCTCCAATCATGTCGAATATGCCGAATCCCCTCATGCGTTCGACTTTTGCTATTTTGGTAACAATTTAACCGAATGTAGTAAATCTGCCATAACCCTTTATAAATAACTTGACTGTATCCACCGGGAGCAATTGCAACAATCAGTGGTGTTCCACCCAGCTTTAGCCCCTATATATGGTGGTAGCATGGCCGGGTGGATACACTCAAATTACGAAGTTGCAAGCCCCACCGAACCCGGCACCCCGGACCGTTTCAGTGCCAAACAAGGCCGTAGGAAAAAGAAAGAAGGGGATCAGAAAAGGCGCATTGACCCGGCAGAAGAATTGTTACACTCGGCGGAAGGGGAACCAAGATCGCAACACTTTAGCCGAATGAAGTGTGTCATTCCTGCCAGCAGGACTCTAGGCACCTTGGTACCTTCGAAATCCCCCTCACCCGGCGGTACCGAAGCTACCGCCGGCCTCTCCCGCTGGGAGGAGAGGCGAGTTGCTTCATTCGGCTAAAGTCTTGCCCAAGATCAAAGCTTGCAAAGACGTCCGGTCTCCCTCCCGGCGAAAAGTTCCCAGGAAAGTTCTATCGTCTCACAGACTATCCTGAAATCGCCTGCCGAAGGGTCGGACTCGTACTTCTAGAGGAACCTCTGAAAAATCCTGAAAATATAGTGAACTAGGTGGCCTTTTGGTTATGTTGTCGGCATCTGAGGTTGCCCAAGGTACCTCCAATGGATTGTATGCTAGCATGGACAGCAGCTCAATATATGGGGTTTTCTGAAAAATCTCCCGAAATACTTCCCTTTTGTCCACGTTGAATTATTCAGAGGTTCCT
>Ga0197142_1003425_pt1 | contig 13301 bp, 13 predicted proteins | sample GBS60_MetaG_FD_148614 | JGI IMG/M metagenome (GOLD analysis project Ga0197142, IMG submission 148614) | Sediment microbial communities from Great Boiling Springs, Gerlach, Nevada, United States - GBS 60_MetaG | ecosystem: Environmental > Aquatic > Thermal springs > Hot (42-90C) > Sediment... | reverse complement strand
GTTAATAAATTACGATATTTTTTATAGATTAATTCAATTTCTTTATCTTTAAGATCAAGATTATAATAATCTTTATGTTTTAAAATATTAAAATGCTTTCTCGTGTTTCCACCAATCACATATGAACCTATTGCATCGACTATAACAAACAAAAGAATCGCTGCTGGATAACCATAACATCCAGAAGAGCCCCAGACTTTTGAATCTTTCTTATAATCTACTATACAATATTTCGCCACTAAAAACATTTCAATTAAAGATTCTTGGAGCATTGATGGAATTGAAAAATGAATTGCCATAGTTTTTTATTTTGTTAAATTTTTATTTGTAATTTCGACCCTCGTATCTTAAATTTTATCAATTTTTCACTTTTCATTTTTAACTATTAACTTTTCACTAATTCCGACTGTAAATAACTTTATTGATTGACCATTGACAACAAATATGGATTTGCTATTATACAATTGAGGCGTGTCCCAGGTCTGGGTGCCCGCCTTTTTTATTTACCATATTTTTATTAATAAATTTTTATCAATAATCTTTTTTAATTTTTTATTACGACCAGTAAAATAATCTTTCAAGGCTCCGCTTATTAAATCTGATAACTGCATAGCGTTTACATATTCAGAATTAACATGGGTAATATAATTTATTCTTTTAATGGTTTTTGTATTTGTTTTTCTCATTAAATAATTATTAAAATTATCAAACTTTCCATCATATAATCTCCGTTCCGCTCTATCTATAACAATTTCAACATTAAACAAATTTTCTTTTTTAACAGCAAAAGAAATTAATTTCGCTAAATTATATTCATCAAATACATTATGTAATTCTTTTTTGCCATCAACTGCGAATTTACCCTTATATTTAAGTTTATCAATTAAACGATAGTAGGTTTTTGTTTTTATTTCATTTATTAATTTCAATAATGATTCATATAATTCTAATGGTATAGTTTCTGATTTAATCTCGCTTCTAAAGTTAAATTTATTCTTAATTTCTAAAAATCTATTTTCTAAATGAAATAATTTTTTAGAATCTAAACAAACAGCGGTTAAAATATAAAATAAACTTGAGCCTGTAAAAATTTTATTTCCATTTTCATCTAAAATATAAGGCTTACCTGGATCGCCAGATTCATCAACAAAAATATAATTCATTGATTTTGGCATAATATTAAAAATTTATCTTTCTCAAATTTTCTTTTATTTTTTCCTCTAATTCTCTCCCTTGTCTAAAATATTCTTCTAATTCTGCTTTCAATTTTTTCATTTTTTCTTCAAATGGTATGCCGTCATCCTCTTCTGGTTTTACGCCAACATATCTGCCCGGAGTTAAAACATAACCATTTTTTCTAATTTCCTCTATTGTTGCGCTGTAACACAAACCCAGAATATTTTTGTAACCTTCGCCGAAATTCTCATTCCACAATTTTTGAATTTCTAAATTAATTTTTAACAACTCCTCTAATTCTTTAACTCTTTCTTCGATTTTTTTCTTAGTTTCTTTATTGCGCAAATTAGTATTTAAAACTGAATTTAGTTCTTCAATTTCTTTTTCATATTTTTCTTTTAATATTCTCAATTGATCTTTTGTTTCTTCTATTACATTTTTACCTCTCCAAAGTTTTGCAATGGAAGAAATATAAATTATTTGGTCCTCAGTAAATTCAACCTGTTTTCTTGAAACTGGTTCATAAATTTCTCTGGCATCAATAAATAAAGTTTCACCAGTTCTATTTCTAAATCTGCCATTCTTTTTGTTTTTAGTTATAAACCACAAAGAAACAGGAAGCGAAACATTGTAAAAAAGTTTTGGCGGGCAAGCAATTATTACATCTACCAAATCATCTTCAATAATTCTTTTTCTAATTTCTCCTTCTTGTTTTCCGCCAACTGCCAAAGCGCCATTTGCCATAACAAAGCCAGCCATTCCATTTGGCGCTAAATGATAAATAAAATGTTGAATCCACATAAAATTAGCATTGCTTGCCGGAGGTATTCCATATTTTAATCGTGGATCTTTGTCTGATAATCTTTTAGGATCCCATTCTGCGTTAAATGGTGGATTAGATAACACAAAATCAAATCTTAAATCAGAAAGTTTATTGTCATAATAAGAATTCCCTTGTTCTATTTGACCTTCCATTCCTCGTAAAGCCAAATTCATTTTGCATAGTCGCCAAGTATTAATATTAAATTCTTGGCCATAAAAAGAAATTTTTGCTGGGTCTTTTTGATGAATTTTTAAAAATTCACCTGATTGAACAAACATTCCGCCTGAACCGCAAGCCGGATCAAAAACTCGCGCACCCTCGTATGGTTCCAAAATTTCAACTAATAATTTAACAATTGAACGTGGAGTATAGAATTCTCCCCCTCTTTTTCCCTCCTCTGAAGCAAATTGTCCTAAAAAATATTCATAAACCCTGCCTAAAATATCTTTTTCTTGATCAAAATTATGATCAAATTTTATTTTTGAAAATAAATTAATAAGCTCGCCAAGACTATGACTTTCAACAGGAGTACGAGAATAAACTTTCGGCAGTATGCCTTTAAGAGTTGGGTTTTCTTCTTCTATCGCTTCAAGCGCTTCATCTAAATATTTACCAATATCATTATGCATTGTGTATTTTTGTAAATAATCCCAACGGGCTTTTTCTGGAATATAAAAAATACCCTTAGCGCGATAAGGGTCTTTTTGTTCTACATAATATTTTCTTGAAGATTCGTCGCGAATAAACGAAGCACCCTTGGGATCAGAAACTAATTTTTGCAATTCATCTTTTATTTGATAAAAAGCATCTGAAACATATTTTAAAAATATCAATCCTAAAACAATATATTTATATTCACCCGGATCAATATTCCCTCTTAATTTATCTGCTGCCTTCCAAAGCTCTTTTTCAAATTCAATATCTTTTGATGGTTTTTGACTTAAATCTATAACTTTTTCTGATGTTTCTTTTTGAACTTTTTTGATTCTTTGTTTTATATCATCAGGCAAAATATCAATGTCATATAAATAACCAGCTCCAACTTTTTTTATTTTAATTTTAGGATTATCTTTTAACTGTTTCTGTATTGCTTGTCTTGTAACGCCTAAAATTCTTGCCAAATCCGAGGTTGAAATATATTTATCTTCCATAATTTTTATTTTAACAAAATAAAAATGATTTTCAAATTTTCAATTGACAACCATTTACATTAACCTCTTTTCTTTAAAACTGAAGTATTTATCTTTTGTAATTATTATATGATCAATTACTTCTATTCCTAAAATTTTGCCTGCTTCTATTAATCTTTTTGTTAATATTAAATCATCTTCTGATGGTTGGGAATCGCCTGAGGGATGATTATGAACTAAAATAATTTGAACTGTTAATTCTCTAATTGCTGGTTCAAAAACTTCACGAGGATGAACTAAACTCGCATTAATTGTGCCAATAGAAACAGTTTCTTTTAAAATCAATTTATTTCTGGCGTCCAAATATAAGACAACAAAATTTTCTTTTTTGTTTTCTTTAAGGTTGCTTGTTTCTTTTAAAACATCTTTTGGTGAGTGAATATAAATTTCTTTTTCATCTTTTGGTTTAAAAAGTCTTTTCCCTAATTCAATTGCGGCTAAAATTTGAACTGCTTTTGTTGGTCCAACGCCATAAATATTTCTCAATTCTTCAAATCCAATATTTTTAAGTTGATTTTTATTATATTTTAAAACAATATCTTCGGCTAATTTTAAAACATCTTTATTTTTAGCTCCTGTTCGCAAAAGAATAGCTAATAACTCTTCTAATTTTAAAGCTGATGCTCCTTTTTTAATCAATTTCTCTCTCGGTCTCTCATCTTTTGGCAAATCTTTAATGCGGTATTTTGTAGTCATATTTATATTTTTTCATAAAAAGATTATTTTGTTAAAGTAGCGTAAGTAGCGTAATCGGATTACGCTAGGTTCAAGAGCTTCTTCAAACATATTAACCAAATCTAATTCCATATCCCCCAACTTCACCTTCCGCCATCCTTTGGGTAAACTTCCATTTTTAACTTGTAATTTTTCACTTTTCATTTTTAACTATTAACTTTTCACTAATTCCTGTTGTGGATAACTCTTGCTTGACATAATTTTTTATGCTATAATATAATCATAATCACGATGAGGGGACTACCAAAGGGTTTTATCCCGCGGGAATGCCCCTCATTTTTTATTAGAATATTCAACCTTGCTTCTAAAAAAATTTATATTCGTAATAAAATTACTAAATTTTCTTAAAAGTGAAGAGTATCTATTGCTAGGAACGATTATTTTCAATAATTTATTTTTGGTTATTAAATATTCTATTAAACAATAAAAATCGCCATCACTTGTAACAATTATCGCCTTATCATAATTTGGATATTCAACCATTGCTCTTAAAACAAGATCGGCATCAACGTTTCCTTTTATTCTCTTTACTTTTCCATCCTTAAATTCTAATGTTGGCTTAAAAATACAAATATACTCATCTTCTTGAAATTTTTGATACATTGTTTCGTTTCCCGGCACATACCCCATAAATAAAAAGGCTTTGCTTACTTTATATTTATCTTTAAGAAAAATTCGGAATTTTTTATAATCTAATTTCCATCCTTGGTTTTTTACTCCTAAATAAAGATTGTTTCCGTCTATAAATGCGAAATTGTTCATAAATTTATATTTTTTAAATTATTTTTAATTTTTTCCTCCAATTCTCGCCCTTGTCTAAAATATTCCTCTAATTCTGCTTTCAATTTTTTCATTTTTTCTTCAAATACTTTCATCTTTTGGCAAATCTTTAATGCGATATTTAGTGGTCATATTGCTTATATTCTCCCATAAAAAAATTGTTTTGTTAAGAATTAAAATTACAAGTATTCAAATATTTTGAATCTGTTTACTTCTAATAGAAAACATTAAAGTTATTTTATTTTTATATTTTAGCTTATTAAATTTGTTGTTATTTTAATTAAAATCTCTTTATCCTTCGGATTACTTATTGCAATTAAAAGCGCGAGCGCTGTTAAAGCATTGTCATTAATTTTTTTCTCTCCATTATGACGATAAAGAAAATTATTTTTATCCAAAAAATAAATAAATAAAAACGAGGCAATTCTTTTATTACCGTCAATAAATGGATGATCTTTAATAATGAAATACAAAAGATGCGCGGCTTTTTCTTCTAATGAAGGATATAATTCCCTCTTTCCAAAAGTTTGATAAATATTGTCTAAAATATCTTTTAATTTATTATTAATTTCTTTTCCAAATAAATCGCTTGCTTCATTTCTATTTATAAGATCCTTTTTTATTTCATTAATCACTTTTATTATTTCTTCGTATTTTAATTTAAATTTGCTTTTTGTTTTTTTAATAAAAGTTAATTTCTCTTTATCATACTTTTCAAGTAATGTAAGTGTTTTTGAATAATTTGAAAGCAAATTTAAAATTTCGCGTTCTTGCCCTATTAAAAGTTTATTTTTAGATTTTTCTTGCAAAAAAGAAATCGCTTTTTGTAATTCTTTTAATTTATTTTGGGTTTGTAAAATATTTTTTTCGTTGATTGTATAACCTTTTACAAGATGTTCTTTTAAGATTTTTGTTGCCCAGATGCGAAATTGCGTTGCTCTTTTAGAATTAACTCTATAACCGACAGAGATAATTACATCAAGATTATATAAATTCATTTTTCTTATTTTCCCATCAGCGGCAACCTGTTCCAAAATGGAACAGGTTGATTTTTTATCTAATTCTCCTGATCTATAAATATTATTGATATGTTTTACTATTGCTGGACGATTAACATCAAAAAGTTTTGCCATCAAATGAGCATCAAGCCAAACCGTATCTTTTTCTAATTTAACGCTAATCTCTGGTCCAGTTGGAGATCTATAAATTACTATTTCTCCTTTTTTAAACTCTTGATTTTTCATTATTATTTAAAAATAATTTTTAAGTATTTTTATTTTATTATACCTTTTTTATTATTTTTTAAAAAAATGGTGTGATCGGATTACGCTAGTTTACGCTGATTACGCTACTATCCTTTTTTCACCAATTTCTCTCTTGTTCTCTCATCTTTTGGCAAATCTTTAATGCGATATTTAGTGGTCATATTGCTTATATTCTCCCATAAAAAAATTGTTTTGTTAAGAATTAAAAAATATAAACAAAATAGAATTTCGTTAGAATAGAAAAAAATATTAAAAAATAAAATAGATTATTTCGGTTAAATAATTGAGGCTTTAAGTTCTATTGCTTTTCTTTTTTATTTTTTTATTTAATAAAGCTTCTAAATGATTTGCTAATTTTAAAAGAAATCTTGCATTTCCATCATTTTGTCTTTGTCTTAAATCCTCAATTATTTGAGGAAGATTATTTTCAATTGCATTTTGAATTTTTTGTTTTATTTCTTTTGGAAATTTAACCGCCCTACTAAAAAGCTTTTTAAATTCATTTCTATCAAAAATTTTGTTTTGTAAATATAAGTCGTACAAGATATTAAAAACAATAAATGGATTCATTATAATAAGTCTTTTGTAAAATTTCTCATCAATATTATAAAAACCCGCTATTCTAAGATAGAGAAATATTCTTTTTAGATCATAACTTAAATATGCGGGAGTTTTTTCAATAATTTCTATTGAATTCAGATTTAATTGAAATCTTTGATTTAATCTTTGAATTAATTGTATTTTCCTTTGAACACGACTAATATCAAGACTAGCTATTTGGGGAAATTTTTCAATTAAAGAAATGGGGTTATTGAAACCTGCTGATTGAAGTAATACGATAACACGATTAATATCAAGACCAACTATTTGGGGAAATTTTTCAATTAAAGAAATGGGGTTATTGAAACCTGCTGACTTAAAGGATTGAATAACGCGATTGATATCACGACCAGCTATTGGGGGAAATTTTTCAATTAAAGAAATGGGGTTATTGAAACCTGCTGACTTAAAGGATTGAATAACGCGATTGATATCACGACCAGCTATTTGGGGATGTTTTTCAATTAAAGAAATGGGGTTATTGAAACCTGCTGACTTAAAGGATTGAATAACGCGATTGATATTAAAACAAGCTATTGGGGGATGTTTTTCAATTAAAGAAACAGGATTATTGAATTTTGCTGATTGCAAGGTTTGAATAACACGATTGATATCAGGACCAGCTATTTGGGGATATTTTTCAATTAAAGAAATGGGGTTATTGAAACCTGCTGACTTAAAGGATTGAATAACGCGATTGATATCACGACCAGCTATTTGGGGATATTTTTCAATTAAAGAAATGGGGTTATTGAAACCTGCTGACTTAAAGGATTGAATAACGCGATTGATATTAAAACTAGCTATTTGGGGAAATTTTTGAATTAAAGAAATGGGGTCGCTAAACCCTACTAATTTAAAAGATTGAATCTTTTTTTGAAGTGTCTCTATAGTAAATTTATTAGCTAAATAATCAATAGTCTCTTCTTTAGAAAAACCTAATTTTCTAATTTCTTGTTTTTTTTCTTCTTTTGATAATTTTACTTCTTTTCTTGATGCTTCTACTCCTTCTTTTTGTTTTATTTCTTTGTTCATTTTAATATTATTATACTATAATTTAATTATAATGAACAAACAAAAATTTTCAATCAGTGTAACGCTAAAATCATCTAAAATATAAATAGTATTAAATAAAATATTTAAAAATAAACAAAATAAAAATGATAATAATTTTAAAAAAGGAGCACTGTGTTGGTATAATAATACTTCAATTTTTCCTTTTAGCGAAACACCTCCTCTTTTTTATAAAGGGCTACAATTAATTGTCGGATTACGCTAATTTACGCTGATTACATTACTATCCTTTTTTCACCAATTTCTCTCTTGTTCTCTAATCTTTTGGCAAATCTTTAATGCGGTATTTTATAGATGACATATTTAAATTTTATTTTCTACTTTTCCAATTTTAAAGACACTATTTTTGATGTTTCATACTCATCTAAGGTAACGCCGTAAATTATGTCTGCGGCTTCCATAACAGCCCTATTATGAGTAACCATTATAAATTGAGTTTGATGCGCAAATTCTTTTAACATTTGAGAAAAGCGTCTTGCATTTCTTTCATCAAGCATAGCATCAATTTCATCTAAAACTAAAAATGGAGGCGGCGAAACAGAAATAATCGAAAACAAAGCTGCAATACCAATTAAACTTCTTTCTCCTCCGGATAAAACATCTAAAGAAGTTAATTTTTTCATTGGGAGTTTGACTTCAATATCAATTCCTTTTTCTTCAAATTCATCTTCTAATTTTTCATCTTGATTATTTTGGTTTTCTTTTGCATTTTCTTCATTTAAATTATTAATTGCATTCTGCTCTTTTTTTAAACTAATTAATTTTAGTTTTGCCCAGCCGCCGCCAAACATTGTTTTAAAAAATTTATCAAATTCAACATTAATTTTAGAAAAAGCTTTTTTAAATTCTTCTTCTATTTTTAAATTTAATTCTTTAATTAATTTTTCTAAATCTTCGCTTGCTTTTTGTAAATCAACTGATTCTTTTTCTAAAAATGCATAGCGCTTTTCTGTTTCTTCGGCTTCTTTTAATAAAGCTTCATCTATTTCTCCCAAGCTTGCCAATTCTCCGCGAAGTCTCCAAATTTTTCTTTCAACATCCGAAAAATCTATTTCTTCTTCTATGTTTATATTTTCAAATTCAAAAAAAGAACGGCCAAACTGGCTAATTTGATGCTTTAAATCTCCAAGTTTTATTTCAATTTTTTCTTTTTGAAAAATTAAATTTTGATGGCTTGCTTCCCATTTTTCAAAATTATTTTCTGCTTGCCTTAAATCTTCAACTGCCCTACGAAACATATTATAAAAATCTTCCTGACTCTTTTCTAACTTTGCTTCCTGCTTACGTAATACATCAATTTCATTTTCTATTTCTTTTAAAGTTTCATTAATTTTTTTAAACTCCTTTTCAATATCTAAATTTATTTCTTTTTGATATTTTGGCTTTGATAAATTTTCTATATCTGAAATAATTTCATTTAAAGATTTTTTTATATCTTCAAAATTTAAATTGTTGTTAATTAAGTTTTGAATTTTTGATTTAATATTTAAAATAAAATTTAAAAGAGTTTGGCTGTCTAAATCGCTTTCATTATGCTTTTGAATTGCTGATTCAAGCCTTACTTCTATACGGCCTAATTCTTTTTGAAGTTCGCTTCTTTTTTGAATTAATTCATTAATTTGCGATTTAATTTTGTTTAATTCTTCTTTTTCTTTGGGTTGATTGCTTTCAATTTCTTTTAATTTTTGTTCGGCTTTAAGTTTTGTATCAAGTAAATGCGCTTTTTGTTTTAAATGCTCTTTGATTTCTGTATCAATTTTTTCTAAATCATTTTTTATTTTTTTAGCGCTACTTCCAAAAAATATTTTTAAAAGATTATTTAATTCATCCTCAAGCTCTCCTCTTTTTTGAAAACGCGAAGTTTGCCTACGCAAAGATCGCAGATGCGGCAAAATTTCTTCAATTAAAGCCCTTACTTTATCTAAATTAATTTTGGTGTTTTTTAATTTACGTTCAGCTTCTGCTTTTTTGAGTCTATATTCTCTTAACCCCAATGTTTCTTCAATCATTTCACGTCTTTCTTCCGGAGAAACGCGCACAAATATATCACTATTTCCTTGGCTTACAATAATCATTCCCTGAGTTCCGAGCCTGGCTTTTGCTAAAAAATCAATTAAATCTTTTAAACGGATTTCATTTTTATTCAAAAAATAATAATTTGAGCCATCGCGATGCGTTTCGCGACTTATAACAACTTCTGAAAAATCAACAGGAAAAAATTTTGTTTGATTATCAAAATATAATGCAGCAGAAGCAAGGCCCATTCTTGGCTTTTTAGAACTTCCAGCAAAAATTAAATCTTCTGATTTTCCTCCTCTTAAATTTTTAGCTTCTCTTTCTCCTAAAAGCCAGCGAATAGCATCAATAATATTAGATTTTCCGCTACCATTAGGACCAACTATAGCTGTAATTCCAGCATTAAATTCTAAAACAGTCTTTTGAGCAAAAGATTTAAATCCAACAAGTTCTAATTTTTTTAAAATATTAGCCATTTTTATTTTTATTACTACTATTATCTAAATTTTCTAAAGCTTTGCGCGCAGCCTCCATTTCTGCTTCTTGTTTTGAAGGACCAATGCCTTCATTAATTAATTTATCTCCAAAAAATACGCCAACTTTAAAAATGCGTTTATGAGCAGGTCCTGATTCTTCTAAAACTTCATAGTTAGGAGTTAATTTTAATTTTTCTTGAATTATTTCCTGTAATTTACTTTTAGCATCTTTATAACTTTTTGTTTTTAAAATTTCATCTAATTTAACTAAAACAAATTTTTCTATAAATTTTTTTGATTCTTCTAATCCTTTATCTAAATAAATAGCTCCAACTAAAGCTTCAAAAGCATTTGCAAGTATAACTTCCCGAGCTTTTGAATTATCTTTTTTTTCTCCACGAGATAATAAAATAAATTTATCAAGATCAATATTTTTTGCTATTTTTGCTAAATTTTGATAATTAACTAAAGCTGCTCTAATCATTGTAAGATTTCCCTCATCAGATTTCGGATATTTTTTAAACAAATATTCTGTAACTGCTAATTCTAAAACAGCGTCTCCTAAATATTCTAATCTTTCATTATGATTATATTTCCATTTAGGATACTCGTTTAAATAAGAACGATGAGTCAAGGCTTCAGCTAAAAGTTTTTTGTTTTCAAAAAAAATATTAATTTTTTTTTCTAATTCTTCAAACATTATATCATTATATTTATTTTCTTTGCTTAAAATCATCATATACTGATCCTAAAACTCCATTTACAAATTTAGAAGAATTTATTCCTCCAAAGTTTTTAGCTAAAGTAACAGCCTCATCAATTGCAACTTCTTCAGGCACCTCATTATGATTTACATATAATAATTCATAAATTCCTATTCTTAAAATATTTCTGTCAACCAAAGATATTTTTTCCAAAGACCACTCTTTAGCATATTTATTAATAACTTCATCTATTTCTTTTAAATGTTCAATTATTCCGTACAATATTTTCCAAGCAAAATCCGGCTCATCAATATCAGGAGCAAATTCAGCTAAATTTCTATCTAAAATCTTTACTATATCTTTTTTTTTATTATAAAAATCCCATTCAAAAAGTGATTGCAAAATAACAGTTCTTATAAGATGCCTTGTAGCCATATTAAGCTAAACTACTTTCCGCATTGCTTGCATAATTTATGGGGTAATTTTGGTCCGGCACAATTTGAACAAACCAAAAGTTTTCGCTTTTTTAAAGCAAGATGCGATCGTCTTCTGCCAACTTTTCCTTTTGAATGGTGTTTAACTGGTACTCCACCCATAGTATTTTTATATTAATTAATTTTCATAAAAAGGTCAAACGATGAATTGGTGTTGGACCATAGGTTTTAATTAATTTTAAATGTAATTTTGTACCGTAACCTTTATGTTTATTAAAAAAATATTGAGGATATTTTTTATCTAAATTTTCCATAAACTTATCTCTTTTGATTTTGGCAATAATTGAAGCCATTTTAATCACATTATATTTTTTATCTCCACCAATAATTGTTTTAGCATTAGGGAAAAATTTTTTTTGAAAATCTTTTGATTTTAAATAAAGTCCACCGTCTAAAAAAATTTTATAATTTTTTGGATTTAAATTATTTTTATTTATAATTATTTTTAAAACACATTTAAAAGCCGCTAAATTAGCAGCAGAAGAAATATTAATTTCATCAATTTTTTGCGAATAAATTTTAGAAACGCAAAATTGAATTTTTAATTCATTAACTAAATATTTATACCACAAAAATCTTTTTTGGGGATTTAGTTTTTTAGAATCATAAATTTTGCCTAATTTTTTATTATTAATTTTTAATTTTTCAGGAATTAAAACAGCCGAAACAAAAACCGGTCCTGCTAAAGCTCCTCTTCCAACCTCATCCAATCCTATCAAATACTTAGGCATAAAAAACAAATAGAAAATAAATAAATTAAATTGTTGTTTTGAGTCTTTTTCTAATTTTAGATCCAGAAGCAGAACGAATCCAATAAATTTTAGATCTTTTTACTTTTTTAGGGGATGAAATAATTTCAATTTTTGAAATTGAAGGCGAATAAATTGGAAAAACTTTTTCAACGCCAACTCCTCCAACAATACTTCTTACTGTAAAAGTTGCTCCTGGCTCTTTACCATGCTTACGTGCTATAACAATCCCTTCAAAAGGAGGCAATGCATCTTTATTAAACAAAGAATAAACTTTCACTTTTGCTCCTGTTTTAATTTTATTAATTATTTCCTGTGGTATCATTTTTTTGTTTTTTTAATAATGACTTGATGTTTAAAATTAAATTGTCAACAGAAGTTCTAACTTTAACATAATATTCAATAACTCCTAAACTTTTTGCTTTTTCTATATCGCTTTCTTGTCCTAAATTACTTACAACAACAACTGGAATTGAAGCATATTGTGGATCTGATCTTAAAGATTCCAAAAATTCAAATCCACTCATATTTGGCATAATTAAATCCAATAAAATAATATCTGGTGTAATTTTTTTTAAAGTTTCTAATGCTTCATTTCCATCAAAAGCCTGATACACTTCAAAACCTTCTTTTTCAAGTCTTCCTTTTAAAACTAAAGAAAGAAATTTATCGTCTTCAACAATAAGAATTTTTACATTCATAAAAATATAATAACATATTTATTTTTTTTTACAATGCTTTTCAATTATAAATTTAACAAGAAAGCTTTTTAGTTGCCCCAAATACAAAAGTCTTAAACTTAAAACATCACTAATTATAATTTATCCGACCAGATAAATTAATAATTAGCTTGACATATAAATAAATTATATGTCGTTTTAAAGTTTTTGACTTTTGTTATTTAATTGTTCCACGCACAGCTTCCGCTACGCGTGCCTTGTTACGACTTACTCCGTGTCACCGAACCTACCCTAACCCAGCACCACTTTTCTGAACTTTATGTACAGAAAAATCTAGCAAACAACTTTCTTTAAATATTAAATAAATATTAAAGAAGGCTTTGTTCCGAAAAGTGGTGCTGGGCTTCAGGTAAATCCGGCTCCCCTGAGTTGACGGGCGGTGAGTACAGGACCAGAGAACGTATTCACCGCGGCGTGCTGATCCGCGATTACTAGCGATTCCAGCTTCATGAGGGCGGGTTTCAGCCCTCAATCTGAAC
>Ga0197142_1003424_pt1 | contig 13301 bp, 13 predicted proteins | sample GBS60_MetaG_FD_148614 | JGI IMG/M metagenome (GOLD analysis project Ga0197142, IMG submission 148614) | Sediment microbial communities from Great Boiling Springs, Gerlach, Nevada, United States - GBS 60_MetaG | ecosystem: Environmental > Aquatic > Thermal springs > Hot (42-90C) > Sediment... | reverse complement strand
TGGAGAGGTTGTTGGTTTATTAGGTCCAAATGGTGCTGGAAAGACAACGACATTTTATATGATAACAGGAATAATAAAACCAGACAGTGGAAGAATTTTTCTTGATGACAGGGATATTTCTTTAATACCCATTTATGAGAGAGCAAAATTGGGATTAGGCTATCTTCCTCAAGAACCTTCCATATTCAGAAAATTGACTGTAAGAGATAATATAAAAGCAGTTCTTGAAATTAAGTATGAAAATGATAAAGAGGCATTATCTAAGATTGACGAGGAAGTGAATGAGATTCTCAAAGAATTTAATTTGCAGGAGTTTGCTGACAGAGAAGGATATAAACTTTCAGGGGGCGAAAGAAGAAGAGCAGAAATTGCAAGAGCCATTGCCTTAAAGCCTATTTTTATGCTTTTTGATGAACCTTTTGCAGGTATTGACCCTTTAGCAGTAGTTGAATTAAAAAAAACAATAAAACATCTTAAAGATAAAGGTATAGGCGTTATAATTACAGATCATAATGTAAGAGAGACTCTTTCTATAACTGATAGAGCCTTTATAATCCACAATGGTAAACTTCTTGCAGAAGGCTCTCCAGAACAACTTATTAACGACAAAATTGTTAGAGAGGCTTATTTAGGAGAGGAGTTTAAACTATAATGGCGCTTGAACAAAGAGTAGACCTTAGATTAACACAAAAGCTCGCATTAACACCTCAGTTGCAAATGCAACTTAAGTTACTTCAACTCCCTCAGCTTGAATTAAGTCAATATCTTCAGACTGAATTGCTTGAAAACCCATTACTTGAATTAGATGAAGAAACAGAGAATTCAGAAGAAATAGAATTAATCCAAACAGAAGAGGAACCTATCATTATTAATAAAATTGAAAAAATCGTTGTCGACGAATATTTTAATGAAAGGGCTGATGATGGAAGAGATTTAGGTTACTTTAATCCTGGCATAGAGGAAAAACCTTCTTTTGAACTTTTTTATTCAACATCTAAAGATTTATGGGAACACTTACTTTGGCAGTTAAGACTAAACAAGGCTGATGACAGAATTAGACTAGTTGCTGAAATTGTTATAGGAAATATTGATGAAGACGGTTATCTTAAGGCAACTGATGAAGAAATAGCCAAACTTGCAGAGACAGATTTAGATACTGTCAGAAAGGCAATTTCATTGGTACAGGAGTTTGATCCACCTGGTGTTGGTGCAAGGGATTTAAAAGAATGTTTAATATTGCAGATAAAAAACTTGGATTTAGAAAAGACAATCGTCTATTCAATAGTTGAAGACCATTTAGAGGACCTTCAAAGAAAAAAGTATGAAAAGATTGCAAAAAAATTTAATGTATCAATTGATGAAATTTTCCAAGCAGTAAAAATTATTGAAAAGCTTGAGCCAAGACCGGGCAGAAATTTTGCCCAGGGAGCTTCCTTTACACCTGTTCCTGATGTTTATGTTAAAAAGGTTAATGATGAATATCAAATTATCCTTAATGATGAGGGTATTCCGAAAATTCGACTCAGTAGTCTTTACAATGAACTTATCAAATCTTATAAATTATCTCCTGATGAGAGGAAATTTTTTAAAGAAAAATTTAAAAATGCTGTGGATCTTCTTAAGAGTCTAGAACAAAGAAATAGAACAATTTATAGAGTAACAGAAAGTCTAATTAAATTTCAGAGAGAGTTTTTTGAAAATGGGATCTCTTATTTAAAACCTCTTAATTTAAGAGATATAGCTGAAGAATTAGGATTACATGAAAGTACTATAAGTAGAGTTACTTCTAACAAGTATCTTGCCTGCGACCACGGAATTTTTAGTTTTAAGTTTTTCTTTGGAAACGCACTACATTCAAGTAATGGAGCAATTTGTGCATCAAAGGTGAAAGAATTGATTCAAAAAATTATTAATGATGAAAATCCAGAAAATCCCCTTTCAGATAGTGAGATATCAGAAATATTAAAAAAACAAGGAATAGATATTGCACGAAGAACTGTTGCAAAATATAGAGAGGAACTTAAAATACCCCCTAAATCTATAAGAAAGGCAAAAAAATATCAAGGAGGAAAGAAATGAAGTTAAATATCAAAGGAAGAAATATTGAAGTTACTGATGCCTTAAGACAGTATATTGAGAAAAGATTGAGCAAATTTAGTAAATTTTTGAACGATCTATCTGAAGCAGTAGTCACAATAAGTACTGAAAAGTTTACCCATAAAATAGATGTTCTCTTAAAAGTTAACGGACATCTGATTCAGGCAGAGGGAAAAACAGAAGATTTGTATTCTGCTGTAGACCAAGTTGTAGAAAAACTTGAAAAACAAGTTCTTAAATATAAGGAAAAAATTCAAAATAAAAATAAGAAAGATAGTGCAAAACATCTTTCAGTTTCCGAAGAAAAAGCTGAAACAGTCAAAAGGATAGTAAAGTTCAAAAAATTTGATTTAAGACCTATGTCTCCAGAGGAAGCAGTTGATCAGATGGAACTTCTTGATAAAGATTTCTTTATTTTCTTGAATTCTTTTACTGGAGATGTGAATTTAGTTTATAGAAGAAGAGATGGTAATTATGGTTTAATAGAACCGGCAAGATAAGGTTCTACATTGGTAAGTAGTCCAAACATAGTTATTGTTACAGGGCTTTCTGGAGGAGGGAAAACTGTAACTTTAAGGACTTTGGAAGACATAGGCTTTTTTTGCATTGATAATTTACCAGTTCCTCTTGTTATTAATTTTTTAAAAAATATTAGTGACTATGGCTATCATGATAAAGTTGCCTTTGGTATTGATATCAGAGGATATAATTTTTTCGAAAGGTCTTTAGAGTTCATAAAAGAAATCAAAAAAGATTATAAAACAGAAATTCTCTTTCTTCATGCTGATGAAGAAACAATTCTTAGAAGATATAAGGAAACAAGAAGACCACATCCTTTATCTTTCCAATATAAGGATTTAATTGAGGCAATAAGGAAGGAGTATATCTTACTTTCTCCCCTAAAAGATTTGTCAGATAAAATAATAGACACAACTAATTTGAATCCTCACGAATTAAAAGCTATTATCCGAGGTATATATAAGGGGGAAACTTCTTATCCTGTGATTACAGTAATTTCTTTTAGTTTTAAAAAAGGTATTCCCCTAAATTCAGACTTAGTATTTGATGTAAGATATCTGCCAAATCCCTATTATGTCCCTGAGCTTACAAATTTTACAGGTAAAGATTTATCAGTAAGGGAATTTGTACTCAAACAAAAAGAAACAAAAGAGTTTCTTGCTCATATTAAAAATTTTCTAAATTTTGCCTTACCTAACTATAAAAAGGAAGGTAGAGCCTATTTGACAATAGCTGTTGGTTGCACTGGAGGAAAGCACAGATCAGTTGTAATTGCAGATGAAATTTCAGATTTTGTAAAGAGCTTGTTCTTTGATGTATCAACGATTCACAGAGATTTATAAGAAAAATTTAATGATACCATAAAAATTTAAAATTGATAATTTCTTGACAAAATAAGCTGTATATGGTATCTTGTCATGCAGTTGTTTTAAAGCATAAAAAATCTAACAGAAAGAAGGTGGGGTATGTTAGAGTTTAACAATTGGTTTTTTGTATTAATGATTCAATTTTTTGTCTTAATGTTTATACTCAACGCAATTCTCTTTAAACCAATGATGGAACTTTTTAGGAAGCGGGAACAGATGATTAAAGGTGCACTTGAAGAAGCTCAGAGCATGAATGAGAAAAAGGAACAGGCTATTGCACAGATGAATGCAGATTTAGCAAATGCAAAAGCACAGGCAAAACAGATTATCAATTCCCTGAGGGAAGAAGCATTAACCTATCAAAGAGAGGTTATTTCTTCTGCTGAAAAAGAGGCAGTTCAAATGATTGAAAAAGCGAGAGCAGAAATTAAAGCAGAAACTGAAAGAGTAAGAACAATGCTGAGGCAGGAAGTTGAAAGACTATCTGAAGAGATTGTCAATAAACTGGTAAAAGTATGATGGAGGCGATATGAAAAAGTTGATAATTTTAATCTCATCAATCATTGTGTTAACTTCTGTTAGTGCCTTTGCTGCTAGTGGTGAACATGGTGGAGGAGATTTAAAGGATTGGGCATTTAAAACAATCAATTTTGCAATATTGGTTTTTATTATTGTTAAATTTCTTGGGAAACCTATAAAAAATTTTCTTGCACAAAGAAAAGAATTAATTGAAAAAAGTATTAAAGAGTCTCAGGAGGCAAAAGAGCTTGCCCAAAGAGCTTTACAGGAAGTTGAAGAAAAGCTAAAACTTAAAGATAAAGATGTGCAAGATATAATAGATTCAGCTAAGAAAATTGGTGAACAGGAAAAACAGCAAATAATTCAAGAAACTGACAGAATGAAGGAAAAAATTCTTGAACAGGCTAAGACCAATATAGAGTTTGAGGTAAAAATGGCAAAGGATGCATTGAGGCTTGAAGCTGCAGAGTTAGCTATACAGCTGAGTGAACAAAAACTAAAAGAAAAAATTACACCTGAAGCGCAAGAAAAACTGCTTCAGGAATCAATAAAAATAATTGAGGGGCGGAAAAATTGAGAAAGGTTAGAGGAGCTAAGGCAAAAAAATATGCAAAACAATTTTTAAGCCTGGTAAATCTTGACCAGGTGCCAGAAATTGTAGTTAAGCTCGAAACAGTTTCAAATCTTATGCAGAAAGAAAAGCAATTCAGAAACATGCTTACTTCCCCTTCTTTTAAGGATGAAGAAAGAGTAGGAGTAATAAGTTATCTTTGTGAAAAAATGAATCTGCCTGAAGAAGTAAAGAAATTTTTAAGTTACCTTAGTATCGAGGGTGTTCTTGTTGGGTTAGGAGAGATTGTAAGGTATATCAATGTGCTTTATTTAGAGGCAAAGAAGAAGGTAAAAGGAGTTGTAACAAGTGCTGTGGAGCTTCCTGACAGTATAAAGCAAAAAATTATAGAATCCTTAAAGACAATTACTGGAAGAGATGTAGAACTGCAGTATGAGGTTGATCCTGAATTGATAGGTGGTGTAAGAGTTAAAATTGGAAGCACAATGTATGATTTGAGCATAAAAGGCCAGTTGGGTCTTTTAAGAGATAAGCTTATAAAGGGGTGAGAAACTATGGAACTTAAGATGGAAGAAATTAGTGAGTATCTTAAAAAGCAGATTGCTGACTTTGAAAAGAAGGCTGATGTAAGCGAAGTGGGAATTGTTACCTCTGTTGGTGACGGTGTTGCAAGAATTTATGGATTAGACAACTGCATGGCTTCTGAAATGCTGGAGCTTCCAAACGGAGTTTATGGAATGGCTCTTAACCTTGAAGAAGACAATGTAGGTGCTATTCTTTTCGGAGATGACAGACTTGTCAAAGAGGGTGATATTGTTAAGAGAACTGGAAGAGTTATGGAAACTCCAGTCGGTGAGGAACTTATTGGAAGAGTTGTTAATGCCATCGGAATGCCCATTGATGGCAAAGGCCCAATAAATGCAAAGGCATCAAGAAAAGTTGATGTAATTGCACCTGGCATTATTAAAAGACAGCCTGTTAAGGAGCCTCTCCAGACAGGTATTAAGGCAATAGATGCAATGATTCCAATAGGTAGAGGACAAAGAGAGCTTGTTATTGGTGACCGTCAGACTGGTAAAACAGCTATTTTGCTTGATACCATAATTAATCAGAAAGGACAAAACTGTATATGTATATATGTTGCTTGTGGACAGAGACGTCAAAGTGTTGTTCAGGTTGTTGAAACCCTTAAAAAATATGGTGCGATGGATCATACCATTGTTGTTGCAGCAACAGCATCTGAGCCAGCATCAATGCAATACCTTGCACCATATGTTGGTTGTGCAATGGGTGAGTATTTTAGAGATAAAGGCATGCATGCATTAGTATGTTACGATGACTTAACAAAGCAGGCATATGCATACAGACAGGTTTCATTGATTCTTAGAAGACCACCTGGAAGAGAAGCTTATCCCGGTGATGTTTTCTATCTCCATTCAAGATTGCTCGAAAGAGCAGCAAAACTCTCTGATGCAGAGGGTGGAGGTTCTCTTACAGCATTACCAGTTATTGAAACACAGGCAGGTGACGTTTCAGGATATATTCCAACAAATGTTATATCCATTACAGATGGTCAGATATATTTAGAGCCAGAACTCTTTTATGCTGGTGTACGTCCAGCAATTAACGTAGGACTTTCAGTTAGCCGTGTCGGTGGTGCAGCACAGATCAAGGCAATGAAGCAGGTTGCAGGTATGTTAAGATTAGACCTTGCCCAGTATAGAGAACTTGCAGCCTTTGCCCAGTTTGCAGCAGATCTTGATAAAGCAACAAGGGCATTACTTGAGAGAGGACAGAGAATGGTTGAACTTCTCAAACAGGATCAGTATGTTCCAATGCCAGTTGAAGACCAGATCATGTTAATTTTTGCAGGAACCCAGGGACATCTTGATGATTTACCTGTTTCTGCCATTAAAGCCTTTGAACAGGGATTCTTAAGCTTCATAAGAAGCCAAAAAGAAGACCTTAGAAAGGAAATAAGAGAAAAGAAAGAACTTGATGATGCACTCAGGCAGAAAATAACTGATGCTATTTTAGAGTTTAAGAAGACTTTTCAGCCTTAATTCATAAAAAAACTGAAGGTAGGAGCTGTTAAATGCCAACATTAAGAGATATAAGAAAAAAGATAAAGGCGATACAGGGTACAAAGAAAATAACCTCTGCCATGAAAATGGTGGCAGCAGCTAAGCTCCGTAAAGTACAGGATAACATGCTCAGATATAGACCCTATGCTACAAAAATGCAACAAGTTCTTGCAGATTTATCAGGAGCTGCTGAAACAAGAGGTGATGTTCCGCCAATACTTTTAAGAAGGCCAATAAAGACAGTAGAGGTATTAGTAATAACCTCAGACAAAGGTCTTTGTGGAGCATTTAACACAAATATTTTGAGAGCTGCTCACAAAGAAATAAATAGACTAAAAGGTGAAGGATTAAATGTAGTATTATCTGTTGTAGGTAGAAAAGCAAGAGATTACTTTAAAAGAAGAGATTTTGCTCTCAAAAATGTATGGACTGGACTTTCTGGAAAACTCCAATATACACATGCTCAAATGATAGCCCAGGAGATGATAAATGCCTATGTAACTGAGGCTGTTGATGAAGTAGTTATTATTTTTAATGAATTCAAATCAGTAATAGCTCAAAGAGTAGTTATTAATAGATTATTACCTATTGGAAGAATCGATGCTACTCCAACTGAACAGCCGACTTTTATCCCATTCACCTATGAGCCAAGAGCTCCTGAGCTTTTTGCAATGCTACTTCCAATTTACATTGAAATTCAGATTTACAGAGCCCTTTTAGAATCTCAAGCAGCAGAAGAAGCAGCAAGAATGACAGCTATGGATAATGCCACCAAGAACTGCGATGAATTAATAAGAAAGACAACACTAATAGCCAACAAAGTAAGGCAGGCATCCATTACAAAAGAGTTAATGGATATTGTTGGCGGTGTTGAAGCATTAAAGCAAAGTGAAGGATAAAATTTTAATAAAGAATAAAGGAGGTTTTATATTATGAACGTAGGTAAAGTTGTACAGGTTATCGGAACAGTTGTCGACTGTGAATTTGAAGGGCAGTTGCCAGAGGTTTTGAATGCATTAAAAATAGATGAACCTGGCGATCCAGCAAAAGGTATTCCAGAAATTCATCTTGTTTTGGAAGTTGCTATGCATCTTGGAGAAAACAGAGTTAGAACCATTGCAATGGGTTCAACTGATGGAGTTGTAAGAGGAATGAAGGTTGTTGACACAGGTGCACCTATAACAGTTCCTGTTGGAAAACCTGTTCTTGGGCGTATTATAAATGTTATTGGTGAACCCGTTGACGAAGCTGGACCAATTCAGGCTCAAGATAAATATCCAATTCATAAAACTGCTCCGGAATTTACTGAACAGTCTCCAACAACACAACAGTTTGAAACAGGTGTTAAGGTTTTTGACCTTCTTGTTCCGTTCGTAAGAGGTGGTAAAATGGGAATGTTTGGTGGTGCTGGAGTTGGAAAAACTGTTGTTATTATGGAGATGATTCATAATATAGCTATGAAACACGGAGGTGTTTCAGTTTTTGCAGGTGTTGGAGAAAGAACCCGTGAAGGAAATGACCTTTATCTTGAGATGAAACATTCAGGAGTTTTACCACAGGTTGCTCTTGTTTACGGACAGATGAACGAACCACCTGGCGTTAGAGCAAGAATAGCGCTTACTGCACTTACAGTTGCAGAATATTTCAGAGATCAGGGACAGGATGTTTTGATCTTTATAGATAATATATTCAGATATACCCTTGCAGGTTCAGAGGTTTCAGCACTTCTTGGAAGAATGCCGTCTGCAGTTGGTTATCAGCCAACACTTTCAACAGAAATGGGAGCATTACAGGAAAGAATTACAACTACTGCAAAGGGTTCTATTACATCCATGCAGGCAATTTACGTTCCTGCAGACGACTTAACAGACCCTGCAGTTGCAGCAGTTTTTGCCCATCTTGATGGTACAGTTGTTCTTTCCCGTCAGATTGCAGAGCTTGGAATTTATCCTGCTGTTGACCCTCTTGATTCTACAAGCCGAATTCTTGACCCAAGAGTTGTTGGTGATGAACACTATCAGGTTGCAAGAGGTGTTCAGTCAGTGCTACAGAGATATAAAGAATTGCAGGATATTATTGCAATTTTAGGTATTGAAGAACTTTCAGAAGACGACAAACTTACTGTTGCAAGAGCAAGAAAACTTCAAAGATTCTTGAGTCAGCCATTCCATGTTGCGGAAACCTTTACTGGAACACCTGGAAGATACGTTAAACTTGAAGATACAATAAAAGGATTTAAAGCTATCCTTGAAGGAAAATACGATGACCTGCCAGAACAGGCATTCTATATGGTTGGTCCAATTGAAGAAGTTGAGGAGAAAGCGAAGAAGATGGGATATACAAGACAGGTTTAATTAAAGGAGTGAAGAATGGCAGATAAATTGAAGTTAGAAGTAATAACTCCCTATGGAGAATTAATAAACGAAGAAGTAGATGAAGTTTATGCTACAGGTGCAGAAGGAGATTTTGGAGTATTCCCTGGTCATTGTGCTTTTATGACTGCTTTAAGAATTGGTTCTTTATCCTATAAAAAAGAAGGACAAATGAATTATCTGTTTATCAATCGTGGATATTGTGAAGTGCTTAATGACAGGGTTTTGGTTTTGGTTGGTAGTGCAGAAAGAGTTGAGGAAATTGATGTAGAAAGAGCAAAGGCAGCATTGGCAAGGGCTGAGGAAAGACTTCGTAAAGCTCAGGCAGGCGAAACTGATATTGATATGGCAAGAGCTCAAGCAGCCTTAGAAAGAGCAACAATAAGAATTCAATTAGCAACAAAACTTATACCAAGATAATAAAAAGAGGGAGGTTTATTCCTCCCTCTTTTTATTTCTTCTTTTGCTTCTTAGTTTTTTCTTTTTAATTTTTTCAATTTTCTTTGATTTTTGAGTGGAGATTCCGAGTTGTTCTTTTATTTTATCAACAAGTAAACGTCTTGCAAAGAATCTATTTAAACCTAAGGATCTTTCTTTGGTATATTTTATTTCTATCCCTGTTGGTATATGTCGTAGAAAAACTCCAGAGGATGTTTTATTTACCTTTTGACCTCCATGTCCACTGCAACGAATAAATTTTTCTTCAATATCGGATTCCTTAATTAAAAGACGTTCCATTTCAGATAAAAGTTCTTGTTCTTTTTTAGGGGTTACAGGAAATTTTGGCATTTTAACTTAGTAAGGGTAGAATTTTATTGATTTCAGTAAGATTTTCAACTACTATATCTGCATCTGTTTTTTTTAGCTCATCTACACTATAGGGTCCTGTAGCTACAGCAATTGCTTTAGCACCGTAAATTTTTGCACATGTAACATCTCTTGGTGTATCTCCTATAACTATACATTGATGAAAATGGACTTTAAGATTAAATTTGCTAATGAATCTTTCAATTCCTATCGGAAGCAGAAAGTTTCTGTCTTCATGATCGCTTCCAAAGGCACCAAAGGAAAAAAAGGAATTTAATCCAAAGGGTTCAAGTTTTATTTTTGCCCCAGATTCTAAATTTCCTGTTAGAAGTCCGAGAGGATATTTAAAGTCATAATAAAGAAATTCAATAAAATATTTTACACCGGGTTTTAAATGCTTTGAGTTATTGTTTATTTCATGTTTTAAATTTTTAATATAACTTTCAATAATTTGACTTATTAAAACATTTGAATTGTTTTTAATTCCTAAAAGTTTAAGTCCTTCTTTAATAATTTGAATATCTGTTTTTCCTGCCATTTCAAAATTTTTGAAAGCTTCTTTTATTCCTAAGACCTCTTCGAAGGCTTTATTTAAAGATCTTGTTCCTGCTCCACCTGCACTGATTAGTGTGCCATCAATGTCAAAAAATATTAATTTCATCTTTTACTCCTATGTATGAGTTTTTCTTTTAGAAAAGAGGCAGTATGAGATGTTGCTTCATTATTCCTAACCCATTTTTTTATTATAAAATTCTTATTAATTGATTCATCAAGGATTTTTAGAAAAACACTTCTGGGTATTTCAACAGCACCCATTCTTAAAAGGTGATCATTTGAAATCTGGCAATCAATGAAATAAAAGTTTTCTTTTATAAGAAATTCAACAAGACATGCAAGTGCAACCTTTGATGCATCATTCATCATGGTGAACATGGATTCTCCAAAAAAAGCTTTACCAATTGATAATCCATATAAACCGCCTACTAATTTTCCATTGTACCAAACTTCAATAGAGTGAACATAACCTAATTGATGTAATTTATAATAGGCATCAATTATTTCTTTGTTTATCCATGTACCTAAGGAGTATTTTCTTGGTGCTTTAGCACAACCGAGTATTACTCCTAAAAAATTTTTATCAAAGGTGACATTATATAGATTTTTTTTGAGAGTCTGATAAAGACTTCGAGAGAGATTGAAAAGTCTTGGAAAAATTACTGGTCTTTTCGGTGGAGACCACCACATAATAGGAGGTTCATTATACCACGGAAAAATGCCCATTTTATAGGCAGTCAGGAGCCTTTCAATACTTAAATCTCCTCCAATTGCAAGTAAACCATTAGGGTCTGCTAATTCAGGATTAGGAAAAAAAGGAGTATCATGTAAGAGGAATACTGTCATCTATTGAAAAATAAATATTATCATCTTTAATATCTACTGTTAATTTACCACCTTCTTTGAGTTTTCCAAAGAGAATTTCTTCGACGAGGGGAGCTTTAATTTCCTTTTGAATAAGTCTTTGAAGTGGTCTTGCACCAAACTTTGAATCAAATCCTTTTTGAGCAAGCCATATCTTTGCTTTATGAGTTATACTTACTTCAATATTTTTAGAGGAAAGTTGCTCATTAAGTTCCCTAATAAATTTATCAACTATTTTTAAAACAACTGATTGAGGCAAAGGATTAAAGGTTACAATAGCATCTAAACGATTTCGAAATTCTGGACTAAATAGTCTTTCAATGGCTTCTTTGCTTTTATTTATCTGATCTTTTGTCCTGTCACCAAATCCAACCACAGATTTTTCCATTTCTCTTGCACCAATGTTTGATGTCATAATTATAATTACATTTTTTAAATCAGCCTTTCTTCCTGTATTATCTGTAAGTGTCCCATAATCCATAACCTGAAGAAGGATGTTAAAGATATCTTCGTGGGCTTTTTCTATTTCATCGAGTAATAAAACACAATGGGGATTTTTTCTTATTTGTTCTGTAAGAAGTCCACCCTGTTCAAAGCCTATATAACCCGGAGGTGCTCCAATTAATTTAGAAACAGAGTGTTTTTCCATGTATTCACTCATGTCATATCTCAAAAGAGGAATCCCTAATTTCTGAGCAAGCTGTTTTGCAAGTTCTGTTTTTCCAACACCTGTCGGACCTGTAAAAAGAAAACATCCGATAGGTTTGAAACTTTCTTTTAAGCCGGCTTTTGCAAGTTTGATAACTTTTACAACTGACTCTATTGCTTCATCCTGACCAAAAATTTGCGATTTAAGTTCTTTTTCGAGATTTTTAAGTATATCAACATCTGATGAAGTTACTTCCTGAGAAGGAATTCGAGCTATTTTTGATATTGTTTGTTCTATGACTTTTTCATCTACTATAGGAATTTTATGATAAAGTCTCACAATTGCACCTGCTTCATCTATTACATCTATTGCTTTGTCTGGTAAAAATCTTTCGTTTATATATTTTGCAGATAAATAGGCAGCAGATTTTAATGCTTCATCTGTATATTGAACATTATGGTATTCTTCATAATAGGATTTTAAACCCTTTAGAATTTCATAAGTTTCTTCTTCAGTTGGCTCAGTTATGTCTATCTTTTGAAATCTTCTAGATAAAGCTCTATCTTTTTCAAAGTAATTTCTGTATTCTTCATAGGTTGTTGCTCCAATACATCTAATTTTTCCTTCAATAAGAACAGGTTTAAGTAAATTGGATGCGTCAACGGTACTTCCACTTGCAGAACCTGCACCAACTATAGTATGAATTTCATCTATAAACAAAATGCAGTCCTTTATTTTATAAAGGGAGTTTATAAGGGCTTTCATTCTCCCTTCAAAGTCTCCTCTGTATTTAGTGCCAGCAAGCAAAGAACCCATATCAAGGGAAAATATTTTGAAATTTCTTAAATGAGCTGGAATTTCACCTTTTGCTATTTTTAATGCTAAACCTTCAACAATAGCAGTTTTACCAACTCCTGGTTCTCCAACAAGAATTACATTGTTTTTTCTTCTTCGACTTAATACTTGAATTACTCTTTCAAGTTCATTGCGTCTTCCAACTATTGGATCAATTTCACCACTTTTTGCCTTTTCTGTAAGTTCAATTGTAAAAGTTTTCAAAGGATCAGATTTTTTCTCTTCTTTTGTTACAATTTCATCAAATTCTGTTTTGGGAATTCCATGGGATATGTAATTAAGAATGTCAATTCGTGAGATTCCAAAGGATTTAAAAAGAGATACAGCGTATGTATCTTCCTCAAGAAAAATTGAGGCTAAAAAATCACCTGCATCTGCCTCCTTTTTTTCTGCAGATTTAATATGATTTAAGGTTCTTTCCATGACTCTTTGAAAGGCTACGGTTGGATGAGCCTGTCCTTTCCCCTTTTTTTTAGGAATGTTTTCCTCAAGAAAGGTTTCAAGACTAAGCTTAATTTTTTCTGGATTACCTCCGCCGTTCCT
>Ga0197142_1003422_pt1 | contig 13307 bp, 12 predicted proteins | sample GBS60_MetaG_FD_148614 | JGI IMG/M metagenome (GOLD analysis project Ga0197142, IMG submission 148614) | Sediment microbial communities from Great Boiling Springs, Gerlach, Nevada, United States - GBS 60_MetaG | ecosystem: Environmental > Aquatic > Thermal springs > Hot (42-90C) > Sediment... | reverse complement strand
TATTCTTTGTTCCGATCTTCACCAGGAATATGATGCATCGAGCGGCGTCGAGGTTACAGGCGCCCGCGCCACCGGGAGGGTGAACCAGAAGCAAGACCCTTTGCCCGGTTCGCTTTCGACACCGATTGCGCCCCCGTGCGCCAGCACAAGTTGCCGCGCGATTGCCAGTCCCAGTCCTGCGCCGCCCTGCGCCCGCGCGCGTCCGCGGTCAGCGCGCCAGAACCGGTCGAACACATGCGGCAGGTCGTCGGCAGGAATGCCGGGACCGGTATCGATCACGCGAATGCAGATCATATCAGTATCCGACGTGGCGCAGCCTGCCTGCTGTGCGTGTGAAGCGACGATGCGAACGATGCCATCGGCGGGCGTGTGGCGCAGCGCGTTCGACAGGAGATTGTTGAGCACCTGGGCAATCCGGTCAGCATCAGCCAGAACAGGCGGCAGGTCCGGCGCACAGTCCATCTGAAGCGTCACCCGTTTTTCATCGGCATGCGCAGCGAACAGCGTCACACTCCGGGCGATGATCGCAGTCACATCGACCGGTGTTCGATACAGGTGCAGCTGCCCGGCTTCAGCCAGCGTCAGTTCACGCAGATCGGCAACCAGGCGACTGAGCAACAGCGTTTCATCGTAAATGGTCGCAATTTCTTTTTTTTCGAGCGGAAAGACATCATCGAGCAGGGCGCGCAGATTCCCCTGGATAACACTGAGCGGTGTCCGTAGTTCGTGAGCAATATCGGCGATCAACCGACGACGCGCCTGTTCCGCCTGCTCAAGGCTGGCCGCCATCGTGTTGAACGCTTCGGCAACACCAGCAACCTCTGACGGTCCTGCGACCGGTGCGCGTTGGGTCAGATCCCCTTCTGCCAGGCGCTGCGCGACATATGCCAGGCGATTGAGCGGCGCAGCCAGCCTGCGTGCCATGATGATCCCGGACATCAACCCAAGGGCGCCTGCAATCAAACCTGCCTGGATCAATGCCTGATTGAACTGATCGAGAAACAGGCGGGCGGCGGAAGACAGTGCAGTATCGCGCTGGAGTTGCGCTACCAGATATCCAACCGGTGCGCCCTGAACCATCACCGGCATGGCGCGGCGCAATTCGGCGCTGCCGAGGCTACCCTGCGTCATGTTCGCCGTGGTGCTGCGATAGACAATCCGGCCATCAGCATCGGTGAGGATCAACGCAAGCGGTCCGCGCATCATCCCTGGTCCCCCCGGTCCCATCCCACCCGGTCCCATCCCGCGAATGCTGGCAAACACGGTTTCGACGCCGCTCCAGTCTTGATGAGCCGCATAATATTCGGCAAGACGCGGTATCAGGTCGAGTTGCTGCACCTGGTTCTGCGCCACGAACGTGCGAAACTCATCACCGGCGCGCATATTCACCACGAGCGCTGCCGTCAGCACGCTCACGATCGTCACAAGCGCAAATGCCAGAACGAGTTGGAACCAGAGGCGCCGGATCATACAACCACCGCCAGACGATACCCCACGCCGTAGACGGTCTCGATCCTGACGCCAGCACCGGCGGCATCGAGTTTCCGGCGCAGGTTTTTGATATGACTGTCAATAGTGCGTTCCATGCCTTCATAATCGTATCCGGGACCCTGTTCGATCAGTTCTCGCCGTGTGAACGCATGCCCCGGATGACTCAACAAGATGCGCAGCAGCTCGAATTCGGTCGGTGTCAGGTTGATCGTCCGATCCGCCACCCGTGCTTCGTGCCGGTCGAGGTCGAGACGTAATCGTCCGGCTTCGAGGATGACAGGCGGCGCCGGTGATCCGCCGCCGGTGCGTCGCAGAACAGCCCGCACCCGCGCCACCACCTCGCGCGGGTTGAACGGTTTGGTGATGTAATCATCGGCGCCGAGTTCGAGACCAACAATCCGGTCAGTATCATCGACCCGCGCTGTCAGCATAATAATCGGCATGGAGGCAAGGTGGGGATCGGCGCGGATCGTGCGGGTCAGATCGGCGCCATCAACATCCGGCAGCATGAGATCGAGCACCATCAGATCGGGGCGCTCGGTGCGCGCCAGGCGGAGCGCCGCCGCGCCATCATACGCGGTCAGGGTCTGAAATCCGGCATGCTCCAGATAGGCGCTGACCAATCGCACGATCTGACGGTCGTCATCAACGACCAGAATACGCTGAGGCATACCATTCCCTCACTGTCCGACTTGAACCGATTGTACCAGAAGCAAGCCCCACGTCGTTGTGAGGCTTGCTTCGGCGGTTCTGGCAGGCGAGCCTGCCAGGGGTCATTGGTCACGAAACCTTGGGCGTGCGTGATCGGAAGAATATACGCATATGCTCACCGGTTCCACCGCGGACCGCGCCCGCCGGGTTGCGTGGTCGGTCCCGATCCCGCATGCGCTGGCCGTTGTCCAATGATCGGATCGTGCGCCTGGCGCACCCAGCTGTCGATGGGTGAACTGACCAGCACAGTAATGTGAGTGCGCATGCTCGTCTTTGCCTCATCAGCCTGTTGCTGCGTGATCACGCCGCTCTTGACCAGTGCGTCGATGCGGGCGAACTGTGGTGCAACAAAGGTATCGACGATCTTCAGTGGATCAACCTTCTTCGCCTGCGCGACATCCGCAATGGTCTTTCCGCTTTGCAGCTCGACCAGCAGGTCCTGTCGCGACATGTCTAACACATCGGCAGCCACGCCGATCAGTCCGCCATTGCGCCCCTGCACCGGCATGCCGCTGCCTGTGCGGAGCGCCAGCGGCGTCCCCATGGGACACACGCCGCCGAATGGACAATTCCCCGGAGAACCGGGACCGTTCTGCGCTGCAACGGTCGGGATGCCGAACATTAACGCTCCGACGGCCAACGCACCAACAATGAACATGAAGATCCGTGATGTCATGGCTTTATGCTCCTTTCGAGAAACGTGCTTGCTGTTGATCGCATCTGAAGTGTAGCAGGCAGAGATGGAGAACCGATGGAGAAACCTTGCAAACATTGTTGAAGCAGCGCAGCAGGTTAATGAAACGTTGCATAATGTAACTCTCTGTGATACACTAAAGTTGCTGTACGGTCCAGTAGCTCAATGGATAGAGCACCAGTCTTCGGAACTGGGTGTTGGGGGTTCGAGTCCCTCCTGGACCGCCACTTTATTTATGCCTCATCGCCGATGATGCTCGTTCCTGCAATTCATTGCAGCAGATGTTCTTGCACAAACCAACCCTGCCTGCAACCCCGGCAGCAAGACAGGGCTATGCATGCAGGCAACATCGCGCTTGCAGCGCTGGTATCACGAGAAGGCGTCCGTTGTCGCTGTGACCCATGCCCTTCTTTCTGACGAATACGAGGCGCTATGAATGATGAGACGCCCCTCAGAGTGCTGTTGATTGCCCAGAATGATGATGTTGCAGGCAGGATACGGTCAGTGTTCGGTGATCTTGCGATCACGCTCGAACACGTCTCTCCCGAACAGGCGTTGCAAACATTGCTCGTCTCCCGCACCGATGCAACCCTGCTCGACATCAGCCCGTTTCCCGAAGTTCCCCTGGAACTGATCGCCTCGATTGTAGCGGTTGCCCCCCACGTGCCAATTCTGGCGCTGGTGGTCGACGATGTTGATTCGCGTGCATCAGCGGCGCTGGCTGCCGGTGCACATGATGTGATCAGGTCTGACGCTGCAGCCAGTGTGCTGGTCAGCCGCCTGCGCAGCGCGGTGGCGCATCATCTGGACGTGCATCGAGATCAACCGGTTTCACTCAAGGAGTTGGTGCTGCGGAGCAGCAATCCAGCGCTGCTGATCAATCGTGACGGGCGGATTACGCAGGCGAACCCGGCGGCAGTCACCCTGTTCGGCGATCTGACCGGGCAGTTGATCGGCGAGCCGTTTGGGACGCCAATCGTCTCGAACCTGGTGACCACAATCGAGATTCCGCAGCGCAACGGTGAACCGATTACGGCAGAGTTGTTTCTGCTCCATGTGCTCGATGAGCATTCAGATGATGCCTACCTGGCGATCTTGCGCGCCGCGTCGCGGCAGCATCGCCTCGATGTCGATCTGCGCCTGATGATGGCCGCCATTTCCAGCACCAGCGATGGCATCGTCATTGCCGATCTCGACGGAATCCCGCACTATCAGAATCCCGCTTTTCAAGCCATGGTCGGCCTGACGCTCGATGATCTGCGAGCGGCTGGCGGTTTGCAGCGCCTGTATCGTGATCCCGGCGTGGCGCGCGCGGCGCTGGCAGCGGTGCGCAACGGTCAGTCGTACCGTGGCGAGATGCGCCTGATTGATCATCGTGGCAATGCGCTCAATGTGCATGTGAATCTCGATCCGGTGCTGGATCCCTCAGGGCGGGCGATTGCTCTGATCGCTGTGCATACCGATGTGACGCAGCGAAAGTTGACCGAAGCGCGCCTGGCGTATCTTTCATCACACGATCCGCTCACCGGTCTGGCAAACCGGACGTTGCTGCTCGACCGGTTGCAACAGGCGTTAGATCGGCGGAATCGGGAGCGGTCGTTACCGTGCGGCGTCCTGCTGATCAATCTGGATCGTTTCAAACAGATCAACGATAGTCTGGGGCACGCCGTTGGCGATGAGGTGTTGATTGCCGTTGCAGGACGATTGAAGCACATTACCCGACCAGGTGATACCGTGGCGCGCTTTGGTGGCGATGAGTTCGCGGTGGTGATCGACTCGCCGGGATCGGTAGAGGATATCTGGCGTGTTGCGAAGCGCGTTCAACACACGCTGAACCATCCGGTCACGGTGCAGGATCATTCATTGACCGTCGGCGTCAGTATTGGCATTGCGGTCGATGATGGTCGGGCGAAGGATGCGATGACGCTGCTGCACAATGCTGATACGGCATTGCATCAGGCGAAAGCGCGTGGACGGTCACGGATTGTCATGTTCGAGGAAGCGATGCACACGGAGGCTGCACGGCAGTTGCAACTCGAAATCGAGCTGCGCCAGGCCGTACAGCATCAGACGCTGGAGATGCACTATCAACCGATTGTCGATCTGTGCAGTGGTGAGTTGTACGGCTTCGAAGCGCTTATGCGCTGGCGACACCCGCGCCACGGCTTGCTGTTCCCCGATAGTTTCTTGCCGATTGCGGAGGAAGCTGGCATCATCCCGACGCTCGGCAACTGGAGTATCGCCGAAGTCTGCCGTCAGGCGCGCCGCTGGCGTGACCGGTTTGGCGCAGCCGCCGATATGCCGATCAGCGTCAATATCCACAGTCAGCACCTTGATCAGGCAGATCTGTTTGCGCAGGTCGAACAGGTGTTGCGTCAGCAGAATCTGCCCGGTGCGGCGTTGACCATCGAAATTACTGAGAAGGCGGCGCTGAACGATCTCGATCTGGTTCTGTCACAGTTGCTTCCGCTTAAGGCGCTGGGTGTGCGTGTGATGCTGGACGATTTTGGCACCGGGTATTCGTCGCTCAGCCATCTGGCGCGTCTGCCGGTGGACGGGGTCAAGATCGATCGGTCGTTTGTCCAGTCGATGATGCACGATCCGCACGCGGCGACGATCGTGCGCGCTGTTATCACGCTTGCCCGGGAGTTGCAGTTGAACGTGGTCGCCGAGGGGGTGGAAACCGAAGAGCAACGCGCAGCGCTCCTCCAGCTCAGGTGTCCGTATGCTCAGGGATGGTTGTTCGGTCGCGCCGCCGATGCCGATACGATGACCAGAGTGCTGGCGGCGCGACCACATATGTCACAGTCGTGCGTTGGATGAACCGACTGCCGGATCGGACGCCGCCGGGCAGCGCTCCATCCACGCCGTAACACGTGCTAACGCCGCCGCATCAGGAGCGAAACGTAGTACAGCATTTGCAGGATAGCAGTGGCGGCAGCAGCGACATACGTCAGCGCAGCCGCGTCGAGCACCGCTTTGACGCCTTCCGCCTCCTGTCGGGTAACCAGACCATACCGTTCGAGCATTGCACGTGCGCGGGCGCTGGCGTCGAACTCCACCGGCAGCGTCACCAGGCTGAAAATGGCGCCGCCACTCATCAGCAGCACGCCGATCCACGCAATTGCCAGCCCTGCCCGCGAAAATGTGCCGAGCACCAACCCGGCAATCAGGAGCAGACCGCCGAGTTGTGAGCCAGCATTGACAATGCCCACAATTCCGGAGCGTACCCGCAACCAGGCATACCCCTGCTGATCCTGGAGCGCGTGTCCCAACTCGTGGGCGACGACCGCCATCGCTGCAACGGAAGGGTGGGCGATTGAACCGGCAGAGAGACGCATCGCTTTCGCGCGAGGGTCGTAATGATCGGTCAATTCGCCGCCGATCTGCTCGATACGCACGTGATCGAGACCTTCGTTGCGCATCAGCACGCGCGCCACGTCGAGACCGGTCATGTTGCGCACATTGCGCACCTGCGCATATTTCTTGTACGTAGACTGCACTTTCCACTGCGCCCACAGCGTAATGCCTGCACCGAGCAGCATGACGATGAGATAGAGCGGGCTGAACATATTCGTTTCCTTCTTGTGTTATTTCGCCGGTTGATCGCAACCGGCTTCCTGTTCTCATGTCGAAGAATCGGCGACGATAAGGTGACGACCTGACTGGCGATTCTTCATCGTGCGTGGACGCGGGTTGTTTTCAGAAATCGATCCATGTGGACATTATGCGCGACGGAACTGTCGCTGCGTCAGGAAGGTCACCAATCCAAACGTTGCTGCCGCAATGATCCCCAATTCAATCCAGACCTCCGGATCGGGCGGAATGCCGCGTAGCATCACATCCTGGAATCCTTCAACCCCATGGCTCATCGGAATGAGTGCGATGATCGGCGCAACCCATGCCGCAAAACTGTCGCGACTGATGAAGAACCCGCTAAAGAAGATCGATAACAGCAGACTGATCATCGCAAACTGGATTGCCTGGCTATCCGATCCGGCGACGGTCGAGATGAGAAACCCAACCCCCAACGATGCAATAGTGAGCAACAGGAGCAGGAGCGCAAACAGGAACCAGTTCCCCAGGAGCGGCACTCCCAGCAGACGCATTGCTGCCGCGAGCGCAACTGATGCAAGGGCGATAAAGACGGTATAGCCAAGATATTTGCCGATCAGCAGTTGCACCATATTGGCGGGCGAAACGCGGAACAACTCGAACGCTCCCATCATTCGTTCGCGCACAAGCGCCAGCGCACCGAGCGACACTGCCGTGTGCTGCACCAGGAGCGCCAGGACGCCTGGTGCATAGTATACCACTGCCGGATAAGCGCCGCTTGCCTCACCGCTCGCTTCGGTGCGAATGTTCTGATACCGCTGTTGCACAGGCGAGACGATCGTCTCAGGCGCGATGCTGATAAAAATCGTGATCTGCTGGTTGAGCAGGGTCAACAATTCCTTTGAGTCGCGCAGTTCCTTCAGTCCCTCTTCGATGTTTCCCGACGCCAGGACTGCGTCAACGTCGTCGAGCGCGCGGATCGCATCGTCGGTGCGCGTGCGCACCTGTTCGATATCCTCGCTCCGACCGGCAAACAGGTTCTCCGGCGGTATCGTTGCGCGAAACTGCTCGAGGAATGCGCGCAGGGCGCGCAATTCCTGACGAATCGCTTCCTGTTCGGCGCGACTCACCTCGCGTTCGAGTTCGGTCAGACGGTTCGCTCCAAGCGCAATGCGCACCCCTACTTCGCGCGCCTGTTGTTGCGCCAGACGGGTCTGCTCGGTGAGCAACGCTTTGTTGATCTCGTTGACCTGCGCGTATGCCAGGTACTGAACCCATCCCTCGACCAGTGGATTGATAGCGTTGGAGTAGACCAGGATCGTTGGGTGTTCGCCGCGCTGCAGTTTGCCAGATATATCATCGGGAATCACCTGCACCACATCGAGATCGCCCTGCTCCAGGGCAGTGCGCGCCTCGGATAACGTGTAGGCGCGGTTGGTGATCTGAAAGTTGAGACCGATCAGGCTCACCAGTCGGGTGCGCACATCATCCGGCAGGTCGTCCGGCAGGATGAGCGCCGTCCGCAGTACCGGATTACTGTTGACGAACCCGATGCCAAACAGGACCAGCACCAGCAGGGGACCGGCGATCAGGCTGATGATCAGGAGCGGCTGACGCCGGATTTCGCGGATTTCTTTCAGAAAGCAGGCGCGGATGCGAATGAACCACTGCGATAACCCGTCGGATGGACGCGATGTGGTATGAGAACGTTGTGTTGGTCGTACCGGCGATGTGCTATCCATGCTGTTCTCTCCCAATGATTGCATCTGCGGTCTGATCCTCCGGTTGCGCTTCCCACTGTCGAATGATGCGGATGAAGACATCATCGAACGTCAATGCCAGTTCTTCGGCGCTTTCGACGACGATATTGGGACCCTGCGGGTCTTCCAGCACATTGAGCACCTCCGGAAGCCAGTCGCCAGCATCATCAACGGTGACGTAGAGTTCACGATCCGACTCTGGCACATGCCGCACTTCTTTGACGTGTGGATAACGGCGTAGCGCCCCAATCGCCTTTGCCAGATTCGCCGGATTCGCCAGCGTCAGGTGGATGATCTCGCCGCCTAATGCGCGTCGTTTGAGGTTCTGGGGCGTATCAATCGCAAGCAGGCGCCCTTGCCGCATGACAGCGACATAGTCGCAGTACATCGCTTCGCTGACGATCTGGGTTGTAATCAGCAGGGTGCGCCCTTCGTCACGCAGGGTGCGGAAATACTCCCAGAATCGCCCGCGCAGCACCGGGTCGATGCCTGCCGTCGGTTCATCGGCAAACAGCAGATCGGGATTGTGCATCAACGCGCCAACCAGCATCAAACGGCGCTGCATTCCGCCCGATAGCTGACGTCCCAGACGGTTGCGTGCAGCAGCGAGATCAACGAATTCGAGCAGTTCATCGAGGCGCCTGCGGATCTGATGACTGCGCATGCCGTACAGTGATGCGATGAACTCTGCATTTTCCGCAACGCTCAGATTGGGGTAGAGCACGAACTGTTGCGGGATGTAGCCGATGCGTGCCCGATGTTCGGCACGGAATGTCGCCGGATCGGCGCCAAGGACGCGAATGGTTCCCGTCTGCGGTCGGTAGAGACCCAACGCCAGGCGGACGGTCGTGGTCTTGCCGCAGCCGCTCGGTCCAATCAAGCCGAGGATCGTTCCTTCAGGCACACGGTACGTCTGATCGAAGACGCCAGCATGCTCACCAAAAACCAGACTGACATTCGTGGCTTCGATAGCATTCGCGTGTGTCGATGTCATCATACGCTCCTGCACGGTGGCACACCTCCTGTCTATTGTACAGGATGGCGAATGCGGCAAAGAACGCAGTATTGCTCCATCACAAATCGCCCCGGATCGTATGTTCTCGCAGGTATTGCGGTATAATACCTGTGCGCAGGTCGCGGCGATACACACCCCCGGCGCGACGTTCCGGTCCGCGTCGGCGCTCCATCGTTCAAACCACAACCGCCGGGGAAGCCAGCATCAGGAGTCATTCTCATGGCAAGGGGCGACAGGCCAGAGCACGAGTGCGGCATCTTTGGCATTTACGCGCCGCACGAGGACGTGGCGCGCCTGACATTTTTCGGTCTCTATGCGTTGCAACATCGGGGTCAGGAGAGCGCCGGCATCGCTGTATCCGACGGACGACGCATTCATCTCCATAAGGAGATGGGTCTGGTTGCGCAGGTATTCAACGAAGAGAAACTGCGCCCGCTCAAGGGGCATATTGCCATCGGGCATACCCGCTATTCCACAACCGGCTCTTCACGCCTGCAAAATGCGCAACCTTTTGTTGTCGAGAGCGCCCTGGGTCCTCTGGCGGTCGGTCATAACGGGAATCTGACAAATGCGCCGCAATTGCGGCGCGAATTGTTGCAACGGGGCGTTGGTTTGACCTCGTCGAGCGACAGCGAAGTGATTATCCAGATGCTGGCTGGCGGCGAGGGTCGCACGTGGGAAGAGAAACTGCGCGTCTTCATGATCCGTGCCGAAGGCGCCTACTGTCTCACTGTTTTGACGCGCGACACCCTCTATGCCGTGCGTGACCCATGGGGGCTGCACCCGCTCTGCTACGGGTATCTCGGAAATGGCGGATGGGTGGTGGCGTCGGAGAGTTGCGCGCTGGCAACCATTGGCGCTACCCTGGAACGTGAACTTGCGCCCGGCGAGATTATGGCGTTCGATGAGCGCGGTCCGCGCACGATTGCGCATTCACCTGCGCCGCAACGGGCGATGTGCCTCTTCGAGTATATCTACTTTGCCCGCCCCGACAGCGTCATCGATGGTCAGACACTGCATGCCGCGCGTGTGGCTGCCGGACGCGAACTGGCGCGCGAAGCGCCTGCCGACGCCGATATTGTCATTCCGGTTCCGGATAGCGCGGTTCCTGCTGCAATCGGCTATGCGCAGGAGTCGGGCATTCCGTACCAGGAAGGGTTGATCAAGAACCGCTATATCGGGCGCACCTTTATTCAACCGGACGACCGCCTGCGCAAACTGGGCGTGCAGTTGAAGTTCAATCCGCTGAGTGATAGCCTGGCGGGGAAGCGCGTCGTGCTGGTGGATGATAGTATTGTGCGCGGAAATACGTCGGGTCCGATCGTGCGCCTGCTGCGCGATGCCGGTGCGATCGAGGTGCATATGCGCGTCTCATCGCCGCCGATCCGCCATCCCTGTTTCCTCGGTGTCGATATGGCAACGTATCCAGAGTTGATCGCCCACCGGATGACGTTGCCGCAGATTCGTGATCATCTGGGGGTCGATAGTCTGGCATATCTCAGCCTGGAGGGCCTTGTTCGAGCAACAGGAAGCGTCAACAAGGGGTTCTGTCATGGGTGTTTCACCGGTAAATACCCCGTTGATGTGCACTTCCTCGAAAAAGAAGCGTTTGAGGCGTAAATATGGAGATTGAAAATTAAATCCGCTATACTGCGCTAGCCGTGGGGCTGAAGCCCTCGGCTATCCAGGGCAAAGCCCGCCTGCGCGGGCTATACCGGATTATTTATTCAAAGACCATATAAGCGCCGCACGAGCCGATCATATGTGAAACAGTCGCGCACCTCCATCACATCCAGGCATGATCGAACGTCTACCGCCAGATCCACGCATGATTGCGCTCCCCACCGAACTGCGCAATGCCATAGCGCAGGCGCTCAATGCCGTACCGGAAACGCGCTGGTTGAATGCTGCGCGAGCGTTGAGCGATCAGTACCGCAATCTCCACAGCGCCAACGCCGCTCCAATCGTGCGCACCCGCCTCGATGCGCTTGGCTATGCTGCCCTGCTTATGCCGGCTACATATGCGCAACTGTATGGCGCAATGCATGCCGCTGCTGCGCGTGTGCCATCATGGCAACCGAAAACCATGCTCGATATGGGGAGCGGTCCCGGCACGGCATTGTGGGCGGCGACCATGTGCTGGCAATCGCTCCACGACCTCACTGCCTGGGAGCGCGAACCGATGCTGATCGCCCTGGGACGCGATCTTGCGCGCGCGAGTGCGAATCCTGCGCTGCGCCATGCGCGCTGGGTTCAACGAAATCTGAGTGCTCCCATCGAACGCGGGGTCGCGTTCGATCTGGTTGTTCTCGGACATGTTCTTGGCGAGATTCCGCCGGAAGAACGTGATGCCGTTGTCGCGTCCGCCTGGCGCATGACGCATGGTATGCTGCTGATCGTCGAACCCGGTACGCCTGGCGGGTTCAGCGTTGTGCGCGCCGCGCGCGACCTGTTGCTTGCCGATGGCGCTCTCACCATTGCTCCGTGTGCTCACAATCTCCCCTGTCCGCTCAACGATGACTGGTGTCATTTCCCGCAACGATTGCGCCGCCCTGAGTTTCAGCGGCGCGCGCGCGGCGCGCCGTCGCCGTGGGAGGACGCCAAGTACAGTTATGCCGCACTTGCCCGTTTCCCTCCCGAACGACCGATCTGGGGGCGCGTCATTCTTGAGCCGTCCTTCAACAAAGCCTATGCCGAAGTCCTGATCTCGTCACGCGACGGCATTGTGCGTCATCGCGCACTCAAACGTAATCGGGACGCCTTTCGATGGGTTAAACATCTTGAATGGGGACAGACACTTGAGGAGAAGCCATGAAAGCTATTCTGTTCGATGCTCCCGGCAGCCCGGATGTTTTACGGTATGACGATGCGCCTGACCCGACCCCCGGCGCTGACGAGGTGTTGGTGCGGGTGCGCGCCACGGCGGTTAATCGCGCCGATCTGCTCCAGCGGCGCGGGGCGTATGCGCCGCCTCCAGGTGCGTCACCCATTTTGGGTCTGGAACTTGCCGGCGAGGTGCTGACGCCTGCCGGTCCTTGGCGCGTCGGTGATCGGGTGATGGCTGTGGTAACTGGCGGCGGCTACGCCGAACTGGCGGTCGTGCCCGTCGGCATGGTCATGCGTATACCGGATTCCCTGTCGTTCGAGGAAGCGGCTGCCATTCCGGAAGCCTTCCTGACTGCGTTTCTCAACCTGTTCACGTTGGGGCGGTTGCAGGCGGGTGAGACGGTGCTGATCCATGCTGGCGCCAGTGGTGTCGGAACGGCAGCCATCCAGCTGGCACGTGTTGCCGGCGCACGGGTCTTCGCCACTGCCGGGTCACCGGAAAAATGCGCGCTCTGCCGTGAACTCGGCGCAGAACTGACAATCAATTACCGCGAAGAGTCGTTCGCAGCGCGCGTACTCGATGCAACCGGCGGTCGCGGCGTTGATCTGGTGCTGGATTTCGTTGGCGCTCCCTACTGGCAGCAGAATACTGCGGCGCTGGCGCTCGACGGACGATTGCAGTTGATCGGATTTCTGGGAGGATCGGCAGGGCAGATCGACCTGGGACCGATCCTGGCAAAACGATTGCATGTGACCGGCACAACCCTGCGTCGTATGCCTTTGCCGCAGAAAACCGCTCTCACCGCTGATTTCGTCGCATTCGCCCATGATCGCCTGGCGAGCGGCGAGTTGCGTCCGGTTATCGACACCGTCTACCCGTTGCACCAGGCTGCAGAAGCGCATCGTGTCATGGAAGCGAACCGCAACGCCGGAAAACTCGTCCTGCGCGTGGAGGAGTCAGTTCCCCAACCGTAACGTGACGACACGTGCTGTGCTATACTATCCTCTATGACCACCGCGACGCCACAACCGGTTCCCCTCACCGATGCTGATGCCGACCCGTTCCGCTACGGGTGGCGCCTCGTGCCGCGTCCCACCCCCGATAATCCCCATCACTTCGAACAGGTGCCGCTCACCCTCGACGACGTGCTCCATCCTGAAGTGGGAGACTTCATCGTGCACAGCGATCGCCACGAGACCGACCGGATGTACCTCACCGCCGTGCTGCGCGCGCGCCTGGAGCCGTCCCGTCGGG
>Ga0197142_1003421_pt1 | contig 13308 bp, 7 predicted proteins | sample GBS60_MetaG_FD_148614 | JGI IMG/M metagenome (GOLD analysis project Ga0197142, IMG submission 148614) | Sediment microbial communities from Great Boiling Springs, Gerlach, Nevada, United States - GBS 60_MetaG | ecosystem: Environmental > Aquatic > Thermal springs > Hot (42-90C) > Sediment... | reverse complement strand
TTCAAGAAAAGCAGGCAGGAAAATGTTACTGCCCATGGCGACGAAGCGGCGGCCGAGGTCTTCTCCAAGCTCATCGGCCAGAAACTGCCGGCCAAGTTCAAAATAGAGAATCTCAAATATGGTGGCGGCCGGGCTTGAAGCCTCCATGGAACCATCCCAGCTCCGGAGAAGCTGCAGGGCTGTAGCCTCTATATCCGATAAAGTCGACAGCTTAAGTAAAATATTTATTATTAATGGTTTCAGGCGCGAAACCAGCCTGGACTGAAGATCAATCTGAAGCCGGGCGAAATCTTGGGGGGTTAATTTAGCTTTTTCAGTCAGAAAATCCCTGATTCTCTCAGCTCGAACAGGTGACAGAAAGAAATAGCTGATGTAATGGGGGTAACTTTTATCGAGGCTCGTATTGTTGGCCGAAATAGCCAGGCCATCAGGTGGATTGTAGATAAAAGGAAGTTCCTCGAAGCGGACAAGACCCTGCCAGTCAGAAGAAGCGAGTTCGCCCGGAAAAAGATTCCAGCCAGGCCCTTCCCGTCGTGGTATCCCGCCTGCCAGCTGCAGGCCAATATTGCCCTCAGTATCAGCATAGACCATATTCAGACTGAGGGAGCGAAAGAAACGAAGAGCTTCTCTGAATTCTGGCCAGTTGCGAGCTCGGTTAAGCAGATAAACGGCCAGAAGCTCGTTGCTTTCCTCAAAACCTGTCCAGCGCATGGAAATCGAGCGCTCCTTAATCTTTTTGAATTCAGAAATAATCGGGCCCCGGTGGGTGAAACGAAGCTCTCCCGTGACCTCTTTTCCACCTTTGATCCTGATTTTTTCTTTTCTCACCTCCATCGGTCGCCACTGGCCTTCAAAGAAATAATGATCGGGCTGGGCAGGATCAATTTTTTCCAGATAAAAATCGATGTCATCGGCCATGACATTGGTTATGCCCCAGGCGATATGTTCATTATGACCGGCGACGATGAAAGGTTCACCCGGAAGAGCCACGCCCGAAACCCTGAATTTGCCTTCAAGGAATTGATGAAGGGGATACCAGATGGAGGGTAGATTCAGGGCTAAATGCATGTCGTTGGCCAGAAGCGGCTTACCCGTTAAACTTTTGGCGCCACTTACCGCCCAGTTATTGCTGTTCAAAGCAATTGTCAGCCCGAGCTTTTGTATTAACATAGCTGGCTCAATTAAATTACCAGACCCTGTCTCTTTTTTCTTTAAGGCTAAGGTGGGGGAAGTTAAATCTGAAAATTCAGAGCCCGCCAGAAAATCAATGGCACTAACTTTTCCTCCACCTTCAGACTGACCCATTTTCATATTTCTCATCCAGCTAGAAGCAGGCGAAATCAATAATGAATTTTCGCTGCCCGGGAAAGGCGAGGTATTTCCTGTTTTTTCTGGCCTTCTTTCAGAATTCAGGCCTTGAGTTTCAGTTATTTCAGGCAGAGAAAAGTTGGGGTAAACATAAACTGGATTCATAGGTTCCGCCAGGATTTCCGTGAGTTTCTCTTCCTGATTTTTCATTTTTTCTAAAATCTGCCAGATGATTGTTTCGATGCCCCAGGCAAAAGCCAGATCCCAGCCAATATAACCGATGAGAGAAGCTGAATGTTCAGGCAGCCAGGGTTCAGGCTGATAGCGAAGGAGACGGAATTCCATGGGGAGATTATTTTTGTGAGTTTCTATAAAGGCATTGACACCTTCACTGAAGGCGCGAACCGCTTCCAGAGCGCTGGCCGGGCTTGAAGCTAAAACCCGGCGGGCTTTTTCTGGAATGCGCAGGGCTCTTAGAAGAAGGTCGGTTTCCATAAAATCCGGGCCAAAGAGTTCAGAGAGGCGACCTGAAGTTAGACGGCGAATAAGATCCATCTGCCAGAGACGATCCTGAGCCATGACATAGCCGGTGGCTCGATAAAGGTCCCTTTCCTGGCGCGCAAAAATATGGGGAACGGCGAACTCATCTCTGATAATTTCCACTGGCTCCATAAGACCGGCCATTTCTATCTGGCCGCTATAGACCGGATAGCTGCTAACACGGAGCTTGCGCCAGAAAAGGAAAAAAATGATTAAAGTAAGACAGATTATAATTACGAGCATAAACCCAGCCACTTTTATTTTTTTCTTCTGATTTTTCTCGCCTCTTTGGCCTGACATTTTTCCCTCCATTTTAAAATTGAATATCTGCCCAGGGGTAGTCGAAATCATCTCCCTTCCAATTTAAACTAGATGGGCCATGCAAACAGAATTTATCCATTTAAATTACCTACAGCCATTTTCTTTCGAAACAAAATAATTCCAGAGAAAAAGATATTTAAAAGGACAGCAAATTATTCCTTTCCCTTCTTTTGAAAAATATTCAAAGAAAAAAAGAGGTTTTATTTTTATGGTTCTTCTGATCTTTATTGAAACCAGCCTGGGGAATGAAGAGATAATAACGCCCGGAAACGGCCCTTTAATCAGGACTTTGAGAAGAGAATTTAATCTAAATTCTGCCATCTCTTAATTGGACTCATTTTTGTTAGCCTCCTGAGCTTTGAACTCAAAGGAGGCAAATCCAGCAATGAGCAACCCCGGATCTCCGGTTTAAACCATAAAAAAGTCGGCTTAATTATTTTCAGTCCAGGTTTAAAATAAATTCCAAGCCTGTCTTCAGCTTGAGGCTTTCTATTTTAAAAGAGACCCGGATCATATTTGTAATTAAGGAGAGCGTCTGCGACGAGGGGTGAAATTTTTCTTAGAAAAGAAGCCAGCACCTGTTTTCTTCTTTCCTCAATTGGCACCTTGGACAAACAACTGGCATTTATGGCTGTTTTTGGAAAACGGGGCTTCCCATCAGGTTTAAGCCAGAGATCGATAAGACTTGAATTGGGATTGATGATGGTAAAATGCAAATTATTTTCCCGGGATGCCCTTTCCCACAGGGCTAAGGAGTAGCCATAATGAGTACAATTGAGGCTGAGGATAACTGGTGGCCAGGGCTCAGGAATCCTGGCCAGAGCCTCCGTTAAAAAAGCGGAAATTAAAAGGGCGGTTTCTTCACCCTCCGGGTCTTTTTCTATAAAAATCTCAAGTTCCGGGCACGCCTGGGTGACAAGACGATTGGCCGTAATGCCTTGTTGCAGGAGGAGCTGACGGTGAGTGTCCTCGCTAATGGTAATGGGTGTGGCGAAAATGATGGCCATAGATGATGGCTCCTCCTCCAATTTTCTCCTGAGGAGTTCAACTCCGGGTTGAACAATGTCCAGAACGGGGATGCTGGTCTTCCGGGCAAATTGGGTTGAAGGGTAAAGAGTGGATAGAGTGTTGCAGGCAATGAGAACGAGATCAGGCCGAATTTTTTTCTCAAGCGAGGTCAGGACGCGGTTGAACATTTCCAGCCGGGCCTCCCGGCTGGGAAGTGCATTGTAACCTCCTTCGGTTGAAAAGAGAGCATTAAAAAAGACTAAATTGACCTGGCGATAAAATTTTATCTTTTCCAGGCGGCTGGCGAGTTCAGCCATAATGGATAAACCTCCCAGCCCGGAATCGATCAGAGCCACAGTTATTTTTTCCCGCTTCAAAACATCATCAATTTTTTCAGCCGGAGCCAAAGCTGAACCGGAATGTTTCGTACCAGCTAATGCCTTTTCGGGATTATTCTCCGGACTGACCCTGGTTCTAAAAATAGAATTCGAGCTAATTTTGGCCAGGGGAGAGAAAAAAGCCCGGTTGAAGTCTGGTCGCACCTCTTTCCATTCTGAGCCTTCTATGGCTGAAGCTAACCAAAAGGCCAGGGTTAAGCAGGCCAATATTTTTTCTTTCCCGGTCAGCCTGAGCCCTTTTAAATTCCTTATTGCCAGGTCGTCATTTCTTAACCTGATTTTCTTAAATATCTTATTTTTTTCCATGCTGTCTGTAAGTTTATTTTTCATTGGTATCTTTGAAGCAAAATATCTTTGAATGAACGACTTTATATCATAAGATAACGTTTTAACAAAGTCATCTTTGGTCAATAATCTGGCCCATGGGTTTTTAAAGATGGTTTTTAAAATTCAAAAATCAATATTTTTGTCTAAGCATGCCGGGTTGAATTCTTTTCCGGGTCATGTCAAAATAGCGCCTCTTTAAAAAGGGATGAAAGCCTATGATTCGCCTGGGTATTGATACCGGAGGTACCTTTACTGATTTTGTTTTGATGACCCCGGGTAAGCTCAGAGTACATAAGGTTCTGTCAACGCCGGCCAATCCGGCCCTGGCTATTCTCCAGGGACTTAAGGAACTGGGTGTGCTGGAAAGGGAAGCAGATATAATTCATGGCAGCACTGTGGCCACCAACGCTCTGCTTGAGCGCCGGGGTGCCCGGCTGGCTTTTATCACGACGGCTGGCTTTGAGGACCTGCTGACCATCGGCCGCCAGACCCGCCGCGAGCTTTACAATATTATGGTTGAGGAAAGGCGCCCCCTGGTTTTACGAGAATTTTGCTTCGGTCTTCCGGAAAGAATCGATGCTGACGGCAGGATAATCCGTTCCCTGGATAGAAGAGCCCTCGACGACCTTATTGACAGAATCAAGCGGAAAAGAATTGAATCAGTGGCCGTCTGTTTTCTCCACGCTTATGCCAATCCCGAGCATGAAAGAGTTGTCGGGGAGAGACTGGCTCGAGCCGGAATTAGCTATTCCCTTTCTTCAGAAGTATTGCCTGAATACCGGGAGTTTGAGCGGGCTAGCACCACCGCCATTAATGCCTATGTAGCTCCTCTGATGGAACGATATCTTAATTACCTTGAAGCAAAGCTCGGCCCGGCCAGGCTGAAAATAATGCAGTCCAATGGCGGGTGTCTTTCAGCTGCAGCTGCCCGCCAGAAACCGGTGACGACAATTCTTTCCGGGCCAGCAGGCGGGGTGGTTGGTGCCAGTGCCATTGCCTTTCAGGCTGGTTTTCGCCGTCTTATCTCCTTTGATATGGGTGGTACCTCCACCGATGTCTCTCTCTGCGATGGAGCCATCATGACGACAACCGAGACCGAAATAAGCCATCTGCCATTGAAGTTTCCAGTAATTGACATCCATTCAGTGGGCTCGGGCGGCGGCTCCATTGCCTATCTCGATGAGGGCAGGGCTTTGAGGGTCGGTCCCCGAAGTGCCGGGGCTGATCCCGGGCCTATCTGTTATGGTAAGGGAGAGGAAATAACCGTTACCGATGCCAACCTTGTGCTCGGGCGGCTTGATCCAAACCATTTCCTGGGTGGCACAATGAGATTATTTCCCGAGAAAGCCCACCAGGCCCTGGCTGAATTCGGTCAAAAAATCAATTTGAAGGCTGATGAACTGGCCGAGGGCATTGTCAGGGTAGCCGATGCGACTATGGAGAGGGCGATCAGAGTTATTTCGGTCGAAAGAGGCTATGATCCTCGCGATTTTGCTCTGGTTTCCTTTGGCGGGGCTGGCGGCATGCATGCCTGCAGCCTGGCAGCGAGGCTGCGGATTCCGGTGGTTATTGTGCCCAAGAATGCCGGTGTGCTTTCGGCTCTGGGAATGCTTCTTTCTGATGTGGTTAAGGATTATTCGCATTCGGTTCTCCTCAGGGATGAGAGAATTTCCATCAAAGAGATAGACCGGCTTTTTGAGCCTTTGCTCAATCAGGCCAGGCGGGATCTGGTCAAAGAAGGATTCAGTCCCCGGAGCATAAGGTTACTTCGTTTTCTTGATGTTCGTTATGTTGGTCAGAGCTATGAACTAACGGTGCCAGCCTCAGCTCGCTTTCGCCATGAATTTAATCGACTTCATTTGAAACGCTACAACTATGCTGATGAAAGTCGGCCCGTCGAGATTGTTAATTTAAGGGTCAAGGCTATCGGCCTGACAGAAAAACCAGCCCTGCCTGAGCTGGAAAAGCAAGGAAGGCCTCTTTCCCGGGCCATTCTGGATGAGCGATGGATGATTTTTGACAGCCAGAAATATAAAGCCAGAATTTATGACCGGCAGTCTCTTGAGCCAGGACATGAATTTGATGGTCCGGCCGTTATCGTCGATTATGAATCCACCGCTGTTTTACCACCTGGCTGGAGGGTAAAGGTGGATAAATTTGGCCATTTAATCATGAGAATTAAAAGAAGAAAATAAGAAAGAATCAAAAATTAAAGGATTAAAAAATTAGAAACAGAAAAACAGAAATGAGGAATGAATGATTAAATTTAAAGGTTTAAATTAAAAATATTGCGGCGATGGATAAAAAGGTAAAATTCAGGGCCGTAAGAGGTAAAAGAAAAAATAATGGAAAAAGGTTTGAACCATATTTTTAATTTTAATGTGCCTCAAATTTTTCTGAATTGAGAAAAGGGAAGGAATAACGGAGTCTGAAAATGGGCCAGATCAAGCGGAGCGAGGCGAAAGGGAGAGAAAGGATTAAAGGACGAAGGTCGGCTTTTGATCCGGTCGAACTCGAAATTTTTAAGAGCATTTTTATTTCCATCGCTGAGGAGATGGGTGTGGCTCTCTGCCGCTCCTCCTTTTCGCCCAACATCAAGGAAAGAAAGGATTTCTCCTGTGCCCTTTTTGATTCGGATGGAGAGACTGTGGCCCAGGGCGATCATCTACCCGTTCATCTGGGTGCTATGCCTCTTTCTGTTAAAAGCGCCATCGAGCGAGTTGACCTTGAGCCCGGAGATGTGGTTATCCTTAATGATCCTTACCGCGGTGGCACCCATTTACCCGATATTACCTTAGTTTCTCCTGTCTTTGTTAAAGGCTTTAAGAAGCCTCTTTTTTATGTGGCCAACCGGGCTCATCATTCCGATGTCGGGGGGATTGCTCCAGGTTCCATGCCTCTGGCTCGAGAAATCTATCAGGAAGGAATAATTATTCCGCCCGTGAAACTCGTGCGGCGAGGCCGAATTGACCGGGACCTTCTAAATTTAATTCTGGCCAATGTCAGAACTCCCGTGGAAAGGGAAGGAGATCTAACCGCTCAGTTAGCTGCGAATCGCATTGGAGAAAGGCGGTTGCTTGAGGTCGTGGCCAAATATGGAGCCAGGCTTGTTCTTGAGTATATGAAACATCTCCAGGATTATACTGAAAGAATTATCCGCCAGACACTGCGCGCCATTCCGGATGGAAATTATAGTTTCGTCGATTATCTGGATGATGATGGCCTCAAAGCTCGACCGGTGCGCATCGGGGTTGAGGTGAGAATCAGAGGGGATGAAGCCGAGGTTGACTTTTCTTCTTCCGATCCCCAGGTGGAAGGCAGTGTCAATGCTAATTATGCTATAACCCTTTCGGCCACTCTTTATGTTTTTCGCTGTCTTGTGCGGGGTGATGTTCCCTACAATGCTGGCCTTGTCAGGCCAATAAAATTGATTGCGCCTGCCGGCACCATCGTTAATGCTCGACCACCGGCGGCTGTGGCCGGGGGCAATGTGGAGACATCGCAGCGAATTACCGATGTGCTTCTCGGTGCTCTGGCTAAGGCTGTTCCTGATAGGATCCCGGCGGCTTCAAGTGGCACCATGAATAATATTACTTTCGGTGGGCTTGATCCCAGAACAGGTCAGGCCTTTGCCTACTATGAGACCATAGGCGGGGGAATGGGAGCGAGTCCGGAAAGGGATGGATTGAGTGGCGTCCATACCCATATGACCAACACCCGCAACACGCCTATTGAGGCTCTGGAACATTATTTGCCCATCCGGATCAGGCGGTACTGCTTAAGACCAAAATCAGGTGGCCAGGGGCGATTCAAGGGAGGAGATGGCATTATCCGTGAATATGAATTTTTAGCCCCGGCTCAGGTCAATATTTTATCTGAAAGAAGACACTTTGCTCCTTATGGGCTTCAGGGAGGCCAGCCCGGAAAATGCGGGAAAAACATTTTTATCTCCAGAGGGAAGAAGCGCTACCTCAGGGGAAAGGTTTCCATTGAGGTGAATGAGGGCGACAGGCTGATTATAGCCACACCGGGTGGTGGCGGTTTTGGCCAGCCCGAAAAAAGAGAAAAATAGCTTTGAGGATGAAATTGAAGCAGGAAATTTTAAAACTGACATTGAAAAAGCAGGCCGGGAAAAAGATAAATTAAGGGATAGGTAAATTTCTGAGGCTAAAGAATAAATTGAGCGTTTATGTAAAATTCATGCCACCCGATAAAAACTTTTGAGGCAGCCTGAGGGCTTAATTGTATCCGTAAAGATGCTTGATCTGCGAGGTAATTAAGAAAACGGAACTCAGGGATTAAATGAATTAATGAGTAATAGATCTCTTCCCTGGTACAGATTAATCTCGCCAGCCCAGAGGAAAGCCCTGCTTTCAGCCAGCCTTGGCTGGATGCTCGATAGCTGCGATGTCATGCTTTATGCCATGGTGCTGGCTCACCTGATGAAAGACCTGGGTATGGATAAGGCAACGGGTGGCCTGATGGGTTCTTTAACCCTTTTAGCTTCAGCAGTGGGAGGCATAATTTTTGGCCTGATAGCTGATAGAGTTGGTCGGGTCAGGGCCCTGATGATGACCATCCTGATTTATTCCTTTTTTACGGCTGCCTGTGGTCTGGCCCAGAATGTCTGGCAGCTGGCTATTTTCAGGGTGTTACTCGGGCTGGGCATGGGAGGTGAATGGGCTACTGGAGCCGCTCTAGTGGCTGAAACCTGGCCGGATGAGCATCGCGGTAAAGCTCTGGGCATAATGCAGAGTTCCTGGGCTGTGGGCTATGCCCTGGCTGCTGGCATCACCGCCCTGATCCTGCCCCGCTTCGGCTGGCGGGTTGTTTTCTTTTTTGGCATCCTACCAGCTCTCATAACTTTATGGATAAGAAAAAATGTGGATGAGCCGGAAATCTGGAAGCGCTCAAGATGGAAAGCTGAAATTGGAGACGACATCGAGGAAAAGGGTGAAATTACCGGTCAGGAAACCGATCGAAGGCATAAAAGCGATGAAAAAGTTCTCTTAAAATCTGAAAAAGAGGTTAAAGGTAAAAACGATGGCGATGACATAAAGGCGAAAAAAGCCGGACATGGCCATCTGGCTGAAATCTTTCGACGCCCTTTTCTTCCTTTAACTTTAATCACCACCTCCATGAATGCCGCTACCATGTTTGCCTGGTGGGGCCTTTTTACCTGGATTCCAGCCTATTTGGGTTTACCGAGGTCTGAAGGCGGCATGGGACTGGATGTAGTTCGCACTTCTGCCTGGATTGTGGTGATGCAGGTGGGCATGTGGTTCGGCTATATCAGTTTTGGCTTTATCTCTGATCGCCTGGGCCGCAAAAAAACCTATATTTTCTTTTTGCTAGCAGCAGCTCTTTTCGTGGCGGCCTATAGCAGTGCTCGCAGCAATCTTTCCCTGCTTTTGCTCGGTCCTTTTGTGGCCTTTTTCGGGACAGGCTATTTTTCTGGATTCGGCACAATTACCGCTGAAATTTTTCCCACCAGAATCAGGGCCTCAGCCCAGGGATTTACCTATAATTTTGGCCGTGGCCTGAGCGCTCTTGCTCCCTTTACCATCGGAGCTCTGGCCAAGGTCCATGGCCTGGCCTTCGCCTTTTACTTGACGGCCGCTTTCTTTCTCTTAGCCGCTGGCCTGGCCCTGGCTTTACCAGAAACTAAAGGCAGAAAACTTGAATAGAGAAAGGGAGCTCAGACAGAGCAAGGCCCAAGAGCTGGCAAAAAAGGTGTCAGGAAAAAATCCCACTCTTAAATTTTTATTTCCTTTCCTGAATGATTTAAAGGATAGATCAGCTTCAATGGCTTTCCATCTTTAGATAACTGAGAGAAAAACTGGTTTTAATTTAGGGAGTTGGCCTAAAATTTAAACGAATAAAATTAAGGGGAAAAGCTCATGGAGAAGGCCAGAAAAAGGGTGATGCTGATTCAACCTCCCCTTGAAGACTTTTATACAACGCCCATAAGGCTTTATCCGCTGGCTCTTCTTTATGTCGCCCGGGTATTTGAAATTTTTGGCTGGGAAGTCCGGATCCTTGACTGCCTTTCGCCTCTAAAAAAAAGAAAAATTCCCCTTCCAGAAAAGTGGGCTTATCTTCGGCCCTACCTTAATAATCCCTATTTTTTTAAACATTATTACCGCTTTGGTCTGAGGAAAGAAGAAATAATTGAAGCTATAAAAAAATTTTCTCCTGACTTAATTGGGCTTAATTCCGCCTTTGCAGCCTATTATCGGAGCCTGGCGGAGGTGGCTGAAGAAATTAAGAAAAATTTTTCAGGCTGGCTGATTGTGGGCGGCAATCAGGCTTCCTGCTTCCCCGGGGAAATTAAAACCAGAACCCCGGCCATCGATGAAGTCATTACAGGCCAGGCTGAAATTTCCTTGCCCGCTTTTCTTAAAAAAATTTTTCCGGAAATAAGGCCCGATTTAAATCTTGCTGATAAATTTTTTCAAGTAAAAGATGTCAGCCGGAATAAATGTTTTGACCTTCTGGAGAGCGGTTTCATCGACTGGAAGACAATCTGGCCAGCTCACGAATTGATTAACCCGGATTTATATAAAATAGGCCGGAAAAATTACGCTTCCCTTCAGGCGAGCCGCGGCTGTCCATACCGCTGCACTTTTTGCAATATCCAGATAGTTTTCGGCCATCAGCCTGATTACCGGCCGGTCAATTCAGTTATCGAGGAGATGAGATTTTTATTCAGACAGCGCCGGGTCGAGATGTTCAATTTTGAAGATGATAATCTTTCTCTTGATCGAGATTGGTTCGAAGAATTCTTGAAAGCGGTCGTCGGGGATGAGGATCTGAGAGGAACGGAACTTCTGGCCATGAATGGACTCAATTACGAGACTCTTGATGAGAGGATTTTAAGCCTGATGAAACAGGCGGGCTTTCGCAAACTCGATCTGCCTCTTGTAAGCGGCCGGCCTGAGATAAGAAAAAGTTTAAAAAGGCCGGAGAAAAAGGGAAGTCGTTTCTTCTGGGAAATAATCAGGCTGGCCCGCAGACTCGGCTTTTCCATTACCGTTTATCTTATCATTGGCCTGCCCGGGCAAACAGAAGAAGAAATCAGGGAAACAGCTCAAAGACTCTGGGAAGAGGGAGTGGTGGCGACTCCCTCTATTTTTTATCTGGCCCCGGGAAGCGAGCTTTATAAGACGATGGCTGTGCCTGAAGAAATTAGAACTGACTGGGATATGTACCGATCGACAGCCTTTGCTATAGAAACAGAAAACCTGTCACGGGAAAAACTCATTAACCTTTTTCTTTATTTCCGGGAGCAAAATCTGGCCCGGCGGTAGCACGCGGCCTCAGGCTAAATCAGAACTGGAATAACTCGGGCTGGTGACTGAAATAGGAAATAATTTACTGTTGCTGCCATTTATTTTTTCAGGTTCAGCCAGCTTTCCTGGAGTAAAAATAAGAGATTTTAAGGTACCTGACAGTGAATCCTGTTCTGGCTGGATTTGCTACCCGTGAGGCTAATTATTTATAACATGCGGCGATAAAATAAAGTTTTTTTTAATGCTCGACATGAGAAGGCTCTTTAGCAGCCTTCTGATACCTCCAATTCTCAGATTTACCTGGAAAAAACAAAAAATTTTTTTATGATAATAAATAATCTTTATTTGCTCCGGATCGTTTAATAGGAGAGGAGAGTTTGATGGTTAAATTTTTGCTCTGGTTAATTCTTTTTGTTCTTTGCTGGCCTCTGGCTCTTTTAGCCCTGATTCTCTATCCCCTGATCTGGTTGCTTCTTCTTCCTTTTCGCCTTCTCGGAATAACTGTCAGCGCCATTCTTGACCTTTTTAAAGCCCTTATTACCCTTCCGGCCCGTCTTTTGCGCTCCATCGGTTCAAAATAGTTTCTTTCCTCCAGATGCTGTTCTGTCATCTGCGTTTTTGCTCTTTCCGAAGATTAAATCCCCAGCTTCTTTCTGACCTGAAAGGCAATTCGTGAGCGGCTCATCCTTAAAAATTGTGGTAATTTCATTAATTTTTCTCATGAATATCTTGCCTTTTTTCGCCAAAAAGAGCTCTTCGATATGGGGAAAAGTGGCGTTTTATAAACCCTTACCCTGGTCCATTTTTAAAAGTCAGAACAAACCTAAATTGCCCTGAATTTTTAAAATGCGTTTATAACTTGCTTAAATTCTTGTATCTAATTGATTTTAAAAGAAATACAGCCGATATAAGCCTAGTAAATTACCTCACTTTTGACGGAAGAGCCTTCCTGAGCTTGAATCAAAATCAAAAAATAAGTATAAAACGAGGTGTCAAAAAAGTTTTAAGGAGGGAAAATTATGATAGCAGGCAAAATCGGTCTCAGGATCAGGCCGGCCATTTTTCTTTTCTGTTTCCTGGTAATTATCAGCAGTCTTTTTAATTCTGCCTGTAAAAAAGCGGTTGAACCGGCCGACCTTATTTTAATGAATGGTAAAATAGTCACAGTTGACGAGACTCTGCCTCAGGCTGAGGCTCTGGCTATAAGGGGAGATAAAATTATTGCCATCGGTCGAAATAAGGATATCCAGCGCTTTAAAGGCGAGAAGACCCAGGTCATCGATTTAGCCGGTAAGCTGGCCATTCCTGGCTTTATTGACAGCCATGGTCATTTTTCAAGCCTCGGTGAATCCAAGATGATTCTTGATTTGACTAAAGCCAGGAGCTGGGAGGAGATTGTGGCCATGGTGGCGGAAGCGGCCAAAAATGCCAAACCCGGGGAATGGATTGTCGGTCGGGGCTGGCATCAGGAAAAATGGGTCAAATTGCCTGAGCCTAATGTCGCCGGTCTGCCCTTCCATTACGAATTGAGCCGGGTTTCTCCCCATAATCCCGTAATTTTGACCCATGCCAGCGGCCATTCCTGTCTAACTAACGCCAAAGCCATGGAGCTGGCAAAAATAACCAAGACGACACCGGACCCGCCCGGCGGTCAGATCGTCCGGGACAAGCAGGGTCAGCCCATCGGTGCTTTTATCGAGACAGCTCAGAATCTTGTTCGCCGGGCCATGAGCGCCGCTCAGGCTCAGCTTACTCCTGAAGAAAGGGAAAACAGAATTATAAAAGCCATAGTTATGGCCGCTCAGGAGTGTCTCTCCAAGGGAGTGACGAGCTTCCATGATGCCGGTGTCTCCTGGCGAACAATCGAAATCTATAAGAAACTGATCGATGAAGGCCGACTGCCGGTACGAATTTATGCCATGATCAACGAGAGTAATGAGGTGTTAAAGGAAAAATTGCCGGAATTTAAATTAATTGGGTACGGGAATAATCAGCTGACTGTCCGGTCGATCAAGCGAGTCTTTGATGGGGCTTTAGGTGCCCATGGGGCCTGGCTGCTTGAGCCCTATGCTGATTTGCCCACAAGCAGTGGACTCAATACCTATCCAGTAGAT
>Ga0197142_1003419_pt1 | contig 13310 bp, 9 predicted proteins | sample GBS60_MetaG_FD_148614 | JGI IMG/M metagenome (GOLD analysis project Ga0197142, IMG submission 148614) | Sediment microbial communities from Great Boiling Springs, Gerlach, Nevada, United States - GBS 60_MetaG | ecosystem: Environmental > Aquatic > Thermal springs > Hot (42-90C) > Sediment... | reverse complement strand
TGACACATACATTTGTAAATTTACACCTACTTGCGACAGTATTTTATTTTCAACATATCTGGGCGGAAACAAAGATGACTATGCCACTGCATACGAAATTTCTTCGGATAACAATATTTACGTTTGTGGCTATACAAATTCTCCAAACCTTCCTGTCACTGGCGGAGCCTACCAAACGACCCTTAAAGGGAAAAATGATATTTTCTTTATGAAACTATCTAGCTCCGGACAACAAGTTCTGACTTGTACATACATTGGTGGAATTGAGGATGACTATGCATATTGTATGGCAATAACCCCATCTGAATATATATATATTGGTGGTGCGACAAAATCAAACGATTTTCCTGTCTTCCCTGTTCGCATTTGGGGTAATCCACCATATGAATATGTTATGGAGTCTCCTTTTGACCGCTCCTACAATGGCAATTTTGATGGGGTCGTTATTAAAATATTTGGGAAAGGTGGCGGTCTCGAATATGCAACGTTCTTTGGTGGCTTAGCAGATGATTACGTAACTTCAGTTTCATATTTTGGAGCTGACGAAAAAGTTGTCTTTGCTGGAAAAACCTACAAGGAACCCTCAACAGTTACATTTCCTTTGACTCAAAATGCTTTTCAAAACACTATTAAGGGTCTTTCAGAGGCTTTCGTTGCTTCTTTGTCAAATATCGAGGTCAGGTCTCAATATGGATACAATCATAAAAGTCAAAACTTAATCTTTTCTACATTCTTAGGTGGCTCCCAAGATGATTTTCCAACAAGTATTGCATTTAACAAACAAATCCAAAATATTATTGTTATTGGCTATACAAATTCTACCAACTTCCCGATAATAAATAATCCCTCGGGGAAAAAATTTCAAAAGTATGATATTTTCTATTCTTCTTTCGTTACCGATGGTTCTTCAATTACTTACAGTGATATTCTGGGTGGGAATGATGACGACATCCCAAATTCGTTTTTGCTTACTTCCGAGGGTGATTACTACATCGTTGGAAAAACCTCCTCGACCAACTTCCCAGTAATTAATAATATCGAAAATTTTATTCCCGGAACCTTTCCTAATTCCTTTATTCTTAAAAATGTTGGAGCAACCTTGCGCATCGACTCCCCTGTTGGTGGGGAAGAATACTGTCCCGACAGCAAAATCCCTGTAAAATTAGATTCCGACGGACTACAATCATCTGATACTTTTTGTTTAGAAATTATGCCAGAAAACAACTCTGAATGGACCATTATAGATTCCCACTTCGTGGGCTTTTCAAAAAATATTACAATTCCCAAACATATTTCTGGTAAGGTTTACTTGAGGGTATCGCACCAGCGAGGTTTAATCGCTTCCGTCAAATCACCGATTGCTATACTTAAGCCACCCAAAATCATCAAAACTTTTCCAGAAAATAATTTTGTGGAAATTTGCGAAGAAGACTCCACTACTTTTTCTGCCCTGGCAGAAGGTTCTAAATTAACTTACCAATGGCTTTTCAATAACCAAAAAATTCCTAATGCAACCGATACCTTTCTAACCCTTAAAAATGTCAAACCAGAAAATTCAGGCAAATATAAAGTTATTGTCTCTGGCTTCTGTCCTCCCAACGACACTAGCTTGGAATTCCAACTCAATGTTATTCCAAAAACAAAAATCATTACACATTCAGAAGACACCACAGTAAAAGTCGGCGAAAAACTCTTAATCTATGTCAATTCTGTTGGCGCAAACTTAAAATTCCAATGGTATAAGGATAATTCCAAACTGCTTGGGGAAAATAATTATTACTTTTCAATCGAAAAGGTGTCGAAATCCGACGAAGGAAAATATTTCTGCGTTGTTGAGGGAATTTGTGGAAAAGATACAACACCCGAAATCACAGTTAAAATAGATACAACGATTATTAACAATGTGGCAGAAAATGAAAAATCCTTCGTTAAATCGAACTTCTTGATTGTGCAAAACCATTTCATTTTAGATTTAATTCAATCAGATTTTCAGGGAAATGTCGAGGTTTCCCTATTCGACTTTCTTGGTAACGAAATTGAAAATTTAAAGATACCTGGTGCAATCTCCGCGAAGATCAACATAAATATTTCATTTTTACACCCAGGTTTATATCTTGCCAGAATAAAGTTAAATAATAGGATTGAAAAAATCCTGTTCCTGAAACTTTAATAGTGAAATACCCATATTGAATTTGTAATTTTGGAATTGAAATTATTTAAATTTCAAAGGCAAGGAATTTTTATGACTCATTTGAAATTCGACTCAAAGTTTGATTGTCTTGTTTGTTTGAATGCAGAGATTCCCCCTTTAGGTTTTTTTATTAAATATTTTCCGGATATCCCAATTGTTGGAGCCGATGGAGGTGCAGTTCGTCTTTTCGAAAAGGGCATTATTGCCGACTATGTTGTTGGCGACCTGGATACATTTTCGAACGCAAGGATTGAAAAGCATTTCAAAAACTCTGAAATTATTTTCAACCCCGACCAGGAAATTAACGATTTCGAAAAGGCTTTGATTTTTGTCGAACAGAAAGGCTTCCGAAATATTCTTGTTCTTGGATTTCAAGGTGGGGAACTTGACCACACCTTGAACAATTGGAGTATATTAATCAAATACTTTAAGTGCCTCAACCTTTGTTTATTCGATAAAGGAAATTATGGAATTCCACTCAACGAATCATTCAAAATTGAGACGCAAAGAAACGAATTAATGTCCTTAATTCCACAACCGAAAGCTCGACTGAAAACCCAAAACCTTCGGTGGAATTTAGAAAGCGAAGTCCTTGAGCTTGGCTTTCGCGAAGGTGCCCGAAATATAACAACAGGCGAAGAGGTTACCATCGAGATTCTTGAAGGAGCAGTGCTCCTTTTCCTTCGTGCCCGCCTACCTTATTGCTATCGAAAAGAAAAAGCTTTGTGGACCCGATGAGACTCGAACTCACGACCTCTAGAGTGCGATTCTAGCGCTCTCCCAACTGAGCTACGGGCCCACTAATTATTGTCAAAATTACGAAAATTTTTACAAATTGCAAAATCAAGTGCGTGGTTCAAGCAACACAACAGGGATAATCATTTCTTCCATCGATATTCCGCCATGCTGGAAACTATCCTTATACCTTTGCAAATAATAGTGATAATCTGTTGGATACACAAAATAATAGTCTTCTTTCGCAATTATGTTGTTGACAGTTATAGAAATCTTTGGTAAGCGGAGTTCGGTCAAATCCTGTATTTGCATTGAATAGCGTGGATCGCTTTTGACATTCTTCCCAAACTTGTATCTTAGCGAAGTAGAGGTTTCGCGGTCTCCAAGAACTTTTACACCACGCATACAACGAATTGAACCATGATCGGTGGTCAGCACAATTTTAACTTTTGGAAATGTTGATAATGTTTTGAGCATCCCCAAAAGACTCGAATGATTAAACCACGAGCGTGTAAGTGACCTATATGCGGACTCATCGGGGGCAATTTCTTTCAAGATAGCAAAGTCGGAGCGGGAATGAGCAATCATATCGACAGAATTTACAACGATAGCTGTTAAGTGGTTTTGAGCATATCTGGTTATCTCGTTTTCAATTTTTTTTCCGAACTCGGTTTCGTGAATCTTAATATATGACAAAGGATTTCGTAGTTTAACACGTTTACGATTCAATTGTTCAATAAGTAATTCCTTTTCGTATGCATTTTGTTTATGGTCCTCTGTGTTCAGTTCCCCTACCCAATATTGAGGATAATGCTTTTGTATATCGAATGGATACAAACCAGCAAAAATTGAATTGCGGGCATAAGGTGTTGCTGTAGGAAGTATCGAAAAATAATAATTCTTGTTGATTTTATAGAATTGTTGTAAAACTTCTTCCATTATAAGCCATTGGTCGAGTCTTAAACAATCGATTACAAAAAAGAAGACATTGAAATTTGATTCAAGATAAGGAATCAAAAATTTATCAACAATTTGTGGAGAAAACAATGGTAAATCGCCATTCGGAGCTGAATGAATGAAATTACGATAATTATCTTCAATAAAATTTGAAAATACCGTATTCGATTCTCGAAAAATGTCGCGCAAAGGTTCAATTAATCCCAAAGTAGGGTATTTATCTAATTCAATAGACCAGCTCACCAGTTTTATATAAATATCAACCCAATCTTTCCAAAGTAAACTCTCGTTCAGAAGATTTCGAATTCTGGTAACTTCGGAAAGAAAATTTTGCACAATTTTTTCCTGATTGATTTTGTCATATTCAAGAAACCTTTTACAAATGGCAAGAATTTGTGTAGGATTAACAGGCTTGGTTAAATATGCATCTATTTTCCTTCCAATAGCCTCTTCCATCAAGGTTTCAGCCTCGTTTTTAGTCACCATCACCACTGGAACATAGGGATTAATTTCTTTTAAAAGCCTTAAGGTTTCGAGTCCGCTTATTCCAAGCATCATTTCATCAAGAAAAATCAATCCGTATGAATTTTTCCGAGCCAGTTCAATTCCATCCTCACCATTAGTTGCAGTCTCAACTTCATACCCCTTTTGGCGAAGTAATATCAAATGTGGCTTTAATAATTCAATTTCATCATCAATCCAAAGAATTTTTCCTTTGCTTTCCATATTGTATCCTCTAATCAATCTAATTAACTACTTTTTGAAACAAATATTTTTTTATAAATTTATTTTTTCATTAAATTCTTTTTCTTTCGTTTTATATTTTAAATATTTTAGGTACAAAATGAATTTGCAAAAATTTACATTAAGGTCGCAGGAAGCAATCCAAACGGCACAGGAAATTGCTTTAAATTATAATAATCAAGCACTCGAACCTGTCCATCTTTTTGCTGCATTGATTCAGGATGAAGAAAGTCTGGTAGTAGAAATTTTAAAGAAACTCGAAGTAAATATTCCTAAAATTAAAATTAAAGTAAATGAGTTACTCGAAGCATTACCAAAAATAAGCGGATATGCAGGGAACCTCTACCTTAGTCCATCGCTAAACGAAGTGTTCGACACAGCTTTCAAGGAAGCCAAGACAATGCACGACGAATATGTAAGTGTCGAACACCTTCTTCTTGCTCTAATCAGTGTTAGGTCGAATGTAGCCGAGTTACTTCGAACAAACAACGTAACTCGTGAGAATGTCTTAAAAATTTTGAAAGAAATTCGTGGTGGACACAGAGTGACTGACCAAACGCCAGAAGAAAAATATCAAGCCCTCCGCCGCTATGGCCGCATCCTTAATGATGAAGTTCGAGAAGGCAAATTAGACCCTGTTATCGGTCGCGAAGAAGAAATTCGAAGAGTTTTGCAAGTTTTATCTAGAAGAACTAAAAACAATCCCGTATTAATTGGTGAACCCGGAGTTGGTAAAACTGCCATTGTCGAAGGAATTGCTCAAATGATTGTTGCTGGGGATGTACCCGAAAATTTGAAGAACAAAATTGTGGTTATGCTCGATATGGGGGCACTTGTTGCTGGCACACAATATCGTGGACAATTCGAAGAACGCCTGAAAGCTGTCATTAAAGAAGTAGTTGATTCGGAAGGACAAATAATCCTATTTATCGATGAGATTCACACTTTGATTGGAGCAGGAGCAACCCAAGGAAGTATGGACGCTGCAAACATTTTAAAGCCAGCTCTTGCTCGGGGCGAACTTCGATGTATTGGGGCAACTACTTTAGATGAATATCAAAAGTATATCGAAAAAGATCCTGCACTCGAAAGGCGATTCCAGAAAGTATTTGTCGATGAACCAACCGTAGAAGAAACAATTTCAATCCTCCGAGGTTTAAAAGAACGATATGAAGTTCACCACGGTGTTAAGATCTCCGATAGTGCTATTGTTGCTGCTGCCGAGCTTTCCCATAGGTATATAACCGACAGGTTTCTTCCCGACAAAGCTATCGATTTAATCGACGAAGCAGCGAGCAAAATAAAGCTGGAAATCGAATCTATGCCCGAAGAATTAGACACTATCGAACGAAAGATACGACAATTGGAAATAGAGCGTGAAGCTCTACTCCGCGAGCTTAAAAGCAAAGGAGTTGAAATATAAAACCCTATGGATGAGACATTCATTCCCTTTTGCCTGGTCGAAAAAAATGAATCTACAAAAAATGCCCTGAAAAAGGTTATCGAGCGAGTTTTTCGTAAATCTCCAATTTTCACAGTTGACAATGGAATTGAATGCTGGGACCTTGTACAGAAGTTTAACGATTTAATGATAATTGTAGCAAATTACCTCGAAAGCGAGTACCACACCGAACAGCTTGTCAAGAATATACGAGAATCAGAAGAACCTCGCATCAGAAATATCTTTATCATTTTTATCACATCAAATTCTAATGCCGAACTTAATTTCAAAGCACTCCAAGTTGGTGCCGACGACTTTATTAATAAACCTTTTTTAATCGATGAGGTAATCGCAAAATTTCAGAACGCATACCGAATAATGCACCTTTACAAACAGATCTTCAATAGAGATTCTATTATCAATGAATTGCGAGAAGAGCTTCGAAAAGATACTTTAAGAATGCGCGATTTACTCTACTTGTTTGAATGCCTACGAATCCCTGATGGTGCCGAAAGAATCAATAGAATAACCGAAATTTCTCTCTGGATAGCAAACGAATACGACCCTGATGATTTGAATTTGCAGAATATTTTAAAAGACGCTGCAAAACTTTGCTTTATTGGGCGACTATTTCTACCCGAAAGAAATATTGGAGAAATACCAACACAAAATGGTTACCTAAAAAACGAAAAAATGGAAAAAATTCCTCTCTTCGCAAAGGAACTGTTTTCCTTTTTTCGTTCCTACGAAGACATTGCAAACGTTGTAATACATATTTATGAAAATTACGATGGAAGCGGATTGCCCGATAAACTCGAGAAAGGGAACATCCCGCTTGCATCAAGAATTCTTCGCGTGGTAATCGATTTCGATGACCTCTTTAACCAAAAGAAATTTGAAACTAACAAAATTGTGTCTATGCTGGAAGCCGAATCCCGCAGGCTATACGACTTCCGGGTTGTTGTGTTGCTCGACCAATATCTGGCTTTTCGCTCTTCACAACTTAAAGTTCCAACAGAGCGTCCAATCGAAATCGACGAGCTGAAAGAGGGAATGACGTTGTCGAGGAACGTGGTAACCGAATCTGGATTGAAAATTGCTGTTGCTGGAACTCTTTTAAATCCCGAAAGTGTTGAAAGAATTCAAACGATTGCTAAGACTGACCCAATTATTGGCAAAATATACGTAAAAATCCAATGATCCTTGTCACAAAAATCGATGGGCAACAAATCGTTATTAATGCCGAAGAAATTGAAACCATAGAAATCGGTATAAACTCGATTTTATCTCTACGAAGCGGAAAAAAATATATTGTTCGCGAAACTTACGAAGAAATCACCGAAAAAGTAATTGAATATAAAAGAAAGTGTAATCAACAAAACTTAAAAATTGAAGATAAAAATATTTAAGTTATTTCTCTACTTCTTAATTTTTCAAATTATCTCTTGCAACAGTTCTGATCTTTTTTCGCAACAAACATTTTTCTTAAAAACAGATTCTATACCCGCAAACACAAACTTTTTTAGCAATCTATTTGACAAACAATTTAATATATATCGGCTGAATACATACTTTGCCATAAGCAAAAAAATTTTCAGTGGTGAACTTTTATTGAAAAACGATTATAATGGATTTCTTATTAAAACAAACGAAAACGCAGTTCGAGATATAGAAAATCTTAATTTGGAATTTAACCACCATATTTTGGAAGATATAAAATTATTCCTTTCAGCTGAGTATACTTTGAATTCAGACTCAAAATCGATTGGTTTAAACCAGGCTGAACGAATAAAAAGCGATTTGGGAATTGACTTTAATTATAGTAAAGACTACCACATAACAACCGCAGTTGGAATTGAAAGAAACAAGCAAGTAAGCATAGTAAATTACGGTCCAAGAGTATCTATATCATTAAAGGAGCTAAACCTAAAATTTTCCGATTTCAATTTTGCCGGTATGTTATTGAGCGAAAATAGCTACTTAAACCAGGGCAAGAGAAACAGCGATTTAGTGGTCCAAGGGAAATTATTCGCCAATTTCGTATTAAATAATTCTTTTGAGTTAAACTTGAATTATACCCGAGCTCAACGAGATTATTTAGCCTTTCCAATTACTTCGAACGACAACTTCGAAAGACGAATTGAAAGTAAAATAAATCCGATGTTTTCATTAGCTTATAATTTGCTCGATAGCTTTTTTTTACAATTTAGCGGATATGTAAACTCTTACCAAATCAAAAAGTCATTCAATAAATTCATCAACTCCAATCCTCAAACAGCAATTGAAAGAACACTTTCGGAACAGATTTTCGATTTCACTTTAAAATTCGATTTTAGAAGTAGGTTCATTTCACCTACTTTCGGATTAAACTTATTCTATCGAAACGAAGAAAATATTTTGAATAGAAAATTTCAAATTGACGAGCAAAGTTTCAACCAGCTTGCATTTATTGAATCACAAAAAAACAATTACCAGAGCAAGTTTGATCTATTTGGTAACTTACATTGGACAATCGATAGAGAAAACAAATTTATATTCTTCGGGAATTTGGGAATCTTTCGTTATGATACACCTTCTGAATTCAACGACGATGACCGAGACGAATTTAAATTTTTAGGGACTTTTAATTATTATCACAAATTTTCCAAATTCATTAATTTTAAAACTGAGTTAGAGTTTCAATTGAATCACCTAGTTTTTATCAAAGCAAGCAAAAGCTCGCTAAACAATTGGAACAGAATTCTTCGCTTTTGTCTTTCACCCGAATACTCAAGCTCTTACTTACGTTATGCTCCCGCTTTTGAAATCATTTCAAATTACGTTTCATACGATTTCGAACCTAAAATTACTTCTATCAAAAGTTTTGCTTTCAGGCAATTCATCTACCGCGATACTGTATTGATAAATTTTACACGAAAATTTTTTCTAAGTGGTTACTTAATCTATAAGTATTCAGAAAGAGGCTTGCTTTTTTGGAAAAATTTCGCTATGACAAAAGAAACCGAAATCTTCGAACTTTTTCTTCGTGAACTTTTTAACTACAAAATTGGAAATCAAAATACTATTGGTATTGGAGTTAGGGTTTATAATATTAAGCAGGAATCAAAATCGGGATTAAGTCTTCAAAATCAATATTCATTCTATTCAATTTCCCCAGAGACAGAAATAAAAATTTTTTTAAGTAATAACAATGTGATATTTTTGCAAGGTTGGTATGAGTTAAAATTCGGAGAATATAAGTTGATCGGTGAAACCGCAAATTTGTTGTTGAAATTGAGCATATTTTTTTAAATAACCTATGAACACCGAAAATGAAATATATTACTATACGGAATTCACCACGGACAAAAGAATTTTGGGCGAAATCGAAACCATACTTAAAAAACTCCATAAGCATATCCCGCTCGATAAGGGTAAACTCCACGACATTCTTGTTGCAACTACCGAAGCTGTTATTAATGCAATTCAACACGGCCATAAATTTGACCCAACAAAAAAAGTAACTTTGAGGGTTTCGGCAAGCAAAACAAAAATACAGGTTGTCGTCCAAGACGAAGGAGGCGGATTTAATCCGGATGTAATTGAAGATCCCAGAAAACCTGAGAACCTCTTGAAAGAACGTGGTCGAGGAATATTTCTTATCCGCCAACTTTCTGATTCTGTTAAAATCACGACAAGCTCAAAAGGAACCATTGTGGAAATGAATTTTAAAATAAAAAATGAATAATATAATTGAGAAAGTTTTACAATCAGATATTTGGGATTTTTCCTCCCCTTTTTTAGTCATAACCGGGACTTTTGGAGTTGGCAAATCCTTTCTTATTGAACAGATCCAAAATCGAATTAAAGAAAAAAAAGAGGAAAACTCATTCATTATCCACTTCAATTTTGAAGACATAAAAGAAATAGAAAATTTACCGAAAGCTGCAACTTGTACTTATTTAATTAATGGTAATGAAAAAAACTTCGAATTGGACGATTTGGATTTCTTCCTCGAGCGTTTTTATACCTTAAAAAACCAGATCTTAAACTGCGACTACAATTTGTATGAAGAAGTTAATGAAATTTATAAACTTAAGGATTATTTCGCCTACGACCTATCCAATTTAACCGAAATTAGACTTACTGGTACATCTCTACAAAAACTCGAGACAATATTTAATAGAAAAAGTGATATAAGGATAATATCTACCCTATTTGATGTTTTAACTGAATCAATTTTGAAATCTATATTTCAAATAACAAATAAATATGGTTATGAAAAAACACCTTATAAAATATTCTTAATTTTCGATAATTACGAAAATTTCTCAGCAACAATCGATAGCTGGATTTACCATCATTTATACAAGTACCTTAATTTTAAATCGATTCTTGATTTCAAGTCGTATGAAATTCGTCTTGGATGTGAAAAAAATAAACTGTCTACCCTTTTCGATTTCAAATTTATTCTATCCAGTCGCTACGACTTTGTTTTGAAATCTCTGTCGAAACAGGAACATAAGGTTAATTTTACAACAATTAATCTTGAACCATTTACAAAAGAACAATGTAAAGTATATACTTTCGAATCTCATACAAATGTTGATGTAGATACTTTTTACATCGTAACCCAAGGAATTTATTACGTTATCGATTTATTAGAAAAATCTTTTAACCTTCAAACTGATAGTTCAAACCTTAAAGAACTATACCGAAATGTATACAAAAAAATAATTTCTCGCATTCCTTCTCAGCTCGAAAAAATCCTTCAATTCCTTTCCTTTTTAGAAAAATATAGCGAGGAAGCTATCCGTTGCGTAACTGATGATAATGAGTCCTATCCAAGAATTTTTAAATATTTCAGCAACAATAGTGATTTATCCGAAGTAGTTTGGCTCAAAAACCAGTTTTTTAAAATAAAAAACCATTATCAATACTTCATAACAAATCATATCAAAGAAAATGCACCCGAGAAATTCGAATTAATAAAACAAACTCAGGAACGATACCTAAAAGGCTTCGAGAAGTTGGAAAATCTCCCACTTCTTGAAAGGAAAATATTACGAAATCTTGCATACTTTAAAGAATTTCATATTGGCGAGTCCTTACGAATATTTTTTCATGAAGATTCAAATTCCGTTGTCGATTTCATAAAATCCAACAAAGAACTCTTTATTGTTGAAAATAAAATATTACGACTCCCTGAGCCAACAAGAAATGCTCTATTAGAATTAAACCGACTCATAGACAAAGAAAGATTTGACTTGAAAAGAGAATATATTTCAAGTCAAATCGAAATGTACAAAAATGATTTAAAATCGAAACAAAAAAAACTTGACCTTGAAATCGAAACATTAATTACTAAAAAGTTTGAATTGGAAAAACAATACGATCATTTGCAACTGGAATTAACTGAAAAAAAAGAGCAATTGTTATTTCTCGAAAATCAAATAATAGATGTAAAAAACAAAAAAAATAAATTTTCAAAAAAACTAACCTGGAAGATCTTCTTTTTTTTCACACTTTTATCTTTAATATCATTTGTGGTTGGAAACAATATTATTTATTTTTTTGATGAGACTTTCGATTCGGAAATAATTCGTGGACTAGGAATTTCTTTCAAAATTTTATCCTTACTATTTTTAGCAGTTATCGCGTTTTTAGGCATAGATTATTTAGCATTTTCGAATAACAAAAAGGAAGCCATCAATCGAGTAGAAGAGCACCTAAAACTACTCGAGAAAGAAAGAAATGATTTAGAAAGAGCTTTGAACCAATTAACTCAGCAGCGAAACGAAATTGATAATGAGCTCCAAAATTTAAATAACGAGTTGAAAAGATTAAATAGCAAAAAAGAAGAGATTGAAATGGAATTGAAAATCGAATTTATTGAATATAATTCGAAATAACACAAAATTGAATACAAAAATCAAAAAAGTATTTGAAAATATGATGCTTTGTAACTTTTAAATGTTTTTTTCATAATTTCGAGGTTTTGAAGTTTAATTCATCTTGTTTGACAATAGGTCGGGGTCATATGGGTTTTTTTAGTTATCTCCGCTCTACAATCTTAAGCAAAGTAGTAATGGCAGTAACAGGGGCCATCTTGGTCCTTTATGTTATTGTCCATACAGCTGGAAATATGTTGATTTATTTTGGCAAGGACACCTTAAACTCCTACTCTGCTTTCTTGCATAGTTTAGGTCCTATACTCTGGATTATTAGATTCGTATTAATTTTATCGGCAATACTCCACATCATAACTTCTATCAAACTAAAATTCGAGAACTGGGGTGCCAAACCAACCAAATACGCAGTAAAAAAATACTTTAAAGCAAAGTTTACCTCTCGCACAATGATTTGGACCGGCTTGATGGTCTTGTGCTTCGTTGTTTATCATCTCTTGCATTTTACATTTAGAACTACCAATCCCCAACATTATTATCCTGAATTCTACCAGCCCCACAATGCTGTAAGTTCAATACTTCTTGAAAGGTTTGATGTCTACCGTATGGTTGTGCTCGGTTTCAAAGATCCCCTAATATCCTTAGTCTACATCGTTGGAGTCATAATAGTTGGTTTTCATCTTGACCATGCTATCCAAAGTATGTTCCAGACTCTTGGCTTTAATCAAAAACATTATTTCCCAACGATTCAAAAATGTAGCACAACTCTCGCAATCATTATTGTTCTTTGCTTAATTTCAATTCCTATAACCATTTTGTTAGGTTTGGTTGGAGGTGGAATATGATACTTGATGGAAAAGTTCCTACTGGACGAATAGAAGAAAAATGGGACAAGCACCGCTTCGAAATGAAGCTTGTTAGCCCTGCTAACAAAAGGAAATATAAAATTCTGATTGTGGGTACAGGCCTTGCAGGTGCTTCTGCTGCGGCCTCACTTGCTGAATTAGGTTACAATGTTGAAGTTTTTACCTATCACGATAGCCCTCGCCGAGCCCATAGCATTGCTGCACAAGGTGGCATCAATGCAGCAAAAAATTATCCCAACGACGGCGACAGTATCTGGAGACTTTTCTACGATACTGTCAAAGGAGGTGATTTCAGAGCACGTGAGGCAAATGTTTATCGTTTGGCTCAAGTAAGCAATAATATAATTGACCAATGCGTTGCTCAAGGTGTTCCCTTCGCCCGAGAATATAGCGGTTACTTGGCAAACCGCTCATTCGGCGGCGCCCAACTTTCTCGAACATTTTATGCACGCGGACAAACAGGACAACAATTGCTTTTGGGCGCTTAT
>Ga0197142_1003417_pt1 | contig 13312 bp, 8 predicted proteins | sample GBS60_MetaG_FD_148614 | JGI IMG/M metagenome (GOLD analysis project Ga0197142, IMG submission 148614) | Sediment microbial communities from Great Boiling Springs, Gerlach, Nevada, United States - GBS 60_MetaG | ecosystem: Environmental > Aquatic > Thermal springs > Hot (42-90C) > Sediment... | reverse complement strand
TCTTGCAAAATAAGGAGTTCCTTGCGTTCTACCGGCGGATCGATTCCTTCGGTTCGAGAGGGCCGAATCGGTCGTTTTTCTGCTGGTTTTTCCTGGGGTTGGGCGGTTTCATTTACAGGTTGAGTAATTATCTAACATTCATTATTCTCCCCTTCCGGCATAGAACCGTTTGGATAGGGTAAAATCGATTTTCGGGGAGCCGGTTGCGCAGTGGCCTGCGAACCACTACTGCTTGCGTTGTATCCGTGTCGGCACTCTACCTATTGTGGCCCAGACATTGCAACGCAACCGGCTCATTTTCGGGACAGCCTCTTACAGGCGATAAGGTGAAGGGCGTGGCCGGGGGGATCCAGTCAAAAGAGGACCAACGATTCCTGGGTTGTCGTTGGAGGAAACAAACGATGCTTCATGCGGTGATCATGGCAGGCGGCAGCGGCACCAGGTTTTGGCCAGAAAGTCGAGCCGATCGGCCCAAGCAGTTTCTGCCGATGTTCGGGCAAAAGAGTCTGCTTCAGGATACAGTGGAAAGGCTGCTGGGGTTGGTGGCGTTGGAGCGGATTTGGGTAGCTACAACGGAGCGGCTTGCCCCGGCCGTCGCCGACCAACTGCCGGAACTTCGCCGGGACGCCATTCTGATCGAGCCGTGCAAACGGGACACCGCTCCTTGCATCGGTTTGGCCGCCCTCCGGCTGATTCGAGAAGACCCGGAAGCCACAATGGCCGTCCTACCGGCCGATCAGCGGATCGCCCCGGTAGAAGCCTTTCAGCAGACGCTTCGATTGGCCGAGCAACTGGTCCAGGAAGACCCTACCCGACTGATCACCTTCGGCATTCGGCCCACCTATCCGGCGGAAACATTTGGCTACATTGAACGGGGCGAACCGATCCTCGTGCCGCTGCCAGCAGGCCCTACCGAACCGGCCCCAAAACCAGAAACCGCTCCGGCAGGATCGGCCTCTGGATCCGGCGTGCGGCGGGCCGACGGATGGCTCAAGGTCTATCGAGTCCAAAAGTTCCATGAAAAGCCGAAGGCGTCCGCCGCCCAGCAGTATTTGGCCTCCGGCCGATTTTATTGGAACTCCGGCATCTTCGTTTGGAAAGCCCAAACCATCCTGGACCAGATCCGGCAACACCAGCCGGCAATGTACACCCATTTAGATCGTATCCGGCAGGCGGCCGACACGCCCAGTTTGGATCAGGTGCTGCGGGAGGAATTTTCGGCCATCCGGGGCCTTTCCATCGACTATGCGGTGATGGAACATGCCCAGAATGTCCTGGTGATCGAAGCGCCGTTTACCTGGGACGATGTGGGCAATTGGCGGGCGTTGGAACGATGGATTTCGGCCGACCCACAGGGTAATGTGCTGGCCGCCGAAAGGACCTTGCTTTTGGACTCTGGCGGCTGTATCGTCCGGAGCACCGATCCGAAGCATCTGGTGGTAGCGGTCGGCCTGCAAGACTTGCTGATCGTGGTCACGCCGGATGCCATCCTGGTGGCCGACAAACGCCAGGAAGAATCACTACGCAAAGTAACCCAAATCCTGGCCGAGCGCGGCTGGACGGAATATCTGTAAGATTCCGTTCGATCTGCCTTGGCCGGGTAAAGTAGAATTGAGGTAACATGAAGCAACTCGCCTCTTTCCTGGTGGGAGAGGCCGGCCAACCGACAGGTTGGCCGGATAAGGATGTCATTCCCCCGAAAGCGGGAATCCAGAATCCCGCCTCTCCCTTGGCGGGAGAGGCCGGCCTGGCCAAAGGCCAGGCCGGGTGAGAGGTCCTATAGTAGCGCAAGAGGTCCTATAGTAGCGCAGACGTCCCGTCTGCATTCTTCAGGGGAACTTGTAGCACGCTGGTCTGCATCCTCCGCCTCTCCCCTGGTGGGAGAGGCCGGCCTGGCCAAAGGCCAGGCCGGGTGAGGGGGCAAAAAAGAAGGCGACCGTGCCCTTATGATAGCCCCCTCACCCTACCCTCTCCCGCCAGGGGAGAAGGGAAAACATCGCCTCCCTTCATTCGGCTAAAGTGTTACGAATTAAGGAAGAAGCCTTGGTAGGATAGGGATCGGCCTAATGGGCGTTTTGCGGAAGGCAATCCGAAGATGGTGGATCGGACCGGCGACGGGGTGGTTTTGGATCCTGCTGCTGGGGGCATCCTTTGCCCAGACGGTGCAGGATTTAACCAAGGCGATCCAGGAGGCCCGATCCAAGTATGCCAAGGACTTAGGCGCACTGGCCGATTGGGCCCAACGGGAAGGCCTTCCGAAAGAGGCGGAGCAAACCCGTTCATGGGTTGGCCCCCGGGAGTCATGTAAGCTGTATTTTGCGAAATTGCCCGAGGGGATCGGCCCGCCCAAACCCCTCCCGGATGCGACACCACAGCAAGTCGAGTGGCATCAGCGGTTTTGGCAATTGCGTCGGACGCAGGCGGCGGTGCTTTGGGAGCTAGCGCGTCGGGCGGTGCGGGCCGGACGGGGATCCTTAGCGGTCGCCCTGGTCCTGGAGGCCGCCCGCGAAGACCCCGACCATGAGCCGATCCGCCGCTTTCTGGGCTACCAGCCCTACCAGGGCGCCTGGCGAACCGATTATGAAGTGCGCAAACTCCGGGCTGGGCAGGTCTGGCACGAGCAGTTCGGCTGGCTGCCCAAATCCCATGTTCCCCGCTACGAAAAAGGAGAACGATTTTATCAAGGCCGATGGATTTCTGCCGAAGAGGATGCCCGGGTTCGTGCGAGCATTTACCACGGCTGGGACATCGAAACCGAACACTTCCTCATCCGCACCAACCACAGCCTGGAAGCAGGCGTGGCGCTGGGAGTCAAACTGGAACGGCTTTACCGGGTCTGGCGGCAGTTGTTTTACCGGTATTATGCTACGGAAGCGGAAATGGCCAGTTGGTTCAACCTGCAAGCCAAGGCCCAAGCGGTTCGGTTGCCCCAGCATCAGGTGGTCTATTTTCGTAGCCGCGAAGACTACCAGGCCGCTCTACGAGAAGCTATCCCCCAGATCGACAAAACCATCGGACTGTATTTTGCCCCCACCCGGCGATGTTATTTTTTTGCCGGCGATGAATTCGAGGAGCGGACCCTCCTCCACGAGGCTACCCATCAACTGTTCCACGAGACCCGTCCGGTTTCGCCGCAGGCCGGTCGGGCGGCCAACTTCTGGATCATCGAAGGGGTCGCCATGCTCATGGAAACCCTCCGAGAAGAAAACGATTTTCTGGTCCTGGGTGGCTGGGAAGACCAGCGTATCCAAGCAGCCCGGTACCGCCTGCTGGAAGAAAACTTCTACGTGCCGCTGGCCGAGTTTTGTACCTACGGTATGGAAAAACTCCAGTCCGACCTCCGGATTGCCACCCTCTACAGCCAGGCCGCCGGGCTCACCCATTTTCTGGTCTTCTTTGACGGCGGCCGATACCGGGACGTTTTGATCGAGTATCTAAGGGCGGTCTATACCGGCCGGGACGATCCGGGCACTCTGGCCCGGCTTACCCAAACCCCCTACAGCGAACTGGACCGCCAATACCGAACCTACATGTCCTCCAGCCCACCCCCCACGCCGCCGGCCAAACCATAAGATTACCTGGCTAGGTCTGGCTCCGTGCTCCCAGAGGCCCCCCGCACCGCCTCGTCTCATTCCCGCCAAGGGCACTGGTTTCATTTCCGGACCAGCGTGCAGGTGTCCTTCCCGTGCAAGCGTGCAGGGGTGATTCCCGCGCAAGCGGGACCCCGTCTGCCTCTCCCCTGGCGGCAGAGGCCGGCCAACCGACAGGTTGGCCGGGTGAACGCGACAATGAAGCCACCTGTGGTCAGGTCCGGTCCCGGGCATGATCCTCATGCCTCTGCGTGTCTGCTGTGGCTTCTTTCCTGGTGGGAGAGGCCAGTCTGGCCGGAGGGAACGCTGAAGGCCTGGCTGGGGCGAGCAAGCAGCGGTTCGCTCGTCGGGTACCGTACATGTATCCCTCCGATACGGTCAGGACCGGGATGTTCTTTTGCCCCTGCATTCTGCTGAAGTGCTCCTTCTTATGTATCATTTTTTTATACAGTATGTCATCTGGTTATATACTCCAAGAAGACTTGCCGATTCTGTACGCCATTGTGTAAAGTCCGCCTAGGAGCGGCTCGTAGAGGCTGTCCCGATAATCCGTTTTACCTTATCCGAATGGTTCCATCCCGGAGCCGGAGAATAATCGCAACCTGCTGTTTTTGTAGGGTTTTTGCAACTGGCTGGAGATTCCCGCCTTGGAGGCTGCCAACCGAATTGGCGAATTTCGGGGCAGCCTCTTGGTCTTCCGAAGAGGGGCCCGGCCAAGGTGGGAAGAGGGATATGTTCTAGGAATATGCTCCGGGTATCGGCTTTTGCCAATCCTCGTTCGATCTTTGTGGTCCCCCTGGCGGCGTAATTGGAGGCCATCCCTGCAGAGCTGTCTGGTCCAAACTTTTCGGCAAGCCACTTCTTCGCTTTTTCCCTTACACCCCCTCTTGCAGGATACTTCTATGATACATATATTTTTTCTATTCTGTCTCTTGAGAGTATATGATTTTGTGATATAGTAGAGTTCTCAAACTGTAAATGAAACCGCCTAACCCCGGCAAAACCAGGCGAAAAACGACCTATTCGGCCCTCTGGAACCGATGGAATCGATCCGCCGGTAGCACCCAATGAACTCCTTATTTTGCCATAACTTATAGCCAAAAACCGACGTTTCCGTTTACAGTTGGAATAGAGTTTCCGTTTTGCTGACGGTGCCGGGAAAATCACCCACCGGCAAAAGAGGCTTGTCCGGTTCCCCTTGGCGACAAGGAAAACGCTTGAGGAGAGAATATGATCTGAAATTCACATCCACTTCTGATTGCCGTATATTTCCGGACCATGCTGCCAGGAGGCTTTCGATGATCCAGCTAACAAAGACCGCCCCGGATTTTCTAGAGCAATTGGCCGCCAGCGGCGAAGGCGATTCACCGCTTGGTTGTATGCAGTGTGGGCTGTGTGCGGCCAGTTGCCCGTTGGGCCACGCCATGGAGTATCCGCCCCGTAGGCTTTTGCTGCGGGCTGCCGCCGGCCAGCTTGATCGCCTTTTGCGAAGCCCGACTTTGTGGATGTGTGTAGGGTGTTATCTGTGTTCTTTCCGTTGTCCCCGGGGCATTGAACTGACCGACGGTCTTTGGCCGGCGCTGCGGGATCGGGCCATGCAGGCCGGCATCCAGCCACCCGCCGAATTGCAAGAGACCTTCCAGAACTTGCTCAAGTACGGCAATGTGCTGGGCAAATCGCCGCGTCAGCGTCTGCAATGGGCCGATGGGTTAGATGTGCCTGTTTTGGACCTTTCCAAACAGCCCCAACCGGTCGAAGTGCTTTGGATTGTTGGCGATTATCCCTCGTATTATCCGCGCAATCAGCGGGTTGCCAGGGCGTTTGCCCGGATTTTGACCGCTCTGGGCATCCGGTGGGGCGTGTTGGGCGCCAAAGAATGCGCCCTGGGCGAATGCGACCGGATGTTCGGCGAAGAAGGCCTGTTTGAAACCCTGGTGGAGAAGAATCGCCAGGTGCTCCAGACCCAACGGTTTGAAAAGATCGTGCTGCTGGACCCGCATGAATTCCGGGCCATGGAGCATTTCTATCCCCGGTATGGCATCCGGTATCCGGTGGAGCACTATGTAACCTTTTTGGCCAATCGGCTTTCGGACCTGACGGCGCGGATCGTCCGTTCCATCGACGCCACGGTGACCTATCATGACAACTGTTGTGTGGGCCGGCGATGTCGGTGTTTTGATCCGCCTCGGCAGTTGCTGGGAGCGATTCCGGGGCTGAAGCTGGTGGAGATGGAGCAGAACCGGGAGGATGCGCTTTGCTGTGGCGGAGGCGGAGGCGGCATGTGGTTGGACGCCCATATTGTGGCCCATGGCGGCTATCGGCTTTCGGATGAACGTATCAAAATGGCCGCCCGCACCGGCGCCCAGATTCTGGCCGTCTCCTGCCCGTTTGAGCTATCCCGTTTTGAAGACGCCGCCAAAGTTACCGGCCTGGAAGGCAAAATCCAAGTCCGGGACATCATCGAACTGTTGGCCGAGGCAATGGACCTGGGTGAAAAGGAGTCTGTATGAAAATTGCGGTGGTGATTCGGCAGGTGCCGGACTTGATCGAACCCCTGGAGGTGGACTCCAGTGGGCAGGCGTTGGATTTGAGTTCGGCTACCTTCATCCTCAATGAATCGGACGATCATGCACTGGAGCAGGCGTTACTGTTGAAAGAGGCCCAGGGCGGCAGTGTCAGTGTTCTGGCCGTCGATTTCGGCGATGTGGACAACAGTCTGTATGCGGCGGCGGCCAAGGGCGCTGATCAATTGATCAAGCTCCTCTGGGACGATCCGAACCGTCCTCCGTCGCCGCAGCAAGCCGCACGTATGTTTGCCGAGGTGCTTCGGGCCTTGGCGCCGGACCTGGTGTTGGTAGGCGTGCAGGCCCATGACGAATTGGACGGTGTTTTGCCGGCGGAGTTGGCTGTCTGCTTGGGTTGGCCTTATGTGGGCGTGGTGCGAGGCGTGAAGGCAGCCGACGGCCAGGGCCTACTGGTCCGGAAAGAGTTTCCCGGAGCGGTGATGGCGGAGTTTGCAGTTCGGCTTCCGGCGGTGCTGGGCATTTTAGGCGCCGAGCAACCGCCTCGGTATGTACCGGTCAGCCGAATCCGCGCCGCCATGAAAAGCTCCCAAATTGCTGAGCAGGAAACGCCGGCCCCGGCCTGGACGGCGCGGGTGGCGGTAGCTCGGCTTTCTCCGCCCGCGCCGGCTGAACGGGCAGAAATGCTCACCGGCTCTGCAGAAGACGTAGCTCAGCGAATCGCTGCCCTCCTGGAAGAGAAAGGACTGCTGCGATGAGTGCTTCGGATATCCTGGTGTTGGCGGAAACTGTTCGGGGGAACTTGTCCGGGATGGTTTCGGAACTGTTGGGGGCGGCCCGGCGCTTGGCCCATGCTACCGGAGGCCAAGTCCTGGCCGTCGTGCTCAGCAGCGACGGCGCCCCCTTTACGGCCGGGTTGCAGGCTGCCGACCGAATCCTGCTGGTCAATCATCCCGGTTTGGCCGAATATGCACCGGAACCTTTCTTGGCCGCTTTGCAGGCGGTGATCCAAGCGGAAACTCCCCGAGCGGTGCTCATCGGAAGCACGTCGATCGGCTGGGATGTGGCCCCGCTTTTGGCGGCCAAGCTGAATGCGCCGTTGGCGCTGGGCTGCCAGCAGGCGGCCATCGAAGACGGCCAACTGCGTGCCACCTGTGGCCTATGCGGCGGCAAAATGCTGGCCGAAGTCCGCATTCCAGATGCCCCGGCCATCTTGATGATTTTACCGGGCAGTTTCGCCCCGGCCACTGGCCCCGGCAAAGCCGAAGTGCAAACTATCAGTCCGCCTGATCTTCCGGGTGCCGACGGCGCCGGGGTCGTGTTTCGGCAATGGATTCTCCCGCCGCCCGGGGATGTGGATATTACCAGCCAGGACATCCTGGTGGCCGTCGGCCGAGGCATCCAACAAAAAGAAAACCTCGAACCGATCCAGCAGTTGGCCGATCTGCTCGGCGGCGCAGTCTGTGCGTCCCGGCCGATCGTCGATCAAGGCTGGCTACCTACCACCCGCCAGGTGGGCAAATCCGGCATGACCGTCAAGCCCAAATTGTACCTGGCCCTGGGCATCTCCGGAGCCCCGGAACATGTCGAAGGCATGGCAGGCTCCGACCTGATCATCGCCGTCAATACCGATCCGAAAGCCCCCATTTTCGATGTGGCCGACTACGGCGTCCAAATGGACCTGATGGACCTGGTCGATCCGTTGGCCCAGGCCATCCAGGCAAGAAAAAAATGACAAAGACACATACACAATGACAAATCCATAACGACGAGGGCTGCATGGGCTTCCGTGTCTAGGAGTCCCGGAGTGCCGGTTTGGGTGGCCGGCCCCCCAAAAGGCAATCGGAAAGAAGATCGGGTTCGGGCCACCCTGATTCGCCCTGATTAGCAGGAGGCCCCCCTGGTGAGTCGGATGGTTTCGTAGGGTTGGCAGGGTGGGTTCCCGCTCTGGTTGGCCATTGGCAGGAGGGTTCGCCGTGGAATTTACCCGACCGCTCATGTGGAATGTGCCTCCGGCTGCCGAGTTGATCTTCTACCTATTGATCCCGGTAGTGCTAGTCCCGATTATTTGGGGAAGTGTCTGGCGGATTCGGAAATGGACCATCGGCCAGCCGGAGCCAGGCGTCGGCAGCTTCGGTTCTTATGTAGCTCGGCTTTTCCGGCAAGGCCGATTGGTCGAGTGGATTCGGACCGCCCTGTTTCAAGGCCGTCTAAGCCGGGACCGGTTTGCCCTCCTGATGCACCTGGCCATCTTCTGGGGCATGGTGGTGTTGTTCCTAGGCACTGCCGCCGCCACCATCGACCAGGACGTCGCCCATCTGATCTTCGGCACGCAGATTCTTCGGGGCGGTGTGTATCAGGTCTTTGAATTGGCCCTGGACCTGTTTGGGGTGGTGTTGCTGGTCGGGGTGGCCATGGCCGGGTACCGTCGTGTGGTCCAGCGACCGGCCCGCCTGCTTGGCCCTGTTCGACCGGTCTCCTTCTGGGATAGTTTTCCGTTCCTTCGCCTTTTGGCCCTGATTGCGATTACCGGTTTTTTGGTCGAAGGGCTTCGCCTGGCCCAAGGATTCCACCTGGAAACCCTGGCACAACAGGAGAAAACCCCGCTCCAACAGGAGGAATCCCCCCTTCAACAAAGGGAAATCCCGGCACAACAAGAGCAAACCCCGGCTCAACCGGAGGAAACCCTGGGGCAACCGCAAGATGCTCTGGTTCAACAGGGGGAAACCCCCCTTCACCAACGAGAAACCCCGGCTCAACAAGCAGCCAACTCAGCAGGTAATCAGCCAGCAGGCAATCAACCGGATTGGCAAACCCACTGGGCCGCCATGGGCGCACGCCATCTGGACGCCGAACGTCAGCAGGCGGAAAAAGACCGCATTGCTCAGGGCGGTCCGGTCTTTCCGGCCGCCGCTTGGGCGCCGGTCGGCTGGCTGTTGGGCAAACTGTTCCAAAACGTCCCCCTGGAAACCTTGGGAACCTGGCATCAGTTCCTCTGGTGGCTCCATGCCCTCTTGGCTTTCGGGTTGCTGGTGGCCATCCCCTGGACCAAAGCCTTCCATCTGATTTCTTCCCCGGTGAATCTGCTCCTGCGGGCTTCCCGACCGGTGGGCCGGTTGCCGGTGGCTGCTCCGTCCGGAGTGGTCCATCTTCGGGATTTCACCTGGCAACAGCTCATGCAGATCGACTCCTGCACGTGGTGCGGCCGATGCCAGGAAGTTTGTCCCGGCTATCAATGCAATTTCCCACTTTCGCCCAGGGACTTCGTCCATGCAGTGGACGGGCTGTTGTTGAGAACGCCGGTCCGATGGGCCAAATCGGCCGGTGCCGAAAAGACCGGGTCCGCCGTCTCTTCCGGTGGAACTGCTCTTGCTGGGCCTTCCGGTTCGACTCCTTCGGTCGGGCATTCTGGTTCACTTAGCGGCACACCTGGAACAACGCAGGCCTCCGGCCCGTCCGGAACACAGTTGGGCGGATCGGCCGGCCCGGTTACCGCCGCCAAAACGCTTCCGGCCCTGCACGGCCAAACCATCTCCGCCGAAGTCCTCTGGTGCTGCTGTACCTGCCGGGCCTGCGAAGATATTTGTCCCGTAGGAATCGAACAGCCCCGGGCCATTATCGACATGCGCCGTCATCTAGTCGATCAGGCCCAGGTGGATGAAAACCTCCAGGATGCCCTGATGAACTTGCAGCGGTATGGCAATTCCTTCGGCCAATCCCCCCGCAAACGCACCGAAGGTCTCCAAAAAGCAGGGCTGCCGGTCAAAGACGCCCGAAAAGAGGAAGTCCAGTTCCTCTGGTTCTTGGGCGATTATGCCGCCTACGATCCCCGCGTGCTGGAGGCCACGCAGGCGACGGCTCGACTCTTTGCCATGGCCGGTGTGTCCGTCGGATTCCTCATGGACAAAGAACAAAATGCCGGCAACGACGTTCGCCGGGTGGGCGAAGAAGGACTTTTTGAGATGCTCCGGGATAAAAACTTGCAGGCCCTGTCCGCCGCCCGCTTCCAGGCCATCGTTACTACCGATCCCCATTCGTACAATACATTGAAAAATGAATACCCCAACGGCGCCGCTGACGGGAACAACGGCAACGGATCAGCCTCGGCATCCGGTTCGGCAGACGGCGGGGCCGCTGCCGCCGGTCCTGCCGGCCCACTCCCTGCCCCCACCAAAGACTCTCCGGAAGACTCCCCCTTGGCCGGCAAACCCATCTTCCACGCCGTGGAACTGCTGGACCGATGGATTGCCGAGGGACGGTTGCCGATCCGACGCCGGCTCGACATGACCGTTACCTATCATGATCCCTGCTACCTGGGCCGATATAACGGTATTTACGATCCGCCCCGTCGGATTTTGGCCGCCCTGGGCGCCCGACTGATCGAAATGCCCCGCACAAGAGAAAACAGCTTCTGCTGTGGCGCCGGCGGCGGACGCATCTGGATGAAAGACATGCCGGGCATTCAAGTCCGGCCTGCAGAAAAACGGATCCATGAGGCCCTGGAACTGCCCGGTGTGCAGGTGCTGGTCGTCGCCTGCCCCAAGGACCTGGTCATGTTCCAAGACGCCGTCAAAACCACCGGCGCCGAAGCCCGACTGAAAATTATGGACATATCGCAACTTGTCCTCCAGGCCGTCAGCCCGGAGGAGACGCCTCCCCCTGCCTGAAAGGAAAGATAACAAAGGAAAGATACCATTTTAGCTTGACTGTATCCACCGGGAGCGATTGCCACAATCTGTGGTGTTCCACCCAGTTTTAGCCCCTATATATGGTGGTAGTATGGCCGGGTAGATACAGTCAAGTTAGTCGAACGAAGCAAACCGCCTCTTCCCCGGCGGCAGAGTCCGGCTGAGGCGAAGCCGAAGCCGGGTGAGGAGGAATTGGTATTGTCCTTCCCGCGAAAGTCGGAATCCAGAAAGGATCTCAGATTTCCCACTTGCCCAGCAGGAACACCGGAGCGGGCACAAAGCATTCTAAATAAGTCCACAAAATACCGGAAGTGGTCGGACTACTGGCCACTCGGAAAAGAAGGCATTTGCACTTTGGACCACTTTCGCAATTATGTGGAGTTATTTAGATTCCTGCTTACGCAGGAATGACACAACGCTACCTTACAATCGACTAAAATAGTACGGTTTTCAAAACCGAAATCCCCTTTGGGAATCACTAGACCCCCGACAAAGCGAGGTTCCCATGAACAGCTATGACACTCCGCTTCGGATTGGCGTGTATGTGTGCCATTGTGGGACGAACATTGCCGGATTTTTGGATGTGGAGGCGTTGGCCGCCTTCGCACGCACTCTGCCCGGCGTGGTGGTGGCCCGGGATTACAAATACATGTGTTCCGATCCCGGCCAAGAGCTGATCAAACAGGACATCCAGGAATATCGGCTGAATCGGGTGGTAGTGGCTGCCTGTTCGCCGAACTTGCATGAACCGACCTTCCGGAATGCGGCCGAGGCAGCCGGGATGAACCGCTTCCTGGTGCAAATCGCCAACATCCGGGAGCAGGTCTCCTGGGTGGCTACAGATCGAGAAGAAGGCATGGCCAAAGCCCGGGCGCATATCGCCGCCGCTGTGCGCCGAGTGGCCCTGCACGAAGCACTGGAACGCCAGTACGTGCGGATTACGCCCCGGGTGCTGGTCGTCGGCGGCGGTATTGCCGGCATCCAGGCCGCTTTGACCCTGGCCGACGCCGGCCGAGAAGTTATTCTGGTAGAACGTCAGCCCTCCATCGGCGGCCACATGGCCATGTTCGACAAAACCTTCCCCACCCTCGACTGCGCCGCCTGCATCCTAACGCCCAAAATGACCGCCGTCAAAACCCACCCCAATATCAAATTGCTTACCTACTCGGATGTGGTTTCGGTGGAAGGCTCGGTGGGCCGATATACGGTGCGCATTCGCCGTCGGCCCCGGTACATCGACGAAGAGGCCTGCGTCGGCTGCATGTTGTGCATTGAAGGTTGTGTCTTCACCCGGCCGAAGTTTCCCAACGAATTCGACCAGGGCCTAGGCTACCGAAAGCCGGTGTATATTCCGTTTGCTCAGGCGGTGCCGCCCATTCCGGTTATCGACCCCAAGGTGTGTCTCCAATTGAGCCGAGGCAAATGCACCCAAACCTGTGTGCAGGCATGCGGCGAACGAAATGCCATCCGCTTCGACCAGACCGAAACCATCGAAGAATACGAGGTCGGTGCGATCATCGTGGCCACTGGCTTCCGGGCCTTCGACCCCACGCCAATCCGCTACTACGGCTACGGCAAATATCCAAATGTTTATACGGCCCTGGAAGTGGAACGCCTCCTGAACGCTGGCGGCCCCACCTCGGGGCATCTGGTACTCCGGGACGGCCGAACGCCCAAACGGGTGGGCATCATCCACTGCGTCGGAAGCCGGGACCGCACCTACCACCCCTATTGCTCCCGTGTCTGTTGCATGTATGCTCTGAAACTGGCCCATCTGGTCAAAGACCATACCGGCGCTGAAGTGTACAACTTCTACATCGACATCCGTGCGCCTGGCAAAGCCTTTGAAGAGTTTTACAACCGGGTGGAAAACGAGGGGGTTCGGTTCATCCGGGGCAAGGTGGCCGACATCCGCCCGCTGTCTCAAGTCGGAGCATCGGTTTCGTTGGTGGAAAGCCCGTCTGGCGACGGCGACGGCAATGGGCAGCTCGATCCGCCTGCTGTCGCCGAAATCGCAGCCGCAACCACCCCGCCGGCCGCCGGCCAGCAACCCCAGCCCGCTCAAAAGGCCGCTGCGCCGGCGGTCGAACCGCTAGTAGTCCGGGTGGAAGACACCTTGCTGGGCGAAGTCCGCGAAATCCCGCTGGATATGGTCATCCTGGCCGTGGCCCTGGAGCCGCAGGCAGACGCCGACGAAGTCCGCCGTCTGTTTGGCATCTCCTGTTCGACGGAAGGCTTTTTCCTGGAAAAACATCCGAAGCTAGCGCCAGTGCAGACGGCCAACGACGGCGTCTTCCTGGCCGGCGCCTGCCAAGGCCCCAAAGACATTCCCGATACGGTGGCCCAGGCCAGCGCCGCTGCCGCTGCCGCCCTGGCCCTGATCGACGCCGGCCAAATCGAACTGGAACCCAACATCGCCTGGATCGACGAAACCCTTTGCTCCGGTTGCCGAACCTGTATCTCGCTTTGCCCTTATCGGGCCATCAGCACCGACGAACAGCGCCAAGTCGCT
>Ga0197142_1003414_pt1 | contig 13317 bp, 14 predicted proteins | sample GBS60_MetaG_FD_148614 | JGI IMG/M metagenome (GOLD analysis project Ga0197142, IMG submission 148614) | Sediment microbial communities from Great Boiling Springs, Gerlach, Nevada, United States - GBS 60_MetaG | ecosystem: Environmental > Aquatic > Thermal springs > Hot (42-90C) > Sediment... | reverse complement strand
GTAGCTCTAAAACTTATCCATAAACACATTCTAAATGAAGATATTATAAAAGAAAGAGTAGAAAATGAAATAGAAATAAATAAATTACTTTCACATCCAAACATTGTTAAACTAATAGATTATAATCTAGACGATAATCCCCCATATATAGCTTTTGAATATGTAGAAGGTAAAAGCTTAGATAAAATCTTAAAAGAAAAAAAGAAATTAAGTATATATGAAACTATGAATATATTCATGCAGTTATTAGAGGCTTTAGATTATGCCCATCAAAAAGGGATTGTTCATAGAGACCTAAAACCAGAAAATATATTATTAAAATTAACGAATGATAATTTAGAAACAGCAACTATAAAAATTGCAGATTTTGGAATCTCAAAAATAATTAATAAAACTTTAAATATAACCCAGGATTTTGTAGGTACTCCTTGGTATATGTCCCCTGAACAAATTAAAGGTCAAAAAGTAGATCAAAGAAGCGATATATACTCCTTAGGAATAATAATTTTTCAATTATTAACAGGAAAACTACCATTTACAGAAAGCGATAACATATACGCAGTATTTAAAGCTCATATGTTAGATAATCCAGTAGATAGTCATATATTAGAAGGAAATACAACTTATATACCAAAAGATATTGAAAAAATAATAAGAAAAATGTTAGAAAAAAATCCTAAAAAAAGATATCAAAATATAAGCGAAATTATTAATGATATAAAACCACAATTTATTAAATACTCCACTACTAAAACACCTATATAATATTACTAATATAATACTTAATAATACCTATAATAAAACAAATAATAATTTAAGAAATCTAAATAATCCTTAACTTCAGTTATTTCAAAAAAATAAGGAATCTTAATAGAATATAAATCAAGTTTCTTTAAAAAATCTATAAAATTTAATTTTCTAAAATCACGCGATAATAAAATATTATTAAACCTTCTATTAATCCTAAAAAAACTAAAACCTATATACAAAGTAATATAATCCCTAAAATGTGCTTCACTTTTATATATATCATTTATCCTACAAATTTTAATTAATTTATTTTTATACTTAACAGTAAAACCATCTTTAAACTCAAAATGAGTATATGTTTTTTTATCTTGTGTAATTCTTTTATCAGAAACAAATATTACACTACTTACCTCATTATTAATTAAAACTTGCAAAACAATATCTAAGTAATTATGAAAGTTCCCAATAAAAGAATCACTGTTTAACATAACAAATAAATCACTATTAAGTACATATGATTTTAATTTATCAATAGTTTTAATATGTCCTAATAAATTAGGTTCAAATAAAAAATTAATTATTCCTTTCTTTATATATTCTTTATAATAAGAACTTATATAATTAAATATCTCAAAAGCTTTATAATGTAAATTAACATAAATTTTTACAGACTTTATATTCATATTCCTTAAGCTCAGTAAACTCTGTAAGTGTAAATCTATTAATTTCTTATTATAAATAGGAATTAATGGTTTAGGCAGTTCTTTATATAACTCATATGAATTCCTAAATCTACTTGAATAACCAGCACTAAATATAATAACGAATAGCCTCATATTTATCTATCTACTTTTTTATCTATCTACTTTTTTAATCTCAATAACTAATCTATTTTGAAAAATAACAAATATATCTCTTACTTCCTTTACTATATAATTTTTGGAATAATCAATATCATTTTTAAGTTGTAAAAAATATTTCTTTTTAGTAAAAACAATATAACTATTTTTTTTCATAGTGTTCAATATATTAGGAAAATCTTGTAAATAATCTACTTCTAAGCTTGTAGTTATTTCTTTTTTATTAAAATATAAATTATAAAAACTAACACCAGCAATATCACCTATTGTAATTATTTCTTTATTATTTGAATTTTTAATAATCTCTATAAAATCCTTACTCAAAACTTTTAAATCAATACCATTTAAAATATAATGATAAAACAAAATAACCTTAATAAATGTAAAAACGAATAATAAAAAAGAAATATAAAACCTTAAATAATTAAAATAAAAAATAAAAGTAATCAAAATTGTAAAAAATAAATTCAAATAAATAAGATTAAAAATAATTTTATACTTATTAAGATAACTCAGATCATTTAATTCAAAACCTAAAACTAATAGAACAAAGGAAAAAAGAACAGAAAGTATAAAAAAAAATGCTAAATTCAATTTAGAATTGAATTTATAATTATTCTCTATAATTTCTTTAATAAAAGCAACAATTAACAAAGAAAGGGGTAAAAATATTGGCATAATATAATGATGAACTTTCCCTTTAGATAAACTATAAAAAAACAAAATAAAGACAAAAATAAAAATTAAATAAAGATAATTCTTATTTTCAAAATATCTTTTAAAATTTATCTTATTTAAGTTAGCAAAAACCAAAGAAACCAATTCCCAAATAGGAATAATATTAATAATAATGACAATCAAATAAAAATAAATTGGATTTAGATGCATATTTGAAGTACCAGTAAATCTACCAAAATTATGTAAAAGTAAAAAATTCTCAATAAATTTACCATTAGTAAATAAATAAACGAGTATAAACCAAGTATAACCTAAGATAATATGTCCTATCCAGCCCAATATTACCTTTTTATTGAAGAATACTTGAAAAATCCGTTTTAAATTATATTTATCATAGAGCAAGAAAATCAAAATTGGAGCAAGAATAACAATATAAGATACAATCCCCTTCGTAAAATTAGCTAAACCTAAAAAAATTAAAAATAAATTTAAATAAAAATAATTATTAGTTTGATAAAATCTATAAAATGTGTAATAAGAAATTAAAATAAAAAAAGTAAATAAAGGTTCAGGGACAAACGCTTTAGACTCAACAAAAATATTTACTAATGATACAAACACAACTACACTAAGATACCTATAAAAAATATTTTCAAACAAGGCACTAGCAAACTTAAAAAGAATAATAGCAGATAAAAATATAGAAAAAACAGAAACTAATCTATAACTAACTTCGACATCCAAATTCAATTTACTTAATAATATATAAAATATGTTTGCAATATAATAAAGTAGGGCAGGTTTATCATACCTTATATCTCCATTATAATAAGGGACAATCCAATTATACAAATTATTTTTAAGATACATATAATAAGTAGCAAAAGCATTCCTACTTTCATCTGGATATGTAAAATATAACAAATTGATTCCCTTTAATAAAAATAAAAAAATTATACCCCAAAAAACTAAACTAAATAAAAAATAATTATTTAACGTGATCTTGAGAATTGTTTATATTCTCCTTTCCCCAATGAAAGTTATACAAAGAATGCTCTTCTAAAAATAAAAAAAATAAAAAATTTATAAGTTTTATTATTATAAGTATTGTTTAGCGAATTCTATTATTTTATTAGCGATATTTTTAGCGTTGCTAGCAATTTCTGCTTTATAAACTTTAAAAGGTGGTTGTAACATATTAGCTCCAGGATATCTAGAAGTAATATAATGCTTATCTAATTCCATACTTAGGTTAAATAGTTCTTTGTTAACTGTTATTTTTTTTGTTAATTCTTCTAGCAAAGAAAAAGCAGAATGTCTAAAAGACTCAAGATTATTTTTTTTAAGTAAAGCTTTTAAAACTTTAACAGTAGCCTCTTGATAACAAAAGCAAGCCCATTCATAATAATTATTATTAAAACAAAAATCAGCTACTTCTAAATCCCTTAATCCTTGCTCATACCAAGCCAAATATGCTTCTTTAGATTTACTTTTAAATTTTTTTTCTTTCACCAAAAATCACCTACCACTTATGAATGCCTAACTTAACCAGGAATTATTTTTATATAAACTTTCCTAATTCTAGGACCATCAAATTCACAAAAAAATATTCCCTGCCATGAACCTAATATAACCTTAGAATTCTCAATAATAAGTGTTAAACTATTACCAATTAAAGTAGATTTTATATGAGCATCTGAATTACCCTCCACATGATAATAATTATAATCTAAAGGTACATTTCTCTTATAATACTCCAAGATATCCTTCTTAACCATAGGATCCGCATTTTCATTTATAAGTACAGCAGCAGTAGTATGAGGCACAAAAATAACAGCTATCCCCTCTTTAATCCCACTTTGCTCTATCTTCTCTAATATTAAATCAGTTATATCTATTAAATCTTCCCTTAACTTAGTATTTATTTTTAATTCTATTAACATACTCTATTTCATTCTTTTTATTATTCATTAATTAATTAAATAATCCTTTTAAAACCAAATATTAAAATATATATTAAATAACTATTTTATAAATAGAGTTAAGGTTTCGATATTTTTCATTGTAAGCTAATCCATAACCAACAAGAAAATCGTCACCCTTAATATTAAAATAATAAAAATCAGGCTTAACTATAATATTAGAAAATTCTTTCAAAATTAGACTAACAATAAATATAGATTTAGCTCCCCTAATTTTTAAAGCTTCTTTTATAAAATTAACTTCATACCCCGTATATATTACAGTAGCACAAACTATAACACTTTTATTACTAACAGGTAAAAATACATCCTTCTTTATTGCTAATTCTTTGATATTATTATATTCATAAACTTTCTCTAAAAATATATAATCAAAAACTAAATTATGTCTAAGTTGCTTAGCTAAATCCACACTAAATGGTATCCCTTCCTTCATTATCGTAATAAAATACCACTCATCTTTATAATTCTCATCCAAAAAATCATTAAGTTTATTAGCTATATAAGATACACCTTTACAAATTTCTTCCTTAGTAATCAATTCTACTAATTTATAATCCATTTCTACTCTACCTTTTCTAACATTAAAACCTTATATCCATTGCTATTATTCTTATTATTCATTAACTATTTCAACAGTCCTTTTTAAAATAAGATTATATTTTATATTAGTTTTCATTAATAACATTTCCAAGAGTGAATTCTTCAATAGTAATTCGTGCTTGATGTAAAGCTTCTTCTATTTTATCCTGATATTCTGAAGATGTTATTTCTCCGTCTTTAGCCAATAACTCAAGTATTATATCTACCTGTTTAAACTTGCTTTTAATGTAGTTAACTACTCCTATAACATCAGAAAACTTTCCTGTTGGAATTCTTAATCGTATTTTAATACCATTATAGCATTCTCCTTTTGAAAAGTTCTTATTTTGTGATTCATCTTTATCTTTTCTTAGCTCATTTTTAATTTTATCTTTTTCTTCAAGTTGAATCTTCTCTTTTTGAATTTCTTTTTCTATTTTCTCTTTTTCTTTATTTTCAATATTTTCTTTTTGTTGTAAAGGCTTTGTTATAGTTTTAGGAGAGCATAAATCCGGTTTAATTATGATTTTTCTTTCCAATATTTCATTAAATAATTCTTCCTTAAAATGAGTACAAATAGGTTCATTGTTTTCTATATATCCAATTCCAAACAATCCTTGTTTAACACCTTCTTTAATAGTATCTTTGAATACACTCTCAGCTTTAATCCTTATTTCACCTGGTGTTTTATAAAAAGACTCCAAAATACTATTTATTTCAACATAATCTTTACTTTTTAGATATTTTTCTTTAATAGCTAAAGGACTTAACTTTTCAAAGATTTCACCTTCGCTTCTTAATTTTTCATATATTTCTCTGTCTATAGTAACATCTATTCCATAGGTAGGAATCCCTAAATCAATTTCTTTAAAACCATTTTTTGAAGGGATAAATACAAGGCAATAGAGATTCCTAATTTTTTCTTTTGCTTCAATTTCTGTATTCTTTATTTTTTCTTTAACTTCCTTTTTTTGTTCATCGCTAAGGCGTAAAGAATTATCTTTTTCTATTAAATACCAAGCGAGCTTCTTCTTTAAGAATACCTCAAAGTTTATTCTCTCGGATTCCAATGGACATAAAAATATAATAGTATTTCTATAAACTCTTGGTTTTTCTCCACAATTTTCTAAAAACTCCTTAAGTTTTTCTTGATCTCTTAAAATAACTAATTTCAAGCTTGTTGTATCAGGAATATCCTTAGAATTATTAGGCCAAACATAAATATCAAAGTACTTTTCTTTATCTTTTTGTTTGGTATCTTTGAGAAGGATTTCAATTAATTTTTTTTCTTCTGCTCTAAGGTCCTGTATATCTTCCATTTTTGTCAAAAGTATGCGATTTAGATTTGGTTGATTTGTAAAAAATAATCCTCCATCAGAAATATAAAATAGATTTTCTTTTAGTTTTGAGACTGCGTCTGAAACTATACTACTTGGAGCAAAAGGTTCAGCACAAGAAAGCTTTATCTCATTAATAGTTGCTCCTCGTTCTTGCTTTGCCCCTGAAAATGAATACATAAAAATAGTTGTTGCAGCCTTAGTACCATAACAAAATGGTAAATTAGAACTTCCAAGATTCTTATCAACTTTTTTAGCCCCAGAATCACTTGATGTAATATCTGCATAAATGATACTATCATATTCTGGGCCAATATGTTTTATAAGTTCCCTTTTTATCTCCTCATTCTTAAGATCAAAATCCCCTAATCTGATAAATGGGATTTTAGATTCTTTTAATGAATAAACGACTAAGGCAAGGATCCGCAATACTCCTCTTGTTCTTTGGAATGTTGGGAAGCTTCCCCAACGCTTATACAAAACATCAATTACTTCAGGCTGGAATGGGTAACTTTTTATAAATCTTTCACGATAATTTGCTTTTTCCATTCCTTCAGGAATTATTTTCTCCTTTTCTGCATAATCTAAGAATTCTTCTATTATATTTTTTGCTTCTTCCTGATTAATCTCAGTAAAAAGTCTTTTTCGAATAATTTGTGATACTTCTTCATCTTGCACCGGTGTATAAATCTTTTCTATTCTTCCTGTAATTTTTTGTAATTGTTCAAAAAGTCGTTCAGTATTTTCATCATAATGTTCAAGCAAACTCGAAGGCAATGTTAAAACTAACACACTCTTTGGAAGAATCGCAATAGTTCCTGCAAGTTCTTGCATAAAGGATAAAGTTTGGGCTGCTAAATTTGAATCACCAACTTTTACTCCTGCTGATTTAGTAGTATATTGTAAAATTTCATCCATAAGAATTACAAGTGGCTGATATTTTTCAAGTAGGTTTTTGAATTTTTCTCTTCCTGGTGCAGTTTGCCCTTTAAGTAAATCAACCGTACCTGTAAGCTGCCTTTCTATTTCAGCCCAAAGCGTTATTTCTTTTGGATCAAAAACTGTTCCATCGATTACTACAACATTAGTGTTCCATTCCTTGGCTTTATGATAAAGTGCAATCAACGAATGTGTTTTTCCACCACCAAATGGAGTTTGCAACTGAATTACTGGGTCTCCACCTTCCCCATCAACCCGTTTTTTAACAATATCAAGAATATTTTTCATTTCTTTAGTAAGATAAGTTTTTCTAAAGAATAGCTCAGGGTTTTTATATTCATCTGGTGCTTCAGCTTTAAATACTTGCCATAAGTCAGCAGCAAATACATCCATTGTTAACCTACCTTCAAGTATGTCTTTATGTGGTATCGCTACAGTTAAAAACGGTTTCATCCCTATAACCTCCACTCTTTTTTATTTTTATTCCACAATTCTATAAACCTTTCTTATTTTTCTTTATTAAGTTAAGAAAACTTAGTCCCATAAATTTTAGGTTCATAAATTATTTTTCAAAAGTGTAGTCAATTATAAGTTAATATATCTCATTGATACTATAACAACCTCTAACTTTTACTAATCTCCTTATTTAAACTTAGATTTAATATTAAATCCGTTTTAAAAATAATTTTATTTAAACAATTTACTTTGGCCATATATCTCTTTTATCTCATTTAATAATTTTTCTTTACCTGCAAGGAATCCCTCAAGGAGTCTCTTCTCTTTACTATCATTTGCTAAAGTTTCTGATATCGCTTGAGCTACTCTATAAAATACCTCCTTATTTCCAAAACCAGAGTTTTTTAGTACCTCTTTCATATCCTCTCTTCTACCATCTCTCCATAAAATAAGAACATAATGAAGTACATCTATAAGCTCTCTTGAATCCTTAAGTTCCTTTAAATCTCTTTCATATGGCCCTAAAACTTTTATAAACTCCTTCTCTTTTACTATAAATCCCTTATTCCATTGCTTCTCTAAATCAATTCCCGTTGATTGCGCTAATTTTCTTACTTCATCAAATTGTACTTTTGATTCTTGATATGTCCATCTATACAGTAAATAAAATCTCGTTAACTGTGAAATCTCTTCTGAAATTCCAGTATGCAAAATCTGACGAACCGCATAATCTGTTACTACTTCTCTAACAAATTCAAGTAGCTTAGCAGTATTTATTATATTTCCTTCGTAATCCATTACTTTCTCGTATTTCCCAAAGATTTCTATTGCCGAGCCTATACCCGCTATAAAGAAATCCGCTCCAGAAATACCCTCCTGCCACAACCTATCCAGTTTCTTATAAATATTTTTCTTTATTTCCTCTTTTACCTCATTAAACCATCCTATCTCTTCTCTTTTTATCTTACGAACTACAAGGTATATTGAGGATGCAAGAGATGCAGTTCCTCTTGCATTTAATCTTGTTTTCATCTCTGTATCAATTGGCCATGAAGCAGTTGGAACAAGACCTGCTTTAAGCAAAGAGTTTATCAAAGTCTCCCAACCAGACGTTGATTTATGAGTATAAACAATTATTACAATTCCATCAGGTTTTAGAACACGATAAATTTCTTGAAATGATTTTTTGAGATTTTGCTCAAAAAATTCTCTTGCCTCCTTTTCACTTCCATGTCTTATTGGATTAGCAACAATCTCTTTATTTTTTGGAACTAAAGGAGTTGAAAATAATTCAGGATATAAATCCCCAACTGATCTTTTAAGCCATACATAGAAAAAGTCAGATAGTTCAGCATAATTAACATTATCATAATAAGGTGGGTCAGTAAAAACTGCATCAAAGTAGTTATCGGGATATGGAAGTTCTGTAGCAGAGGATTGTGTAATTACTGGCACATACAGTTGTTTCATTTTAGCTCCTCCTTAACCTTTTTTATAAATTTCCCGACATCTTTAAGCAAATCTACCATCTCAATAAGCTCATCTTTTGTAATTTTATAATACTCATGAGAAATCAAATTTCTTTAGGAAAATCAGCCTTTTCATACTTCCTAAAGTTTCTTTATCAATTATTTTGTAATTATATAACAACTCAAAAATCTATCTGTATGTTGATGGGAAACCGAGATTTTTTTCTGTAACAATCCATTCCCCTATTTCTATCAGTGCATTTACTGATTGGAAGCATTCCATTGCCAGTGTGTTGTAAACAAAATAATCTGAAATATCTTTTTTTGCTACATCCCTTGCATTTCTTGAATGGGTTTCAAATCTTATAATGAGGTCAACTATTCGCATTCCAAAATTCTCCTTTTTATTCTCTCATACATATCAGACATTTCTATATATTTATGGAGCACCCTCCGCTTTATCTCAAGAAGATTTTTTTCATCCTTGCAAAAAATCACTTTCCCGTTTTTTAAAACCTCAAACTGAATATGTAATGGGAGTCTATGGAAAAGCACAACATCAAACTTTTGAGAATACATGCTTCCAATCTCACTTTCTATACGTTTGTCTAAGTTTCTAACTATGACTGCAATATCTATATCAGAAATTTCCTTTGATAAATCTTTTGCATAGGAACCAAAGAGGATAATAGCTAGAACTTCTGGAAATTCCTTTATCTTCTCTATCAGATCTTTAAATTTTTCTTCGCTTTCTACTTCCATCTTATTTCTTCCTTATCTTTAAGATTTTGAGGCGTCTTTTTAGCTTATTGTTTATTCATTTTTCAATCTCTCTTGGCAGAATTTTGGAAAAATAGATTATTTTATCTCGCATTTTTGCCATAAATAACCAACGAATCTCTGGAAATTTACTTAATACATTCTTAGATAATTGCTTTATTACTTTCCCAATTATTTCAATTTTTCAACCAGTACACTTGCAATTTTTATGATTATAACTCTATACCTTTTTTTTATTTCCTTTTTACGGTTTGTAAAGTATTCTCTTTACTTTTTCAAACATTTTCATTCTTATTTCTCCTTCATCTTTACATGAGGAATTTGGGAAAGGTGGGATATTACCTCTAACATTATTTCAATATCCCAACTTCCCCGTGCTTCGCTAAATGGGTTAACTTCTCCATAATCCCATATCATTGGTAACGCTTGTCTGTCAAATGCCCTTTCAAATGATACCACATCAGGTCTCCACCTAGTTAATACAACTAAATATGTTGCTAACTTACTCACTCCCAACCCCAAATAACTCACAACAGCTCTTGAATAATCTCTATCATAACCTTGTTCTATCATCTTTTGGTAAGTAATTCTTACTTTCTCTGTAAAAGTAATAAGAGCAAGTTTTTGACGAGAATTGAAAAGATCTCCCCATTTGGTCATGCCATAAAGCCACATAGTTCTTGGTTTAATTGAATTTGGATCAATTTCTTCATCTGGCACAGAGTCAATTCCCCATTCTTCCATAAGTTTTGTCCTCTTCTCTTCAAGATATTCCTCTGCTAATTTGTAAATCTCTAAATCCTTTTCAGTTGCAAGTCTATAAGTTTTTCCTTGCCTTTTTGGATGGTGTAAAACAACTGCTACCATTCTTTGTCCTGATTTCCCCTCTTGAAATAGTCTTCTTACAGTTTTATCATCAACAGTTGAGCCACAAACTAAACAATTAGCAATTGCTTTTGAAACTGTCCCCTTCTCTGGATCAAATTCCCTTGGAAACTCCTTATCTTGACCCACTATCTCAAACTCAACTCTATTATCCTTTACATACGGCTTCAAAGCTACTTTCTTATTATCCTTTTTAGCAAGCCAGAATTGCTTCATTAAGGGAATTTCTGCATTACATAATGGATTCTGACAAGATATCGTCCTTGCCCAAATATAACCTACAGGAATACTACCATCCTCATCCTGGGGATAAAATTTTCCTATTTCCTTTTTTACCTCTTCTAAAACCCAATTCCCCCACCTCTTAACGTCCTCAACTAATGGATTCTTAATAGTCACTCCTTCCAGCATACCAAATTTCTCTTTCACTTCTTTTAGTCTTCCATATTTCTGAGGATACTCAAGCGTGCATTTCAAAATCAACACTGCAACAGGATTGTAATCATTAGCGTAAGTTTCCATACCAAGCCTTAAACACTCAAGCGGAATAGAACCACCACCAGCAAATGGATCTAATACTCTTAACGGCTTCCCATCGTTTGATTCCAAAATATCCTTTCTCGCTTTTTCAATAACAATTGAATTTAAAGAATTCTCCCATTTTGAAAGTTCTATTATGAATTGTCGTTTTTTATCCCATTCTAAGTCACTTTCCGCTTCCGGTATTAAAGCAGCATAAGAGGTAGCCCTTGAAGATGCTAAAGGCCTTCTTGCCCACCATATATGTAAAGTCGAAATATGCCCATGCCTTATATTCTTTTCCTTTGCAGATTCTTTACTTACTTCCTTAACAGGAAAACTCACTTCTATAAATCTTTTTTTCATAAATTCACCTCAATTTTTTAATACTATTTTTAAACAATATTTCTTTTTTAATGCAATTATTAAGCATATTTTTTCTTTTCAATAAAGATTTATATCTATCCTTCTTTAACTCCTTTATTTTTCCATTCATCTAAAGGTACTATATACCTTGTAATTTCAACTTTCTGTTGTACTTTTAAATTTTCTGTTGGATTATTTATTATGTATAGTACTGGATTTTCGGCTGCATTCGCAACTATATAAAGCCAATATTGTTCTTTAAATCTTTTTGCTTTAAACCATTCATTAGAAGTTAATACTATTTGTCCTTCATCTTTTCTTGCTTTAACTTCTATGTATCTTATTTCGTTTTTACCTTTTGATCTGAATTGCTTACCATTTCTTTTGAATTCATTAGTTTAATAAGGATTAGACCAAGGAGTTTTGGTGTAGATGATAGTAAACTCTTTTGACAATATCTAGTTTTTCTCCTTTTTCTTCTCTTTCATAATTTTATTTTTATTTTTATTTACCTTTCTCTCTTTTTTAATAAATCTTTTCTATAATTTTCAAGAATTTTTATTGAATATTCTAAGGATTTACCGCGATAGAGAAGAGAATTAACTAAATATTGAATTACAATTGGAATATAAACTTTTTTCATTTTTTTTCTTGCTGCTCTAACATTGAATATATTTCTTGTAATCTTGTTTTTAATGTTGGTAAATCCTCTTTGGCAGTTTTCCATACTACTTCATAATCAACTCTATGATAGAAATGGATAATCTTATCTCTCATTTTTGCCATAGATGACCAGGGAATCTCTGTAAATCTATTTCTAACATCTTCTGAGATGTGTTTTACCGCTTCACCTATTATTTCAATTTTTCTTATAACAGCGCTTGAGGTTTTATCATCATTAACAAATTCCTGATAGGTTATTCCTTTAATAAATTCCTCAATTTTTGTAATAGCGTCTATAATGTCCTTTATGTAGAGAGAAGATTTTCTCTTCATATCTTAACTACCTCCTTAAGTACATCATCTTTTATTTCTTCTCTAACCAGCTTAAGCCTTACAAGATCAACCTCGCATCTTAGCAATTCTTCAAGGTATTCCCAAAGTTCAAAAAATTTAAGACCAATAGGGCTTTCAAATTCAATTAGAATGTCTACATCACTTCCTTCCTTTTGCTCATTACGAGCATAAGAACCAAATATACCAACAATTACCACTCCATATCTCTCTCTAATCTCTTCTTTATGCTCTCTTAGTATTCTTTTTATCTCTTCAAGTGTCTTCATCCCTCCACCTCCGCCTCGGGAATTTGAGAAATATGGGAAAGAACATTGAACTAATTCATATTTTGTTTATTCCCATCTGTAACACCACTAAAAAGTGAAAAAAATTTAATGAAAAATTCCGCTGGGTTTTAACATTCTGCTGGGTTTTAATATTCTGCCTGCTGGGTTTTAATATTCTGCTGGGGATTTACCTTTGAAAACCTACCATAAGTAAACAGCGAAAACATCCATAGTTAACCTACCTTCAAGTATGTCTTTATGTAGTATTGCTACAGTTAAAAACGGTTTCATCCCTATAACCTCCCCTCTTTTTTATTTTTATTCCGCAATTCTATAAATCTTTTTTTTCTTTATTAAGTATGGTTCTAATACTCTTAACGGCTTTCCATCGTTTGATTCCAAAATATCCTTCCTCGCTTTTTCAATAACAA
>Ga0197142_1003412_pt1 | contig 13322 bp, 10 predicted proteins | sample GBS60_MetaG_FD_148614 | JGI IMG/M metagenome (GOLD analysis project Ga0197142, IMG submission 148614) | Sediment microbial communities from Great Boiling Springs, Gerlach, Nevada, United States - GBS 60_MetaG | ecosystem: Environmental > Aquatic > Thermal springs > Hot (42-90C) > Sediment... | reverse complement strand
GATCATTTTCTTTTTTTATTTTCGTTCGTGTAATAACTGTTACATCATGCCCCATTTTGGACCAATACTTTGCCCAACTATATTGACGAAGAGAGGCAATTGCATTTTGAGGTGGAAAATAATGTGTTGCAATTAAAATCTTCAGTCTACCTTTTATCATCGCTATCTAATAATTAAATAATAGACCTTCTGCGAAATAAGAGAAAAATTTTTTTAAACTTTGATAATATATATTATGGGGCATCTGAATTATGAGAACTTAGCGAAAAGGCCAAAGCATTTCCTTCGATATACGTGTCTGACAGTAGAGCAATTCGATCAATTGCACAAAAGGCTTGAACCTCTATGGGATGAGGTAGAAATAATCAGTTGGGAAGGGAGGAAAAGGAAGATGTGAATTATTAGGATATTTATTTGGTCTTCATAACAGCTGCAGGTTGATTAAAAAAAAGAATAGAAGTGGCAAGATCCTTGACATCTCTTTTTCTGTCCCTGGTAGTATTCATGATTACAAATTATTTAAGCGTAGCAATATATGTGGGAGATTACCTCCTTATATCCCTATTTATTTTGACAGGGGATATCAGGGGATAAAAAATAAAAAAGATTACAAACAGCTAAAAGCAATTATTCCACGTAAAGCTACCAGAACTTGCAAGCTCACAAGGAAACAAAAAATTGTGGAAAGAAATTAAATAAGATAAGGGTAAAGGTGGAACACATTATAGCTTGTTTGAAGAAATTCAAGATATTAGGAGAAATTTACAGAGGTAAAATAGAGGCTTACAATAGAAGATTTAAGATAATAGCAGGATTGACAAATTATAAAAGACTTGGTATAGTTGATATAAGTTAAAAAGTGAGAAAAAGAAAGAAAAGAAAAGAAAAGAAAAAGGAGGGATATAGATTGCTTTAATATTATTACGTAGAATGTCTATTGTTGTTAAAATCTTCAAAAAAATTTCTTATACCAGATTGCTACAATCATTTTTCTAACTTTTTTCCGGAGTTGTTTTGAATTGTTTTTAAGATTTAGTTTCTCACAAATTTTGCATTCGGCTATTACGTTATTGAACCAATTTTTTAAATTTCCTTCAAACCACTTTTTTTCTGGGATTGGCCACGCCATTTTATCTCGTCTCCAGACTATTTCGTCAGGCAGTTTTCCAGCGAAAGCTAATCGTGCTAAGTATTTTGTCCAACCATTGTGTATCTTATAACAAGCTGGAACAGAAGCTAAAAATTCTACTAATCTGTAATCCATAAAAGGCATTCTTGACTCTATACTAAATGCCATTGAGGTATGGTCGGCATAGTGTAGAAGAGTAACTAAAGAGCTCATTGTATCTTCAGCTTATTTTTTGTTAAGATTTGTTTCAAAATCTTCTTCACCAAAAACCTCTTTTATAGTTTCACCAAAAACCTTTTTTATAGTAAATTTTAAAAATTTTACTCCAAAAATTTTTCTATATAATCCAAATATTAGACCAACTAAAACATATTTTGTTGAACCAGGAATCTTTAAGCATTTATAAGCCTCTTTTAGCATCTCTATAAAAGGCAATGATTGTAGGTAATATACAAGATAACGCAAATATCCTGCTAACTGTTCATCTGCACCTTGTCCATCAAGCGTTACTTTTACATCAGTAGAGGAAACAAGTTTATAAGTATGCCAACTTGACATCAGAGAATTTTCTGGTGGGTTTTCTAAATGCCAGACCATTTTTTCTATTTCTGCTGGTATGTCTTCCTCTTTTGGTTCTATCTGGTTAGACTTTACACCTAATTTATTCGCTAAGATTTCTATAAACTTACTTTCATCACAATATTCTGTCCCTTCGCTTTTATAAACACTTGAAAAAGTCTCTTGGAGTTCTCCCTTATTTTGCTCTTTTAGAAGTTTATTTACAATATAAACTACTGAACTACTATCAAGCCCACCTGAAAGGGCGGAACCTACCTTTACATCTGCTCTTAGCCTGATTTTAACTGCATCTTCTAAAAGCTCATAATATTTTTTTGCATACTCTTTTGCCTTTTGCTCGTTAAACTTTTCTTCTCTTAAATTAGGTCTTAATTCCCAGTATCTTTTAAGTTTAAATTCACCAAAAATTTCTTCTATCGTACCTTCAAAATAGTGAGCAAAGTCAAATCTAAAAATATTTTCAAATGCGGTTTCTTTTACATATTCTCTACATCCATATTTTAAATAGTTCTCTAAAAAACTTACATTTGGTTTCTTTGCAACTTTCGGATGAGTTATGATTGCCTTAATTTCAGAAGCAAATACAAAAGTATCCTCGTTTCTATAATAATAAAATGGTTTTTTGCCAAATCTATCTCTTGACATAAAAAATATTTTTTTCTCCTTATCATAGATTACAAAAGCCCACATTCCATTGAATTTTTTAAGGCAATCAGCCCCCCAAAAATCATAACTTGCCATTATTACCTCGGTGTCTGTTTTAGTATGAAACCTGTATCCATTTGCTTTAAGCTCTTCTTTTAACTCTATGTAATTGTAAATCTCTCCATTATATGTAATAACATACCTATCCATATACTCCATCGGTTGTTTTCCTGCTTCACTTAAATCCACTATTGCCAATCTTCTATGCCCAAAAACGAAATTTTCGCCATAGTAGTATCCATATCCATCTGGTCCCCGGTGGATAAGCGTATTGGTCATCTGTTCGATGATATCTTTTACAGCTTCTTTACAGATTCTATTTTTACTTATTATTCCGACAATTCCGCACATTTAAGCTAATCCTTATTTTATTTTTTTAATAATTCTTCTATTATGGATATAATTTTTTTTGATTCATTTTCAAAGCAGAGCTCTTTTGCAGCTAAATCTGAGTTTTTTTTGTAAGTCAAAACATCTTCATAACTTAGTTTATTTAACTCTTTTGCAAGATCAGAAGGATCAAAGGTCTTAGATACTATGCCTAATTTATACTTTTCAACAATTTTTTTCATATCATATGAAGGACCTATGGCTAACATTAATCTTGCCTGAATATACTCGAAAAATTTATTCGGTAAAGAATATTTAGTATTAAATCCAGTAGGTTCTAATAGATATAATCCTACATCATACTTATTTAAAGTTGGAATAATCTCTTTAAAAGGAACAGGTTCTAAAAATCGTATTTGTGGGAAAGGCTTCGCCATTGCTTTAAGTTTTTTTATATATATTCTATTATACACTGAATTACCCACTAAATAAAAATCTAAACTAAATCTCTCATCAAGGGTATGAAACATTTTAATCATATTCTCTAACTTTCTGTTTGGATTAGCTACACCGTGATGAACCATCTTTATTTTTTTTCCATCACCTATTGATGGTTTTATGTCAAAGTAAAAGGGAGTACTCATTACTATTTTAGGTTTAATATCAAAATACTCTTCATAACCCTTTGCTAAACCAGTTGAAACTGTGAGCCATTCATCACATCTCTTAAGATACTTCTTACATAAATCATATATAAAGTTTTTTTCTAATATTCTAAATATCCAAGAATTTTCAAATTGCAAAGGATAAAACTCTCTTAAGTCGCAGAGTATTTTTTTTGCTCCATTTCGAACAGCAAAAGGAAGCATTTCTATATTTTCTACAATAATCAAATCATATTTTTCTAAATCTATTTTAATTTTATCTAAATTATGGATCTTTTCAGTTATTTTGACTTTGTTATCTATATTGTTAACTATTAATCTTTTTATCTTGAGTAAAAGCCTTAAAAATATCTCTGTTTTTTTTGAACTTAATTCTTTTAGTATATGTTCACGAGAAATCTTTAAATCACCATCGCTTTTATATGCTAATGTCTCTACATCATAACCCTCTTGAGTTAATAAGTTTATAATTCTATTAGGTCTTGGATTTTGACTTGGATTAGCCAAGCACATTAGTAGAATTTTTCTTGTTGATTTTGACATAAGATAATAGGGTTCTCTTAGTTGATTCTATTCTTTAGTTTTCGCATATTTCATTTATTATTAAATTATTAAAAAAATACCTTAATTTTACTTTTTCAAAATGCTTCTTTTCAATCAATAAAAAACCTATAAAAATAATTATCAAAAATAGATATATCAATTTTATAAAAATGGAAAATAAATTTATTTGATTGAAAATATTTTTAATCCCGTAGGCAGATGTTATCAATAGGGTAAAGGATAATATTAATTCTTCTATTTTGTAAGGTATAGGATAATATTTATAACCAAAAATTGTGAATAAAAATTAAATATTACCTATTTTTTTGTGTTGTATCTAAAAACAATTTCTATATTCCAGAACTTTTCCTCAGAACACTTTCATATATGTGTTGATAATTTCTCCATGTTATCGTATTGAAACTGCTATTGTGCCACAAGAAAACAAATTCTCCATTATATTTTCTTACTTTATTGATAAGTATTATTATTTTCTTCTCCATCTCGTCTGGGGTGACTTCAGGTTGATAGCCAACAAAGCTTCCTTCCATTACTACGAGAGGTTTCTCTTTTAATTTTAGTTTTTTCCGTGAGAGAACATTGAAGACACTGAACTCATAACAGGTACCACATCTAAAACCTTCCTTGTCTGCATATGAGAGAGTACTATCCCAGGACATACCGTTATCTTCCCATATTTGCCAAGTTGTCGGGACCTCAAATCTCAAATAATGCTGTCTTCCGAAGCTTATTTGGGAATCTAAATTCTTCTCTAATTCTTCTTTTTCTCTTCTAAATTGATCCGGGTTGTTAAATGAATTATACGATGCGTGCATTCCTATATAATGTCCCCTTTGTTTTATTTTTCTTACCAATTCTTTTATGAATTGATCATCGCTCCTATAGGCACTATCAAACTTAGTAACTCCTCTGCCTATAAAAAAGAAGTAAGATTTAGTTCCGATTTCTTCACTTAGATCCATAAGATAATCAAAATTATCGAATGGGTCTTTTTGTAAGCCAAAATATATTCCCATCTTAGATTTTATCTGCGAAATCAAATTGCTAAAAACTCTAATATTTCCTCTGTTCAAAAAATTGATAACTGTCTCCCTTGCCTCTCTCATTGTTTCTATCAGAATAATCAGAATATTTGGATATTTAAGAGGTCTATCAACATCGTGTGTTAGTAGAAATTTAAATTCATGCTTTTTGAAATGTAGATTATTATTAAGTTTAAGTAACATATTTTTTAGCATCTCAACGTATTCATTTACAATAGGTCTATCAAGAAATTTGAATTTATATGATAAACTAGCATATGCAGGGAACCGGTTATGCAAATCCCTTGTTTTATTAACATATTCTTCCCAACGTGTAAGCATAAAAAAACTTGATGAGAAAATGTCTATTCCGCATTCAATTAGAGATTGCCTTATCTTTAAGTATGGGGAGCCGTAGATGATAGGTATATCGTCCTCTGGAATAAACGGGTTATTATCTTTTGTTTCAAATGACACGCTTTTAGGAATATTTTCCGATTTCAAGTACTCTAAATCTTGTTTATGTATGTTAAAAAAGTGGTCTTGTATTATAAGCTTGCATCCATTTTGTAATTCAATTTCCCAATCTTTGTAATTACCAATGACAAGATGATAATCTAATCCTAAAAATTCCTTAAAGATGACTTCAATAATATATTTTCTTTCATCTATATTGTTTGGTGGGATTTTTATTTTAACATTTGCCATATATGTATGATATATTTTAACTAATTCCGGGTTTTCCCTACTATCTTCCTTATATTTTCCTTTGCAGTTTTTGGTAGGCTACTATAAATTAGAAGGAGCAAATTATCTAAAAATGTATAATAATTAATAATCTTTGAATTAAAAAAATAACGTAAATTTTTAAGAAAATATTTTATACCTAAAGCAGCCAGGCGATGAACAAAAATCGCTCTCTCGATATTTTTAACAGGAGATTTAATCTCCATCAGATATTCTAAAATCTTATTGTTGTTCATAAAAGCAAATTCTATAGAAGCCCAAAGCTTGGCGTTGATTTCCATGAAGACAAAATCTCTTCTTCTGGGACAATATTTAAACTCTGCAAGCCCCCACCCGTTATACTCAAGATTTCGCACTATTCTTTCTGTGTATTTTTCTAAAATCTCATTATAATATTTTCTGATCAGGACAGCCGATCCACCCACTGGTGGTAAACTAAGGTATTCTTCATGCTGAAATGAAGTTAGGATTTCTCCGTTTTGAGCTATGAAACCAACTCCAAAAGTAGAGTTTCCGGGGATATACTCTTGAAATATAAGATCTTGAATATTGGGCAATCCCATAAGTTCGCAAAGAGAAAATACTATCCCTCTATCCCCACCTCCCTTTTCAAACTTTTGTTTGTAAAATAAAGGAAATTTCATATTACTAACCTTGCTGATATCTGTGTATGTTTCTGGTACAGGAATTCCCAATTTTTGAACTTTATCAAGAGTAACAATTTTATCAAAACATTGAATATTACTTTTAGAATAGATAATTTGTCCCACTTTAAAATTGTCAAAGTGGGTAGACATCCAATAAGTGCTCTGGGCACCGGTTGGGATTATCATATCATAGCTATTTAACATTTCCAATTTATTTTTATCTATTGTTATAACTTTCGAGTAAATTCGGCCTAATAAAATTTTTTGCCCAGGCAAAAGAGAAAAACCCTCTTTTGGTAAAAAGCCGCCATGAAGAATACAGTTTTTATCATACTTTTTGATATACTTTGAAATTGCTATGGCTTGATCAATTGTTGGAGATAATATTAAAATTTTTTTCATCTTCCTAAAAAATTTTTTTCATCTTCCTAAAATATCATTTATTTTCAGAAATATCTGTTATCCCTCGTCACAGAATCCTTTATTATGTATTATTATTAGTTCTTCTCTAAGGCTTTTATCAGGCTTACCATGCATAGCATAAGGAGCCTTGAGCTTGCGCGAGCGTGGGATGAATTCATCTGATGTAAGCACAATATAGGGTGATGTATCAAAGTGTTTTGTTTTTAAAATATTCCGAAAGCTTTTGAGCGATTCTTTTTTCTTCTCATTAATTAATCTAATGTTAGCTAAGCCTATTAATGCCATAATAATTTGTACTTTCTCAATCCTTATATCATCAATTTTATATGGGAAACTACGGCAATAGGAATAGTCATATTCCCTTTTGATTTTCGGAGAACTTGTATATGATAAGACTCTTCTTTTCATATATCTCATCTTCAATGCACTCCTCAAAGAATCGAAAAAACACAAAATAAACTTCATTAATAACATTCTATACAGAGATAACTTTTGATTAAAGCTCATTTTCATCTTTGGATAAGGTATATAAATTTTTGAAAGTATTCCACCACCCATTATACCTGGAAAACTTTTGTCATTGAAGCTCACAATCGCGGATAGATTTGGTCCGTAATCTACGGGGAGATAGGGTAAGAGATTGATATCTTGGCATAAATCAACAATAACATGGATGTTTTTTTTTATGATTAATTCTCTAACTTCGGGTTCTTTTAAATTATCCAAGAAAGCTGATGATCCAAAGATACTTGCTGTAAGAAATATACCTACCCGATTATCGGAAAGCTTCTCTAATACTTCCGATTTCTTTGGTTCGAAATAATTATCTAAAGAATAGGTTTGTATGTCGTACCCAGCTTTTTCTAACGCTATATAGACAACATTACATATAAAATCTGGGATTAAAGCGACTCTTTTTTCAGAATAATCTTTTAGAGTAAGAGCAAGTTTATATAATGCTACACGACCAGAAACCTGTGGAAAAAATTTAAAGCCATTAAGAGATAGTCTTTTGCAGAGAATTTGAAATAATAATTCATAAGGTAGAAAATGTAAAGCTGCAAATAAAAAAAAATCTTTCGCCATCATTTTGGATTATCTAAATAAATATAATCCCTTTTCATTCATATTCGTGAAACTTTTTAAATGCTAAAACTTTATAATCGGACCAAAAACGTCTCCCTAAAAGTCCTAATAGCCTTTCACCCTGAAAAAATAGCTTCCTCAATTTCTCTCCACGTATATTGGAATTAGCAAGTAAATCCCTATATGGCCAAAACAGCATTCCACTATTTTCTACAAGGACACACCCCCTCTTATGCACAAAATTAATTATCTGGCGGGAAGAATATTTTACTCTTGCAAGATAATTCCATCTATGAAACGGATCTATCATCAAGATTATCCCTCCTGGAGCCAGCATTCTTATGCAATTGTCTATTGCTTTTTCCATTTTGTGAACATCTCTTATAGAGGAAAAGCAGCCTGATGATAAAATAAACCTGTACTTCTTCTTTGGATCATAATACTCTTCAGCACGCCCAGCGATATAATTTATCTGTGGATGGGGATTCTCTTTTTTAGCAACCTCAATCATTTCAGGAAGATCCAATGCGTCAATCTGCACATCTGATTTTAAATCTATTATCATTCTTGAAATAACCCCGATACCACATCCAATATCTAGAACATGATCGCCAGGAGATAATTTTTCGATATATTTTTTTATGAAATCTTTCTGTAATTCTCTAACGAGTTGGTTATATTCTTCGTTTTCCCATAAAACCCGACTTTGACCAGAAGAACTATATGCTCGTTTTCTCCAATAGGTTTCGTAATCAAATTGAGGATAAATAAAAATTCTTCTTACTCTAGATAAAATTGTCAATAAAAATGGGAACCTCCTTCCTAAATATTCTTTAAATTTTTGCATCTTATTAAACTTTTGCATATTAGCTAACTCTTTATAAAATTTTGTTCCGTCTTTTATAAACTCCAACTAACCACCTTGGTCTTTTAAATATAATTTGTGATATCAATTTAAGTAAAGGAGTTAATTTTTTTCTGATTCCCTCACTGTAGATCCCGCTATCTTTTTTATTATCTGTTTTTCGAGGAAATTCACTATATCCACAGGCTGGACACATATACCATATATTAATTTTAACCTTCAAAATTTGTCCTACTCTAAACAATAAGTTTTGATAAATATATGTAGCTCCAATTCTTTCAACACTATCCAATTTAAAGCTCGGAAAAAGATTGATTATATTTTTCTCCTTAAAAGTTCTAAGGTGATAGTTTGGGTTAAACTTAGTTTTGCAATATGGACAGGTTATAAACATTCTCTGTTCATCATAAGGGACGCTAATTATTATGTATTTATCTGCTACTCTATCAATTTCTTTTAGTGCTTCCTCATAGATACCATAGGGTAAATGCTCAAGAACTTCCAATGCTGTAACGACATCAAACGATCTGTCTCCAAATTTTAGATTGCTCGCATCCCCTAACTCGGCATTGACATTAAGATGCTTTCTTGCATAATCTATCTTTTTTTCAGAAATTTCTATTCCCATACCTTTTATACGACGTTCTTTTTCTAAAAGATATAAAAAAAGGCCCTCACCACATCCAACATCCAAAACTGATTTTGCATCAGACGGAATAAGACTGATAATCTTCCGGAACCGCTCCATCTGATCTGGATTACTAAGAAGAAAACTCTCTACAAATTCTTCAACAGAATATTCCCCGTAATAGGAATACCACTTTTCTGAAAATTTCATTTTTTACTCAGATAATTTTTTTAATCTGATACTAATATTAATAGCTTTTATATTCATTATATATAAAACAAGATACATAAAACTGATTATAAAACTAAGAGATAATATAGTTAAGTCTGGAGTCCAATCTAATTTGTGTGATATCCAGAAGCAAAGAACGATAAGAACTGTACGGAAAATGTCCCATATAAATTGCCAATGTTGTAGTTCATGGATAGCAAGATGAGAAATTGTACCGAAGATGAGCTGAAAAATACTTCCCAGCGATAAGTAAAGGACATAATATCCCACCTTTTCCCATTCCCTCGGTCCAAGAACATACCCCAACACAAATGGGCTAATGATACCCAAAAAAAGAATTATAGTGCTGAATAAGGTTAATTTTTTGGAAAATTTAAAAAATAATCTTTTCAACTCAATTGGATCTCTTTTGATAAGTTGTGCTGCCTCAGCCCAAAAGACTTGTGACACAGATTGACCTATTAATATCGTAGGAAAACTTATTATTCTTTGAGCTACATAATAATAACCTACAACTTTTTGATCAAAATAAAAAGCTAACAGAAAGAAGGCTACTTGTAAACTAACAGTATTAGCTACACTAGATAGGGTTGAAGAGAGTGCAAATTTAAAATAATACTTGAACCAATATATTATTTTCCCTCTTTCAAATCCTTCAGGTATACTTTTTTTATCTTTCCAAAATAATTTAGCAAGGGTATTGAGACCTGATATTTGGGAGACAATATTTCCTATTATAAGACCTAGTGGTCCAAATTTAATAAGCCCCAGAATAATATTGGTTACTGCCCCCAATACACCCTGGGTTATTTTAGTTTTAGCAATATATGTAAAACTTTTTTTCCGTATAGCCCATATATATAAGCTTTGATATATCCCCCCAAAAAAAATATAAAACGGAATTATCCATAGATATGGCTTAATTGTGGATATATCAGAGAATCTACCTATTAATATGAGAGTGGGGACGGATATGATACCTGTAAATATAGAAGTTATTACACAAATAATCAGTAAATATATTGCATCGGAGTCTTTTTCCAAATTTGGGATTGCCCATTCATAGCGAAACGTCGCCGCAATTAAAAAAAAAGAAGATATAAATGTGAAAACAGCTAAAACTCCGAAATCTGATGGATTATAGATACGAGTCAATACAGGTGTAATAAGAATAGAGATACCATGTGAAAATATTGTACTTCCGGTTAAAACTGTAATATTTTGAGCCAGTTCCCCCTTTGGTAGTAAGTTAGCTACTCTATTTATTAACATAATAATAATAATGTTACATAAGGAATTCAGTGATAATTCCAGCCATCTTATTAGCTGAAAACTCTTTATTAAAATCCACATCTTTTCCGAATTTCAGGTCTCTTACTGCACTTAAAATTCTTTCCTTATCATCTCCAACTAATTTATTCCATCCTAGCTCCACAGTTTCAACCCATTCTGTTTCTTCCCTCAAAGTAATGCAAGGAACTTTTAACCAGAAAGCTTCTTTTTGAACTCCTCCGGAATCGGTCAATATTGCTTTTGCATTCTTTTCTAATTTGATCATATCAAGATAACCCAATGGTTCAATAACTAAAATTTTATCCAAAAGATTGTTTAGTTCAAAAAAATCAACCATCTTTTTAGTTCTCGGATGAATCGGAAATATAACAGGTTTATCGGATTGCGAAATCTCTGAAAGAGCCATAAGAATATTTTTTAATCTTTCGTAGTCATCAGTATTCTCTGCTCTGTGGACCGTGGCAAGATAATACTCTTTGGGTTTTAGATTGAGTTTCTCCAAAATTTTACTTTTTATACTGCTTATCTTTGAAAAATGCATAAGTGAATCAAACATAATATCTCCTACCAAATAGACTCCATTTGCTATTCCCTCTCTTTTTAAGTTTTCGACTGCGGTTTGAGTTGGACAGAAGAGAATATCTGATATGTGATCTACCAAAATTCTATTTATTTCTTCTGGCATTTTTCTATTAAAACTCCTTAAACCCGCTTCAACATGTGCTATCGGGATATGGAGCTTTGACGCAGCTAATGCCCCAGCCAGAGTTGAGTTTGTATCTCCATAAACTATAACCAAATTAGGTTTTTCAATCAAAAGAACCTTCTCTATCTGCATGAGCATTTTTCCTGTTTGCTCGCCGTGATTTCCAGACCCTACTCCTAAGTTATAATCCGGCTCTGGTATTTCGAGTTCATCAAAAAAGAGTTTATTCATACCCTCGTCATAATGTTGGCCTGTATGAATTATAATCTCGTCTATTCCGCTTTCTCTTAAGGCTTTTGATAAAGGAGCAAGCTTTATAAATTGAGGTCTTGCTCCAACAATACTTGCAACCTTCCTTACCATCTATATCCTATTCAAAGCATCAATTACTATTTTTACTTCTTCTTCGCCAAACATAGGTTCTATCGGGAGGCTTAAAACATTTTCTGATGCTACCTCACTATTTTTGAGATCTCCAAATACTTCCATTCCATTATTTTTAAAAACCATCATTTTATGTAAGGGATAAGGATAGTAAACCATAGTAGATATACCTTGCTGTTTTAACTTTTCCTGAACTTCTTTGCGATCTTTACCCATCAATAATACAGTATATTGATGATAAACATGGTATGCTTTTTCTTTTTCATTAGGGAGTTTCAACCATTTAATATCTTTTAATCCCTCGCTATAAATTTGCGCAATCTTTCTTCTTTGCAAATTGAACCTATCTATATATTTAAGTTTAGTGAGCAAAATTGCTGCTTGAATAGTATCAAGCCTGGCGTTATAACCTATATGTTCAACATTGTATTTATCTTTTCCTCCATGTTTTATGAGCATTCTTACAATCTCTGCAAGCTCATCGTCATTAGTTGATACCATACCGCCGTCGCCAAAACATCCAAGATTTTTTGAAGGGAAAAAACTAAAGCATCCCAAATCACCAAAACTTCCGGTTTTTTTATTATTCCAAGCTGCTCCGAAACTCTGGGCACAATCTTCTACTACAAATAAATCGTTTTCTTTAGAGAGCGCTAATAATTCATCCATATCACATGGGTGTCCATAAAGATGAACTAGTATAATTCCCTTAACCTTCTTTCCATACTTCCTAATAGCTTTTTTTACAAGTGATGGAGAAAGATTATAAGTTTCTAATTCTATATCTACAAAAAGTGGAGTGGCACCGGATCTTAATATGGTGTCGCCAGTTGCTACAAATGTAAAAGGGGTAGTAATAATTAGGTCACCTTTATCCCATCGCTCCTGCTTTTTGATTTTTATAGCAAGTGCCCTCAAAGATAAGATAAGAGCATCAGTTCCTGACGAGCAAGCTATGCAGTGCCTCACGCCAAGATATTCCATAACCTTTTTTTCTAATTCTTCTACTTCTGGACCAAGAATATATTTCCCCTCTGCTATGCATTTAAGTATTACATAATCTATTTCTTCAATAAAACTATAATATTCCTTTTTCAGGTCTAACATAGGTATGGATTCAGGAGGATCTTTGCCAAAAATATCTGGGCTTTTCAACGCTTCTTCGGGGGTAAAAATTTTGATACCTTCTACCTCAAATTTCTTTTCAGAAGATGTTATAATAATACCATCTCCAACGGCTCTTTTAAATGAAAGAAATATTAAAGCACTCCCTGAGTCTTCGTAATCAAGGGATAAAAGTCCTTCGTAGCCTGTTGTG
>Ga0197142_1003411_pt1 | contig 13323 bp, 13 predicted proteins | sample GBS60_MetaG_FD_148614 | JGI IMG/M metagenome (GOLD analysis project Ga0197142, IMG submission 148614) | Sediment microbial communities from Great Boiling Springs, Gerlach, Nevada, United States - GBS 60_MetaG | ecosystem: Environmental > Aquatic > Thermal springs > Hot (42-90C) > Sediment... | reverse complement strand
CCTATCGCCGTGGTTGCTCCTGACAGAACCGCATCCGAAGAAGGCTTTGAGCGCATAGAGCACCTGGAGGTCCCTCTTGTGCTGAACGATGGTGAACTCAGGAAGCACCTGAGAACCCGCAGTTATCTCTGGGTGTGGGTATATGCCAACGAAAAAAGCAACCTTCTCCGTCAACAAAACCCACGACCCAATCAGGATCCAAGTGCATGAGCACCTCCGAACGGATGTCCGGCGTATGGTCTCTGAGGGTCCCCGAAGGGTTCCCTGCGGATTGCCCAATCCTCAACATTTTTACGGGGCTCAGCCCTCGTAGTTGAGGCTATAAGGGTTTTCCCGCATATAGCCGGATGCTTCTCTTGATGTTACCATCAAGATGGGCAGCTGTGTGCTACCTTAGGACCGTTCATTCGTTACCCTTTTCGGGCGGCCCGGGACGGTAGGGTTCCCGGGCCCTCCGTGTCGCCACGGAGATCGGACCATATCATCACGGAAGGAAACGGGCGGCGTTCCTATTGTTTCCTCCGCGCCTTGCGTGTGGTCTCTGAGGAACCATGGATTTTGGAAGGGATCTCTTTATCAGAGTATCTGCGCTTTCCGCCTGCGTTCATAGCGAGCCTTATTCTCAGGATCTCCTTGATCCCTTCCTCTGTGAGATGGCGACCCTCGGATATCATTCTCGCCAGCTTCTTGAACCTCGCGAAGTCCGCCTTCTTTTTCGCAGATAGGAAAGGGAACCTCTCAAAGAAGGGTATGACATTCTGGATGATGGCGTTGAGGTTGTTGACCTCGTAATAGCATACGCCATCAACGCGCTCACGCAAGGTTCCGCAACCCAGGTATCTCTTGAACAGGGACAAGATGACCCTATCCCCCTGAGACACATTGAAGCACAGGGAAACCTTCCACGGTATCCTGTAATCCTTCCTGGGTCTTATCACCACCATGAAGCTACCTTCTCCATCGGCAAAACCCGCGAGATAGTAGCCTATGTTTGGCGGCACTCTTTTTATCCTTGGGTCCATCTTCGGGTCCATCTTCACCTCCATGTTTCCTGCTGATTGCCCGCACCGGACGCGTTGTCACCGGCTCTGTTGAACCGGTAGCGCCGGATCCTGCACCCCTTTTATCCCAAACTTCATCAGGCCAGAAAGCCTGACTTGGACGGGATATAGGGGACGGGGTTCCCAGCATATGGCAAGGTTTATTTACGTAACTACAACTGGCCCTGTTTATAGTTACGGCCGCCGTTTACCGGGGCTTCGGATCGGAGCTTGCACTCCTCCCCTTAACCTTCCGGCACTGGGCAGGCATCAGGCCCCATACATCCTCTTACGAGTTGTGCGGAGCCCTGTGTTTTTGGTAAACAGTCGCCAGGCCCTTTTCACTGCAACCCGCTTCGGCTCCGGCCGCGAGGGCCTTCACCTACAACGGGCACCCCTTATCCCGAAGTTACGGGGTTAACTTGCCGAGTTCCTTAGCGAGGGTTATCCCGCGCGCCTTAGCATTCTCTGCCCGCCTACCTGTGTCGGTTTACGGTACGGTCATCCCGGATTCACAGCACGCGAGGTTCTTTCTTGGCAGTATGGTCCGAGCCCTTCCCCGGAGGTTTTCCTTCCGGTTCCTTACTCCCCCTCAGGCTCCGGGCCGGGATTTGCCTCGGCCCATCATAGCCCTACAGGTTTGGAGGGACGCCAACAGTCCCCGGGCCCTTCCCTTCTGCGTCACCCCATCGCGCTCCCCCGGGATGGCAGGGGAATTTTAACCCCCTTCCCATCGGCTACGCCTTTCGGCCTCACCTTAGGGGCCGGCTAACCCGCAGTGGACGAACCTTCCTGCGGAAACCTTAGGCTTTCGGCGAGGGAGATTCTCACTCCCTTTATCGTTACTTATGCCCGGATGCTCACTTCCCAGCAGTCCACAGTTCCTCACGAAACTGCTTCAGCCCGCTGGGAACGCTCCCCTACCGCCGCCACCAGAGGTGGCGACCCGCGGCTTCGGTGGCAGGCTTGAGCCCCGCTATATTTTCGGCGCGGAGAGGCTAGACTGGTGAGCTATTACGCACTCTTTAAATGATGGCTGCTTCTAAGCCAACATCCCAGCTGTTTTGGCATCTCCACTTCCTTTACCACTTAGCCTGCACTTGGGGACCTTAGCCGGCGGTCTGGGTTGTTCCCCTCTCGGCAATGGAGCTTATCCCCCACTGCCTGACTCCCAGGCTTGGCCTGTCGGTATTCGGAGTTTGCAAGGGTTTGGAGTTGCCCCCTAGCCCAAACAGTGCTCTACCCCCGACAGGGAACGCCTGAGGCTATACCTGGATATATTTCGGGGAGAACCAGCTATCACCAGGTTCGGTTAGCTTTTCACTCCTACCCACAGGTCATCCGAGGATATTTCACCATCCACCGGTTCGGGCCTCCACCGGGTGTTACCCCGGTTTCACCCTGCCCATGGGTAGCTCACCTGGCTTCGGGTCTACTCCTGACGACTCGTCGCCCTGTTAGGACTCGCTTTCGCTACGGCTACGGCACAGAGTGCCTTAACCTCGCCGCCAAAAGTAACTCCCGGGCTCATTAGGCAAAAGGCACGCCGTCAGGCCTTCCGCTCCCGAAGGAGCGGAAAACCCTCCGACTGCTTTTAGGCTTCAGGTTTCAGGTTCTATTTCACTCCCCGCACAGGGGTTCTTTTCACCGTTCCCTCACGGTACTTTGTCCGCTATCGGTCACGGGTTAGTATTTAGCCTTGGGCGGTGGTCCGCCCGGATTCCCTCTGGATTCCACGGGTCCCGAGGTACTCGGGAACCTGGCGCGGGAAGAGCGCTGGCCTTTCGCCTACGGGGCTGTCACCCTCTATGGCCGGCCTTCGCCATGCCGTTCGGCTAGACCGCGCTTTTGTAACTTCCTGAGAGGTCCAGAGCCCTCTCCCGCCAGGCCCCACTACCCCACGCCGGCAACGCCTCTGGGCTTGGCACCGACGCGGTTTAGGCTCTTCCCTTTTCGCTCGCCGCTACTGGGGGAATGGATGTCTCTTTCTTTTCCTCCGGCTACTGAGATGGTTCACTTCGCCGGGTCTCGCCTCACCAGGGTACTCGGTAAAACCTTCCCCATGGTGATGACGGCCGAAGCCGCCGGGTTTCCCCATTCGGGCATCCCGGGATCAAAGCGCGCTTGCCGCTCCCCCGGGCTTATCGCAGCTTGCCACGCCCTTCATCGCCTACCCGTGCCTAGGCATCCACCTGAAGCCCTTTCCACTTTTCTCATCCCACTCAACCAAACCAAACTACTTGTCAAAGATCAAAAGCTAAAAACCACCTTCTTGAGTAAGGTGCATATTATAACCGATTTGCCACGGCCGATCAAGTGGTTGTGTCCCCTCATCCGGTGGGCTTTCAACCACAGCTAAGTCCTTGGCCATCAAGGGGTTTTCCGGAAGTGCCTTTGGCTCTAGAACTTAGCTGATGTGATCTGCGGTTTCTCCTGATTTTATGAGGATTACAGGGAAGCACCCCATATCGGGATGATGGCCCTGAGAGGCCAAAAATCGGGCCAAACTCGGCCTCTGGCCCAAAAGGCCGGCGGCAAGAAGTATATCACCATAAATGGCGGGGAATTGGGACCCTATGCGGGCGCTTTTGAGTTTATTATGCTCTGAAACACCTCTTCTATCATCTCCTCTCTCTGAAGGCATTGAAGAGCTTCTCCTCAACATCTTTCATCCAGACCTCAGTCTGCTCTATACTTATCTCACTAACTTGCTGAAAGTGAGAGCCATGGGCTACCCCCCTTTCTTTATACCAATCCTCATAGGGGGTGGCCCATATATATTTTAACCGCACGGGCCGTTCTCAGGCCAGCTTTGCCCGGGGCCGTGGACGGATCCCTGCTACTCACCCGGTTTGCCCCGGGTCAGGGTTTCGGGTTATAATTATCCGGGTCGCAAGACCTTTTTTGGTTTCATGATAGCTGTTGGAGTGGACATAGTGAACCTGCCCAGGTTCGCGAGGGCCCTGGAGCGCTGGGGCGAGAGGCTCGCCCATAGGCTCTTCACCGACGGAGAGCTTGCCAGGGCCGAGGGCGTTCACAGGGCAAAGGAGCTCGCCGGGGATTTCGCGGCAAAGGAGGCGCTTCTGAAGGCCCTCGGGACCGGGCTCTCGGGGGGGATACGCTGGCACGATGTTGAGGTGGTCAGGGACAAACGCGGCGCGCCCTCATACTCCCTCTCCGGCAGGGCGGCCCAGGTCCTCAGGGGCAAGGCCGCGCTCTCGCTGTCCCACGACGGGGATTATGTCATAGCTGTTTGCGTGCTGGAGACAGAGTGATGAGGGGCGGCCCTTCAAAAAAGGCTGTCGTGGCCCTTGGCGGGAACGCCCTCCGCAACAAGGGCGAGAGCTTTGAGATAGAGGTCCAGTCAGCCAGGGCAGAGGCCTCTGTTCTGCCGATCCTGCGGCTTTTGGACTCCGGCTGGCGCGTCGTCATAACCCACGGCAACGGCCCCCAGGTGGGGCTCTCGTTCCTCAGGAACGCGATGACGGAGGACGAGTTCCCCGTCTACCCGATGGACGCGCTGAACGCTGAGACCCAGGGCTGGATAGGCTATGCCATAGAGCGCGGGCTAAGGAACCACAGGCCAGACCTCCTGGTGGCCACCCTCGTTTCCATGGTTGAGGTCTCCCCGGACGATCCGGCGTTTCAGAACCCCTCAAAACCCATAGGGGAGTTCTTTGACAAGGTCAAGGCAATGGCAATGCACGGCAGGTATGGCTGGCCGATCAGGGAGGACGCCGGAAGGGGCTGGAGGGTGGTCGTTCCCTCGCCGAACCCCCTGCGGGTTATCTCCGCACCAGCGGTGAACACGCTTCTTGAGCGCGGCTTTGTCGTCATCGCCGCTGGCGGGGGCGGGATCCCGGTTGTCCGTAGAAACGGGCGCTGGGAAGGGGTTTTCGCCGTCATAGACAAGGACAAAGCATCGGCCGTCCTCGCGAGGGAAATAGGCGCCGAGATTTTGGTAATACTCACAGCGATTGACTCGGTCTACCTGAACTTCGGGAAGCCGGATCAGGTTGAGCTCCGATACATGACCTGCGCCGAGGCCGAGGGGTTCCTTTCCGAGGGGCATTTCCCCTCAGGCTCAATGGGCCCGAAGATAGAGGCCGCTTGCGATTTTCTCAGGCAGGGAGGGAAGAAGGTGATCATCACATCCCTGGACGGCCTTCCCGACGCGCTTGAGGGCAAGGGAGGGACAACCATAGTGCCCTGAGGGGCCGAATAACTGGTGGCCGAGAGCCGATAACCAGTATAATTTCTCCATGCCAACCCTTGAGAACCTTTTGAATGTTGACCTGTCATCGGTATCGTTCTGGGCCGCGTGCGGGTTCTCCTTTCTGGGAGGAGTGCTCTCTTTTCTCTCGCCCTGCGTCCTGCCCCTAATCCCTGCTTATGTCTCCTTCATATCCGGCATCTCCGTGGAGGAGCTCGCGGGCCAGGGCCTCGGAAAGTCCGCTGTCCGAGTCGGGATAGCCGCCCTGCTTTTCGTCCTGGGCCTCTCAACCGTGTTCGTGGTGGCCGGAGGGATATCCGGAGCGCTCTCGTCCTTTGTGGCCAATTACATGAAGATAATAGAGAAGGTCGCTGGCGTGCTAATCGTGCTTTTCGGGATATACCTCCTCGGGTTCTTCAAGTTAGGCTTCATGGAGACCGAGCGCAGGCTGAGGCTTTCCAGGCCGGTGAACCTCGTCGGAGCCTATCTCCTTGGACTCGCTTTCGCCTTTGGTTGGACCCCTTGCATAGGCCCGATAATCGCCGGCATATTGCTCATAGCCACGACCCAGGGCGCGGTTAAGGGAATGATCCTCCTGCTCTTCTATTCCCTCGGACTCTCCATACCATTCATCATATCAGCGCTCGCCCTCAACGCTTTCTTCTCTGCGTTCAAGCGAATAAAAAAGGCCTTCAGGGTAATAGAGATCGTTTCCGGCATTCTGCTGATAGCCGCTGGAATCCTCGTTTTCTTCGGGATCCTGAGCCAGGCAGTCTCATTGCTTCAGTAAGGGTTTCCCCGTCCGCGCAGAGAAATTATTGACGCCTCAGCAGCACGAGGTGCCCCTAATCCCCGATGACCCTCCTGAGATATTTTCTGGCCACCGAGAGCGCCTCGTCATACTCCTCGCGGGTTATCCTCCTGTCCAGGGGAGGCCTCGTGTGCGCTTTGTAGCATGGGTAATACTGGTCCATCAGGTTCAGAAATGTATCCGGCGACAGCTCCGCCAGGAACTTCACGACCTCCTCTGTTCCGGAAAGCCCGCCCGGGAGGACCAGGTGCCTGACCAGGAGGCCCCTCCTCGCCACTCCACCCTCAACGACCAGGTCTCCGACCTGTCTGTGCATCTCACGGAGCGCGGCCCTGCATATATCCCAGTAATCGTCGGCACCTGAGAGCTCCTTCGCTATCGCGTTGTCCGAATACTTGGCGTCAGGCATGTATATGTCCACCAGGCCTTCCAGCATTTTCAGTGTCTCTGTCCGTTCGTATCCCCCTGAGTTCCAGACAACAGGCAGATGAAACCCCCTCTCCTTTGCGGCCCTCAGGGCCAGGATAATCTGCGGGGCCAGGTGGGTTGGCGAGACCAGGTTCAGGTTGTGACAGCCCATATCCTGTATCTCAAGGAATATGAGGGCGAGCTCCTTCTCGGATACCGGCGAGCCGTAGCGCAGGTGGCTTATCTCGTAATTCTGACAGAAGAGGCAGGCCAGGTTGCACCCAGCGAAGAAAACCGTTCCAGAACCCCTCCTGCCGACCAGGACTCGTTCCTCGCCGAAATGAGGCCCGTAGGAGCTGACAAGCGCGTGCCTCCCGGCGCCGCACTCGCCCGTTTCTCCTGAGAGGCGGTTGGCCCCGCAATCCCTGGGGCAGACCCGGCAGGGCTCAAGAAGCGAAAGGACATCCTCCACGGGAAAATTATAGGGCAGGCGCGGCCGGGCGCGCAGGTTTTCGCAAATGGATTCAGCCCCGGTCGGGCAACAATCCTGATGGAAGGGATAATCTCCCCGGCCCCTCGCCCAAAAGATCCTTTAAGCCTAGACCTCTACCTCCTCCTCTTCCTCTCCTGAGACCTCGCGCTTCGGGACATAGCTCTCGGTCGCGGACCTGAGCTCCTCCCAGATGCCGGGCTTGTTCTTGTTCTTTATGTAATAGTCCATGGCATAAGCGGCCTTCCGGGCGTCGCCCATAGCTAGGATAACGGTTGCCGCGCCCCGGATGCAGTCCCCGCCGGCAAAGACCCCTGGCTTGGTGGTCGCGCCGGTCTCGTAGTTCGCGTCAATGGTGTTCCACTTGGTTATGGCTATGTCCGGCTGGGACTGGTGGATGAGCGGGGTAGGAACCTGGCCTATCGCAACCACCACGACATCCACATCCATCTCATACTCGGACCCCTTGATCGGGACGGGCTTTCTCCTCCCCGACTCGTCCGGCTCGCCGAGCTCCTGCTTCTGAAGGACTATCTTCTTGACCCAGCCGCGCTCGTCGCCCTTGTATTCAATGGGAAGGGTGAGGAGGTGGAACTTGACGCCCTCTTCCTCAGCGTGGTGTATTTCCTCTATACGAGCTGGCATCTCCTCTGCCGATCGCCTGTAGATGATGAGGGACTCCTCCGCGCCGAGCCTGAGAGCACAGCGAGCGGCGTCCATGGAGACATTCCCAGCGCCTATGGTGGCGACGCGCTTGCCCTTGAGGACAGGGGTATCGTATTCGGGGAACTTGTAGGCCTTCATGAGGTTAACCCTGGTCAGGAACTCGTTCGCCGAGTAGATCCCAACCAGGTTCTCGCCGGGTATGTCCATGAAACGGGGCAGTCCAGCGCCTGTGCCCAGGAAAACCGCGTCGTAGCCGAACTCGTTGAGGAGCTGGTCAACCGTGGCCGTTTTCCCCACGATGAAGTTCGTGATGATCTCAACCCCGAGCTTCTTGAGGTCGTTTATCTCGCGCCTGGTGACCTCTGGCGGAAGACGGAAATCGGGGATGCCGTAGGTGAGGACACCGCCGGGCTCGTGCAGGGCCTCGTATATGACCGCCTTGTATCCCCACTGGGCCATCATTCCCGCCAGGGTCAGTCCAGCGGGGCCGGATCCCACGATGGCGACCTTGTAGCCGTTTGGCTCCGGAGGGGTAGGCGGGGGTTCAAGCCCGTGCTCCGCTACATAGTCCGCCACGAACCGCTCAAGCCTGCCTATGGCAACGGGCTCCCAGCGCTTGGACAGCACGCACTTTATCTCGCACTGATCCTCCTGGGGACAGACCCTGCCGCATATAGCCGGAAGGGAGTTCGTCTCCTTTATCTTGAGCAGTGCTCCCAGGAAATCCCTCTGGACTATGAGGTCAATGAACCCAGGAATGTCTATCTCAACAGGACAGCCATCTACGCACAACGGCCTGGGACACATGAGACAGCGCTGAGCTTCCTGAATTGCCTCCTCAGGGCTATAGCCATAAGGAACCTCAAGAAAGTGCTTTATCCTCTCCAGCGGCTCGCGTTCCCGCATCGGGGTCTTCTTCGGGGTTGGTTTGCCTCTTCTCCGCTTCTTTTCCTCAGGCATTTCTGATCTCCTTGGTTTTGAGGAAAAGGTCAAGGGATTCCTTTTCCAGGGCCTTGTATGCGTCAAGGCGCTTCATGAGCAGGTCAAAGTCAACCTTGTGCCCGTCCATCTCCGGCCCGTCAACGCAAGCGAACATGGTCTTTCCATCAACCTCAACCCTGCACGCGCCGCACATTCCTGTCCCATCAACCATGATGGAGTTCAGGGAGACTATGGTGGGGATGCCATATGGCCTCGTGAGCTCCGAGACGACCTTCATCATTATCGCTGGCCCGACGGCTATAACCCTGTCCACCTTCTCGCCGGACTCCAGGATGTCCCTGAGCTCGTCAGAGACAAAGCCCTTCCTGCCGCGAGAGCCATCGTCTGTTGTTATGCGGAGCTCGTCCACCAGGGGCCTGAACCAATCCTCCAGGACGAGGAGCTCCGCGGAGCGCGCGCCCTCTATCATGATTATCCGGTTTCCGGCCTCCTTGAGGGCCTTTACTATGGGATAAAGCAGGGGAACGCCTATCCCGCCGCCGACAGCGACAACCGTGCCGAAATTGTCTATCTCAGAGGGCTTTCCGAGGGGGCCCACCACATCAAGGAGCTCGTCGCCAGCCTCAAGTGTTCCGAGGTGATATGTGGTCTTGCCGACTTCTTGGAAAGCGATGGTCAGGGTTCCGCGCTCCTTGTCCGCCTTGCCTATGGTGATGGGGATTCGTTCGCCCTGCTCGTGTATGCGGAGGACGATGAACTGTCCCGGCCTCGCCGCACGAGCCACATAGGGCGCCTCTATCTCCATGAGCTTGATCCGGGGTGCCAGGACTTCCTTTTTAAGGATTTTGTAAGGCATTTCTGGCTCCTTTCAGGGGGAATATTATACCGGGCCTCCTAGCGCTGGGGCAACAACGATCGGCTATCGGCCGGGACCGGCAAGGCCCCGGTTCCTCAGCTCCCCGAACCTCATTACCCTCGCGCCCGGATAATAAAAACCGAGTATTTTCAGGTAATCGTCCCCAGCGCTTGCCCTGAGAGAGGCCCCTGTCTGGCAAAAGCCGATTCCGTGCCCGTAGCCCCTGCCCGCGATCACGAGGCTTTCCGCCGTGCATTCGGTTCCCGTTATGAGCGTGCTCCTGAGGCCGAGACGCTTGCGGAAATCCGTTCCCCTGATCCTGGCTCCTCCTATCCCGACCCAAATTGCCCTGCCGGAACCATCGGTTTTCAGGACACTCGGGCAATCATGCGCGCCGAAAACCCTGGCGACCGAGTCAAGGCTAAGGGCCGCCCTCCACCCCTGCGAGCTATCAGCCATGCAAACCGAGTCCGGGCCGTAGCGAAGGTATGGGAGGTCGTGTCCGTCCCATACCTGGCTGGGCCTCGCGAGAAACCCGCCGCACGAGCCGTGAAACAGCACCTGAACCATCCTCGGTTTCTTCTCGCCGTGGACCAGGACCTCATCCCTGGTTGCCCTGACCGCTTCCAGACACTCCTCGGTCACCGGCCCCGTTCCCCTGTAGACCTGGAATGACTCGTTGTCCGCAAAGTGTCCCTTTGTCTTTGTCGTTCGTTCAAAGGCCAGGGTCCTGGAAAGGACAGCCTGGGCCTTGAGGGCCTCCAGGGGGGCCTGGCCCATCTCGGCCGCTACCACGGCCGCCAGGTATTCCTCCATCATCAGGCAATTGGTTATCCGGAGCGTGCTCCCGCGAGACCGAACGGTTATCCTGCCGGAGTAAGTGCGAACGATACTGCCATTGTTCAGGGTTATCTCCTTGTCATCCGGGCCCCAAACAACGAACTCGGCCATGGCGTTGCCGTTGACCAGAACGCTATCCCCGGAGGCCTCAATCTCGTAAGCCCCTCCGGGGACCCGGAGCGAAATGGCCCTGATCCCCATCCCTGAAAACAGCGCGACCTCAACGAACGAGGTGTCCGAGAGCGCCAGGAGCACTGCCAGGAGCACGGAGAGATTATATCGGCCAGACACGGAGCTTTGCATTTACGGGCCGGATAACCCAGGGGCTTCGCATTTGCTCGGTTGTCATTCAAGACCGGAAGTAGCTCGGGCAGTCCGGATCGCTTCGCTTGCGCGCGAGCCTCCCGGTCCCCCATAATATACCCGTGGGGAAAAGGCTCTTTCTGACCCTGGGGTTCCTCGTCTGTGCCGGGTGGGGCCAGAACCGCATAGTCCTGGACCCGAAGCTCCTCGCTGATGAAAGGATATGGTCCTTGCTCGTTGATGAGAAAGTGGGGTTTTGCGTCGGGGACAGCGTCTTTCACGAGAAACTGGACAAGGTGGCCGGGGACAGGGTTTTCTTAAAGGTCGGCGCGTTCGCGTACATGCCCCGCGGATCCCTCGCGCTCTCGGAGATTGACAGCGTCCTGGTTCGGCTTCCCCTTCACGAGGGAGGCGCGTGCCTTCTGGTTCCTGTCGTTTGCGTGGGAGGAGGGATACTGAGCGCAATCCCCATATCAATACTCCTCTGGGAATACATAAATCGCCCTGAGTATCCGGATTACGAGAGGGCCAACGAGATCAACCGGTGGATTACTTATGGGTTAACCTCCGGGCTCACCGCCGCGGGCATCTACTATTCCTACAGGTATCTCAGAGAGGCCGGCCGTTCGGATTACAAGACGCAGCTCTTTCTCAGGCGACTGGAGGAGGCCCGATGATCCTTCTGCTGACTCTCCTCTCCGATTACTTGGTCATGCCCGCGGAATACCTCGGGGACCCCACCGTGGCCCTCCTGCTTTTGGACGAGGACATAGAGTTCTTTTACGGCGAGAACAGAAAGCGCATCCGTTTCCAGGGCCTTTCAGAGGGGGGCCTTCTCCTTGAGGAATCCGGTTGGGAGAGGGAGAGGCGGGGGCTTCCCACAGAATACACGAGGTTAAAGCTCAGCGAGATTGACAGCGTTTGGGTTCACATTCCCCTGCACGATATAAAGGACAGAGGGCCCCTTGAGGGTTGTCTGGTCGCGGGTGGATCTGCGGCTTTGGGCGTGCCCGTGGGAATAGCAGGAATGTTCGGTTTATTAATCCTCGCGATCAATCTGAGCGATACCTACCTGGACATAGGATCTGCCATAGCCCTCGGATACATCGCGCTTTACGGCGGGAGCTGTCTCGGCGGGGTGGGCGGCTGTATCGCGGGTTCGTATTTATACGAGAAGAAGGTGCTGAGGCCCCCCTCCCAGGCCAAGACCCAGATCCTCATGGACAGGCTCACGGAGCTCGGTGGACAGGAAATCAGATAAACGGCCAGCCCGGCCTATTCAACGCGTTGGAGCCAAAATGTCGTGTCCTCCGGGTGGACTATTACCCTTATCTCAACATCCTTGCCCCTGTATTCGGGATCAGCGACCGGATAAGGAGGTTTGCCTGTGACATGGCAAGCGCCTGTTTCGTCTGCGACAACCCAATCGCTCCTGGTTTTCGCTATGCCGTAAAGGGGTTTGTCAACAGCGCCCCATCCGTAGAACCTCACCCTGAGGGTGAGGGTGTCGCCAACATAGGCCTCGGGCCTTTCAGCTATGGCCCTTATGTTAACGGGCCTTCCCGCTGAGCACGCAAAGCTGATCGCTAAAACATATAGAAAGTTTTTCATTTCCGGCTATCGGTTTCCTCGCCCGACCTGGGATGGGCCTTCCTGTATTCCATCTTAATGCGCTCCAGGGAGACATGGGTGTATATCTGGGTTGTGCCGAGCGAGGCGTGCCCGAGCAGTTCCTGTATTGTCCTGAGATCGCAGCCAGCATCCAGCATGTGGGTCGCGAACGAGTGCCTGAGCGCGTGGGGATGAACCCCCCAGAGGGAGGAGAGCTCCTTGAAACGGGAGTTTATTATGTTCCAGATCCCCATCCTGGAAAGGGGTTCGCCGTTCCTGTTCAGGAAAAGGTGGGAGCTCTTGGGCTTGAACTCCGCCCTCACATTCATGTAATCTAGAATGGCGGAGACGGCCTTGTGTCCCACCGGCACCACTCTCTCCTTTTCGCCCTTGCCCAGGACCCTGATCTGCCGCCTTATGAGGTTGACCTGGTGGACCAGGAGGCCCGCGAGCTCAGATTCGCGCAATCCGGACGAGTAGAAGAGCTCAATCATGGCCTTGTCCCTTTTTCCGTATCTGTCCTCAGGCCGCCAGGATTCCAGCATGATGTCAAGGGTCTTCCTAGGTATGACCTCCGGAAGGACAGAGGGGGCCTTCGGCGCGGGAACACCCAGAGCTGGGTTCTTTTTCACTATTCCCTGGCTGACCAGAAACCTGTAGAACCGCCTTATGGCCGAGAGCTTGCGCTGGACGCTCCTCGGGTTCATGCCTGACCTCAGAATGGTGGAAACATATGCCCTGACGGCCTCCCTGTCGGCCTCGGCGGGGTCATCCACCCCCAGGTTTTCCCTGAGGAAGTCAAAGAACTTGTGGAGGTCGCCCGAGTAGGACTCAGCGGTCGCTGGGGAAAGCCCCCTCTGGGAAGAGAGGTAATCCAGGAAATCCCTGATGTAATCCAAAGCTCTTTATGATAACCTGTCAGCGCTCGGGGTTGCAAGTAGGTTTGACCCAACCTTGACACCAAAACCCTGATTTAGGAGCTTCCGCATGAAACCGAGGGTGAGTTTGAATACATGGTGCCGAAAATCTCGGCCCCAATTCTTGGAATCCCTTGCTATTCAACGAAAACCGGGAATCGGTGTGTCAAAGTCGGGTTAGAAACATGTTTCTAGGTGCGATGCCATTTCTTTTGGATGATAAGAA
>Ga0197142_1003409_pt1 | contig 13327 bp, 10 predicted proteins | sample GBS60_MetaG_FD_148614 | JGI IMG/M metagenome (GOLD analysis project Ga0197142, IMG submission 148614) | Sediment microbial communities from Great Boiling Springs, Gerlach, Nevada, United States - GBS 60_MetaG | ecosystem: Environmental > Aquatic > Thermal springs > Hot (42-90C) > Sediment... | reverse complement strand
CGTCAGGCTGATGCCGTCTACGGCGATGGATCCCTTCTCGACCACGTAGGGCGCCAGTTCGCGGGGGAAACGCACACGCATCCACCAGTGACCCGCGGGTTGTGGTTGCAGGCTGACCAGCTCGCCGGTTGCGTCCACGTGACCCTGCACGATGTGGCCGCCGAGACGACCGCCGGCGGAAAGCGGGCGCTCCAGATTGACGCGGGCGCCCGGCCGCAGTTGGCCGAGATTGGAGCGGCGCAAGGTCTCTTCGGAAACGTCAGTCAGGAACGAGTTGGCGTCGAAGCTGACCACCGTCAGGCACACGCCGTTGACCGCGATGCTGGAGCCCTGCCGGACGTCTTCGAGCACCCGGCGGCAACGCACGCGCAACAGCGCGCCGCCGGGCCGCGTCTGGATGACCGCAACTTCCCCTAGTTCTTCGATGATTCCCGTGAACACCGTTCTTGCTCCTTGACGATCCAGGCTTCGACCGCGAACTCCGCGGGCGTGATCCGGTGCAGAACGAGATCGCGCAGGCGGATGACGTCGCGCCGCGCGCCTGCCGAAGAGAACGCAGCCACGGGCAGCGCCTCTGCGTGCGCTGCGATCTTCGGGGCGTAGTAAAAGAAGACCTTGTCCACGATGCCGGCTTCGAGCGCCGACGCGTTGACGCGCGCGCCGGCCTCGATCATCAGCGAGAGATAACGCTTCTCGGCCAGCCATCCGAGCAGCGCCTGCCAGTCCGTGCGACCCTCGGGGCTGTCGGCGGTCACGACCTCGACGCCGCGCGCCTCCAGCTCCTGCCGCTTTTCGCGAGGTGCAGCCGAGGTCGTCACCACGAGCAAATCGTCGCGCGCGCCGGTCACCAGGCGCGACTCAAGAGGGATGCGCAGTTGCGAATCCAGCACGATGCGCAACAGCGGGCGGCTGCGTTCCTGCCCGGTGCGATCCGTCAACAGGCAGTCATCGGCGAGGACCGTTCCGATGCCGGTCAATACCGCGTCCGAAAGGTGACGGAGTTGCTGGACGTGGGCGCGCGCCTGCTCGCTGGTGATCCAGCGTGCGTTCGGCAAGCCGGTCGTGATCCTGCCATCCAGCGTGAGAGCGGCCTTGAGCGTTACCAGGGGCCGCCGCGTGCGCATGAAATGAAAGAAAGGCTCATTCAGATGCTCGGCCTCGGCTCGAAAGCTGTCGGCCAGCTCGACCTGGATGCCGGCTTCGGCCAGCCGCCGCAAGCCCGCGCCGTGGACTGCCGGATTGGGATCTTCCACCGCAACCACCACGCGGCGGATTCCTGCCGCTACGATCGCCTCCGTGCACGGGCCGGTCCGTCCATGGTGTACGCACGGCTCGAGCGTCACATAAAGAGTGGCGCCGCGCGCCCGCTCGCCCGCTTCCTCCAGGGCGACGACCTCCGCGTGCTTGACGCCCGCCCAGGTGTGAAAGCCCCGACCGACGACCGCGCCATCCCTCACCACGAACGCGCCCACAGCCGGATTGGGACTGGTGCGGCCGAGGCCTCGTCGCGCCAGTTCCAGCGCCTGGCGCATGTAAGCCGCGTCCGGCGCCGTCTCGCTCATGCTTCGAGCAACGAGGCCACGAAGCTTTCAGCTTCGAAGGGCACCAGGTCTTCGATTTTTTCGCCCACGCCCAGATAGCGGATGGGCAGGCCGAGCTCGCGTGCGATGGGAACCACCACCCCGCCTTTGGCCGTGCCGTCCATCTTGGTGAGAACGATGCCCGTGACGCCGGCCGTGCTGGTAAAGCGCCGCGCCTGCTCCAGTCCGTTCTGGCCCGTGGTCGCGTCCATGACGAGCAGCGTCTCATGGGGCGCATCCGGGATCAGGCGCGCCGCCGTCCGCCGCATTTTTTCCAGCTCGGCCATGAGGTTGGATTTGGTGTGCAGCCGTCCCGCGGTATCCGCGATCAGATAATCGGCGCCGCGCGCACGGGCCGCCTGGATGGCGTCGTAAAGCACGGCGCTGGGATCGGCGCCGGGCTTCTGCCGGATCACGTCGCAGCCCACTCGCCGGCCCCAGATTTCCAGTTGCTCGATCGCAGCCGCGCGGAACGTGTCGGCTGCGCAGAGCAGCACCGAACGACCCTCGGACTTGAACAGATGGGCCAGCTTGCCGATCGTGGTCGTCTTGCCGGTGCCGTTGACGCCCACGACCAGAACGACCGCCGGCGGCTCGGCAACGCGAACCAACGGCCGTTCCGTGGCCCGCAGAACCTCGATCAAGTGCTCGCGGATGAGGGCGCGCAACTCCTGCGCATCGGCAAGCAGGCGCCGGTCTACCTGTTGCTTGATGCGATCGAGAATCTCGGTGGTGGTGCGGACGCCGATATCGGCCGCGAGCAAAGTGGCTTCCAGTTCCTCCAGCAGCGCGGCGTCAATTTCTTTGCGGCCCGCCAGCGCGTCCTCCAGCCGAGCCACCAACCCTGCGCGGGTCTTCTGAATGCCGCTTTTCAAACGCTCGAGCAGAGAGGGCTGCGACTGCGCAGAACCGAACAAGGTTTGAATCATAGAGAGCTGGTTTTATTGTACCGGACGGGTTGCGGCGCAGCACAGCAGGCGGCGTCAGCCGGCGTGCGCGGCGTGGCGGCCGTTGACTCGATTGCCCGCAGGCTGCTCGACAGTGACGCAAAGCCCGTTGGCTGCGGGAGGCGCAAGACCCAAAACCTCCAGAACCGCACGCGCGCCGATTTCCCGGCTGGCCGCGATGACAGCGGCTGGCAGCAGGGCTACCAGCGCGCCCAGGAGAGCGAGGATGCGGCGGTCGGGCCGCGCCGGCTGCCCTTCGGGCAGGGCTTCCTCGAGCAGCACCAGCCGCAAACGCGGGCCGGGATTCTCTGTTTCGGGCCTTGCGGAAAGGCTTTGGTAGGCCGCTTCCGCGGCCGTGCATTCCCGTCGCAATGCTTCCCGGCGACGGAGCAGATCGGATACCTCGGTCAGTTGCTGCTGAAGCTCGGCGAGCCGCGTCTCCAGCCGATGGCGTTCCTGCTGAAGTTGCCGGACTCGCCGCAAAGCGGAATCCAGTTCCGCGCGCACGCGTTCGAGGCTGCGGTCCGGAGTGGTGGGGCTGGCCGCCCGTGGATCGTTGGCGTGAGCCGCATCGTTTTGTCGCGAGTCCAGCGCCAGCGCGCGGGCCAGTTCCTGCTCCGCCCTGCGCACGTCAGGGTGAGTGTCGGTGTAGCGGGCGCGGAGCAAGGCCAGCCGTTCGCGAAGCTGTCGCACGCTGGCCGACTCTTTCGTCGCGGGCTCGCCGGACGGATGGGCGGGTTCCGACGGCGCTGAAGCGCCCGCTTCCAGGGTCTCCTCCAGGCGTTGGCGCGCCGCGGCAGCCTGCTCCAGCATCCGCTCGTTGGCGAGCAGGTCGGCTTGCAAGGTTCCGATCGCCTTGAGCAGACTCTGTTCGCGAAGCTGCAAGTCCGGACCGTGCTGGTCTTCAAAATCGTTCATGGCATGCTCGCACTCGGCCAGCCGGGCCCAGGCTGCGTTGCGCTGCCGGCGCGTCGAGCTGGCGGTGGGCGGCGCGATCCGTTCGAATTCCTGCGCGAGTTCGGTCGCCACCCGGTTCACTACAGCGGCGCCGCGAGCGGGATCGCGGGACTCGAAAATGATTCGGACGGCAGTAAAACGGCCGCGGGATTCGGGCAGGGTGGTGATTGTGATGCGCTCGCGGAGGCGTTCGGCCTCGCGCGGCGCCTGCCTCGCATCCCAGCGTGCGACCAGCTCAGGCCAGCTTTTGCGCAGGATTTCCAGCAGATGGTCGCGACGCAACACCCGGAGGCGGGCCAAGTGCAGTTGTGCGCGCAATTCGGCGTCCGAAGGGACGGCGGCATCGCGCCCCGGCGGGCGCAACGGTTCCACCGCGAGGATCGCCTCGGATTTGAACTTCCGGGGGATGAACCAGACTGCGGCCAGCACGGCGGCCGTCGCCAGCAGCCAGAGCAGAATCCAGCACGCTCTTTGTTTCCACAGCGCGTGCAGGAGCTTTTGCGGGGCAAGCCCCGCCGGTGTTCGGGGAGACATCGGCAGGATCGGGTGCTCGACTGCAATACCAAGGATTGGCCGGTTGAATGCCGGCCCTCTTTGCGAAACGGCCGCTGGAACCCGGTCTCGCCACGGTCTTACAGTGGTTCAACACTTATGTGGCCCACGCGGGTCGGGAATCTCACCCCAATACGCCATGGACCCGATCCCGGTGTAGACTAGCGGCCATGAGCGAAACGACCCGGCGCAGTTTCCTGGAATCGGCAGGCTCGCTGGCGGCGGCTTCGGCCGCGGCCCCCCAGCAGACCTCGCCTGCAAAGACCCCCCGCGGAACCTACCGCCGAACCGCGTTCGCCCCCGGCGGGCGGCCCCGCAAGCTCAGCGACAACCTCTTCCTGTTCGAAGACACCTGCAACGTCTACTTGATCCGCGACGGCAACGCCTGCGTGCTGATTGACTTTGGTTCGGGGAAGATCCTGGACTATCTCGGCGAGCTGGGCGTCAGCCGCGTGGACTGGATCCTGCACACGCACCACCACCGCGACCAGTGCCAGGGGGACTGGAAGGCCGTCGAACGCGGCATCCCCATCGCCGTCCCGCGCCACGAGCGCCATCTGTTCGACGACGCCCGCAATTTCTGGCGCAACCGACGCGTCTTCCACCTCTACTACGTGCGCAACGACTTCAACACCACCGCCGAGAACATCCGCGTCAGCCGCAGCCTGGCCGACTACACGATCTTCCGCTGGAACAAAATCGAATTTTTTGTTTTACCTACGCCGGGCCACACGCTGGGCTCGATCACCCTGCTTGCCGCCATAGACGGGCGCAAGGTGGCCTTTTCCGGGGATCTGATGTACGCGCCCGGCAAGATCCTCAACCTCTACGACACCCAGGTCAACTACGGCGGCAGCGAGGGCATTGATCTGAGCATTTACTCGCTGACCCAGTTGCGCGAGCACAAACCGGAACTGCTCTGCCCCTCCCACGGCGAGCCCCTGCGCGACCCCGACGAGGGCATTCGCCGGACCATCGAGCGACTGACCGAGTATTACCGCTTCTGGGTCGGCGAACCCACGATCGCCAACCAGCCTATCGCCGTCAGCCCGCATCTGATCGCGTTTCACCAGACCACCTCGAGCTTCTACGTCATTCTTTCCGACAGCGGCAAGGCGCTGTTCGTGGATTACGGCGCGCCCTCCGGCGTGCACTTTTCGAATTTCGAGCGCGCCACCGCGGTCAGCGACCGCATCCGTTTCATCGAGCACAATTTGGAGCTGCTCAAGCGCCGCTTCGGCATGAAGAGCGTGGACGTGGCCATGCCCAGCCACATGCACGACGACCACATCTGCGGTTTCCCGTACCTGATCCGCAACTACGGAACCCAGATCTGGTGCTACGAGAACATGGTGGACGTCTTCCAGAATCCCCGCGGCTACAATCTGGGCTGCATTCTGGGCGAGCCGTTCAAGGTGGCGCGCGCGTTCCGCCACGGCGAGAAGTTCCGCTGGGAGGGTTTCGAGTTCGAGGTGACTTACAATCCCGGCCACACCGAATACCAGATGGCGCTCTATGTGACGCTGGACGGCGAGCGCGTGGCGTTCACCGGCGACGCCTTCTTCATGCCCAACCCGCGCAACGACGGGACCATGCGCCACAACCTGATCTTCCGCAACTGGGTGGAAAGCGACAGCCACGTCAAGTCCATCCGCAACCTGATCGAGCACCAGCCCACATTGATCTGCCCCGGACACGGGCGTCCCTTCCCGGTGGATCGGGCGTTACTGGAAGCCACCGAGAAGAAGATGCTGCGCCAGCAGCAGCTTTTCGAGGAGTTGCTGCCCGAGGGCGAGACCAATTTCGGGCTCAATCCGAGCTGGGTGAGCATCTACCCCTATCAGATCCTGGCCGGGCGCGGCGAGCGCCTGAATCTCGAGGTGCGCGTACAGAACTACAAGCCGCAGGCCATGCGGATGGAGATTGCGCTGGTGACGCCGGCCGAGTGGCGGCTGGAGCCTGAGGTCCTCCGGTTCGACGCCGCACCCGGTGTGATGACCCGGCGCCAGATCGCGGTGACGATTCCGAAAGACTGGACGCCGCCGGCGCCGCGCTTCGCCATCGCGGGCGATGTGGTCCGCGACGGCAAGTATCTGGGGCAGATCACCGAAGCAGTGGTCGAGATGCGCGGCTGAAGCGCGTCAGCGGATCCCGTATTCCTTCAGGCGATACTGGAGAGTGCGCAGGCTGATGCCCAGCTCCTGCGCGGCGCGCGTGCGATTGCCGCCGTGGCGTCGCAGCGCCTCCAGAATGGCTTCTTTTTCGATCTCTTTCCATCGCACCGGGCGAGCGGCGGCTTCGCCTTTGGGCAGGGGCAAGTCCTCGGCGCGTACTTTGCCTTCCGAGAGGATGGCGACGCGCTCCATCATGTTCTCCAGCTCGCGCACGTTGCCCGGCCAGGAGTAGGCAAGCAGCGCCTGGCAGGCCGACTCGTCCAGTTCGAGTTCGGGCTTGCCCAGGTTGCGCGCCGCCCTGGCCAGAAAATATCGCGCCAGCGGCAGGATGTCGGCGGGGCGGCGTCGCAGCGGCGGAATCTCCAGCGGGAAGGCGTTCAGCCGGTAGTACAAATCCTCGCGAAATTTGCCTTCCTCGACGAACTTCTTGAGATCCCGATTGGTGGCGGCGATGAGGCGCACGTCCACCTGGATGGGACGGGTTCCGCCGAGCCGTTCGAACGTGCGGTCCTGAAGCACGCGCAGCAGTTTGGCTTGCGAACCAGGATCCAGCTCGCTGACCTCGTCCAGAAACAGGGTGCCGCCGTGAGCGCGCTCGAAGACGCCCTGGTGCTGGGTGATGGCGCCGGTGAAAGCGCCCTTTTCGTGACCAAACAGTGCGCTTTCGATCAGCGTGGGCGCCAGCGCCGCACAATTCAATGCCAGGAAGGTGGCCTGCGCGCGACGACTGTTGGCGTGGATGCAGCGCGCCAGCACCTCCTTGCCGGCCCCGCTTTCCCCCATCAGCAGCACGGTGGCGTTGGTGGGCGCGACCTTGCGCGCCAGTTCGACCACCTCGCGCATCGCCGGATCGTGAACGATCAGGTCGGGACAGGCAAAGCCCGCGGCCTGGGCCGGCGCTGCGCTCTCTTCCGCGGCCGAGCCGCTCAACGCCCGCCGTACGAGCTGGCGCAACTCCTCCGGGCTGCGCAGCGGCTTTTCCAGGAAATCCACGGCGCCCAGTTTCATGGCTTCCACAGCAGTGGGGACCGTCCCGAAGGCCGTGATCATGACGAAGGGCGTACCGGGCGCGAGCTCGCGGTAGCGGCGCAGGATGAGCAGGCCGTCGCCGTCGGGCAATCGCAGATCGCACAGCACCAGATCGAAGCGCTGGGAAGCGCCGGCGCGCACGGCCTCCTGGACGCTTCCGGCGCTGTGGATGCGGTGACCCTCGCCGCTGAGGATGGTCTCCAGCAGTTTGCGGAATCCGGGGTCGTCATCCACGATCAGGATCGTTGCCATGAACCTGCCTCCTCGCGCACGCTCTCGGTCCAGGCAACGCGCGGCAACACGATCTCGGCACGCGTGCCGCGCGGCTGGCGGGGCGCAAGTCGCAACTGCCCGCCCAGAGTCTCGATGAGTTTGCGGCTGGTAGCGAGGCCCAGACCGCTGCCGAATGCCTTGGTGGTATAGAACGGCTCGAACAGGCGCTTGCGCGCTTCCTCGCTGAGGCCCGGTCCGTCGTCCTCGATCGTGAAGGTGAGGCCGCTGCGCGAAGCGTGGACGGTGACGCGAACCTCCCCGCCCTCATCCACAGCCTCCACGGCGTTTCGCAACAGGTTGAGCAACGCGGCCTTCAGCAAGTCGGGATCGGTTTGCATGTGCAACGAACTGCGCATGACGGAAAGCCGGATGGCCCGATCGCCCGCCAACTGCCGGGCGTTGGTTTCCAGCTCGCTCGCCAGCGTGTCCCAGCTCACCCAGGCAGGCCGTGGCTCTACGGGCCGGCCATACATCAGCAGATCTCGGACCAGGCGTTCGAGCCGCTCGATTTCGGGCGGAACGGGGGCCAGCAAGGCAGCGGTCTCGGGGCTGGCTTTCTCGGCCGCCAACTGCACGAAGCCCTTGATGGTGGCCAGCGGGTTGCGAATTTCGTGAGCCAGCGTGGCGGCCATTTGTCCCAGTCGGGCCAGTTGCTCCATTTCGAGCTGGCGTCTTTCCAGTTGGGCGGTTCGCCGCAGACTCCAGAGCGCGTAAAGCCCGAGCAGGATGAGCGCCAGCCCGCTGAGCGAGGCGACGATGACGTTGCGGCGTGCGGGAGCGAGCAGCCAGTCCCCGGCTTCGGCGGCAAGGTCAATCCGGGCCACGAGCAGCTTGCCTGCTCTGTGGAAAGGGATATAGGCGCGGAAAACTTCGACGTCGCCGGCGCGCGTGCGTTCCGTCCGGAACAGCTCGCGACCCTCCCGGATGGCGGCCAGCGCCTCGGCATCCTGTCCCTCTTCGTCCAGCTCGAGAATGCTCAGGTCCGCCAGCGCCGGCTCTTCGTCCATCAGAGCCTCGAGCTGCTCAGGGGTTGGATCCGGGGCCAACATCTCCAAACGGGCGGCCACCGCCGCCGCCCGGTTGCGCAGGTAAAGGTCGCGCAGCTCGTTCAGCCGGGCCAGAGTGGTAAGCGCACTGGCCACGAGCGCCAGAGGCAGAGCCAGGGCCAGCAGAGGCCATAACTGCCGCGATCGCAACCAAGCCCGCGTGCGCACAGGGATGTCTCATGTTCATGCTAACAGCAGGGGGGCTGCGCGGAACCGGGCATGGCCTCGCATGCCAGCCCGCGGTTGCCTGATTCAGGCCGTTGCGCTGCCCGCCTTGAGCCGGCGCGCGATCTCCGCGACATGCCGCCCTTGAAAACGGGCGATGGCGAGCTCGTTCGCGCTGGGCATCCTTTTGCCGTCGGCGCCGGTAATGGTGCTGGCGCCGTACGGGGTGCCGCCGCTGATCTCGGCCACGGCGAGCAACTCCTGGGCGGCGTAGGGCACGCCCACGACGATCATGCCGTGGTGCAGCAGCGTGGTGTGGAAGCTGATCAGGGTGGTTTCCTGGCCGCCGTGCTGGCTGGCAGTCGAGGTGAAGACGCTGCCCACCTTGCCGATCAGCGACCCGGCCTGCCAAAGCGGTCCGGTCTGATCCAGGAAGTTCCGCATTTGGGCGGCCATGTTGCCGAAGCGCGTCGGCGTACCAAAGATCAGGGCGTCGGCTTCGGCCAGTTGTGCGGGCTGGATGACGGGGACGTGTGCGAAGGCAGCCCGGGCGGCCTTGGCGCCGCTGCGCTCCAGAACATCGTCCGGGACCAGCTCCGGAACTTGGAAGAGACTGACCTCGGTATCGGGCGTCTGTCGCGCGCCTTCGGCCACGGCCTCCGCCAGCCGATAGACGTGGCCGTACATGCTGTAGAAGACCACGTAGACTTTCACGCTCATGAGAACGTCCCTCCTCCTATGGCGTACTTTACAAGGTTAATTTAGATGCGCGGATCGTCCGCCGGGATCCGGGCAGTCCGTGCGATCGTCTTCGCTCGGTTGACAAGCTGCCTCGGTACGGCTATTCAATGGAGCATGGTGCGATTCCGCCCAAGATACTTATGGTTCTACTTGTCCCTGGTGCTGGGTTCGGTGCTCGGCTTGCTTTTGCTGGCGCAGTCCATCGTCACCTACTACCAGGTTTCGCGTTTCATGATCGCGGCCGAGCTGCGGCGCGAAGCCCAGCGACATGTGAACGCGCTGGAGCGGGAAGCGAGGCGGCTGAACGTAACGGACCCGCTCGAACTGCTGGCGCTGTTGCGCGAGTTGCGCGAGGAAGCGCCGCAAAGGATCGCCTGGATTCGGGTGATTGACGCGGCGGGCAACACGATCTTGCAGGAAGGCGAGCCGGTGGGGGACCCGTTTCCGGCGCAGCGGCTATGGATGGCGTTCGAACTGGCCACGCCCATCTCCGAGGTTCGGCCCACGCCGCGCGGTAACGTGCTGGTGACGGTGTTGCCGCTGCGGTTGCCGCGCCGCCCGCCTCCGCCGGCTGCTGCCACGGCGAGCCCTCAGGCCCCGCCGCGTCCCTTCGGTCCCCGTACCGGGCCTCGTTTTGTCGAAGTGGGGCTGTACGTCGCCGGGGGGCGTGCCAATTTCGGACGCTTGTTGACGAACCTGATCGTGAACTCTTCGGCCGCGCTGGGGCTGGTCGCATCCATGATCATCCTTTGGCTTCGTTTTCCGGATTACGTGCGCGGCAAGCAGCTTGAGCAGCAGACTGAGTTGGCCCGGCGCGTGCAGCACGATCTGCTGCCTGCGCCCGACGTGCAGTTGCAGACGCTGGAGTTCGCGGCGGGCTGCACGCCTGCCTGGCAAGTGGGCGGCGATTTTTACGACGTGTACCCTGGGGAGGATGGGCGTGTGGGCCTGGCGCTCGGTGACGTTTCGGGCAAAGGCCTCCCGGCTTCGGTGGTGGCCGGCCTGCTGCTCGGCGCCGTGCGGTTCAGCCCGTGGCTCGACGGCCCCGCCCAACACGAGGCCGCCACGCAACGGCTGAACGAGTTGCTGCGCACCCGCACCGCTCCGGAACGCTTCGCCAGCCTCTTTTGGTGTTACTACGAGCCCGGGGCCGGCCTGTTGCGCTACATCAATGCGGGCCACGTCCCGCCGATCGTGGTGCGTCGCAACACGAACGGCGCGCACGAGGTGCAACTGCTGGAGGACGGCGGTCCGTTGCTGGGCGTCCTGAAAAACCCTGAATATCACCAGAGCCAGGTTCCGCTCGGCCCCGGCGATCTGCTGGTCATGTACTCGGACGGCGTGGTCGAGGCGCAGGATGCTTCGGGCGCCGATTTCGGCATGGAGCGGCTGCGCGCCGCCATCCTGGAAAACGTGGACCGGCCCTGCTCGGAGATCCGCGATGAAATCCTGCGGCGCGTGCAGGCCTTCATGGGTCGCAGCGAGGCGCAGGATGATCTGACGCTGGCTGTGGTGCGCGTGCGCGCCTGATGCGCTGCCGTTGCGGGAAACCGGCGTTTCGCGAAACGCTACAATATTCGGCTTGTGTCGTTGCCGGAAGCCGCGCAGGAATTCATGGAGGTGCAGATCGCGAGGCTGCGACGTCTCGCGCGGCCGCGCCGGATCGTGTTTCCCGAGGGCGACGATCCGCGGATTCGCGCCGCGGCGCAGCGTCTGGCGCGCGAAGGCCTGGCCGAGCCGATCCTGATCGGTCGCGGCAGCGCGCAGGACAGTCTGCGCTACGTGGATCCGGAGACTTCCCCCGAGGCCGATCGCTACGCGGCGCTGTACTACGAACGGCGCAAGGCGCGTGGTGTGACCGAGCGCGAGGCGGCCCGCATCGCTCGTCGTCCGCTTTACTTCGCCGCACTGATGGTGGCGGCGGGGGATGCCGACGGGACCGTGGGCGGCGCGGCCAACAGCACGGCGGAAACCGTCCGTGCGGCGTTGCACGCGATCGGAACGGCGCCCGGGGTCCGAACGGTTTCCGGATTCTTCATCATGGCGTTGCCGCGGCGCGAGTGGGGCGTGCGTGGATTGTTCGTGTTCTCCGACTGCGCCGTGGTGGTGGATCCGACCGCGCGCGAGCTGGCCGAGATCGCGCTGGCCGCGGCGGGTTCGGTGCGCACGCTGCTCGAAGCCGAGCCCAAGATCGCCATGCTGGCGTGCTCGATGGAAGCAGTGGCCGATGACCGGCAAGCAGAGAAAGTGAGGCTAGCGTTCGAAGAGATCCGGCAGCGCGCGCCGCAACTGCATACGCTGTGCGCGGGCGATGCGGCTCAGGCCCTGGAGGCTCAGGCCAACGCGCTCATCTTTCCCAATCTCAACGCGGGCAACATCGGCTACAAGCTGGTGGAACGGCTGGCGGGCGCGGCCGCGTTCGGGCCTTTCCTGCAAGGTCTGGCGAAGCCTGCCAACGATCTCTCGCGCGCCTGCACGGCGGAGGATGTTTACGGCGTCTCGATCGTCACGGCATTGCAAGCGGCGGAGGCCACGGCGGGGAAGCAGGGATGAAGGTTCTGGTGCTCAACTGCGGCAGCTCTTCGGTGAAGTTCGCCCTGATCGAAGCGGGCGAAGGTGCGCTGGCGACGCTGGCGCGCGGGCTGATCGAGCCCATCGGCGCACGGGAGGGCGTGGCCTGGTGCGAAGCGTCCGGCGGACAGCGACGCTCGCACCCGGCTACGATGGCCGATCACGGCCACGCTATCCGGCTGGTGCTCGAGATGCTGGTCGAGCCGGAGCTCGGCGTGATCGGGAGTTGGGAGGAAATCGGCGTGGTCGGTCACCGCATTGTGCACGGCGGGGACCGGTTCCGCGAGCCGGCCATCATAGATGAAGCTGTGGCCCGCGCCATCCAGGAATGCGTCGCCTTGGCGCCTTTGCACAATCCTCACAACCTGAGCGCCTACTTCGCCAGCCGCAGCCTGCTGCCGTGGGCCGTGCATGTGGCGGTTTTCGACACGGCGTTTCATCAGACGCTGCCACCCAAGGCTTACACCTACGCGCTGCCGTATGAGCTTTGCGCGCGCTATCGCGTGCGCCGCTACGGCTTCCACGGGACGTCGCATCGCTGGATGGCCGAGCGCTACGCCGAACTGCACGGCCGCCCGCTGCAAGACTTCAAGCTGATCACCTGTCATCTGGGCAACGGCTGTTCGATGTGCGCCATCGAGCGCGGGCGTAGCGTGGACACCTCGACAGGGATGACGGCGCTGGAGGGCCTGGTGATGGGCACGCGCTCGGGCGACGTGGACACGGCTGCCGTGTTGCGCCTGATGCAGTGGGAGCAGCTCAGCATCGAGCGCATGGATGCGTTGCTGTACAAAGCCAGCGGTTTGTTGGGCATTTCCGGCATCTCCAACGACATGCGCACGCTCTTGGAACATGCGGCGCGCGGCGATGAGCGGGCGGCGCTCGCCATCGAGGTTTTTTGTTACCGGATCCGCAAATACATCGGCGCCTACTACGCCGTGCTCAACGGCGCCGACGCGGTGATCTTCACCGGCGGCATCGGCGAGAACGCGCCCGAGATCCGCTGGCGCGTGTGCGAATCGCTGGATGCGCTGGGCATTCGCCTGGATGAGGAACGCAACCGCGCCGCGACAGGTTGCGAGGCGGATCTTTCGGCCGAGGGTGCGCGCACGCGCATCTGGGTCATCCCGACCAATGAGGAACTGCTGATCGCGCGGGAAACCGTGCGGGCGCTGGAATCCGCAGGGAGGCAAAGCCGATGAGGACGTGGCGCGTGGCTGTGATCGGACGCACGGGGCGCGGCGGCTACGGTCACATGCTGGATACGGTATGGAAGTTCGTACCCAATGCGC
>Ga0197142_1003408_pt1 | contig 13330 bp, 9 predicted proteins | sample GBS60_MetaG_FD_148614 | JGI IMG/M metagenome (GOLD analysis project Ga0197142, IMG submission 148614) | Sediment microbial communities from Great Boiling Springs, Gerlach, Nevada, United States - GBS 60_MetaG | ecosystem: Environmental > Aquatic > Thermal springs > Hot (42-90C) > Sediment... | reverse complement strand
CCTCTAAGACTTGGATTTGGGCGGCTCCATATTCTTGCCCGATGGTGGTTCCCGACATGGGATACATTCTACCCAACCTGCACTTGGCGGCCCTCCCTCCGAGGGGCTATGTCGCTCACATTGATGTTATTGTATGTCGCTCATATTGATATTATTGTATGTTTTTTATAACATTAATTACGTAATCAAGCCTCGAACAGCGCAACGCGCACAGCGTTGTTGAGCCGGAGACGACGAAGCACGATATGCGAGCAGTGCACGTTCAATCGGGGAGGAAATCTGTGTTAATCACCCAGAAGACTGTCAGCCATCCAGATATGCAATACCGGTGTTGCGACGACCAGAAACAAAGCTGGGCAAAACCCCATCAACTCGCTCATGCACGAACCAAAGTCCCACGCGCCACAAGGCCGTCCTATTAAGCGGTTGCGCACATGTTTCTCACCGCTGTGAGAGGGGTATACCTCCATATGTGCCGGCCGCCTCGGAGATACAAGTTGGACGCGCCGTGGGACGTAGAAAGCGCTTGATTCACACGAGACGGGATGGGCTGGGTGCTGGTGAGCAAGCGTCGTTCAAAAGCCGCTTGATCGACGCTCAGACGCGAGGTGAGCAGTCGTCGCAGTCCTCCTCTCGTAGCGTATGGCAAGTCTACTCAGGAGAGGCAAACAACGCTGAGCTACGTCCTTTTGTATCGCAGCTTGACGCGAGGATTTGCCAAGAGAGCTTCCATCGCCCTCTACGTGAGACAGACAGCGCTGTCCTAGAGTGAGTTTATATCACTCCGAATTTGAGCACTCCCCGCACGGCGTGGACGTGTTATCATTGTCCAGATGGATGAAATGTTGGCGCTGCCTCTGGAGGTTGGCCGAGACGGCGTGATCCGCATCAGCGGGACGCGCGTGACCTTGGACAGCGTGATCTACGCCTTCCAAGATGGGGCGAGCGCCGAGGAGATCACTTATCAGTATCCCTCCTTAGATCTGGCGGACACCTACCTCATCATCGCGTATTACCTAAAGAACCGCGGCGAGGTGGAGGCGTATCTGAAGCACAGGGAGAGGCTTATCGCCGAGGCTCGTGCGTCGGCCGAGCGCCAATCCGTCGGCATTCGGGAGCGGCTGATGGCGCGCCGGCGGGCCAACGACGGCCTCGCTTCTTGACGGCCTCTCCTTGCCTTGGGAGAGCGCATGGCGACGGGTGCGCCAAGGGCGCTTGTTGTCATCCGGTCATCGCTGTTCGACGCGCAGGTGAACGCCCCTTCCTGACCAAGATGCGCAACGCGCCGCGCTTGTCCTGTGGATGCCTTTCCGCATCCACCGCCACATTTGATATTGCAACCGACTTGGCTGTTGGTTTGGTCAGCGCAAACCGCCGTCGGCGACCTATGCGCCATTGCTCACGAGGCCGATAGCCTTTATTAAAATGCAGGCATGGGCAAATGCAAGGGGCGTGCGCGGGAAGCCCTCAGCTTCATCAGGCGCTACATCGCCACGCACAACATCGCCCCCAGCGTCCGAGAAATCCAACGCGAGCTCGGTTTGTCATCTCCGTCCGCCGCTTGGTATATCGTCCGTAAGCTCGCTTCCCAAGGACACATCGTTCGTCATCCCAAACGGGCACGGGCGATCGCCGTCTCCACCGTCCAGCAGGCACCGTTGCTGGGGGAGCTACCCAGCAGTCGCCCTTTGGGGCGACTCACGAGAGAAACCTTGAGCATCCCGGTCGACGAGAGGCTGATCCCGCATCACCAACAGCGGCTTTATGCGCTGATCGCGGCAGACGACAGCATGCTCGATGCCCTGATTCTCAAAGGAGATATCCTCATCGTCGTAGAGGGTGAGAGGCCAAGAGCTGGACAGCTCGTGGTCGTTTATCACCATAAAAGCCGACGCACGCAAATGGGCAAGGTGATCGTGCCACTTCCCCTGCAGGTGCGCCTGCTGGGAGGCTCTTTGGCCGGCGCACAGGCCAGCGAAGGGGAGGTGACGCTCTACGGGGTGGTCTCGTGCGTGATGCGACAGACCGAACAGCAAGTGCAGCAGCAGATAGCACAGGCCGGGCCATCGATGTGAGCACCAAACTGCGCATAATTCACCCTCGCGGTTGCAATCCCAGACGGATGACGGCAACCGTCTGTCCTTTTTCGCCCTCCAAGCGTCGCTTGACTCTCCTTCGCTGACGCGCTTGCCCTCAGGCCGGTCATGCCTGACGGGGGTGCGGTCGGCGACGAGGGGCGAGCGCTGTGCCAAGACACCTGCGGCGCGTTTGCTGGTCGTGTAAGCGCATCTTGACGCGGATTGAGCTAGACGAGCAAGTGAGCGCAGCGCCGCCAGCTGTAGGTCGGCGGGGCATTTCTCGGCTCGTTATTTCGCCTTACTGCCAATGTCATGTCAAAAGCGGTGACGACACTCAACCTGTCGCAAATGCTTCCTCGACTGCGGGGCGAGGGTGGACGGTGGTTGCGAGGCCAACGCCCAAGCCTAATAGTTGAAATAAAAGTTTTCACAACTCGATCGTTCGCTGTCCTTCCAAGTCATCCTCACTGCGTGTCGCCGCTCACCCTATTGGCCGGGGCGGAGGGGGGATGGGCGATTGGGTGCGATGTGGATAAAATACTTCAGAGGGTATGAGAAGCGTCCTTGACCTCACAGACGCCGAGTTAGGCATCGCCCCGATCGCCCCTGACGCAGAGCGCGCCTGTGGCAATCGCTATCCGGGAGGGCTGTACATCGAGTCGTCGATCAACGTTCGCCGCACGGCCAAGGCGAGCACAGGGGGGGATCGAGCCAAGACGGGCATCCCGAGCAGCGCGAGGGCGGCCTTCGGCCAGGTTCTGGTCGAGCCGATCCAACTGCCGGAGACGGAGGACCGCGTGTTCATCGGCGAGGACTTGGGGGAAATGCTTTTTGACCCGCCCGTCCTCGCCAAGGACATCATCTTGGAGCTGCCGAACGGACACGTCATCTCGGCCGCCGAGCTGCCGTCGCGCGGGATGGTGGTGGCGCGCATTCGCGGCGACTCAAAGTGGCATGTCTGGGACGTGGTTGGGATGAAGGATTACCCGTATCCTGTGGACTTTATAGAGGAGCTTCGTATCGGGGGGTTGTCGCGGCGCATGCCGCCTCACCTGCGCATCGATCTGCTGTCCAAGGACAGCGGGATATTCCTGCTGCACGACCGCGGGGCGCTCCTCAACGCGCACGAGTATTATCGCCATCTGTCCGGCTACAGCTGCCCAATGGGCCACGCGCATCAACCGGGCGAGATGTGCGCAGGCCTGTGGTGGTGTGACCTTGACCTCGACGACCAAGGCCGGAACAGCATGTCCAAGCTCGACGGGCGAACGATGTACGGTGACGCGACGTGGAAGCGCAGGACGGGCCATCGTCACTATCGTTGCAGGACGCGCCCGGAGGGGGTGAAACCGGAATACGCACGGGCCGTCATCGCCCATGCGCCAATCTGGAGAATTGTAGCAATTAAAAGCAACGATCAGGAGCATCAAAGGAAGATACAAGATATATTTACCAAGTCGCCGTTTGAATTTGCCATCCTAGATAGATAAGCCAAGATGGAAAGGGACTTTCGCATCATCCCGTTTGACCAAATTGAAGCGCTAGATGCCGCTCCGCATCAGGCGATGGTCAGGGCCATGCGAGGCGGGCACTGGTATGGTCCGCTGGGCGTGGTGTCCCTACGCCCCGACGGCCGCTTCGAGCTGATCTTTGGCCGTCGTCGCTTGGCTTCGGCACGCCAAGCGGGGATGTATCAGGGCGTCTTCCTCGTCGTCGCGCCGAAGAGCGAGCTGGATAAACACATAGTGCAGATCGCGGAGAACATCTGCCGTCAGCCCAACTACGCCAGCGCGTATCGTTCTGCCCGCGCATTACGCGAGGCAGGGCTGAGTGAGGCGGAAATCTGCAAGCGGACCGGGTTGACCAAGAGCACGCTGAGGAAGCTGATGCGCTTGGACAACCTCATTCCGGAGTTCCTCGCCCAGCTCGACGAGGGCAAGATCAGGCCTTCGCTGGCCTTTGCGCTCAGCCGCCTCCAGCCGGACAGGCAGCGCGCTATGCTTGAACAGCAGGCGCGCTTGGCAGCAGAGGGCAAGTCGTTGACGTCCCGGATGGTCAGCATGGCACTCGACGAGCAGGCTGGCGGCGGCATCTCGGTCGCCGACTTGTTCAGGCGCTTGGGTTTGGTCAACCGGCAAGAGCGCTTGCCCTTGCCATTTCCGACGCCTGAAGCAGGCGCGCAACAGATACAAGCGGATGTGACCGAGGAGATGATCGAGGAGGTGAAACTCCCTTGGGAGGCGATCGTGCAGCTGGCTCAAGATGTGCGAGCCGGGGTGGAACCACCGGAGCGGCTGGTCGATTTCGTATTAAAAGTCGCCGCGGCGATGCAGCCAAACACCCAAGAGAATGCCTGTGCTATCATGTGAGAAAGTGAAAGGAGGATTATGACAATCCTAAGGCTAAGAAAGACCTTGCCAGCAGCAGAGATTTACGCGGCTGCCTATTTGAGCGCCCAAAAACAGCCTACAAAGTTGATCACGGCCGTACTCTTGCTCGAAAAGACGCTTGAGCACGAGTCCGGCAGAGCGCTTCTTAAGGCCTGCGGCGTGGATGTCCGATTGCTGCTCGAACGCATAAGGGCGACATCTCAAAATAACCTCTTTGATACAGTATCGAGAGCCTCTTCGTTTTTCTCTGGCGAAAACACGGAAACTGTATCTATGACCTACGGGTGCAAAGAGGTTATGGAGCATGCAGAAAATCTGGCGAGGCAGGAAGGCGCAGAGATGCTCGACACCTCGCACATACTCACCGCCTTCTTCGATGAAGCGCATTACCGAAACGTCAACTCGTTCGCCCAGATCGAACTCGGCCCCATCTGGCAAATCAGCCGTGATTTCGGATTGAACGGGCACAAATTTGCCACGCCGACCCTTTCGCAACCCATCAACGCTCAGCAGGCGAAGGATAATTGGCTGGCAGATGGTAATTGGTCAGCGAAGAGGGATCAGCAGGCGAAGGACACTGAGCAAGAAATAAACACGCTATTGCCGCAGATCGGGCGCGATCTGACCGCGCTGGCCAGGGCAGGTGAGCTTGACCCCGTCGTCGGGCGCGATGCGGAGATCGCGCTGGTCATCCAAACCCTCCTCCAATACAAGAAACCCAACCCAATCCTGGTCGGCCCGGCCGGCGTGGGCAAAACGGCGATCGTTGAGGGGCTCGCACAGATGATCGCAGCCGGGACGGTGCCGGAGCGCTTGCGCGATTCCCGGATCATCGAAGTTGATACGACCGGCTTGGTCGCGGGGACAGGGATGCGCGGCGAGTTCGAAGAGCGCATGAAGGCCCTGTTGGATCTCGCAGAAAAGAACCAAAAAATCATCCTCTTCATTGACGAGGCCCACCGCTTGATCGGCTTGGGGGACAGGGGCACGAACGACGCCGCGAACATCCTGAAACGAGCGATGGGGGGCTCCAAGATCCGCGTCATCGGCACGACCACCCACGAGGAGTATAGGATTATTGAGGAAGACACCGCGCTGAGCAGACGCTTTAACCGCATCGAGGTGGACGAACCCTCCCCGGAGGCCACCTTCCGGATCATCCAGAGCGTCATTGGGCGATACGAAATGCATCACGGCGTGCGCATCCCGGGTGAGGCCATCCAAGCCGCCATAGAAATGTCCAACCGCTTCATGCCGTACAGAAAACAGCCGGACAAAGCGCTCACCATCCTCGACGCCGCCGCCGCCTACTTGGCCAAGAAGCGTTCCACCCTCCCTGAAGCGCTCCAAAAGATGGCGGATCGGTTTAAGGGGGGGAAGGAAGCGATGACCAAAGGTCATGCCACATTGCACAACTTGACAGAGGCAGAGGAGGAATTTCGGATCGCACACGAGCGCTGGCTACAGGAGAACGGTATCCCGGACCAAATCAGCAGGATAGATATAGCACGGGTGATCTCGATGCTGACCGGTATCCCCGCCGAGACGATCTCGCAGGACGAGCGCGACAGGTTGCTGAAGCTGGAGGAACTCCTGAGCCAGCACATCATCGGACAACAGGAGGCCATCACCGCGATCTGCAACGAGGTGCGCCTGATGCGCGCAGCGCTCTCCGAGCGGCGAGCGCCTCCCGCGTTCGTCTTCGCCGGGCCGACCGGGGTCGGCAAGACGGAGCTGGTGCGGACTTTGGCCAAGGTGTTATACGGCAGCGAGGAGGCGTTGTTGCGGATCGACATGAGCGAGTACAGCTATGCGCACAACGTCAGCCGTTTATTCGGCTCACCTCCGGGCTACGTCGGCCACGAGGACGGCGGGCAGCTCACCAACTTTGTCAAGCGGCGACCCTCGTGCATCATCCTGCTCGACGAGATCGAGAAGGCACATCCGCACGTCTTCGACGCCTTCTTGCAGGTCTTGGATAACGGCGTGCTCACCGACGGCCAAGGGGAACAGGTGTACTTCCGCGAGGCGATCGTCATCATGACCACCAACCTCGGCACCAGCTCGGCATACGCCGTCGAAAAGGGCATTGGCTTCATCCAATCCTCATCGCCCGGGCCGAGGTTCAACGCCGAGGCCGTGCAATCAGCGGTCAAGGATTTCTTCCGCCCGGAGTTTTACAACCGCCTGACCAAGGTCGTCGTCTTCTCCCCGCTGACCAAGGAGCAAATCATGGACATCGCAGGGCTGAAGCTCAGAACGTTTGCCGAGAGCGCCGCCAAACGCGGAGCGCGCCTGGAGTTCAGCGATCCGGTCGTCGCTTGGGTCGCCGAGCGCGGGTACGACCCACGCTACGGCGCCCGCCCGTTGCAACGCCTGATCAAGGCCGAGTTAGAAGCACCGCTGGCCGCATTGGTGTTGGCCAACCGCATCAGCGTTGAAAACCCCGCGACCATCAAGGTCGGCCTTGACCCTAAAGCGGGGAAGCTGACATTTGAGATGCTCCGTGCGCAGTCGGTGAGCGTGCCCCAACCCGTTCGCTCACAGGTGCACATGGCCATTTCTTGACGCGTATGGGCCAACCGCGCCTCGGCGACATCGCGACACATCTCGTCCCGCTGATGCTATGGGGAGGCTTCAACTTCTATCTGATCGGCGGGACGGGGATCGGCAAGACCAGCTTGGTGCGCGCCCTGTCCTCTCAGCTCGGCGAGGGCGGATACAGCCCGCCCGGGCCGGACGACGCCCGCTATCCGCAGATGGCCATGCTCCGATTGCACGACGGGGTCGAGGCTGCGATGATAGAAGGGGTGAGCTGGGGTCCTCCCCTCGGCGTGCGAGGACAGGCAGTGGCCGAGGGGGGGGTGTCCGCCGTGCTCATCCGCGCTCGCCCTATCGAGGCCTTGATCCGCGCAGACCAAGCCATCACAGCGCAACGAATCAGGCAAAATCGCCCGTTCGTGCGCGGGCGCGACACGCTGATTTTGTTGCTTGACGAGTTCGGCATCGCATCCTTTGAGCCGCAGAAGGCTCTCCTGAAGCTCTTGGCGTCTTCACAGGTCGGCGAATATCGTTTTCGCTCGCCGCTTACCATCGTGGCGACCGGCAACCCGGCGGAGGAGGGATACCACCTTTCAAGGCAGATGGCGATCCCGACCATCCGACGCTTCGTGCACATCCGTTTGCCCGACCCAACCTACGACGACCTGCTGGCGCACGGTGAGCGGGTGGCCGCTTGGCTGTCCGCCCAGCGCACGATTGACCCCCAAGCTGTGCGCGAGCGCTTCACGCGGCCGAGTATGGATGATCGATCGGTCGAGCTTCCCGCCGAGGACGACGTCAAGGTGTGGCAGTTGTTCTGGATGAGCCTGCTTCGCCGTTTCCAGAGCGAGCATCCGGGCGGCGGCGAATTCGAGATCTTCAAACATGAGGTCGGCATGAACGTCGGACCGGGACAGGGCATCGATTGCCCCGCTACGCGGGGCATCCTACCGAACCTGCTGGGCGTCGCCTGCGCCTGCGGTGCGCCGGGTTGGTTTCTGGAACTCCTCATGCGCGGGGTATGCGGGGAGGGCTTGCGCGCCAAGCTGATGGAATACCCCCCCGTGCAGCAGATTGTCGAGGCATCTGCGCCGAAGCGCGCCCTGAAGATCTCCCCCTTGCGCCATGCGTTGATCGAGGCGCGGGCTTCGAGGGTTCAGCAGGCGGAGGATAGGCAGTATCAAATGGCGATGTTCCTATGAGCGACGCGGTGCAGATCGGCGGGCGCTTGCCGCCCCCGGTGGTCGGCTTGTTCATCCGTTTCGGCGTGCCCTGCCTTCTGCTTGGGCCGAGCGGAACCGGAAAGACCGAGTTCGTGCGCAATTTGGTTCGCCACCCGCCCTTCGGGTCCGACGCGCACTTCATCCACTGGAACATGAGCGCGCTGGACAGCACGGACATCGAACCGCCGAGCGTGCCGCAGCCGGATGGGAAACCGGCCACCCTGCTGCGCCCGGACGTGGCTGCGGCCATCCGCTCGGCGTTCTCGTGCGACGTGGCGCGTCGCCCTTTGTTGTTCTTCTTAGACGAGCTCACCGCCGCCAGCCAGGCGGTGCAGGGGGCGGTCCTCAGCCCGCTGACGACCAACCAGATCGCCATGTACGAGCTGGGCAAGGGGCTGTTCTGGTGCGCAGCCGGGAACGACGTCTCGCAGTCCGAGCTGGCCACCGATCTGGGCGAACAAATCTCATCACGCTTCCTGATCGTGCGCTGGGAGTACGACGTGAAGCACCTAAACGCCTACTTCTCCGATCTATCGCTGGAGATCGTCACGCAAATGGCCGGCGAGGACGCGGATTTGAGCGTGGTGAACGAGGCGCTTGAACGGCTCGGCGGGCTGCCCCTGTCCAGGAGCCATGACGGATGGGTGCATCCCCCCTTGCCCGACACGTCGGCGTATGCCGATTGCTTGAAGATGGCCATCGAGATCGGCAATGCGGCCTTGGCATCGCTGTCCGGCAAGGGGCGGGCGCGCATCTCGCCGCGCGTCTACGAGCAGCTGGTGCTGTTCCCCGTTTCCTTGTTGCTTTTGGCCAGCCGGGACGGGAACTGGCAAGCGCACGTCAACCCGCAGACGCTCGACGTCCTGATCCACGAGACCTTGCGCGCCGCCAGCGCAGATGAGGAGTTTCACAAGGCCTTCATGCGCGAATGGCAAACGATCGGCAACGTCAGTCAAGAGGATCTGCTTGCCTTCATTGCCGGGCGTCGGAGCGTCCCCGCGCACCTGCGCGAACACTTGGTTTATCAGCGCGTGATTGCTGGTCGCGTGGCCGACCTCGCCATGAGCGAGCAGGGGCTGGCCAAGCTGCCGCGCGAACACGCACGGCGCATATGGTCCTTCGTCGCCCGGCTGCCGCAGATAGGGTCGTCCGGCGCGGCACGCTTGTTGGTGGAGCGCAGCGACCCCGCGACGCGGTCGCTGCTTCATCGCATCGCTCGTTATGGCTTGCTCGTGGCGCACCTGGGGGGCATGCAGGCCGACGTCGAGAGCACATGGTCGAGCCTGTTGGACGACCAGCAACGCGAGGCGGTGCGCCAAGCGTTCGCCGCACGCCAAACCGAGCTGATCGATGCGGCCCGACAACGCTCGAAGGGCGGGAGCAAACCCGGACCGCTGGCGGTCGAGGCGATGGTCAACTTCTTGAGCACAGATCTGCAGGCCATGGCGCAGGTCGTGCTTGAGACGAAGGGCGGGATGCCATTCCCGTATGACGTGATGGCCACCGACTACCAGAGCTACCTGCGCTATCTTGAGTATCGCGGGCAACAGGTGCACGGCGACAGGGTAGCGCAGCTCAAGCGCCACTTAGACCCCGGCTTCGTGGCGTGGTTGGAGCATGGTGAGCGCGCCTTCGAAGCGATGGGTGGCGCGGAGGTCGCTGCGCGGCTGATGCGCTGGGGCGAGGCGGAGGTGTCGGACTGCCTGACGCGCTTGGGCTTAGCGGCCGGACGCGGCCAAGGGTTGAGCTGGTGAACATGGATGTGCTGAACGACGTGCGCGTCCCACTGCTGACGGTTAACGGCCGGTTGGAGGACTATCCCTGTCGCAGTCGGGCGTATGCGCTGTTGCACCGCTTCGCGCCGCCGTTGCACACAGAGGAGGCGGTGGTGTATCGCCCGCTTGGGGAGATATTTCCCACACTGGCCGCGTTTCACCGCTACATGTCGGCGCTCAAGGACGATCTTGTGCGGATGCTCGCGTGCGACCCGGCGAACGGGGAGGAGGATGCGCTGACGCGCAGCGCGCTGAGCCTGATCCGCTTTGAGCCGGCGGAGGACGCGGAGAGCTATGTAGCCTGCGCGTCGGTGCACGATGTGGTGGTTTACAACGTGCCACATCTGGCGGCCATGCTGAAGGCCTCCCAAAACCTTGATATAATATACTTTATTTTATTACACGAATTTTTACATATTATATTCGATCATCCTTGTTTAATCAATAATATATTCAAATATTATAACATATTCAGCGCGGGACAGGCGCAATACTATACCGCCGTCAAGCTCATTAACCAAGTCTACGACGTCGAGGTCAACGAGGTTGCGCTCCAATTTTTCAAACGCGCCGAGGCCAACGCCGGCAAATTGCCCGACCCGCCCGTCCTGCGCTTCGCCGCCCACCCGGACTACCGCATCCCTGTCCGCTGCGCACATACCATTCCCTTTCTCAAAACGCAAACCTGCTTCAGCGAAGACCTCGTCGCGACCCTCAAACAATACGGCATCTCCCCTGCAGCCTCGCCCACCGCCCAACTTGGGACCTTGCTGCGCGTCGCCATGCAACATCACCAAACCTTGACACGGCTCCAGCGCCCACCCTTGGGCTTCGAATTCGTCCGCAAGGTCATCGCCAACGAAGCGGATCGGCGTGCGGCCGCCCGCTCGGACGAGCAGCTGCGCCGCACGCTGGATGCCCTCCGGCGCCGCGTTGCCGAGTGCGCCATCCCTACCTCAGAGGAGCTCGCCCGCGCCATGGCCGACGCACAAGCGCATCAGGGGAATGCCGAAGCCAAAGTGGCTGCCCTGCGACACCTGCGAGAGGTCAGCGATGCGCTCATCGCCCAACTTCATTCCGCGCCCCTCGTATCACCGCAGGCCATAGGTGAGGTGTTCATCGGCCTCGTGCGCAGGCGCATTGCCTTAGACCTATCCGCCGACGCCGAGGCTTTGGGCGTGCGCCTCGAGACCCTGCGCCTCGCCCGTGCCCTCGCCGCCTCGCCCTCGCTCCGCGCCGCCCTCGCTGCGCTTCCGGCCGCGGAAAAAGGCGAGCTTGAGTCCGCCCTCCCAGACCTGTGCACGGACGACGAGGCAACGGCTAAGGCCCAGCTTGACGAATTCGGTCGCCTCTCGCAAGCGAGCGACCTGCCGACCCGCGCCTTTCGCTTAGGCCCATTCGCCTTGATCGACTTGGAGGAGAAGTTGCGAACGGCGACGGCGCAGTCCACCGCCGCGGCGCTGGCCGAGTGCCACCGCCTGCTGTGCGCGGCGTTCGAGGTGCCCCCGGCCCAGCTCGGCGACCCGGCTTGGTGGGAGGGGTTCATCGCCGCAATAGCGCACGCCGATTCCACGCTGCAATCGCTGCGCCAAGCGTTCGACGCGGCGAAGCAGCGCGACCCAAGGCGGGCGAAGACGACGTCCAGGTTGGTGTCGGCAGCCGTCGTCTTGGGCGACGAGCAGGCCACGGCCAACGAGGTCGAACGCGCCGAGCGCGAGGTGGAACAGGCGATTGCCGACCTTTCACCCGCGTCCCCGTCCTCAGACGTCCTCCACCGCTGGCAAGCGGCATCTCACCCACCCTCTCGCGTCGCCCAAGCGCACGTAGCGCACGAAGCGGCGCGCGCAGCAGTGGCCGAGCTCATCCCGGGATTCGACTTAGAGCGTGCGCTGGACGCGCTCTCTTTCTCGCGGGCTTTCTATCGAATCATGAGCAACCCCGTGTACAGCGCCGCTGCGCCGCTCACGCGGGCACATTTGGAGGACTTGGTCTCCTGCGCACGTGCCGCTGCCTGTTTGACCGGCGCACAGCGCACCGCCCCGGCGCAGCGGCGCAAGCACACGGATAAGGGCCTTACGGTAGGCCCGAGCGCAGTGTGAAGCGGCATGGCCGATGCGCACGGGCTATTTGGTGCCTTGGGCGAGGGTGCGCAGGGCGATCTTGTGTAAGCCGCTGGCCGTGCTGAGCACGTCGCGCACCTCAAACTGGACGCCCTCGCGGCCAAAGCGCAGGAAATCCTTGAACTGTTCGCTGATGAGGTAGATGCCGCCGCCGGAGAGGATGTAGCGCTCGATGCGCGCGCGGTTGTCCTGCCAGATGCGATAAATCTGCCCCTGCAGGTTGTTCTCCCAGATCAGGCGAAGGGCAGCGCGATGGGGAAACTCGCCGCGCCGGATGCGTTCGTCGAGCTGGGCGAACGAGTAACCGCGGCTTTCCTCGTACATCATCATGTAATTCTTCACGCCCACCGACAAGGAGCTCGCCAGCGCCGGCTCCTGTCGTCCGTGCTCGGAGACCATGATCTCTGTGGTGTTCATCCCGATGTTGACGACGCCCACGACGGCATTGAACTCCGGGCGGACGACGTAGCCTCCACTTTCATCGGGCTGAAAGGCCCAGTCATACAACGTCCCTGCCGCTTGGGGGATGGTTAACACCTGCTCGACGATGCACTGGGCTGAGGTCGGCTTGCTGCCGGGCCTGCGCACGACGAACTGATGTGACCCTTTAGCCCATGCCAGCGGCTCCCTTCGCTGCGAGGCGTATTGGAGCCACATCGCCAAGGGCAAGCCTATCGCCAACCCGACGCGCCAGCGCACTTCGACCTCCGCACGGCCTTTCACGCTTCCCCTCGCATCGTTGCGCCCTTCATCAGCATAGTAGGTGCTGAGGTGCTCGTATAACGCTGCGTTGAACAGGGCGCGGGTGACCGGGTTGCCGTCGAAACGGTTGTTATCCAAGTTCTCCAAAGGCGACCCGACCGCGTGCGCGTCTCGGCCTACGCAATAGGCCAGATCACCTACCAGCTCGAGGTAGTCTAAATTGTCGCTCAGGGCACGCCCGATCGCTTGGTGTCCGGGGATGGGCAAGCTCACGCGGGCGTAGGTCATGCTCTGGCCGCGAGCCGAGCAGAGCTTCAGGCTGCTGGAGCCCATATCTATGCCGATGATGATCATCTGCGCAATTATATCATCGCCCGTTCTTCTCTCGCCCTCGTCAATCGGTCTGATAGATGAAGCAACGATTCTCTACGATTAGAGTATGGATATTGACATATCACCGAGCGTAAAATGTTGGCGGGGCGATCGGTGTGGCTCCTCTTG
>Ga0197142_1003406_pt1 | contig 13333 bp, 11 predicted proteins | sample GBS60_MetaG_FD_148614 | JGI IMG/M metagenome (GOLD analysis project Ga0197142, IMG submission 148614) | Sediment microbial communities from Great Boiling Springs, Gerlach, Nevada, United States - GBS 60_MetaG | ecosystem: Environmental > Aquatic > Thermal springs > Hot (42-90C) > Sediment... | reverse complement strand
AGAGCTTCTGGGCGCTGGGGATCCAACAGCACCAGGGGATCTTCCTCGCCAAACGTGACTGCAAGGTCTCGGGCAGCTAGCCTCTGGCACCGTCGCACAGGTTTGCCCCAAAGGGCCGCCAAGCGCGGCAGAAGGGCCAGTGCCACCTGGCGCTCTTCCGGGTAAGGGGCAAACCCCACCAGCGCCACCAGGTTCTCGGAGCCGGTAGCCGGACCTAGGATGCGCCCCGCCTGGTCTGTCAGTTGCGGCGGATTTTGGTCGCATAGTACGGCCACCGGCGCCCGCTCCCGCACTACGCAGCGGACAGCCCCGGAAAGATCCACGCTTACCTGAGCGTCCTCCACCCAGGGGATCGTTAACACCCTCTCGCGTAGAGCGCTGGCTGAAGTAGCCCAGGGGGGCTTCCCCAGCGCCTGTTCCAGCGCCTGGCGCACCGGCCGAGGGTCGAACCAGCGCACCCCTTCCACCGTCACTGTGCGCACCTGCCAAGCGTTCCCCATCACCCCCACCCCAGCCAGAGCCCCAACCAACGGCGCTAGTGCCGGGAAAGCGCGCTTCGACCAACGCGGGCCGTGGCTCATGCTAACCCTCCGGACAAAAGCGCTTCGGCCAACTCCACCACGTTGCCGGCGCCCAGGGTGAGTAGCACGTCCCCTTCCCGAAGTTCGCGACGGAGGAGTTCCAAAGCCGCGGGCATGCTCCCCACTGCCTCAACCTTCCGATGCCCTGCTAATTTTGCCTCAGCCACCACAAGCTGAGCTTCAACCCCGGGAAGCGGTGCTTCCCGGGCTGGGTAAATGGGCAAAACGTACACCACGTCTGCTCCGAGTAGCGCTTCACCGAACTGCCGGGCGAAGGCCTTGGTGCGGGAAAAAAGGTGGGGTTGAAACGCCACCACCAGCCGCTGTCCGGGGAAGCGCTGGCGCGCTGCGGCCAAAGTAGCTGCCACCTCGGTGGGATGGTGAGCGTAGTCATCCACCACCGTAACCCCGCCCACGTTACCCTTGATTTCAAAACGGCGTGCCACACCTGAGAAGCTCGCCACGGCTTGCGCAGCGGTAGGGAAAGCTACTCCCATTTCCAGGGTTGCGGCAAGGGCTGCTAAGGCGTTAGTGAGGCCGTGGCGACCGAAAAGCGGGACCCGGAGCTCCCCAACTTCCTCCCCACGCCACACCACCCGGGCCCAAGCCCCGGTTGTGGTGAGCTCCCAAACTCGGGCGTGGAGGTCTGCCTGGGAGACGAGCCCATAAGTGACGACCCGGCGCGTGAGGTGGGGCAAAAGCCGTCGCACCCCCGGGTCCTCCAGGTTTGCCACCACGGCGCCGTAGAACGGCACGGCGTTGGCAAAACGGGCGAAAGCCTGTTCTAGGGCCTCCAGGGTGCCGTAGGTGTCCAGATGCTCGGCCTCCACGGTGGTGATCACCGAAAGCACCGGGTGTAGAGCCAGGAACGAGCGGTCAAACTCGTCGGCCTCGCACACCAGGTACTCCGAGTGCCCCAGCCGGGCGTGGGCCCCTAGGAAGTTCACCCGTCCCCCCACGATCACCGTAGGGTCCCATCCCGCCTGGGTGAGGATGTAGCCGGTGAGAGAGGTGGTGGTGGTCTTCCCGTGGGTTCCGGCTACCGCCACGGTCCACTTGAGGCGGGACACCTCTCCCAGCATTTCAGCTCGGCGAATCACCGGGATGCCCTGCTCCCGGGCAGCCACAAGCTCCGGGTTGTCCCGGGGTACCGCCGAAGAAACCACCACCACATCCACACCCTCCAGGTGCTCGGGGGTGTGGCCTTGCTGACAAGAGATCCCCAGGGAAGCGAGCCGTTGGGTTGTTTCGCTCGTGGCAGCGTCGCAACCAGAGACCACAAACCCTTCTTTTTGGAGAATTTCTGCCAGGCCGCACATGCCGGCGCCGCCAATCCCTACAAAGTGCAGGTGCCGGACTCGGCCAAAGTTCATGCTGCCTCCCCCAGGGTTTGCTTTGCCACCAAGGCTAGGAGCTGCACCACCGCCTCAGCAGCATCGGCGCGCGCCAAGCTGCGAGCTTTCGTCCCCCGGGCGGCGAGATCGCCAGGATCTGCAAAGAGCTTGGCTAGGAGCTGGGCAAGTCGTGCGGGGCTGGCTTCGGCTTCTTCTATCACCCAAGCCGCCCCCGTAGAGGCCAGGGCCCGGGCGTTAGCCAGCTGGTGCCCCTCCGCTGCTTGGCCGAACGGAACGAGCACCGCAGCGCGGCCCGCGGCTGCAAGCTCCGCCACGGTAAGTGCCCCGGCCCGGGCCACCACCAACGGCACTTGGGCCAGGACCTCCCAAGGCCGAGACAAAAAACCCACCACCTGGGCAGCGACCCCGCAGCACCGGTACCTTTCCTCCACCTCGCTTACCCACCGCTCGCCTGCTTGGTGCACCACCTCTGGGCGGCTCTCCGGGGGCAGGAGCGCCAAGGCCTCGGGGAGCAGCCGGTTCAGCACCTGGGAACCTTGGCTGCCGCCGAGCACTGCCAATGCCCGTCGCGGTGGGGCGGGCGGAAGCTGGAAGAAGGCGGCCCGTACTGGGTTACCGGTAAAGCGTGCTGGCAAAGAGGGGAGCGCTTCTACCGCCTGGGGGAGCCCGCAGGCGATGGCGGCGGCCCAGGGCGCCAGGAGCCGATGCACTAGGCCGGGGAAGGCATTTTGCTCCTGGAGCACCAGGGGCACGCCGGCGGTGCCCGCCGCCACTGCTCCGGGGAACGCGGCGTAACCCCCCACCGAGAGCACCACCTGGGGGGTCACTTTCGCCAGGTAAGAGCGAGCTGCCACTAAAGCCGGGAGAAGCCGGACTACGCTCCCAAGCTTTTTCCGCAGCGGCACCCCTACGGCACCGGTGACCGGCAACAGGCGGTGCGGGATCCCCAGTTCCGGGAGCTTCCGGGCCTCGATGCCGCTTTGGGCTCCGAGCCAATACACCTCCCCTCCCCGGCGCTGCACCGCTTCGGCCACCGCCAGCCCCGGGAAAAAGTGGCCTCCGGTGCCGCCCCCCGTAATCAGCACCCTCATGAGCCCTCCTTGGCCACGTTGAGCACCAAGCCAAGACCCACCAGATGGGCCAAAAGGTCCGAACCCCCAGCAGAAATCAGGGGCAAGGGAATTCCTTTGGCCGGAACTAGCCCCAGGCACACCGTGACGTGCAAAAGGGTCTGCAAAGCCAGTTGTGTTCCCAGCCCCACCGCCAGGAGTGCGCCGGCCCGATTCGGCGAGGCAAGCGCAGCTTTGAAACACCGCGCCACCAAAAACCCGAGCACAGCGAGCAGGAAGGTGGCGCCAAGAAAACCCATCTCTTCCCCCGCCACGGCAAAAATGAAATCGGTGTGTGGCTGGGGAAGGAAAAACAGCTTCTGGACACTGGCCCCCGGCCCCCGGCCGAAAAACCCTCCGCTCCCCAGGGCAATGAGCGCTTGCTGCACCTGGTAGGAGTTGCCCGAGAGGAAGCTCGTAAACCGCTGCAGGCGGTAGGGCTCCGCCAGGATCCCCACCACCCCCAAACCCAGCGCCGCTGCCCCTGCTCCCATGAGCACCGGCAAGTTCGTGCCGCCCACGAAGAGCATGGCCAGGGAGGTGCCGGCAAGCAAAAGCGCGGTACCTAAGTCCGGCTCGAAGTACACCAGGGCCACGGTAAGCCCCACAAACAGCGCTGCCACGGAAAGCGGCCGGTGCTGCTCCCTGGTTTTCTCGGGCAGCTCCGCAAGGACCACCGCCAACGCCAAGGGGAGCGTGAGCTTGGCCAGGCCCGAAGGTTGGAAGGAACCAAACGGCAGGCGCAGCCAGCGGTGGGTTTGGGCCACCTCCGGCTGGAAGTACGGTACCACCAAAAGCACCCAGGTGAGTGCCAAACCGGTCCAGGCAACGGTGCGGGTGAGCAGACGGTCCAAAGGGAGCATGGCGACGGCCAGCATGACGGCGGTACCCAGAAGCCAGGCAAGGAATTGGCGGTAGGCGAAATCCCAGCTGGGCAAGCGGTAGTAGTCCCGGGCAAGAGGTGCTGAGGCGGACCAGACCAAGGCGATCCCCACCAGCGCACATACCAGCGTGGCGAACAGCAGGTACCCGTCGAGCTGCTTACGCTTCGGCATTTTGCTCCTCACCCCGCACCAGGCGGGCGAACTCGTGCCCGCGGTGGGCGTAGTCCCGAAACTGGTCGAAGGAGGCGCAGGCCGGGGAAAGCAGCACCACATCCCCCGGCACGGCGCACCGCTTGGCCCGGCGCACCGCTTCTTCCAAGGTGCCGCAGATCTCTGCCGGCACCACATCACCCAGGGCCTCGGCAATAGTCTTAGCCGCTTGGCCAATGAGATACACGCGCACCGCCTTTTCGGCGACCACGGCCCGCAGCGGGCAAAAGTCTTGCCCTTTGCCGAGCCCGCCGAGGATGAGATGGACCCGCTTGGGGGGGTAGCCGGAAAGCCCCGCTACCACGGCCCCCACGTTGGTGCCTTTGGAATCGTCCACGTAGCGCACGCCGTCCAACTCCGCCACCAGCTCGTGGCGGTGGGGGAGGGGGCGGGCGGTGCGAAGCCCTGCAACGATTTCTTCTCGGCAAAGCCCAAGCAGACGGCAAGCGAGAGCTGCCGCCAGCGCGTTGGCCACGTTGTGTTCTCCAGGTAAAGGCAACGCTTGGCGAGCCATGAGGACCTTGCCCTGGAGCATGAGATGCCCACCCTCCAGATAAGCTTCCGCTTTGGGGTCCCGCAGGGAAAACGTGTGGCGCTGGCTCGGTACCGAAAGTTGAGCCACCACCGGGTCGTCACCGTTGAGCACCGCATGGTCTTCGGGTCGCTGGAACGCGAAGATTCTGGCCTTTGCAGCGAGGTAGGCTTCCACGGTGGGGTGGCGGTCCAGGTGGTCTGGGGAAAGGTTGAGAAACACCGCCACCGTGGGCCGAAGGGTTTGGATGAGCTCCAACTGGAACGAGGACAGCTCCCAGACCATCACGTCCCAGCCCCCCCGGAGGACCAAGCCGCAGGCAGCAGGACCCAAGTTGGCACCCGCCGCCACCCGGCGCCCAGCGGTCTTAAGGATATGGCCCACCAGGCCCGTGACCGTGCTCTTGCCGTTGGACCCGGTAATCCCCACGATGGGGGTATCTCCGGCAAAGCGGAACGCCAGCTCCACCTCGGGCAGCACCGGGATCCCCCGGGCCTGGGCGGCAAGCACCAAAGGGGCCGTGGGCGGGACGCCGGGGGAAAGCACCACCACTTCCACCCCATCCAGCACCTCTTCACTCACTTCCCCCAAATGCACCTCCACCTCCGGCGGCAGCTCCGCCAAGCGGTGGGTCAAGGCCTCCGCACTTTGACGGTCCACGGCGCGCACCGCCACCCCTCGGCTACGCAGCAGTCGGCACGCATCCACTCCGGAAACCCCGAGACCCACCACTAGCGCCCGTTGCCAAAGTGCTTCGCTCATCGCAGTTTCAAGGTGGCCAAGCCGGCCAAGGCACACATGGCAGCGATGATCCAAAGCCGAACCACCACCTGGGTTTCCGCCCAACCCGAAAGCTCAAAGTGGTGGTGCAGCGGGGACATGCGGAAAATCCTTTTGCCCCGGAGCTGAAAGCTTGCCACTTGGAGGATCACCGAGAGGGCCTCGGCTACGAACAGCCCCCCCACGATCACCAAGGCCAGCTCCTGCTTCGCCACCACCGCGGTGATACCAATCGCCGCCCCTAAGGCGAGGGACCCCACGTCCCCCATGAACACTTGGGCCGGATGGCAGTTAAACCATAAGAACGCCAGCGCGGCTCCCACCAGGGCTGCGCAAAATACCGTCACTTCCCCCGCACCCGCCACCGCTGGGACCTGGAGGTACTGCGCGATTCTGGCGTGACCCGCCACATAGGAAAACACCGCGAAGGTGCCGGAGGCGAGGATTGCTGAGCCGATGGCCAACCCGTCCAAACCGTCGGTGAGGTTTACCGCGTTGGAAGCCCCCACCAGCACCAGGGTCACGAAGGGGATGTAAGCCCAACCCAGGTCCAGCTGCACGTTCTTGAAAAACGGCAGGTACAAGACACCAGCATGGGGTGCCTGGCCGGCTACCAGACGCACCAGCACTGCGGCGGTGGCCCCGGCAAAGAGCTGCAAGGCAAGCTTTTCCCCGGTCCGAAGCCCCAAGTTCTTGCCCCGCTTTACCTTAAGGAAATCATCCCAAAAGCCAATCGCCCCAAAGGCGTAGGTGGTGCCGCAGGCGACCCACACCCAAGGCTCCGTGACGTCGGCAAAGAGCAGCACCGGCAAAGAAAGGGCGGCAAGGATCAAAAGCCCCCCCATGGTTGGAGTGCCGGTCTTGGCCCGGTGGCTGGCAGGCCCTTCCTCCCGCACCACCTGCCGCACGGCCAGGCGTTGGAGAGCAGCAATGATTCTTGGCCCAAGCCATAGCCCGATGGCCAAGGCAACCACCACCGCCAGGGCAGCGCGGAAGGTAATGTAGCGGAAAACGTTGAGCGGTCCCCAGAGCTCTCGGAGGTGCCACGCTAAGAGGTAAAGCATTACCGTCCCTCCCCCAGAAGCACCGCCACCAGGCGGTCCAGCCCAACCCCCCGGGACCCCTTCACGAGGACCACGTCCCCAGCCTTAAGCAGGGCCCGACAAAGGGGGATGGCCGCGGCCACGTCTTCCACCCATCGGGCGCCGGGACCGAACGCCTCGGCCAGGGCTTTGGCGTTGGCTCCGCCCACGGCTACCAGCTCTTGGCAAACGTGCTGGGCCCGTTGCCCCGTCTGCCGGTGCAACTGCTCCGCTTGCTCGCCGAGCTCCAACATCTCCCCCAACACCGCTACCTTCCTTCCCGGGGTTTCGGCTAAGAGCTCCAACATCGCGGCCACCGCCATGGGGGAGGCGTTGTAGCTGTCGTCCACCAGGGTGATTCCCTGGGGAAGGCGGTGCACCTCCCCCCGGTGGGGCTGGGGGGCGAGGGTGGCAGCGGCGGCTTGGATGCTCTCTGGGCTCACCCCCAGGGCCAAGGCAAGGCATGCCGCCGCCAGGAAGTTTTCGGCTTGGTGCCCACCGGCCAGGGGCAGCGTGACTTGAAGGCGAACCTCAGGCCCCTGGAGTTGGAGCTCCGAGCCCAAAAGCCCAAGGCTTTGGTACCGAGCAAGCCAAAGGTCGCAACCCACCGCCCCGTAGCGCTGCAGGCGGCCGGAAAAGCGAGAAGAAAAGTTCGCCTGCCAAGGGTCAGCGGCGTTCAGCACCAGCACCCCGTCCGATGCTAGGTGAGGTATGAGCTCGGCTTTGGCCTCGGCGATGGCGGCGATGGAAGGGAAGAACTCCAGGTGCACCGGGCCAATGCGGGTGTAAAGCAGGGCGTCGGGGGCGAGGAACCGGCCAAGGCGGTCCAGCTCCCCCGCGCGGCTCATCCCCGCTTCCGCCACAAACCAACGGGCATCGTCGGGAAGGTTTAAAAGCTCTGTGGGGAGCCCCACCTGGGAATTGCGGGAGAGGCGGGTTTCCGCCACAGAGAAACGCTTGCGCAGCAGGGCAGCGAGCATCGCCTTGGTGGTGGTTTTCCCTACGCTGCCAGTGACCGCTGCCACGGCGAGCTTCCGCTCCCGACGCTCCACTGCCGCCAAACGCTGAAGCGCGGCGACGGTGTCCTCCACCACGAGCTGGGGCAGCAGCGAGGGTTGCGGACGGGTGACCAGGGCCGCGACAGCCCCCCGGGCACGGGCTTCCTCGAGGAACAGGTGACCGTCGGTTTTTTCTCCGGGGAGGGCAACGAAAAGCTGCTGGGGCTTCACCTCCCGGGAGTCAAACGCCACCCCTGCCACGACCAGCTCCGCGGCTGCCTCCGGCACCTGGCAGCCGAGGATAGCCGCAAGCTGGGCGAGGGTTTTGCGCATCATGCTTTCCTCCGTTGCCAGGCTTTGATGGCCTCCTCCCGGTCCGAAAACGGCACCGTGCGGTCGGCGAAGATCTGCACCTCCTCGTGCCCTTTCCCAGCGAGAAGCACCACGGATCCTGGTTCCGCAAGCCTCAATGCGGCGGCGATGGCGTCCCGGCGATCGGGCAGGACCAGAGTGCGGGGGTTCGGGGAAGGCTCCATCCCCTCGAGGATTTGGGCAATGATCGCTCCAGGGTCCTCGCTGCGGGGGTTGTCGGAGGTCACAATGGGGACATCCGCGAGACGGGCCACCACTTGTCCCATGAGCGGGCGCTTGCCGGGGTCGCGATCTCCGCCGCAGCCAAAGACCACGATGAGCCGCCCGGAGGTAAGAGACCGGAGGGTGGTGAGCACCTTTTCCAAGGCATCGGGGGTATGGGCGTAATCCACAAACACTGCGAACGGGGCATCCAACGGCACCCGCTCCAGGCGGCCAGGGAGCGGCTGGGCGTGAGCAAGCCCCGCTGCCACCGCGGCCAGGTCGCACCCCAGCGCCAGGGCGGCAGCAGCGGCGGCCAGGGCGTTGGCCACGTTGTGCTTCCCCAAGAGCGGAAGCAGCACTGGACAGCTCCCTCGGGGGGTGGTCAAGGTAAATCGGCTGCCCTCCAGGCTAAGCTCCAGGTCCGTTGCCCGCACCTGGGCGGTCTCCCCAAAGCCGAAGGTGAAATCCGCCGGCGTGAGCTCGGGAAGGAGGGGCTGCAGCTCGGGGTCGTCAGCGTTGATCACCCGCACCCCACCGGGTGCAAGGAGCTCAAAGAGCTTGCGCTTGGCGGTGAAGTACTCCTCCATGGTGCGGTGGAAATCCAGGTGATCCTGGGTGAAGTTGGTCCAAACTGCCACCTGGAAGCTAAGCCCTGCCACCCGCTCCAGGGCCAAAGCGTGGGATGAAACTTCCATCACCGCGGCTTGCCCCCCTGCAGCGACCAGCTCCGCCAGCAGGGGTGCCAGGTCCGTGGCTTCCGGAGTGGTGCGGAGAGCGGGCACCGCACGGTGGGGGAGGCGATAGCCCAGTGTGCCGAATACCCCTACCCGCTGGCCCGCCTGCGCCAGGATGCGGGTGGTCAAATCGCACACCGTGCTTTTGCCGTTGGTTCCTGTGACTCCTACCAGGACCAGGCGCTTTTCGGGGTTACCTGCCAAAGCCCAGGCGGCGAGCGCTGCAGCTTTCCTCGGGTTGGGGGTGGCGATCCAAGGGAAGGCAGTGGAAGGCTTTTGGTCGCTGAGCACTGCCACCGCCCCTCGGGCCTGAGCCTCAGCGAGGAACTCAAGGCCGTGGTGGCGCACGCCTGGGAGGGCAGCAAACACGTACCCTTCTTGCACTTGCTGGGCCACGTGGGTGATCCCAGTCACGGGGAGGGCGGGGTCGCCAAAAAGTGTCCCCTGACAGACCCGGGCCAGCTCCCCCAGCTTCATACCGTGCTCCTTTCTTGGGGGAGTACCCCGAAGTGCGGCAGGAGCCTGGCGGCGATGCGCCCGAAGGGGGGCGCCGCCACCTCGGATGCCCAGTACGTGCTTTGGGGTTCGTCTATGCACACCACCAGGACCAGCTTGGGGTTGGGGAGCGGGAAGAACCCGGCAAACCACGCCGCGTGCCGTCCGGCCTTATAGCTGCCCCCCACGGCCTTCTGGGCGGTGCCGGTCTTGCCAGCCACCCGAAACCCCGCCACCGCCGCTGCCTTGCCGGTACCCTCCTGCACCACGGCCTCCAGCATCCCCGCCACGGCTCGGGCAATGGGCTCCGGTAGCACCCGCTTGCTTGCCCCGCTGCGGCGTAGGACCACGGTGTTCCCATCGCGGTCCCGGACCTCGGCCAGCAGTGTGGGTTGCACCAAAAAGCCTCCGTTGGCCAGAGCGGCGTAGGCCCGGGCCAACTGAAGGGCGGTGACGCTGATCTCTTGGCCCATGGCCAGCCCTGCGGGGGTAAGCGCAGACCAGTTCCCTTTGCCCCAGCGCCGGTACAGCCCCGGGGATTCCGCCGGCAGCTCTACCCGGGTGGGTTGGCCAAACCCCAAGGCCCAAATCGTTTCGTCGAGCTGGCGTTCAGGGGTACGGAGGGCAAGGCGGATAGTGCCGGCGTTGGAGGAAAAGGCCAATACCTGGCGCAGGGGGAGGGGGCCGTAGCGGGCATGGTCGCGGATGAAGAAACCTGCCACCTCCACGCCCCCTCCCGAGCAGTCCACCAGGCTCTCGGTGCCCACTACGCCTGCGATGAGCGCTGCCGCCACCACGAAGGGTTTAAAGGTAGACCCTGGCTCTAGCACGGTTTCCACCGCGCGGTTGTGCCAAAGCACTTTGGGGAAGCGGCCCAGGTCCCGGGGGTCATAGGAGGGTAGGGAGGCCATACCGAGAATTTCCCCGGTGCTAGGGTCGAGGGCTACAGCTGTGCCCCCCTGCCCTCCCACTTCCTCCAAGGTGCGGGTGAGCTCCTCTTCGAGGATCCATTGCACCTTGGCATCGAGGCTTAGCACCAAGTGGTAGCCAGGCCGGCCTGGCTTTTCTAGCTTGTAGGCCAGGCGAGTGGGCACACGTTTGCCGTCTCGGACAAGACGCGCGAGGCCCTCTTCCCCCGCCAGGAGGTGCTGGCAAGCAGCTTCCAGCCCGGCCTGCCCTTTCCCCTCGGCGTTCACGAACCCCACCACCGCTGCAGCAAAGGGGCCTTGGGGGTAGATGCGCTGTTGCGAGGGGAGTGTCCCTACCGCTTTGAGTCCCAGTTGGGCCACCTGGGGAGCGATCTTGGGGTCCAAGTTCTTAGCAAGGTAAAAAAAACCCTGCCGGGTCCTGAACTCCCGGATGATTTCCTCCGGCCCTTTGCCCACAAGGGGGGCCAGCTGCTTTGCCACCCAGGCCCACCGCTCCGGGGCAATACGCTTAGGGTTTGCGTAAACAGCCACTTTTTCCACGGACCCGGCGAGCAGCAAGCCGTCCCGGGTGGCGATGGTGCCCCTTGGTGGTTCCAGCGGCACCAGCGTTTCCTGCTGTTTTTCCGCTTCCGCCAGGAAACGCGGATGTTCCAGCACCTGGATGGTAAAAAGGCGCACCATCGCGCAAAAGGCCAAAAGCCCCAAAATCCCTGCCAGTACCCAGAGGCGTCTACGACTTTCCATCATGGGGTGGGCCTCCCGGGAGACTGGGGCACCGGCGTTGCCCGGAGGGTTCCTTGGGGGGTGAGGTACCAAACCTGGGAGGGTGCGGGAGTCGCCAACCCCAGGTCCTCCAGGGACCGCGCTAAAAGATGGGGCGCCAGGAGCGTGTTCTTGGTGAGTTCCAGCTCCTGAGCTTTGCGCTCTAGCTCAGCTACCTCCTCCCGCAAGCGGGCAATCTCGTAAGCCAGGCGCACCCGCTCCTGGCGGGGCGCAGCGGTAGCTACCAGCACGGCAGCCAATGCCCCACCGTAGAGCAGGGCGGCCACGAGCCAGCGCCGCCAGCTTCCGTCCAGCTTGGGGCGCAGCCAGGTATTGTTGGGCCGAAAGCTTACGATCGTCATGGCGTTCGCTCCGCAGCCCGGAGCTTTGCCGACCGTGCCCGAGGGTTGGCAGCGAGCTCCGCAGCGTCGGGCCGCACGGGGTGTTTGCTCAAGAGGCGCAAAAGCTGCTCTCTGCCGCAGCGGCAGGGTTCGGTCCCTGGAGGGCAAACACAGCGCCCTGCAAGGCGCCGCAACGTGGTCTTCACGATGCGGTCCTCTAGGGAGTGGTAGCTTAGCACCACCAACCTTCCCCCGGGGCGGAGGTGGCGAGCGGCAGCCTCCAAAGCCGGGGCAAGCCCCATGAGCTCCCGGTTGGTGACGATGCGTAGCGCTTGAAAGGTTCGCGTGGCCGGGTCCGTTCGTCCTTTGGGCGGACCCGTGACGGACCACACTGCTCGGCGCAGGTCCGTGGTGGTGCTGAGTTCGCCGCGGTTTTTGGCGTGAATAATGGCGCGAGCGATAGCCCTGGCTTTCCGCTCTTCGCCGTAGGTGGCAAGCCAGAAGGCTAGCTCCGCCTCCCTGGCCCGGGCCAGGATCTCGGCAAGCGGGGGTCCTTGCTGACCGAAGCGCATATCAAGCGGCCCCTCGAGGCGGAAGGAAAACCCCCGCTCTGGAGTGTCCAGTTGCAGCGAGGAAACCCCCAGATCGAACAGCACCCCTGCCGGCTCGATTCTTGCCTCGGCTACCAGGGTCCCGAGCTCCGTATAGGAACGGTGCAAGAGCTTGCACCGGGGACCGAACGCTGCAAGGCGTGCCTGGGCGATCTCCAGCGCCTGGACGTCCAGGTCCAGCCCAATAACCGAGAGTCGAGGGAAGGCTTCCAAAAGCGCTGCGGCGTGCCCACCGAGGCCCACGGTGCAGTCCACGAGGGTCCCTTCTGCGACCGGCCGGAAAAACTCCACTACCTCGCGCACGAGCACCGGTAGGTGACGGGGTTCGGGCATAGAGCCTCATCGCTCCAAGGCCGCGAGAGCCTCTAGCTCTTCCGGGGTAAAGGCCCGGGAAAGCTCCAGCTTGGCCCGTTCCCGGGCTACAACGCCCAAAAACTTGCCCCGCCCGGAGACCACTACCTCCCCGGTAATCCCCACCACCTCCCGGAGCAACGCCGGAACCAACACTCTTCCCTGAGCGTCCACCTCCTCTTCCTGGCCGTAGTTAGCGTGCTCCAGAAGCCGCTGCACCAGGGGGTTGAGGGAAGGTTGCGCCAAAAAGGCCCTTTCGAACTCCTCCCATACCGGCAGCGGGTAGAGCCGCAGTTCCGCCGGGTCGAACGATGTGATGAACACCGCGTTGCCGTACCAGGATTCCAGCTGCTGGCGCAGGCGGGCGGGCAGCTTAAGGCGACCCTTGTCGTCGATGCTGGCCTGAAAGCTGCCCCGGAAAAACCCTGTCGCCCCGTTCATCCCGCTCACTACCTACGAGTGGCCCACCCTGGTCCACTTCGCTCCACTTTTGTCCACTCCCATCATGGGGCGACCGTTCTGGTTTGTCAAGCCCTGGGAAAAAGCCCCGCCAATGGGCGGGGCGCGCATTTTCTGGGGTGAGTAGGGGCTACTTGATCTTTTCCACCACCGTGACCCCAGACAGAAGCTCCCGGAACGCCTTGACCGCTTGCTCGATGGCGGCATTGCCGCCTCGCTCCCGCTGCTCGTCCTCGAACTTGAAGGAATCCCCGGCGGCGATCTTCATCACAAGCTGGTAGCAGAACTTCCCCTGGGACACGGCACGGCAGGTAACGCTCACCTCGCGGATACCTTTGGGGTTCAGTTCGAACCCGGCAGAAGGCTGCTTCCGGGGGACCCAGCGGATCGTGTCCAGGCTAAAGACCAACTGCCCCGCTTGGTCCACCCGCCCGAACCCCCGATCGAGGATAAGCCCGTCCACGGTAAGCTCCGGCGGCGGGGTTGGGGTGGGAGTGGGGGTGGCTTGGGGGGTGGAGGTGTCGGAGGGGGACTGGGAGGAAGT